>QWCJ01000448.1_pt1 | contig 33220 bp, 26 predicted proteins | sample 1972501 | NCBI WGS metagenome assembly QWCJ01 (sample SAMN09866711, study PRJNA288562) | Human vaginal metagenome isolate term2_vaginal, whole genome shotgun... | isolation source: vagina | host: Homo sapiens | place: USA: California
CCTCCCGGCTCATCAGACTCAGGGGTGACGTATTTGAGCCGTACTGCGAAGAAGTGATAATCCCTTTCGCTGTGCAATCCAGCCTGTCGATCCCGCAGGGGCGAAGCCCTGGAGGGATCGTCGGCTTTTAGACCGGTGGTCGAGGCACGAAGTGCCGATGACCCCGGGAAAGAAGACCACGGGAAAGATATACGACCCCGGCAGGGTGTCGCACTCCCCGGGCAAGCTTGATAGTGCGACACCCTGCCGGGGTCGTGGGAATTTTTTCCCGTCGATCTATCCCGGGGTCTTCGTCGGGGCATGCGCCCCTCCTCGACACCCGGGCGAAACACCGAGCACCCCTGCCGGGGTGCCTCGTTCCTCACTCTTCACAATGAGTTGAATAACTTATGTAAAGCTCAAATGCGTCACCCCTGCATCAGACTGCGAGCCGGACCTATTGTGTTCGACAAGCATTATCTTTGGCATACATACTTTTTCCATAGATTAAGTTTATTGATAGAGATGACGCATTCGAATGACTTCTGTAGGGCTCAAATGCGTCTGCTTTTCCAAAAAGACCTTTGCAAAATGGTCTTTCGCCGAAAAAGCACCGCTTTTTCGGCAGGGACTTTGCAGAATGCCCCAGATGCAAGGAGCAGAGAGTGAGGGCGAAGGGAGTGTGCTTACGCACATGACCAAGCCCGAATCTCGAAAGTGACGCCGCAGATGGGGTATTATGCAAAGGTCTCATGCAGCGTAAAACGCTCTTCCTGCTGCCCTTTGACCACATCCGATATGTGTAAAGAAAAAAGGGTGTGCCGGACTCTGTGTCCGACACACCCCTTACGGGCTGATGTTACAAGCGCCTTAATTATTCTTTGGGCATCCCCAGGGTCTTGTCGCTACTCTGCCATGCGTCCACGGTTACTGTGAACTTGACGACCTGGTTGCTCAGGATCGGAGTGCCGGGCTTTGGTGTTGCCGGGTTGACGGGATTGTCAGAGATCTCCACCCCGGCGGTCGGGGTAAAGCCTGCGGGCTTATTTCCCTCGGGGTCCTGGTATCCCGCACCGTCCTTAAAGTCAAGTGTGATCACATACTTCTTGCCGGGCTCCAGACCGTCTGCGATCTCCAGGGGCGTAGCGGCCCATGCATACTTGCCATCGGTGGGGTAAATGTTCACGCCCTCCTTGGTGGTGATGTTAAGCAGCACGGAGAGATATACGCCATTGTTGTCTGTCCCTTCGGTGCGCTGCTTTGCCGCATCCCACTTGGTCAGTGTCTGTGGGATGAGCATAAAGTTACCGTCCTTACCCATCAGGGAGACAGGGGTGGTAGTCAATTCCTGAGCCCCTTCCATAGCTGCACCAAAGGTCTCCTTGTCGGTGCCAAGCGTGTAGTCACTCAGTGTGATTGCAGTCTTTGTGTCGGCTGGGTACGTAAAGGTCGCTTTCTTCACGATCCGACCAATCTTTACTCCGGCCACCTTGATCTTATAGTCGGACGTGGCATTGGTGTTGACCGCCTTTACCTCTACCTGTGAGAGCACGTGCTTGAAGTTCAGTGGCATGCCGTTGGTGCCATGGTCGGCACTATTGCCCTTGTCGCGAGCGACGATCACGTCAGTCTGCTTAGCGATCTCTGTCGGCGTGGTCAGCTCCAGCTTAGACTCGGTCAGCCCGATCGCTGCTGTTGCGTACTCTCCGAGATTGGCATAAGCGACAAAGTCCAACTCAAAGCCCGGCCACAGGATGTCACCGCCCTCGGGAACCCACAGACCATCTGCTGCCTCCTTATTGACGGTCTTGTCCGCAAAGAAGGTCGCGCCGTTGCCAAAGGCTGATACGGTAAAGCCTGTCCCCTCCAGGGCGTTCAGGTCAAACTCCCCGGCACGGAGGCTGTTGGCGACAAAGGGGGTGAATGCGATCTTCCCGCATCCGCCCGCCGGCTCCGGTACCTCTGTTACCTTGCTGCACGAGGTCAGCGCCAGGGTTGCGACTGTGCCAAGCACTGCCCATGTCATTACTCTTTTCATGTTCTCAGTTGGTTATGCGTTATGTGTTGATTGTTATTGTACTGTTTGTTTTGCGCCCCCCCATAGATCTAAGTGCTACATATCTATGGTCACGTGCACCCTCTCCCAGCTGTCCACTGTGACATCAAGTCCGCCGTGTGCCGACTCATCCGTCCGGGGTAGCTCAAGCTCCTTGTCCAGTGTGACGTAGACCACAGGCTCTCCCTTCTGGCTCTCCACCTGGTCCGTCACATCAAAGTCGTAGGTGTAGCCCTTCCCGTCTGTCATCACGATATAGAGCGTTAGCTCCTGCCGTCCGCCGTCTGCCTTAGGGATCAGCTCGTAGACGATCAGGTCTCCCGACACCTCATGGCCGTCCCACTTCATCACCACAGGGTGATGGACACTCCCCTTAGCCCACTTGTCGATACCGATAAGGTAACCGGGTACGGCGCCGCCCATGCTTGCCGAGATGCCATGCACCCCCTGCAAGCCCTGGACATTGGTCAGCCGTATCCTCACCTCTCGATAGCGTGGCTCCATCACTATGGTGATCACCTGTCGGGGTGTGCCATCGGCTTGTGGCGTGATCCGTGTCTCCGCCACCCGCCCTGCATAGAAGGGCTCCGGCTGTAGCCGGAAGGTCTTTCCCTCATCCCAGGATGGAGGACCCTGTGCGAGGAGTGCGCCGGTCAGTTGGTTGCTGTTGCGGGTAAAGCTCTCCAGCGTCTCGTACCGCTCCTCGCCCCGGTGCTGCAAGATGGCGGAGGAGTTGTTGAATGCTACCACTCTGTAGCGTCCTTCTCGTAGCGAGATCGTCCCACCGGCAGGCTCTTTGAAGTCCCGTCTCACCGGAGCAGTTCCGTTGTCTATGGGGTAAAAGTAGGTGGTCATACCTGCCACGTGCGGATCCTGTACCCGGGACCAGTCAAAGCGAACCTCCACCTCCACCGCCTTGGAGTAGCAGAGCTCCTTGTGTCGGCATTGGACACAGAGGAGAGAAAGCAGGAGCAGCAGGATATATCTCAGTCCCTTCACCATAGTCTATAGACAAGAGTGAGAGAGAGCTTGGTCGGCCCGACGAAGTCTATCTGCCTTGTTGCCTTCCACGGGAAACAGCCGTTGGTCTGCTTCCCATACTCCTTGAAGACACCATGGAGATAGCCTATGCCAACCGTTGCTTCAAGCGTCCATTGCCCCCCGAGGGTCCATCCATACCCATACGCCACGCCTACACCATAGTGGGGACGGTCGCCCAAGATCCCCCGTCCTCCTACCTGGAAGTCGTAGTCAAAGAGATGCCCGTAGAGGCCGATGTGATGCCCTCTGCCTCCCTGCTCCCTCTGACCGAGCCAGTACTTCACCTCAGTCTCCAGCCCTTGTAGGCGCCAAAAGAAGTTTGCCCGGGGACTCGCCCACCACGCTCCGTAGCCGGTGAGCTCCCAGCTCCAGCGCTCTCCGATGAATGCCTCCACGCCCAGGTTAGGCACCAGTGCCACGTCCGCCAAGGCATTGCTGCGCAAGGATAGCCAGCCCCTCCCCTCCTCAGGGACGGGCTCAGAAGGCGGCACCACCGACTCTGCCGTGAGGGGCTTCACGCATAGGGATAGCACTGCTATCAATACGCCTTTATGCCAAGAGCTTAGGTTGACTCGGCTCATCTTTGTTTTTCTAAGAGTAGCACTGTTTCTCTCGCGGATGGCTCTCAAGGCTCTTTGATCTCAAAGGCGGGGAACTTTCCTCTGCCGACTTTGACATTCCCCTTGAGCGTCTGACGCACCCACGTCTCAAAGTAGTGCCCTCCCTCCTTGAAGTAACTCTCGTACTGAGTCTCTCCGCAGAGGTAGGTGAGCATCCACGCTGTGATGACAGGCATGGCCACGGGGTAATACTTAGAGTCTCTGCCGGACTCATTCATCCAGTCTGTGTGATGGGTTCCCTTGAGGGAGAAAAAAACCCGCTTGTTCGTCTTCAGCGTCTGATAAAACTCATAGCCACCGATTGGTTCATTCGTGGGATCTTGCTCAGCCGAGATGATCAGCGTGGCATTGGGCGTGGCGGAGATATCGCAGCCCAGCTTATCCTTCCCCCCGGCAACGGCATCCGTAAGGGCACCTGTCGTGCCGTGGTAGGGCATCATGCTCACGACTGTCTCGATCTTACCCCGTAGCCCGTTGGGCTTATCCATCGCTGCGATGTGCAGGACGCCGGCAGCGCCCATGGAGTGCCCCAGCAGCCCAATCCTATCAAAGTCTACTCTGTTTTGTATCTTGGACCCGGGACGGCGATTTTCGCCCTCAAGTAGAGTGTAGGCCGCAATGAGACCATCCAGCCACTGGAAGGGCTGATTTTGATCCACCGCCGTATAGTTAAGTACCAGCATCCCGTGTGAGGCAAGGAGCTTTGCCGTCGGCTGCATCTGCTCCTTAGTGCCACTCCACCCATGTATGACGATCACCACAGGGAGCTTGCCCTGCTTCCCTACCGGCATATAGAGATTAGGCATGTTGCTCATATACTCTTCATCAAGGGAGTAGACCGGGTCAGCGATGTCCTCGATAGTGTACTTGCCGGTTCGCCACCAATTCTCCTGCAGCTCCTGTCCGTAGAGTGGTGTCAGTCCCCCAAGTGTGAGGAGCGTGCCGAGGAGTAGGGCTACGATAGTATTGTGTCTCATATCTCTCTTGCTTAGTTGCTTGCTACTACATTGCGTACGACTCGGAAGCCGATCAGCTTATTCGTCCGATCCGGTAGGTGCTTCTTGCGGTAATCCACGTTGAGGAACTTCTTATCGGAGTGGAAGCTCCCGCCCTTCAGCACCTTATACGTGCCGGTTGTGGGACCATTGTCACGCTCGTAGGTGCGGTCTCCGTACCAGTCATCTACCCACTCCCATACGTTGCCGCTCATATCGTAGATCCCTAGTTCGTTGGGCTTCTTGCCACCCACCGGCTTGGTGCCGTACTCGGGATTGACAAAGGCATTCCACACCTTGGGATTCAGAAACGTCTGCGCTCCCAGCATCGCATTGTCTCGGTACCAAGCGTAGTTACCAATAACAATGAAAAGTGCAGGGGCTCGGAGTGCAAAGTTCCTATTGTTTTCCCCGCTGGCGGCTGTGGATATCCATATCCACTCCGCCTCGGTGGGAAGTCGGTATCCGTTGGCATTAGGGTCACGACTTACCCGCTCCGGAGTGTCTTTGGCAATCGTATAGACGGGGGTGAGACCATCCTTTTCGCTGAGTTTGTTGCAGTAGTGTACCGCATCCATCCAGGTGACCGACTCTACCGGTCGTTGATCGGCATCGGAGCGGGTAACGCCCTTTAGGCCGTTGCCGTTGAAGCGAGACTGATCCGGACTGGTGAAGTAGGAGGGATTGCTACCCATCACCTTGAGGTACTCCGCCTGCGTGACGGGATGCTTGGCCACATAGATGTTTTGTATCTTGATCCCCTCCGGCGCAGCACGCAGGGCACTTCGCGTGGACACGCCACCGGCAAAGGTGAAGTACTGTGGCTTCGACCCGCCTGTGCCGGAGACAAAGAAGAGCTCGCTGCCGGTGGTCCGAGAGACCACACCTGTCGTAAGAATGGCATACAGCTCCACATCACCCTCCAGCACGGTCTCCTTCGCCACCACTTCCGACTCTATGGTCGGATTGGTCTCCTTAGTCCAGCCGACGAAGCCCCCTTTGCCATTCGCATTCTTAGGCTCCAGCTCCGGAAACTCCGGCAGGTACCCCTCCTCGGTCAGCTCCAGCAACTTATTGTCGGTCGTCCGGTCGCTCTTGAATTGGAAGCCGCTCGGCACGAACAGTGTCGCATGATAGGGCTCCAGCTTGGCTGTGAGTACGAAGTCCGGCGTGAGGGGGTGGGGGAAAGTGACCTCCTGCCCCTTGCCGTCCTCCCATCGGATAAACTTCCGTCCCGGCATCTCCACCTTGGGGACATCCCTCTCCTGCAGCTCGGTGGCCTCCTTAGGGATAGAGAAGACCAGCTTCCGGCTGCCGTACTGCATCGTCACAGGCTTTAGCTCTATGCCCCCGGCGGAGAGGTCGCTACTCTTCTCTACCCATGGCTCCACCGATACGGCAAATTTAATCGGTCCGCCCAGTATCGCCTTGCCGGGCTTCTCCTTGCCTCCCCATGGCTGAGTGCTTACCTCCACATCGGCCAGCAGGTTGGCAGGCACCCCATCTCCAAGGACTGGCTCCTGGTACCCCGCTCCCTTGCTGAAGTCCAGCGTCACCTGATAGTGTACCCCTGCCTTCATCCCACCGGGGATGGAGAAGGGAATAGTCGCATACGCATACTTCCCTCTCTCAAGCGGGTAGCACTGTGCGCCGGATGGCGTGGTGATCCTAAGCAGTACTCCCAGGTAGGTGCCCTCGTTGTCAGCGGCACCACCGATCTGCTCCTCTCTATTCCACGCCGTAAGCTCCTGCGGGATGAGCATAAAGTTGCCGGCGGCACTGTTGCCGATCTCCTGGGGCGTATCGCCCAGAGTGAGTACGCTGACAGCGGCTGCACCGAAGCTCTTGGATCCGGGAAGATACGTATAGCCTGTCAGCTCCTCGTCTTGCTTTATCTCAGCGGGGAGGGTGAGTGTCGCCTGCGACTGTATGCGAGCGATCTTCACGCCGGCCACCTCCACATTGTAGCTCTTGTTGCTGTTCTTCGCCTGCACGGAGAGCTGCGAGAGGAGGTGCTTAAAGTAGAGCGGGACCCCGTTTGTGGCGTGGTCGGCAGCTCGCCCCGTCGTGCGTGCCACGATGATGTCCGGCTGCTTCTCCACAGCCTCAGGCGTGCTCAGCACGAGGCTCACACCGGTGTCATCCGCCGATAGCGTTCCATACTCTCCGAGACCATTGTACCCGATAAAGTCCAGCTCATAGGGGGGCCATAGGTGGGGATTTGCCGTATTCCAGATCCCCGTCCCTGTGGCCGGATCTGTGGCGGTCACCCTCTCCTCAAAGTAAAGCTGTCCTTGGCCATATGCTCGGACACTAAATCCGCTCTGTGCCAGTGTGGAGATGGTCTCCTCGGTGCCTCTCAGCTGATCACTCACAAAGGGGTGAAACTGTATCTTGTCTTGAGCCTCCGGCTCGTCTATCTCCCTCGGACTTTGACATCCGGCGAGGGATAGCACCGATAGTAGCAGCATCGCTACATGGGTCCGACTTGCGATAACTCTGTGCATTAATTTCTCTGATGTTTTTATTTTGTCTCCTCTCTGCTCCTATTAAGAGCATCAAGGGCGATAAGGTCTTGCTTTGGGGCGGGGTGGTAAAGCCGTCCATACAGACTGAGAGTTGGTCTCCTCAATCTTTGCCAAAGATACTACATTTTGAGACTGTTGCACGAAGGCGATCTGCTGCGTTGCTTTCGGAATTCGGTCTCGGTCACGTACGTGAGTACGCTCCCTTCGGCCTCATCCTCAGCGCCTTTGCGTCACCCCTGCGGACCGTTTTGCCGGGGTCTTGCCAGATGGTTTATTATAACTATATTTGCAATAGACACCCGACTACCTATGGCAATGACACAGGATCCCGATACCTCCTCGGTCCGTAAGGAGCAGCACGACCGGATGGTCCGAGCTTACGACTACCTCCGGTCGCATAACTTTGTGGAGACGACCGATGATGTGGCTCTCCGTATGGGGGTCAATAGGAGCTCCATCCGCTCGGCCCTCTCGCGCGGGGGGACCTATATGTCGGTCAATCTGATCGACGGCTTCCTCGAGGCGTTTGACGGGATCTTCTCCCGCGCCTGGCTCGTTGATGGGGAGGGGGAGATGCTTGCGGGAGGGGAGCTCTTCTCCACCTCACCGCACCCTACGCGTAGCGATCGAGTGACTTATATCATGGAGCAGGAGGGGCTGACCTATGGCGAGATGACGAAGGAGGTGGGGCTGAGCAATGCGTCTACGCTCTTCCGCATCACCCGCTACGGACAGCGCCCACAGGATGCGACGCTGGATAAGATCCTCCAACGCTTCCCCCGCTACCGGAGGGAGTGGCTCTATGCCGGCATAGAGCCGATGCTCAGCGCTCAGGAGCAGACTGAGGAGGCGACAGCGAGCCCGATGGAGATCCTCGATGAGGAGGCCCTCGCCAAGAGTACCGCCCTCCCATACCACCCCTCGCAGACGATGCGCTTCCCTCTCGTGGAGGATCCAGCCGTCGCCGGCACGCTGACCAGCTTTGGCGATCCAGACCCCGATGGGGTACGGATGATCGAGGTGCCGGTGGACCGCCACTACCGGGGCATCTACCGGATATTCACGGTGCAGGGCGACTCGATGGACGATGGCTCCAGTAAGAGCCTCTCTGAGGGGGACCGCGTGCTGGCGCGCAGTGTCGACAGGGACTACTGGCTCGATGGGCTCCACACGCGCGACTGGCTCTACTTCATCTTCGTCACCCGCTCTGAGGGGATCGTCATCAAGCAGGTGGTCGGTCAGGACCCTCGGCAGGGACTCTTCAAGCTCCACTCGCTCAACCCCTTCTACCACGACTTTGACCTCCACGTGGAGGAGGTGGTGGCTATATATAATGTCATCGAGATCGTCTCTCGTCGCCTGACCGTATGAGTATCCGGAACATCATCTTTGACCTCGGCGGTGTGCTCCTAATTGACCGCCCCGCTGAGAGCATCCGGCGCTTCGACCGGCTCGGCTTCGTCGAGGCGCGCGGGCTCCTCTCACCCTATCCCGAGGAGGGGCTATTCCCCGACTTAGAGGTCGGTCGGATCTCCAAGGAGCAGTTCCGCGACATCGTCCGCACCACCTACGGTCGCGACCTCACCATCGATGAGATCACCTGGGCGCTTGCCGGCTATGCGGGCGAGGTGGAGCTCTACAAGCTGGATCACCTCCGCACACGGCTGAGTGGCTACCGCCTCTTCCTCGCCACGAATACGAATGCCTTCCTCTACGACCTCTACCTCTCGCCCCACTTCCTCCCCTCGGGCGAGTCGCTAGAGTGCTACTTCGAGCGATGCTACGCCTCCCACCTCCTCCACATCAAGAAGCCCGACCCTCGCTTTTACCACCTTATCTTGGACGAAAACCACCTCGACCCCCGGGAGACCCTCTACATCGATGATCGGGAGGAAAATGTGACTGCTGCCCGGGTGCTGGGGCTGACCACCCTCCGCCCGGCGAATGGGACCGACTGGCGTCCCGCCCTGGAGAGACTGCTGTCCCATGAGTGAACTGAGCCCCATCACCTCCTACCGCACCCTCACGGCCGAGGGTGCCGGTCTCTACACTGAGCTGCGAAGTCGCTTCATCTCGCGCGCCGTCCCTGTGGAGACGGTCGAGGAGGCCATGGCGGTGATCGAGGAGGAGCGGGCCAAGTACCACGATGCGCGCCACTGCTGCTGGGCTTATGTAGTGGGCATACGGGAGCGTGAGGAGCGATGCAGCGACGACGGCGAGCCCTCCTCCACCGCCGGCAAGCCGATCCTCGGGCGCATCCATGCCCTCGGTCTGACCGGGGTGGTGGTCACCGTGACCCGCTACTTTGGTGGCAAACTCCTCGGCACCTCCGGTCTGATCGTCGCCTACCGCACCGCCGCCGAGCTCGCCCTCGCCGATGCCCCTCACGAGGAGGTACTCCTCACCACACCCCTCACCCTCCACTTCCCCTACGACAAGATCAATCCCGTGATGATGCTCCTGCGGGACTACGAGGTGGAGACGACCGACTCCACCTCTGATCTCGAGGGCTACATCTGGCAGGTGTCCGTGGAGGACGCGCGGCTACCACTCTTCCTCGAGGCGGCCAAGCTGCACTACTACCTGCGGATCGATCAGGAGGCAGAGTGATGTCGCCCGCCGAGGACCTTGGATGCGAGGGCAAAAAGTCGTACCTTTGCCCTTGCGTTTCACCTCCAGGGTCGTGAACCTCTCGGAGAGACCGTGGGACGCATAGTACACTTATTTTTATCCCCATAGATTATGGCAACAGTTATCAGACTGCAGAGACACGGTCACAGAGCCTATGCTTTTTACTCGATCGTCGTCACACACCGTAGAGCACCGCGCGATGGTCGTTTCATCGAGAAGCTCGGCACCTACAACCCCAATAACGATCCCGCCGTCGTGGATCTCAACTTTGAGCGCGCACTCTACTGGATCGAGCAGGGTGCACAGCCCTCAGATACCGTACGAAGCATCCTCTCCCGCGAGGGCGTGATGATGATGAAGCACCTCCGTGGAGGTGTCCGCAAGGGCGCATTCAGCGAGGAGGAGGCTCAGAAGCGCTTCGACGACTGGATGAAGGCTAAGAAGAGCACCTACGAGAGCGAGAAGGAGAAGGTCGAGGCCGCCAAGCGCGACAGCGCCAAGAAGCTCCTCGAGGCTGAGCGTAAGATCAATGAGGCTCGCGCCAAGGCCATCTCCGAGAAGGAGGCCGAGGCCAAGAAGGCTGCCGAGGAGGCTGCCGCTGCCCAGGCTGCTGAGGAGGCTCCCGCAGCTGAGGAGGCTCCCGCCGAGGAGGCCGCTGCTCCTGAGGCACCTGCCGCAGAGTAAGTCACCCCGACTTAGGGCACAATGAGACCTTTGCATAATACCCCATCTGCGGCGTCACTTTCGAGATTCGGGCTTGGTCATGTGCGTAAGCACACTCCCTTCGCCCTCACTCTCAGCTCCTTCTTACAATATCAGAGGGCGGATCGCACAGTCGTGCGGTCCGCCCTCTACTTATATCTATATATGGCGTGGGTCAATTAACGACCTGAGATGCGGTCCTTCAGCTTCTTCAGCTGGATCTCGAGCGCCTCGCACGCCTCGTCAGCAGCCTGCTCAAAGGTATCTGCTGTCTTCTCGGAGAAGAGGTCGGGCCCCTTGACGGAGAGGGTGATGCGGACCTTCTTATTGCGCTTTGTCTCCGGCTTGATCAGCGTCATGACTACCTCTGCATCTAAGATATCAGCATAGTAGCGCTCCAGCTTTTCGACCTTGGTGGTGACAAAATTCTGCAGGTCGTTGGAGGCCTTGAAGTCTACGTCTTGGATCTTTACGTTCATAATAATCGTAAGTGATTGGTTGGTGAGTTATTCCTTGTGAGGCTTGTGCGCCCTGGGGTGGGCACGATACATCCTCTGCAGTTCCTCAAAGGTGGTGTGGGCGTATATCGACGTGGTGGAGACCTCCTCGTGGCCGAGGAGCTCCTTGACGCTCATCAGTCCTGCGCCGTCATTGAGAAGCGCCGTGGCGAAGCTGTGCCTCAGCACGTGAGGACTCTTCCGGGAGTAGCCGGAGAGGGGCTCGAGGGCCTCCCTGACGTAGCTGTAGAGCTGGCTGGCGCTGACCGGTGTCCCTCGCTCGGTGGTGAGGAAGTGCGTCTCCTCCGGACGCGTTCTGCGGTCCCTGTAGGACAAATATAGGGCTATTTTCTGATCAAGCAAAGGACCGAAGGGGATATGTCGCTCCTTATTTCGCTTACCAATGACGCGCAGCCTCTGCCCAGGTCGATCGATGTCGGTGAGCTGCAGACTGCGCACCTCCGCTGACCGCATACCGGTCTGGAAGAGTAGGTCGGTCACAAAGGCGATCAGGAAGAGGTGGTCCCGATCCTCCTCCCGCTCTGCCGTCTCGGCATCGCCGTAGAGACGATCGATCCGGCTGACAAGGGTGTCTGCATCGACGAAGGGTGGCAGGCTGCGCTCCATCTTAGGCAGCTGCACGGCGGCAAAGGGGTCGCTCTCCACCACCTCCTGCTTGAGGAGGTAGGTAAAGAACGTGCGCAGCGAGGAGAGCCGCCGATGGACCGTCCGAGGGCTGTCCCCCCGCTGCATCAGCTGCATCGCCTGTCGCCGAGCACTCCTCAGGTCGATCGCCCGGAGAGCCTCCGGCACCGGCTCCACACCGCAGGTCTCACCCCATATCTCCAGATCACGCCGGTAGGCGGCGATCGTGTGGGGTGAGGCGCCACGCTCGTAGGTGAGGTAGTCGACGAAGTCCTGTATCAGGTCGCTCATGCTGCTTGTCTATACGCTTGCGAGAGCCCCATGGTGGAGCTCTCATCACACGATAAATATAGCGACAAATATCGAGACGCTCCATTGCCCTCTCACCACCGCCCTTTCTCTGCGAGAAATCTAATACCGGTAAAAGAAAACTCTAATACCGATATTAGTGAACTCTAATATCGGTATTAGTCGCGCCTAATATCGGTATTAGATATCCGCCTCCTCGGGCATCCGGTCGGGCGACCCCTTAGGAGGTGCCCGTGCCGTCCCCTTATGCGATGCTCAAGAGTAACCGCCGCCCCTCCGCTGCCATAAAAGCATCGAGCGAATTGCCACAAAAGCATCAAGTGGACCCCCTGAATAGTCCTTTTGTTTGTGCAGAGCTATCCGACTCGTCCGACTTGTCCGACTCCTCCGACAAGATCGCACGCCTCGGCTCTGAACGCATACTAAGGGAGGGCAACGGGTCTCACGATCCATTGCCCTCCGCTCTATTCTTACTCCCTCATCTGTAAGTGAAGGTCAGTGCCTATCGACCTTCTACAGCTTAGCTTTTTTCCCCCCTTATAGGAGAGGACCTATGGGTCTTCGCTTGGGAGCCCAAAGAAACTTCACGACAGTTTTATATGCTTATTCAATGATCCAAAGGTAAGCCCTCTTTGTCACTTTAGGAAGCTTTTTTACGAAATATACCCTCTTCTAAGTACCATTTAATCCACTTATACTCAGATCAGGGTAGGTCTCCGGCTTGCTTTATGGAGGACTTGCCTCTCCTCCCTATGCTCCGGCATGCGGTGGGTGGAAAAAAATAAGTAGGTTTGTGTGGATGCGGTAGGATAGCCGCTGAGAGAGACTGGTAACCCATGAGTATAAGAGAGAGAAGACTATGCAAGAGACCCAATGGACGGAGGAGGATCTCCGTCAGATCAGTGATCACGGGATCACGCGAGCGGAGGTGGAGCGTCAGCTGGAGCTCTTTGAGGAGGGCTTCCCCTTCCCCACCATCGTGCAGGCAGCTGATGAGGAGCATGGCATCCGTGTGCTGACGGAGGAGGAGCAGCGAGAGGCGCTGGAGACCTGGTCCGCAGCCCTGAGGGATCCATCGGTGAGGGTCCTCAAGTTTGTCCCCGCCAGTGGCGCTGCATCGCGGATGTTTCGCGACCTCTTTGCCTATATGGAGGGCGGTGAGCCGACCGAGTCGGTACTGCAGGTGCTGGACCGGATGGAGGACTTTGCCTTCTACGATGACCTCAATAAGGCCTGTATGCTGGGTGAGCGAGGCAAGGGGGCGCGCCGCCTCATCGATGCCGGTGAGGGTCGCACGGTGGTCCGCTATCTGCTGACGGAGGAGGGGCTGCACTATGGCAGTCTGCCTAAGGCGCTGATCCTCTTCCATAAGTACCGTGACCGTCCCCGCACGGCCGTCGAGGAGCATCTTGCCGAGGGGGCTAAGTATGCCCGCCCGGTCAGTGGCATGGTCCACCTCCACTTCACCCTCTCACCGGAGCATATCCACCCCTTCAAGACCCTTCTCTCGCGCCGCCAGTCAGACTTAGAGGACGCCTTCTCCGCCGCCTACGACATCACGACGAGCACCCAGAAGCCCTCGACCGACACGATTGCCGTGGGTCCGGACAATAAGCCGATCCGCGATGAGGAGGGACGGCTGATCTTCCGCCCGGGTGGGCACGGCTCGCTGATCGAGAACCTCTCGGAGGTGGATGCGGACATCATCTTTATCAAGAATATCGACAACGTCGTCCCCGACAGCGAGAAGAGCAGCACCATCATCTACAAGCAGATCCTCGGTGGCGTGCTGGTACAGCTGCGAGACAGGGTGTACCACTTCATGGAGGAGCTGCGGGACGAGACGCACGTGAGCAGTGCGACGATACGCGAGGTGGAGGACTTCCTGAGGTCGGCCTTTTGCGTCGAGATATCTACCCACAGCGACTCCACCGAGGAGAGCGATGTGGTGGCGGAGCTGGAGCGTAATCAGGAGAAGGAGTCCACCATCCTGACCCTCCGCTCCCTGCTCAATCGCCCGATCCGCGTCTGTGGTATGGTGCGCAATGAGGGCGAGCCGGGCGGCGGACCCTATATCATCCGGCGTGAGGATGGCACGACGTCGCTGCAGATCCTGGAGAGCACGCAGATCGATCATGACGACCCGGAGGCGGAGCGGCAGTTTAGGGAGAGTCGCTTCTTCAATCCCGTAGACCTCGTCTGCTGCACGCGAGACTTCCGGGGCAACTCCTTTGACCTCACCCGATTTGTCGACAAGAGTACCGGCTTCATCTCCCACAAGAGCCGCAATGGTCAGCCCCTCAAGGCACTCGAGCGTCCCGGACTATGGAATGGCGCCATGGCCTACTGGAATACCTGCTTCGTCGAGGTGCCGGCCGATACGTTTAACCCCGTGAAGACTGTCAATGACCTCCTTCGCCCGATCCATCAGGCGGTGGAGGAGTAATACCCGAATCACTTTACACTACACTTATATATGAAAGAAGAGATCATCAAGAGACTGGAGTCGATGCGCCGCGCCATCAAGGAGGCCGGCATCGATGCGGTCATCGTGCCGAGCTTTGACCGGCACCTCAATGAGTATACCCCCATCTGCTGGCAGGCCCGGCAGTACATCAGCGGCTTCCTCGGCTCTGCCGGCACCGCTGTCGTGACCGCCGAGCACGCCGCCCTCTGGACCGACTCGCGCTACTTCCTCGAGGCGACGGAGGTGCTCCGGGGGACCACCTATGAGCTGATGAAGGAGGGGATGCCCGGCACCCCGACGATCGCCGCCTGGCTTCGCAGCCTCCCAGAGGTGAAGCGCGTGGCGCTCAATGGCGAGTGCATGAGCGTCGCCGATGCGGCACAGCTGCAGAAGGAGCTGCGCCTCGGACGGATCGAGCTCGACCTCTCGCACGACTTCATCAAGCAGATCCGCGGGGAGGAGATGCCCGACATCCCGCTCAACGACTTCTTCGTACAGCCGGATGAGGATGCCGGCAGGACTCCCCGCGAGAAGGTGGAGGAGGTGCGCCGGATGATGAGGGAGGAGAATGCCGACACCCTCATCGTCACGATGATGGACGAGGTGTGCTGGCTCTACAACGTCCGCTCCTCCGATGTGGAGTACAATCCTACCGGCGTCGCATATGCGATGGTGACGGCGGAGGGCGCTTTCTTCTACGTCGATGACCGCAAGATGACCGACGAGGTGCGCCGCCACTTGGAGAAGAATGGGGTGGAGATCCGCCCCTACGACCGGATCTATGAGGATGTCTCTGCTCTCCCCGAGACGGCGATCGTATGGGTCGACCCGATCCGGACCAATGCCGAGCTGGGTCGCCGTGTGCCGAAGGGCTGCATCGTCGTCGACCAGATGAGCCCGATCACGATCCTCAAGTCGATCAAGACCGAGGCGGAGTACCAGGGCTGCCGCCGGGCTATGCTGCGGGATGGCGTGGCGCTGACGAAGTTTTGGAAGCACCTCTACGAGATGCTCGACCGCGGTGAGACGCCCACGGAGTACGAGATCGATGCGATCCTTGCCGGCTTCCGTGCCGAGAGTGACCGCTACCTCTACGATAGCTTCACCACCATCACCGGATATAATGCCAATGGTGCCATCGTCCACTACCACCCGATGCCCGACACCAGTGCTAAGATCAAGCCACAGGGGTCCCTCCTCCTTGACTCCGGCGCTCAGTACTACGACGGCACCACCGACATTACCCGCACCGTCTCCCTCGACGGCAAGCCGTCCGAGAAGCTGCGCCACGACTACACGCTGGTGCTGAAGGGCCACATCGACCTTCAGATGGCGGTCTTCCCCAAGGGGACCCGCGGCAATCAGCTCGACGTGCTGGCGCACCGCTACCTCTGGCAGGAGCATAAGAACTATGGCCACGGCACCGGCCACGGTGTGGGTCACTTCCTCTGCTGCCACGAGGGCCCGCAGAACATCCGCACCGACAACAATCCCTCGCCCATTCGGCTCCACAGCGTCACCTCGGACGAGCCGGGCTACTACCCCGAGGGCGAGTACGGCATCCGCATCGAGAACCTCATCCGCTGCATCAAGGTCGGCGAAGGGGGCGGTGAGGAGTTTTACGGCTTCGAGTGCCTGACCCTCTGCTGGCTCGATAATCGGATGGTCGACCCCTCTATGCTCGATGATGCACAGCTCCGGTGGTACAACGACTACCAGGAGCGTGTCTACCGTGAGATCAGCCCGGAGCTGGATGAGGAGACCGCCAAGTGGCTCCGCGACCACACGCTCCCCTTAGAGCGCTGATCCCTCCTTCCTTAATGGCTCAGGAACCCCGGACGATGTACAGCCCTCGCCCGGGGTTCCTCTTTTTCTGCTCCCTTCCCGGCCAAAAGTGGAAGTGAAAACCGGCCAAAAGTGGAAGTGAAAACCGGCCAAAAGTGGAAGTGAAAACCGGCCAAAAGTGGAAGTGAAAACCAGCCAAAAGTGGAAACGAAGAAAATTAACTTTCTCTTTTTTCTTAGTTTTTAGGTAATTAGAGCAAATAGTCACGTGCTGAGCTCCTCCCCGTAGATTAGACCATACTCTGCGATTAGCGTCACTTACTGTTTGTTGCTGAGCAAAGCAGACTTTTATCAAAGTAACAATACCCTATATGTCAAGACGTAAAGCCATAAGACTGTCGTCCCACCCGACGCCCTTTGTCATCATACTCACCTCGACGGTGCTGCTGATGCTGGCGAACCGCTACCTGATGGATCAGAGTGCCATTGTGGATCTGATCGCCACCATTCTGCCCATCGTGATCATCGGTCCGGTCTACTTTTTCATAGGTAAAAAGCAGGGCTGGGCGCTCTCCCTTGGATCTGTTCTCCTCGCTGTCTTACTGATGGCTGTGCTCGTGGGCATAGCCTCGTACGTTATCACCGTCCGGTAGACCTCTCCTGCGATAGGAGGTGTCACGTCGACCTGGGGCTTATTGCTGAGGACTTTGGCTATATTTGTGTGGGGGTAAAACCACCTTAGCTACCAGCCACTATGCGTCAGACTTTCATCAGAGGGCTCTTGGCTTCCCTCTTTTTACTCACATCACTCACCGCCATGTCACAAGTCCACATCTACCAGGGCGCTTACACCTACAGCAATGAGATCCTCTACACCTGGGACGGAAAGCATCTCTACCGGGGCGCGTATGCCTACAGCAACGAGATCCTCTACACCTGGGACGGGGAGCACCTCTACCGAGGCGCTTACACCTACAGCACGGAGATCCTCTGCACCTGGGACGGGAAGCACCTCTACCGAGGCGCGTACCCCTATAGTACGGATATCCTCTATACCTGGGACGGGAAGCACCTCTACCGGGGCGCGTATGCCTACAGCACGGAGATCCTCTACACCTGGGATGGGGAGCACCTCTATCGGGGCGCCTACGCCTATAGTACGGAGATCCTCTACACGCTGGACGGAGCGGTGCCGGTGCCTGTCTTGGTCGTCGGGCTGCAGCTTTAGGCTCTTGATCGAATTGAGACTGTTGCACGAAGGCGATCTGCTGCGTTGCTCTCGGAATTCGGTCTCGGTCACGTACGTGAGTACGCTCCCTTTGGCCTCACCCTCAGCGCCTTGCATCTCATCCTCCGTGCAAAGTCTCAGCACATTTAAAACAAATGTACGAGAATGGCACTTCGTGCAACATTCTCGAATTGGTTATCTTTGTCGAAATGAGACAAAAGCTTATGAGATCATCCTTTCTACCCCTCGCTGCACTCCTCCTGACCGCCTGTACTGCCACGGCTCAGGTGCGTGTGCAGCAGTATAATGTCTCCACCCTGCCGGACAATAGCGTCGTCTATGCCCTGCCGGAGACGCACCTCTATGCGACCGTCACCTACCGGAAGGTGGTACGACAGCCGGGCGAGCTGGCTCTCTACGCCGATCGCTACCTCGGCGTGCGGGATGCGATCCTGGAGCCCTCGACCTCCTATCAGCTGGTGAGTGTCGATCTCGGGAGCTATGGCGTGCCGAGCGACTCGCTGAGATTTGCCGTGGAGATGCACCGCAATAGCAGCGCTGCCAATGTCGCCCTGACGGAGGATGGTCGGCTTGTGGCGGTCAATGTCACCACTGACATCGAGCTTCCATCCCTACCGGTGGAGAAAACGATCGAGGCGGTCCGCAGTAAGGACTTCGGTGACCTGAAGAGCCTCCCCTCGGACTACATCCGTGCCACCACCACCTCCAAGCGTGCCGAGATCGCAGCACAAGAGATCTATCGCCTCCGAGACAGCCGCACGGCGGTGCTATCCGGTGAGACCGACCAGCCCTTTGCGGACGGTCAGGCACTCCGTATCGCTGTGCAGGGACTGGATGCCGCTGAGCGAAGCCTCACGGAGCGCTTCATCGGCACGACAGATACCATCACCTACGTCCGGCTCATCCGGCCACTCGACGTGGTGGAGGGGCAGCAGGTGGCGCTACGCTTCTCGGAGCGGGAGGGACTCCTCTCATCGGACGACCTGAGAGGCGAACCGATCTATCTGGAAACAAAGATCACCGAGCGCGCACCGGAGCTCACCGAGAGGGATCAGAAGAAGAAGGAGAAACAGCTCCGCAAGGGCGTCGTCTATGTCGTCCCCGGCTCTGCCGACATCCGGCTCCTCTACCGCGGTAGCCGCATCGCCGGTGGCAGCTTCCCGATAGCGCAGCTCGGTTCGCTCGAGGCGCTTGAGGGCGGGCTCTTCACCGACAAGCGGATGGAGACCTCCGTCCGCTTTGACCCCGCCACCGGCGCCATCCTCAAGGTCGACTCCCGTCCCCGCCAGTAGGCTGTCGCCCTTCACAGCTCCCTCTGGAATAGTAGCGCATAATTGAGAGACCAATCCTCGCCAGTTTTCTGACTGCTCGAGGATTGGCTTTTATATAGATAGAAATTCGATGACAATAAGAACTACCTGACTGACAACAGAATACAGAGACTTGGGACTTACTCTGCAAATAAGATCATCCATAGTAGGGGATGTACCTCACATATTTCTTAGACTTTGTCTCAGTGTCCTCGGGCTTGATCCTTCCCGTCTCTAATGTGTCTGCTATGATCCTCGATGCAACGGAAGAGTCATTCTTAGACAGCTCAAATCCAGTCTAATTCATTTAACTCAGAGGGTATTAGAGTCAGCGACTCTTTCAAAATCCCTAAGGCTTTTTCTTCACAGCCCATTGTAATGCTCCAATCAAAGGAGACGTACTATTTGAGCACCCTCAAGTCTACGATTTTTCGGGCGATCAATCATATATAAGCCGGTTTACTCAGGGGTGACGCATTTGATTTGAGTGGTACAGAATTCATCCAAATCATTGTGAAGGGCGGGGAACGATGCACCCCTTGCGGGTGCCCGCTTCCTAGCCACGCGGTCGAGGGGCGTAGCCCCGATGACCCGTGGATCAGGCATCGCAATTGATCCCGACCCCGCCAGGGTGTCGCACTCATTATCTGATTGGAGAGTGCGACACCCTGGCGGGGTCGTATATCTTTTTCGGGGTCCTCTTTCCCGCGGTCTTCGGCACTTCGTGCCTCGACACGCGGGCTAAGAAGCGATGATCCCTACGGGGCTTCGCCCCTGCGGGATCGGCAGGCGGAAGCATCAGTAGAGGGATCCATTGACGGGATAGCACTGCGACAGGGACTAACACTTTTAGCCGTAAAGCTCAGATGCGTCACCCCTGACTCTACTGCGTATTGAGCCGGTGGTAGAGGGATTGGAAGTAGGGGGCGGCATAGTCGGCGGGGCGGAGGACCCGGTCATCGCAGAGGACGACATCGAGGTCGAGCGCCACCTCTCCGCCCGAGGTGTGGACGCGCCCCGCTCTCTCCTCCAGCTTTTTCATCCGCCGGGCGACCACGTCCGGCTCCTCTCGGCTGTCGAGGATCAGTAGCGCATTTCGGTAGAGCCGACCGCTGCCCTTGGCATCCTCCGATGTCATTGCCTCCGTCAGCCGCGCCTCGGGGAGAGCCTCGAGGATCAGCTCCCGTAGAGACCTTGCCCGATCCTTATCATAGGTCGTCCCGGCAAGGATGATATAGTGATGCGAAAAGGGCACTCCCAGTCCCTCCAGCCGAAGCGCTATGAGCAGCTGGACGAAGCCCCGCGCCGCAAGGTAGAGGAGGAAAGCAGTCATAAGCCGCGCATTACCATCCTCCAGTGGCAGACCGAAGTCTACCACAAAGAAGAGCACCACCGCCGCCAGCATGCTCCACATCATCTCCCGCGTCGCTGTCATGCCGATGAAGACGCCATCCATCACGAAGCCGATGCAGCCCGCCAGTGGGATCACCACCACGTAGGGCAGGTACAGGAGTGCCTGCTGCAGCACCTCCTCCTCGTCGGTCAGCACCATCAGCAGTCCCCTGCCCGCCACGGCATAGATCGCTGTCACCACCACCCCCAGACCTACCCCCCAGCCGAGCAGTCGCCGCACCGCCGTGCGCACCGCCTCCCGAGACCGCTGTCCATAGGCGTCTCCCACGATCGCCTCGCCCGCATTGGCAAAGCCGTCGATGAAGTAGGAGAAAAGGGTGAAGAACTGGTACAGCAGCGCATTCCCCGCCAGCGTCAGCGTCCCCATGCGCGTCCCGGCGTAGACAAAGTAGACGCTCACGCACGCCATCAGCAGCGTACGGAAAAATATGTGGACATTCGTCGAGAAGTACCGCCCCAGCTCCTCCCCAAGGGCGCTCAGTCGGTGAGGCAGTACGACCTTTCCCCTCCGCACATAGAGCAGCAGGACACCGGCGGCGAGCAAGAGCATCCCGAGCCACTGCGCTACCAGAGTACCGATGGCGATGCCCTCTATCCCCCGCCCCTCGCTCAGCACGAGGAAGGCGGAGAGCCCGATATTGACGAGGTTGGTGATGATGCTGACCGCCATCGGGTACCAGCTGTTTTGCATCCCGATGAACCACCCATTCATCGCATTCGTCGTCAGTATCGCCGGTGCCCCCATCACCACGATGGCGAAGTAGATCAGCGCATACCGCTCCACCTCCGCCTCCGGAGCGAGCACGGAGAGGATCATCCGCGAGAGCGGTGTCTGCAGAAGGATGATCAGCAGACCACCCACCAGCCCTATGAGGAAGGACTGCGCCAGCGTCCGCCCCATACGCTCCCGACTGCGACTCCCATAGGCCTGCGCTGTGAGACCGGAGGTCCCCATGCGGAGGAAGGAGAAGACCCAGTAGATGAGGTTGAAGAGCGTCGTCGCTATCGATATGCCGGCGATCGGTGCCGCATCCTCCAGGTGCCCCGTCAGCCCCATATCCACCAGCCCGAGGAGGGGCACGGTGAGATTTGAGACAATGTTGGGGAGGGCAAGCTTCAGTATGCGGCGATCGAGGGACGAGCCGGCGGCGGATGACATGGGGGGCTACTTTGTGAGCGGTTTCTCTAAGAGGTTGCTGTCACCATAGGAGAGGAAGCGGAAGTCGTGGTCGAGCGCAAAGCGGTAGATCTCGCGCCACTCCTCGCCGACAAAGGCCGCCACGAGGAGCATCAGCGTCGAGACCGGCTGGTGGAAGTTGGTGATCAGCTTATCCACCAGGCGGTAGCTGAAGCCCGGCTCGATGATGATCTGCGTGTCGCCGATCAGCGCCGGGCTCCCACTTCGCTCCAGATAGTCGATCAGCGCATCGAGTGCCTCCGGCACCGACACCTCGTAGGTCCGCTCGTAGGGCATCCACTGACCGACGTGGAGCGGCTCCTCCAGCCCCTCCAGGACGTTGATCCCCATATAGTACAGGCTCTCCAGCGTGCGGGTGGAGGTGGTGCCCACGGAGACGATCTTTCGTCCTGCCCGCTTCTGCTCGGCGATGGTCCGGAGCGCCTCCACCGGCACCTTGATCACCTCCTTGTGCATCTCGTGACCGCCCATGGTGCTGCTCTTGACGGGGGCAAAGGTCCCCGCACCCACATGCAGCGTTACGCGCGTCCGGCGGACGCCCCGCTCCTCCAGCTCCCGTAGCACCCGGTCAGTGAAGTGCAGCCCGGCGGTCGGTGCAGCGACACTCCCCTCGATCCGTGCGTAGACGGTCTGGTAGGTGACGAGGTCCGATGCCTCTGTGTCGCGATTGAGGTAAGGCGGTATCGGCAGCTCACCCACCTCCTCGAGGATGTCAGCAAAGGAGCCATCCGTATCCCATGCAAAGCGAACCAGTCCGTCACCCACTCGCTCCACGGAGAGCGTGCCGCCCGAGATCGGTCGCGTGAGACGCTCCTCCTTCCACTTCGACGCATTGCCGATCATGCAGTGCCAGGTGACGCTGTGATGCGAGGCAAAGGACTCCTCGTAGAGCTTCGGCTCGTAGGGATCGAGGCAGAAGACCTCGATACGTGCGCCGGTGGAGCGGTGGAAGACCACCCGGGCATTGATCACGCGTGTGTCATTCATCACCATCAGGTCCTCCGGCGAGAGCAGGCTCGGCAGGTCGTAGAAGTGGTGCTCGCTGATCGTCCCCTCGGGACTGAGGTGGAGTAGCTTGGAGTGATCCCGCTCCCTGAGGGGGTACTTTGCGATGCGCTCCTCGGGGAGAGGGTAGCTGTAGTCGCTGATGCGTATATTCTTATAGTCGTCCATGATCTGATCCTTTTGTGACTGCAAAAGTACCCAATTTGTACATACCGCTCCGCCTCTCCGACAGTCGTACCTGCTCCTTCTGACCGAGTTTTTGGAGAGAAAAAAGGGAAGACTATAGCTTGTAGGTGAGGGCAAGGGCGAGGTCGGTGGTGAGGGGATGGTCGGAGGTGCGGGTGAGGGCGATGCGGCTGTGTAGTGCGACGTGCCTGCCTAAGCGCCACCGGAGCCGTCCGGTCAGCTGCACTCCCTGACCACGCAGCATCGTCCCGCCATAGAGGTAGGGCATCCAGAGCAGGGTGCTGTGCATCACCTGCCCCGCTGTGAGGCGGAAGAGTCTCACCTCGCCCTCTGCCAGCAGTGACGTCCCGTCGTCGTAGCGCACCCTCCCCATCACACCGCCTCCGAAGCCCTCTCCCTCGGTGTGGAGCAGCCGCACCTCCTGTCGCGTGATCCATCTCGCCCCATGCCTGTAGTCGCTGCTGTAGCGGATCGTCCACCGGCGGGGCTTATCCGGCACGCCGAGCCACCGGAGCGTCAGGAGGGAGGTACCATGGTAGTCGCTCTTGCCCACCCTCGCCATAAGCATCGTCCCGGAGGGCGATCCGGTGGCAGTCCGGCGAAAGCGGTCAACCACGACTGTACCGGTGACGTATCGTGCCACCTCGCCACTCCACTGCAGCCGGTAGCCCCGCTCGTCCCGCCCTGCGGAGTAGTGCCCGTCGCCCATGCCGTAGGGGGAGTAGCGCTCTCGACCGAAGTAGCGCCCCGAGAGGGTGAGTGCCCCCAGCATCTCGTCCATGTAGGAGAGGCTGCCCTCAGCGGCTCGCCGCTCCCCGGGTGCCAGGGTCACCTCGCCCGATGCGATCACCCTCTCCCCCATCCAGTAGCCATCGATCGACCCCTCCCTCAGCACCCGCGATGCGGGGTAGCGTGCCGGAGGCAGGAGCAGAGTCCCCGAGCCGGAGCGGTGGCGGTAGATCAGCCCTGTGGCGCCGATGTGGGCGCTCTCGCTCTCGTACGAGAGGTAGCCCCCGACCATCTCCCGCCGCGCTGTATGGCGGTGGCGTAGGGAGGTGGCATCTCGGTGAAGTCCGGTCCTGTAGAGTGTCTGAAGCCTCTGCCCCTCGATCCGTGCATCGATCGGCTCATACCCACCGAGGAGTACCAGCTGCATCGGTCCGAGGTCCTGCGCCACAGCCAGCCCCCGCAGATAGTCGTACTCTCTCGCCGACCGGTGGGGGCGCAGGTCGCTCGTCACCCGATCCGGTATGCCGGTCCCGTACATCGAGGAGGAGAAGAAGGAGCGCCCTTGCCCCATCAGCAACCCGCGACCTGTCGTGAGGCGGAAGTCACCGAGGAGAATGGCTCTCCTCCGGTCCCGGTACCGAAGCGTGCCGCTGAGGTGATCCATCCATCCCTCGCGTGCCGGGCGGAAGGGCTCTCCTCGGTCCGTCTCCCCCACCAATGCCCAGTCGAGCTGCTTCCCATTGTCCCCCACCGAGCGGATCAGCAGCGAGGCGGACCCCTCCCTGTAGAGTGAGCCCACTGCATGCTCTCGCTGAGGTCGCAGAGGGCGGTCGTCCACAGCTCCCACCGTGAGATAGGGGTAGAGTAGGGATAGGAGATGGAGCTCAGCACCCTGCACCTCCTTGAGGTCGTAGACCGAGCCTAGTCGCCCGCTCTGTGAGCGGAAGAGGAGAAAGTTTCGGATAAAGAATGGATCCAGGAGTGGTACGCGCGCCAGCTCGTCTGCCGTGGCGGTATTGAGATCCAGCGGATGAAGCTCCAGCCGCTCCAGCTCCTCGGCGGCCCTCTCACGCGCCCCATCGTCCTCGATGAGCGTCAGGATAGCCTCCGACGAGAGACTCTCCTGAGCGACTGTCCGCATACACAGGCAGGTCAGCCCGACCAGCAAGAGAAGTCGAAGACCTCTACCAGCGCTGCTCCTCCTCGCCGCCCTCGCCATCATCGAAGAGAGTAGGGCGGTGCTTCGTCGCATCGCCCACGATCCGCTCCATGACGCACCGCCGCACAAAGTCGGACCTTGACCGACCGGGATGGCGCCTGAGGTACCGCTCGATGATCTCCATCTGGCTCTCGGAGAAGAGCACCGTCACCCGCACCGTATGTGGCTCCTGCCGGATCCTCCCTCCCCGCCGTCTCGATCGTCTCATGCTGTGGACTCTTATCTCTCGCTGGTAGTCTCTGATAGGCAGCCGTGCCGGTACACACCTCGGCTAAGGTCCCTCCGCCCTGCCTCACCCCCTGAGGGCAAGTGTTTGGTTGTGTGAGGCTGTCGGGGCCGGCTATGGCTTACTATCCTTACTCGGTGGTAAATGTACCTCTTTTTGCCAAAAGGCTGACTGCCCCGCTCAGCCACTACGAGGTCGTTACGTAATGACCTGATCGCCAGCCCTGGCATCTCTAAGCGCTCTGAGACAACTCTAATACCGATATTAGAGAAGCCTAATATCGGTATTAGTGATCTCTAATATCGGTATTAGATTTTAGCCCCCCGCTCTTCTCTATTATTTATGGACTGGTTAACCAATCTCTTTCTGCAGCACGGCGTCGCACAGGCGATCGTCGTCCTGTCCCTCACGATCGCCGTGGGGCTGCTGCTGGGGAGGATCAAGTTTTGGGGCATCTCCCTCGGCACCGCATTTATCCTCTTCGTTGGCATCCTCTTCGGTCAGCTAGGGCTCTCCATCGATCCGACGATCAACAGCTTCTTCAAGGACTTCGGTCTGGCGATCTTCGTCTACTCCATCGGTCTGGAGGTGGGGCCCAGCTTCTTCTCCAATCTCAAGTCTAAGGGCGCTAAGCTGAACGTCCTCGCCGCCATCGGTGCCTCGCTCGCCGCCGTGGTGACGGTGGCACTCTTCTACATCACCGACATCCCAATGCAGACGCTGGTGGGGGTGATGAGTGGTGCGGTGACCAATACCCCGGGACTTGCCGCTGCTCAGCAGACCTATCAGGACCTCACCGGCGTCGCTGATCAGTCGATCGCTCAGGGCTATGCCGTCGCCTATCCGCTCGCCGTGGTCGGCATCATCATGACCATCGTGATGACGAAGGTGGTGGCCAAGATCAATACCGATGAGCTGGAGAAGCGCCTTACCGCTCAGTCTGATGCGGAGACCAGCGAGACGGAGGGTATCTCGGTGGAGGTGACCAATCCGGAGCTCTTTGGGAAGACGGTCGTAGAGCTGAAGAGACTGGTGCCGGACACCGGCTTCGTCGTCTCTCGCGTGCTGAAGAAGGCTACCGGCGAGACGGTCCTGGTGAATGGTCAGACGCGATTTGAGGAGGGGGACAAGCTCTTTGTGATCCTCAATACGACCAACGAGCAGGACATCATCTCGGCCGTCGGCAAGCTTGACACGTCGGATCACGTGACCTGGGTAGAGAAGTCTCAGGACGTGATCTCCCGCTGGGTGCTGCTCTCGGATAGTAAGCTCAATGGTAAGACGCTCAAGGACCTGAAGCTACGGGAGCACTTCGATGTCAGCGTGACGCGTGTCGACCGCGCCGGCGTGAAGCTGGTGGCGGTCCCTTACCTGAAGCTGCAGCAGGGCGATAAGCTCCTCTGTGTCGGCGGAGAGAAGAGTGTCAGCGCTGCGGCACACTCCTTCGGTGACTCCTCCAAGGCGCTCAATAAGCCCAATCTCTTTGCCATCTTCCTCGGGCTGATCCTCGGTATCATCCTCGGCATGCTGCCGATCGTGATCCCTGGTCTCTCCGCCCCGCTGAAGCTGGGTCTCGCCGGTGGTCCGCTGATCGTGGCGATCATCGTAGGCCGCTGGGGGGCAGAGTTTGGCCTGCCGACCTACACCACCACGAGTGCCAACCTGATGATCCGCGAGATCGGCCTCTGCGCCTTCCTCGCCTGCGTCGGTCTCGGTGCCGGTCAGGGCTTTGTAGAGACGCTCGCCCAGGGTGGCTATGCGTGGCTCGGGTATGGGCTGCTGATCACGCTGCTGCCGCTGATCGTGGTCGCCTTCATCGGTCACAAGATCTACCACTTCGACTACTTCACCCTCGCCGGTATGATCGCCGGTCTGACCACCGACCCGCCCGCGCTGGGCTATGCTCAGACGCTCACGTCTCGCAATAAGCCGCTGATCGGCTACGCCACCGTCTATCCTCTGGCGATGTTTATGAGGATCCTGATGGCGCAGCTGCTGGTGCTGCTCTTCTGCGCGTGACGGCAGTGACGCTCTACGAGGCGACCGCCCCTCTCGGTGACGAGGTGGGGGCGGTCGCTTCTTTGTTCTTAACGGCAAAAAAGGTATTTTTGCCTTCGGGGGTCTCCGCACGCCTGCTCGCACGGAGACCCTACTGCCGGTCGGAGACGGGCAGAGGATAGATAAGACTATTGTAACTTACAACCTATAAACCAACTAACCACATGGCACAACGTCATCCTAAAGGGCTGCTGGTACTCGCCTTGGCAAACATGGGCGAGCGCTTCGGCTACTACACTATGCTGGCCATCCTGACCCTGTACTTGCAGGCAAAGTTTGGACTATCATCGGCCACTACGAGCTGGATCTACTCGATCTTCCTCGCCCTGATCTACTTCCTCCCCGTCTTCGGTGGTGTGGTGGCAGATAAGTGGCTCGGCTACGGTCGCACGATCTTGATCGGAGTAGTCGTCATGTTTGGTGGCTATCTGCTGCTCGGTATGCCCTTCGGCGCCGGTCAGGTGGGTCTCGCCATCATGCTGGGAGCACTCCTACTGATCTCAATAGGTACGGGACTCTTCAAGGGAAATCTCCAGGCGCTCGTGGGTAAGATCTACGATGACCCGAAGTATGCGAAGGGGCGTGACATCGCTTTCTCGATCTTCTACCTCTTCATCAACGTCGGCTCCCTCTTCGCCCCCAGTATGGGACAGGCGATCACGAATAACGTCCTCAAGGAGCACCACTTCGCCTACTACAACGCTGACATCCCGGCCAACTACAACCGCTTCAACGACCGACTCCTCTCCGCTGACGAGGAGGCCTCCTTCATCCAGGCCGTACAAGCTAAGCATAGCGACTGGGCGACGATGGCTGCGGAGGAGCAGGATAAGGCGATCACCAAGGCGAAGTCCGACGAGGGTGTCCTCTTCCAGGCTGATGCGGATGCGGCAGAGTTTAATCTCAAGCTCGCCGGGCTCAACCAGTACACCGTCACCGGTAAGATCACCGACCCGGCGCTGATGGTGACGGATGACGACTACCGCCTCGCTAAGTCCCGCGTGCCGGAGCAGCAGGCTGCCCGTCAGGAGCTCCTCGCCCGTGTGGCAGCGGCGGAGGTGCCGGCCAGCCTTGTTCCCCTCGAGGAGGGCGTGGAGTCCAAGGGCTTTGCCCGTGACTTCGGCTACGAGTATGTCCAGACCGCCCTCTCCACCTCGTACAGCTACGCCTTCTTCGTCGCCTGTATCTCGCTGGTCATCTCGATCCTGATCTTCGTCCTGGGACGCAAGACCTGGAAATTTGCCGACGTGACCGCCAAGCAGGCGATGAGCCATGCCGCCGAGCAGGGCAAGAAGGTGAAGCCGATGCCCAAGAAGGAGGTGCAGGAGCGTATCTTCGCCCTGATCCTCGTCTTCATCGTGGTGATCTTCTTCTGGATGGCCTTCCACCAGAATGGCCTCACGCTCACCTTCTTCGCTCGTGACTACACGGTGAGCCAGGTTGACCCGACCACCTATGGGCTCTTCAATATCGGTATGCTGGTGGCCTTCATCGTCTTCATGTACGGTATCTACTCCATGACGATGGGTCTCCTCGGGTCGGCGAAGAATAAGAAGCTCGGTCTCGGGCTGATCGTAGCCGGTCTGGTCGCACTCGTAGCGGTCTATATGACGCAGATCAAGCCGCTCGAGGGTATGCAGAATATCACTCCTCAGATCTTCCAGCAATTCAACCCCTTCTTCATCGTCCTCCTGACGCCTATCACGGTCGGCATCTTTGCCGCACTGGCAGCTAAGGGCAAGGAGCCGAGCGCCCCGCGCAAGATCGGTATCGGTATGATCATGGCAGGTGTCGGCTTCCTCGTGATGCTGATCTGCGCCCTGACCAATCAGCTGCCGGCACCCGGCTCGCTCAATGGCGGTACCAGCCCGATCCTCGTGCAGCCGGAGTGGCTCATCGGTACCTATCTGACACTGACGGTAGCGGAGCTCTTCCTCAGCCCGATGGGTCTCTCCTTTGTCTCCAAGGTGGCACCGCCTCAGTACTCCGGTCTGATGCAGGGTGGATGGCTCGCCGCCACCGCCGTCGGCAATATGCTTGTCGGCGTGATGGGCAGCCTCTGGGATAAGATCTCGATGCCCACCTTCTTCATCATCCTGATCGCCTGCTGCGGTATCGCTGCTGTCTTCATCTTCGCCATCATGGGTCGCCTTGAGCGCGTGACCGAGGATAAGCCCGAGGAGGTGGAGGCGTGATGAGGCGATAGACGACTATTGCCAAGCCTAATAGAGGGGGCAGCACCTGAGTATGATCGGGTGCTGCCCCCTCTCCTCCTATAGAGGAGGAGCGTCCCGTGGGTAGGTCAGGTGGGATCGGGGGAAGGAAAGCGGTAATCCCCATTGCATTAGCGGAATAATAGTAGTACCTTTGCACCACTTTTCGGATACAATAATCTGCGATCTTGACCATCGGCTCCGATGGAAGGGAGGAGCATATGAGTTAATAGCGATATGAAGAGAACATACCAACCTCACGTCACCAAGAGAAAGAATAAGCACGGCTTCCGCGCTCGTATGGCATCAGCCGGCGGTCGTCGCGTGCTGGCTGCACGTCGCGCTAAGGGGCGCGCCAAGCTGAGCGTCTCGGACGAGTTTTCCGCTCGCTAAGCGCTACAGGTGACCTAAGTGATCTACAGGCCTTGACCGATATATCGGTCAAGGCCTCGGTCGTTATTGAGAGGATGGCTCCGGATTAGGAGTGGGCATTTTGCTATCCCGCTATTTATCACTAACTTTGCCTGACACGAGGGGGTTAGGCTCTCAAGCTAAGCGCCCCCGACATTAAGTTTGACACTAAACAATCACACAAGATTATGAAACTAAGAAATGTAATCCTCGGCTCACTCCTCGGAGTATTTGCCCTCGGTGCAACCGCCAACGCTCAGATCGGCTTCATCGTACGTGGTGGCTACCAGGCTGCCAACATCACCGGTCTCAATCCTAAGGGTGAGCTCCTCCACGGTGGACGTGCTGGTGTCGCTGCCGACATCACCGTATATGATGGTGGTATGAGCCGCATCTCCATCCAGCCCGGTGTAGACTTTGCCATGAAGGGCTACCAGTACAAGAAGGAGACAAAGGTAGGTGAGACTACGCTCGGAGCTAACGCTTCGCAGACTCTCTACTACGTAGACATCCCCGTCCTCGCCAACTTCTCTTTTGACCTTGGCAATGACCTCGGTGTCTTCGTCAATGCCGGTCCCTACCTCGGCGTCGGTGTTTCTGGTACCAGCAAGGGCGGTCTCCAAATAGGAAACTGGAAGCCAGAGTCTAAGTCAGACATCAAGCCCTTCGACAAGGACAACGGCGTTTACAATCGTCTCGACTGGGGTGCTCAGGTCGGTGCCGGTGTAGAGTACAACCACTTCCAGGTAGGTGTGGGTACTCAGTTCGGTATCGGTGACCTCCGCAGCCAGAAGGTAAAGGATGCGATGAAGGACGGTAAGGCTATCCGCAACAGCAACTTCTTCGTTACTGTCGGCTACCGCTTCTGATCCGATAGGATAGAGTAGTAATAGTACAGGCGGGTCGTCTCTTAACTGAGGCGACCCGCCTTTTCTTCGTACATTTGTCCCATACGAGGCAGACAATCTATGACCGCAGGAGGTAATAAGCAGAAACTTAAGCAGAGGCAGAAGCTCTCCGCTCGACAGATTCAGCTGATGCAGATGGTGATGCTCCCGCAGACGGAGCTCTCACAGCGCATCAAGCAGGAGCTAGAGCGCAATCCTGCGCTCGAGGAGGGGAGCGACGAGTCGGGAGACTACGAGGAGCTCTCCGATACCGAGGATCGGTCTCCCGAGGGGATCGATGCCGGTGACTACACCGATGCTGATGACATCCCTGGCTCTGCCTATAAGCACAACTCCCGATCCGAAGGAGCCTCTGCATCAGAGATCCCCTTTGCCGACACGCCGACGCTCCCCGAGTACCTCCGTCGCCAGCTCTACATGACCAACCTTGACGAGGAGCAGCGACAGATAGCCACCTTCGTCATCGGCAGTCTCGAGGACGATGGCTACCTGCGCCAGACGACGGAGGGACTGGCAGACGACCTCGCCATCTATCAGGGGATCTACTGCAGCCCGAAGGAGGTGGAGGCTGTCGTGCGGGCGATACGGACGCTCGACCCGCCCGGTGTGGGTGCGAGGGATCTGCGGGACTGCCTCCTCCTTCAGCTGGAGCGGCGTACCCCTGAGACACCGACCATCACCCTCGCCAAGCGACTCCTCACCGATCACTTCGATGAGCTCTCCAAGCGGCACTACAGCGCCCTCAGCGAGGCGAGCGATGCCGATGACGACCAGATCCGCGAGGCGATCCGGCTGATCGTCTCCCTCAATCCCACCCCCGGACTCGACTTTGGCACCCGGATGGAGGGAAATGCCCAGACGGTCATCCCCGACTTCGTCGTCACGGAGAGCAATGGCGACCTCGTGGTGACGCTGAATAACGGTGACATACCCGAGGTGAGAGTCAATCGCCAGTTTGAGGACGAGATGAGCGCCTATACCGGTGACCTGCGGAGCCTGCCGAGGGAGCAGCGCGAGACCGGGAAGTTTGTCAAGGGCAAGCTCGAGGCGGCCCGCACCTTCGTCGACATGATCCGCCAGAGGCGCGAGACCTTGATGTCCACGATGATGTGCATCGTGGATATGCAGCGCGAGTACTTCCTCAGCGGCGATGTGTCGACCCTGCGGCCGATGATCCTCAAGGACGTCGCTGACCGCATCGGGTACGACATCAGCACGATCTCTCGGGTCACCTCGACCAAGTATGTGCAGACCGACTTTGGCACCTTCCCGCTACGCCACTTCTTTAGCGAGGGGATGGTGCGCGACGATGGCGAGGAGATCTCCACCCGCCATGTGCGGCAGATCCTCCGAGAGATCATCGATGAGGAGGATAAGCAGCGGCCGCTCTCCGATGAGGCGCTCAGCAGGGCACTCCGAGAGCGCGGCTACGATGTGGCTCGCCGCACCGTCGCCAAGTATAGGGATGGGATGGGGATCCCTGTTGCAAGATTGAGAAAAGAATTCTAAATTTGTATTGGAAATATTTGCCAACCAAAACAATAGACAACACTATGAACTTTCCTGAAAACCTGAAGTACACCCAGGACCACGAGTGGATCCTCGTAGAGGGTGATCAAGTAACCGTCGGTATCACCGACTTCGCTCAGCAGGAGCTGGGAGACATCGTATTCGTCGACGTCGACAGCGAGGGCAGCACCGTAGAGGGCGGTGAGGCTTTCGGCTCCATCGAGGCGGTCAAGACGGTCTCTGACCTGATCGCTCCCTGCACCATCGACGTCGAGGAGGCCAATGCTGAGCTCGAGGATGCCCCCGAGCTGGTCAATCAGGACCCCTACGGCAAGGGCTGGATCATCAAGGGTAAGGTCGCTGATGCCGGTGCCATCGAGGGACTCCTCTCTGCCGCTGATTACAAGGCCCTGGTGGAGAAGTAATCTACTTCGGAGATCATGACAAAACAAGGGGAGAGAGGCGACCTGTGTCGTGCTCTCTCCCCTATTTTTTTTTACTTATAAAAGAGACTACTAAGCTATGGCTGATAAGAGTAAGCCCATCGTCAGCGTCATCATGGGCAGCACCAGCGACATGCCGGTGATGAAGAAAGCGCTTGACCTCCTGGAGCAGATGGAGATCCCCTTTGAGCTGCTGGCGCTCTCCGCCCACCGCACGCCCGAGGAGGTGACCGACTTTGCCACCCACGCCGAGGAGCGCGGCATCCGCGTCATCATCGCTGCAGCCGGCATGGCGGCACACCTCTGCGGTGTCATCGCTGCGCAGACCACCGTGCCGGTGATCGGCGTCCCGATCGCCTCCACCCTCTCCGGTATGGATGCGCTCCTCGCCATCGTCCAGATGCCCGGCGGCATCCCCGTCGCCACCGTGGGCATCAATGGTTCGCTCAATGCCGCACTCCTCGCTGTGCAGATCCTCGCCGTCGCCGACAGGGAGCTCGCTGAGCGCTACCGCACCTACAAGGAGGGGCTGAAGCAGAAGATCGTCAAGGCCAATGCCGACCTCGCTGAGGTGAAGGAGTACAGGTACAAGACCAATTGAGACTGTTGCACGAAGGCGATCTGCTGCGTTGCTTTCGGAATTCGACCTCGGTCACGTACGTGAGTACGATCCCTTCGGTCTCATCCTCAGTGCCTTGCATATCGTCCCTCGTGCAAAGTCTCAGCACATTTGAAACAAATGTGCGAGAATGGCACTTCGTGCAATTTCTCAATTGATACCTGTCTCATAGAAAGACCTTTGCAAAATGGTCTTTCGCCGAAAAAGCACCGCTTTTTCGGCAGGGACTTTGCAGAACACCCCAGATGCAAGGAACTGAGAGTGAGGGCG
>QWCJ01000306.1_pt1 | contig 32666 bp, 32 predicted proteins | sample 1972501 | NCBI WGS metagenome assembly QWCJ01 (sample SAMN09866711, study PRJNA288562) | Human vaginal metagenome isolate term2_vaginal, whole genome shotgun... | isolation source: vagina | host: Homo sapiens | place: USA: California
AGTTCAGGGGAGTAACGGATATTCCCTTCTTCCTTTATAGGCTTATGAAATTATGTGCATGAGTAGAGAGGGGTGCAACTGGGTTTTACGACTGACCCCTCTTTGTTGAGTGTGCGGAGGTCTTTCGCATCGTAGTCCTTGCCACTTAACAAGGTGTCTTTCTTGCGTTTCAGCTCATCCAAGCGTTCTTGCATGATTTTCAACTCATCCTTCGCTTGCTGGGCGTTGAGTCTTACGACGGTTTCAAATTCTTGCGTGTTTCTTGACATAAAAAAAGCTATCCTTGATTTTTGGTCAAAGATAGCCCTGTTTTATGATGCCTAAAAATACGTCTATCGCTCGAGCAACTTTCTCATCCTCCGCTTAAAGTCCTGCTTGCATTCGTTCCATGCCTTCAGGTTTTTGGCGTATTCCTCTTCCAGCCGCTTGCGCTTCTCCTCTCGCCGCCACTTGTCGTCGGATGTCTGTCGCCCGGACATTCCCATGGTTGTCGCCAACGCGACCAGCGCCCATACGATGGTCAAGATGATAAATCCCTGGATGTTCATGAGTGAGTTTATGAGTTTTTTAGTTGATGAGTTGACAATTTGACGAGGTGATGGTTGCAAATATAATGATTTTTTTCTAATCCACCTCGTCAATGGATATTCATAATGATTTTATTTCTTGCGCTATCTTGAACATATCTTTGTCACTTTTATAATGACTAAGATAACAAACGCCACCGCCACGCCCATGGCCCAGCCACCCAAGTCCATCTTGCGCCGTTGCCACCACGTCAGCGGTTTTTCCACAGGGTAGGGCACACGCACGCTGTCACGCGGCATCACGGTGTCCGCTTTTACGTGGTACACGTTCCTAAACCTTTCCCTCCAATGCGTCTTGGTCAGATACACCGTATCATCTTTTGCAGCTATGTACACGCTATCCCAGAAGTACACGCTATCGCTCCGCTGCACTGTGTCTATCCTCGTTTTATAAAGTGTGTGGTACTCGGGCACAGGCACGTATCTGACCGTCCGGCATCCGCACAGGCAAAGAAGCCATAATAATATTGATAATATCTTCATTCTCGTGTTATAAAGGTACAAAGGAAATGCAATATCTATGGAAAATAATCACTAAAATATTTGCATAATCACCAAAAGGTTATTATGTTTGCAGTGTCAAATTAAAAAACAATAAATAATGGAATTAACTGAAGACGAAAAAGAACTGATTAGGCTTATACTAAATTTTAGAAAAGCCTTTCCCAATGGAGCGAAGATGCTCGAACGAGAAATATTAGAGTTGGTATACCAACTAATGGAGAGCGAATAATCAACAAGTTGCCCCTCCGAGCATGGAGGGGGGCTTAAAACAAATAATTATGGAAATAACTATCAAGCAACAGCAGACAGACATCCGCCAAGTATTAGATGATGTTTACGAAGAGATAAACTGGGCGTACCTTGCCAAAAACTATTTCGGTAAAAGCAGGGCATGGTTGTACCACAAATTCAGCGGTCGCAATAACGGTGTGGCAGATGATTTCAACGATATTGACAGGGAAAAGTTGCGTTCTGCCCTCAAGGACATCTCCGAAAGGGTAAGCAATGCAGCCGACAGGCTGTAACACAGCCGTTTTTTAATTTGACACCGCCCCGGCATCTCAACCATGCCGGGGCTTTTTCATTCCGCCCACCGCTGTGCCTCCCATTCCCTGCCTTAACAAGCCCAGGCAGTATCTTGCCACCGGCGCGCGTCCAGCGTGTGGCCGTAGCCGATGGTGGCCTTGCCAGGGGCGTCGGCCTCGCAGTAGACAAGGGAGAAGTCGATGGACGACCGGTCTGTCACCGAGCCGTCCTTGTACTCCTCCATGGTGATGTGGCATTGCGCCACCAGTGGCCACTTCACGTATGAGGTGAGCAAATTGCCAAACTCGGAGAGCGTTATCGTGGCATTGATTGGAAAGAGCGTCTCGCTGTAAACTTGTTCGTTGTTGACGCGAATGCCCACCTCAAGGCGGTCGCCACCAATGCCCACCGTGAGGTTGGGAATGTTTTTGGAGAAGCATCTTGAGGGAATGCCATTGCTTATCGTGATGCCCATATATATAAGTTTTTTATTGTTATGAAAACAAAGATAAGGAAATGGCATTGCATCGTAAAATACAATGAAAAAGAGCCTCCGATGCGTCACGCACCAGAGGCTCAAAGAGTTCTTTTATTTAATGAAATACAGCGAACCTTAAAAAGACGCCGCTTGTAGTTCCGCTTTTATCTGCTCGATGCAGGCAGCCAGACGCTCGTAGGTCTTCTCGCCAGCATTCTTTATTCCGCTGACGTATTGGCGCATCAATGAGGGATTGATGCCTGCTCGCTTGGCAATGTCCGAGACGTTGAGAAAACTGAAGTAGTTGAAGAAAGAGCGCAAGTCGTATTTGTACTCGAACTCTACTTCGGGAAAACTTTTACCTTGTTCCTCCATATCGTCCCTTGCCTCTTGGTAACAGTCCATCAAGTCTTGCTTAGCCTGTTTTACGGTAGTGCCACAAGAATTGAGACCTACACCACCAACATCCTTAACGGTTCTGCACCAGTAGTTCCCATCGGAAGCCTGCTCTACAATAATTGTTACCTTTTGCATTGATATATTTTTTATTAGTAATTCAACAAAAAAGAGTTCTTTTATTTTATGAAACGCTGCGAGTTTTAGAAAGATTCCTAAAAGTTATTGGGGTCAAGCCCCAACTAACTTTTTCAGGATTTTCTGCGCGGTGCCTGTGGCAACCTCGCTTGCGTGTCGTGGCATGTACTCGGCTTCTCCCGTAGCAGGATTTAGCCATTTGTCATGCTTCTTTCCGTGTCGAGACAGAACGCATCCCGCGTCTCTCAGTCTCTTTTCCAATTCGCTTTTTTTCATTATATAAAGAACTCTTTGTCTTAATGACAATGCAAAGGTAACAATAAAGTTATAAACCTCCAAACAAAAAAAGTAACTTTTTTGTTATAAATAATGTTTTTAATATTTGCATAATGGTATTATTTTTTCTACTTTTGCGGTGAATAGGAGTCGGCTCCTATCAATCATTCTACATATTATAATTGTATACAATGGAGAAAATAAGAGTAGACATAGCATGGTGTGAGCAAAATTTTGGGGCTACATTTGGAGAAAACGTACCTGGTGCGGTGGCTGTCACCGCAAAGACATACGACGAGTTGATGATTGAAATTCCGGAGACGCTGCGCTTTCACGTAGAGGGTATGATAAACGACGGCGACGCTGTGCCGGAGTGGTTGCGCAATGGCGAGTATGAGTTTGACTATCATCTCGACGCTGCCGCGCCCAGACGTCTCTTGTAGCCGGCGCGGCTGTCTCCATGCGTCCTTCGCCCCTAATTCCTCACTCCTTGTTCTTCATTTTATAAAATATAATTACTGTTTTTTGATCATTATTTTCGAGTCATCCAGAGCAAAAAGGGCTATCTTTTTTTGTCAAAACCAAGTCGAGAATTATCAAAAATCATAAGAGTGCCGCGATTGGTGCTTTCTCATAGCATAATTAGGCCTCATTGACAGCGCGGAAGAGCCTCTATCACGCTGCGATTACAACCTTATCATCATGCCATTGGATACTCAACCGCAGACCACAAAATAGGAGAACAAAGGCTATTTTTAAAAAGACGCTGAATGTCAATCATTTACAAACTATCGCAGATTTCGCGTATTTCGGACGAAGGAAAACTTATTTTTAAATAAGCGAATTTGAGAGGGTTATTTGTTCAAATAATTGACTATTTCTATTTTATCAAAAACTGCGTTCGGGATAAGCAGGTTTTTAAAGAGAAAAACCGAAAATGCGTAAACATTCTGTCACTATCTTGAAGCGTACACACGCCCCATTCGCTCCCCACCTATGTTGTACATGGTGAGCATCTCTTCAAAAAACAATACGGGCATTTATTGTACCAATGGGTTAATCTCAATATCAAGATGAAACGCCATACTTTTTCTACTGTGCCCAAGAAACATGATTATCCCTTGTTAAGAAAGCATTCGTTTTCAAACGAAGTACTCGTGTGTGAAGATAACAGGGATTATCAAAGACATTGAGATGACGCCATTCCTTATCAACCGTATCATGTGGGGAGATAGTACAGTCCCTTTGGATGACAAGAACTTGACGCCACGTTCAAAGTCTATTCAGATATGAAGCTTGCAAGCGTTACTGCCGTCAAGAAGACGAAACGAACGCTTGCTATAAAATAGTGCTATACTAAATATTGTGAGGATATACTCTCGTTGTTCACCACACGACGTATAGTCTCTGCTATCATGTCGGCTACGCTCAGCTGCACTACCTTGGAGCAACGTTGCGTGTATGGAATGGAATCGGTAAACACCATTTCCTGCAACGCGGATTTCTGTATACGCTCGTTGGCAGGCCCACTCATCACACAGTGAGAAGCACACGCACGCACACTGGTTGCACCTGCTTCTAACATAACATCAGCAGCCTTGGTGATCGTTCCGGCCGTATCTACCATATCGTCGATAATGACTACATTTTTACCTTTTACCTCACCAATAATCTGCATGCTCTCCACCACATTGGCGCGCGCGCGTGTTTTATTGCACAAAACAAGCGGACAACCAAGATATTTGGCATAAGTGTTAGCGCGTTTAGAACCGCCAACATCGGGCGATGCTATTACAAGATCTTTGAGATGAAGCCCTTGCAGATAGGGAAGAATAACCCCAGAAGCATACAAGTGATCCACTGGAACATCGAAGAAGCCCTGAATTTGATCAGCGTGTAGATCCATAGTGATGAGCCTGTCAATGCCTGCCACTCTCAAAAGATCTGCCACCAATTTTGCACCAATGCTTACACGAGGCTTATCCTTGCGATCTTGACGAGCCCATCCAAAGTAAGGAATGACCGCGATGATATGATTGGCTGAAGCACGCTTAGCCGCATCGATCATCAATAAAAGCTCCATGAGGTTGTCTGAGTTGGGGAATGTGCTTTGAACCAAAAAAACATCTCGGCCTCTGATAGACTCCTCGTAAGAGACAGCAAATTCGCCATCAGAAAACTTGGTAACCACCAAATTGCCCAATGGGCAGCCCAAACATGCACAGATCTTCTCGGCAAGGTATCTGGAACGTGTACCCGAAAAAACTAAATAAGAGTTCTTTTCACTCATGTTGATTAGTGTTTTATATAAAATGTAGATTTTGGCTTCTTAAATAAACGTGGGCTTTGTCAACGTTTGAATATCCATATCAATGTAATTCGCTTGCAAATGTATGAAAAAATGTTTGAATGGGCAATATAATTTGAAAATAAAAGCTAACTTTGCACGAAACGAAAAATTATGAGAGTGAACCTCACCACTTTTGAGCAGTTACATCAACCGGTTTATGTGTTGGAAGAAAGTAAACTCAGAAGAAATTTGGAGCTTATTAGCAGAATAGCCAAAGATGCAGACGTGGAAATTATATTGGCTTTCAAGGCTTTTGCGTTATGGAAAACTTTTCCTATCTTCAGGGAATATATTAATACTGTGACAGCCAGCTCATTAAATGAGGCAAGACTGGGCTATGAGGAATTTGGCCATTTGGTTCACACCTATTCGCCAGCATATACTGACTATGAAATAGACGATATAGCCAAAATGTCCACTCATTTGACATTCAACTCGTTGAGCCAAATGGACAAGTATGCAGCAAGGATAAAGAAAATAGACCCCACTGTAAGCCTTGGCATTCGGGTAAACCCTGAATACAGTGAGGTTAAAAACGTGCTTTACAACCCATGCGCGCTGGGTACTCGTTTTGGTGTTAGAGCGGACAAACTGCCCGAACAACTCCCCAATGATATAGAAGGCTTTCATTGTCATTGCCACTGTGAGAATGGCGCGGATGTCTTTCAACGTACACTGGCGCACTTTGAAGAAAAATTTGCCAAGTGGTTCACGCAGCTTAAATGGATAAATTTTGGTGGTGGACACTTGATGACGCATGCTGATTATGACGTGGAGCTGTTAGTGAAAATACTACGTGATTTTCACAAACGGCATCCCTCACTTCACATTATCTTAGAGCCTGGTAGTGCTTTCTTGTGGGAAACGGGCCCATTGGTGAGTCAAGTCGTGGACATTACAGAAGACAAAGGTATCAGGAACGCCATTCTTAACGTAAGTTTTACGTGTCACATGCCCGATTGCCTTGAGGGCCCTTACTGGCCTGATGTTAGAAATGCACAGACGATAGAGAGCCGAGACGGTGCCATTGCGATGAATGCTGGATTGCGACATGTCTACCGTTTGGGTGGCTGCTCATGCCTGGCTGGCGACTTCATGGGGTATTGGAACTTTGATCATGAGTTGCAATTGGGTGAGAATGTCATATTCGAGGATATGATACACTACACAACTGTGAAAACAAACATGTTTAACGGAGTGTCTCATCCATCGATAGCTTTGGCACATTCAAATGGAGATTTGGAGTTGCTGCGTCAATACAGCTACGAAGATTATAAATTCAGGATGGATTAAAAGAACCGCTATTCATATTTAGTGTGTAGGGGGGTACATAGCAAGTGATATAATTACAAAAGTAAAGCATGAATTGATTGTTTGACACTAAAACAACGGCATATATTTGTATACTCATGTTTTTTTTGTATTTTTGCCCATAATATGATAAAAATTTAAAACATAGCACATTATGCTGACATTAAAACTCATCAGTGAAGAAACTGAACGTGTAATCAAAGGCTTGGAGAAAAAGCACTTCGAGGGTGCTCGTGAAACCATTGACAAAGTTTTGCAATATGATAAAACACGGCGTGAATCGCAGCAACAAGTAGATACCATCAAGCAACAACAAAAACTCTTGGCCAAGAAGATAGGCGGCTTAATGAAAGAAGGCAAGAAAAAAGAAGCCGATGAAATAAAGAGTCAAGTGGCTATAATGAAAAGCCATGAAAAAGAGTTGCAAGAGGCTATGGACTTGGCCCAAAAAAGTATGACAGACCTTTTGCTACAGATACCCAACGTTCCTAATGATGATGTTCCTGAAGGCAGAGATGCCAACGACAATGTGGTGGTAAAAGAAGGTGGTAATATTCCCGATTTGGGTGAGGACGCGCTTTGCCACTGGGATTTGCTGAAAGCGTATAAATTGGTAGACTTTGATATGGGCGTGAAAGTTACCGGCGCGGGTTTTCCCATTTACGTGGGCAAGATGGCAAGGTTTCAACGAGCGCTGGAAGCCTTCTTTTTGGACGAGGCTCGCAAGGCTGGTTATCTTGAAGTTCAGCCCCCATATTTGGTCAATGAGGCTTCGGGATATGGCACAGGGCAACTTCCTGACAAGGAAGGCCAGATGTACTATGCTCAACTTGACAACCTATACTTAATACCAACCGCAGAAGTTCCAGTAACCAATATTTTCCGAGACGAGATACTCGAAGAGAAAGATTTGCCCATAAAGAGATGCGCTTATTCCGCATGCTTCCGACGTGAGGCCGGCTCTTATGGCAAGGATGTGCGTGGTCTCAATCGCTTGCACCAATTTGACAAGGTGGAGATTGTTCGAATAGACACACCCAAGCACTCTTATGAAAGTCTTAAAGAAATGCTTGATCATGTAGAATCGTTGCTTCAAAAGTTGGAATTACCCTACCACATTTTACGTCTTTGCGGTGGAGATATGAGTTTTACCTCTGCTATTTGTTACGACTTCGAAGTGTGGAGCGCGGCTCAAAAAAAATGGCTTGAGGTTTCCTCGGTATCCAATTTTGAAAGTTATCAGGCTAATAGATTGCATTGTCGCTATCGCCGTGAGGACACAAAGAAAACAGAACTTTGTCACACGCTAAATGGCTCGGCGCTCGCATTGCCCCGCATTGTGGCCGCCATAATAGAAAACTATCAAACCAAGGGAGGAATACGTGTGCCTAAAGTTCTTGTTCCCTATTGTGGTTTTGATATGCTCGACGACCAAAATTTTCAGTAGTAAAGATAATGAGATTTTGGACACACATTGTTATAGTTATATGTGCTCGTCTGTTTCACAGACAGAATGGCATGGCGCAACATAGGGTGGGCACGCTAACCCTTAAACATTATGCTGGACAGAGCTATGCCTGCATGTTTAATGGTGACCTCAACTTCAAAAAAAGCATAACCGCTGGTTTAGATTTGGGAAAAAAGATAAGACAAACACTTTACAGTAAGCAGTGGGATTGCCTATGCACCTATGGGTGGATTTTGGGGAAAAGTTTGATTTATGAAAAACACAATCAGAACTATTCGTTTTGTATCATCCATCAGCCATGATTTCTATAAATAGGAAATATATGTACCCTTAATCGCTAATACGAAAACAGTTATGAATAAAATTATTCGGAAAAAGCAATTTTCAGAAAAAGTTTATTGCTTTGAGGTGGAAGCACCACTTATCGCTAAAAGTTGCAGACCTGGAAACTTTGTTATAGTTAGAGTAGATAAAAAAAGCGAACGAGTTCCATACACCATCGCAAAAGCCGACGTAGAAAAAGGCACTTTGACTATGGTCATTCAAGAAGTTGGACTTTCTTCCACCAAATTTTGCAAATTAAATGTAGGAGATAGTGTCATTGACATTGTTGGGCCCTTAGGCTCTGCGTCAAAAATCGAGAAGTATGGCACTGTCATTTGTGCAGGAGGTGGCATTGGCATCGCTGCCATTCTGCCCATACTCACAGCATTGAAACAAGCTGGCAACCGTGTTATATCTGTATTGGCTGGGCGGACAAAAGATCTTGTCATTATGGTGGATGACGTGAAAGCCTATAGCGACGAAGTGATCATCATGACTGACGATGGTTCGTGGGGACAAAAAGGCGTAGTGACAGTAGGCGTGGAACAAGTGATCAATAGAGAGCATGTGGATAAGGTTATTGCTATTGGGCCACCCATGATGATGAAGTTTACATCGCTCACTGCAAAGAAATATGGCATTCCAAACGATGTTTCCTTGAATACAATTATGGTTGACGGTACTGGCATGTGTGGTGCCTGTCGGCTCACAATAGGTGGCAAAACCAAGTTTGTATGTATAGACGGCCCAGAATTTAACGGCGACTTGGTGGATTGGGATGAGATGATGAATCGAATGGGGACATTCAAGAATGTGGAGCAAGAGGAGATGGCGCATTACAACGAAATGTCTATGCTTCGTTCTTCTGAAATCCCTGAAACAATGATTGCGCAACCAGGTCAAGAAGATGGTGGACAGGCGGACAACAATACATCATATCTTGCACCGGCCGGTCCAGCAGAAGAGGGGAGTGTAAACGAAGATTTAAAGGACAGAAATGCACAATGGCGAAAAGATTTGCGCTCGGCGATGAAAGCAAAAGAGCGTATGGGTATTCAACGAGTAAATATGCCGGAGCTTGACGCCGAGTATCGTGCGACAACGCGTTTGGAGGAGGTGAACCAAGGTTTAACTCCTGAAATGGCCATGACTGAAGCCAAAAGATGTTTAGACTGTGCCAAGCCTACATGCGTAGAGGGATGTCCGGTGAGCATAGATATTCCTTCATTTGTAAAAAATATAGAGCGAGGTCATTTTGCCGCGGCTGCAAAAGTTCTGAAAATGACATCCGCCTTACCTGCCGTATGTGGTAGGGTTTGCCCACAAGAAAAGCAATGCGAGAGTAGGTGCATCCATTTGAAAATGAACGAGCCTGCGGTAGCCATCGGGTATTTGGAGCGATTTGCCGCAGACTATGAACGTGAAAGTGGGCTAAGCGACATTCCAAAGACTGCACCAAGCAATGGTATACGTGTGGCTGTAGTTGGATCGGGCCCAGCTGGATTGAGTTTTGCCGGTGACATGGTGAAAAGAGGATTTGAGGTCTATGTGTTCGAGGCATTGCATGAGGTAGGCGGCGTTTTGAAATATGGAATACCCGAATTTCGTTTGCCCAATAGAATAGTGGATGCTGAAATTGATACATTAAAAAAATTAGGCGTACATTTTCAAACAGATACTATTATAGGAAAAACTATCAGTATAGACGAACTTGAGGAGAAAGGATTTAAGGGTATCTTCGTGGCGTCTGGTGCTGGGTTGCCTAATTTTATGGGTATTCCCGGCGAAAACTTAATCAATGTAATGTCGAGCAACGAATACCTTACACGCGTAAATCTTATGGATGCTGCTAACCCGGATACCGACACCCCTATCATTCTTGGCAAAAACGTTATTGTTGTTGGTGGTGGCAATACGGCAATGGATTCGTGTCGCACGGCGAAACGACTTGGCGCAAATGTCACATTGGTATATAGGCGATCGGAAAAAGAAATGCCTGCCCGTTTGGAAGAAGTGAAACATGCCAAAGAAGAGGGCATTAATTTCTTGACTCTCCATAATCCTAAAGAGTATATAGGTGACAAAAATGGACGCGTATGTGGTGCTGTGCTTGATGTAATGGAACTGGGTGAGCCAGATGCTTCTGGCAGAAGGCGTCCTGTGGTGACAGGTAAAACTGTCCATTTGGATTGTGACCAAGTGATTGTGTCTGTTGGCGTATCACCTAATCCTCTGGTACCAAAGTCAGTATCAGGCCTTGAGTTGGGGCGAAAAAATACTATTGTTGTTAACGATGGCATGCAATCATCCATCTCTAATATCTATGCTGGAGGAGATATTGTACGTGGTGGAGCCACCGTCATTCTTGCCATGGGAGACGGACGGCGTGCCGCTAAAAGTATGGCAGAACAATTATTGTCTTAAAATGGTCAATCCGGACTGACGTATAACAAACTCATCTCGTGTCATTATATATAATAGTACGTTAAAATTTGAGATATGAGCTATGCGAATAGGTGGTGTTAGGGTCTGTGTGTAAAGTGCTTTCCCAAATTCCATACAAACGAAATGGTGCGATCATTTTAAATAATCATGCCAGCACTATATACTAACAGTATGTATCTCAGGGCTTTCCCAGCGGTTATGCTGAATATGCTGATAATAATATTAGCGCGCATAAGCCCAAGCGTTACAGTGATGGCAGAACCGATAATGGGCAGAAAAGCGAAGAATCCCATCCATGCGCCATACCCAGACATAAAACGCTCAGCTTGTTTAAGTTTATCAGAATTAACGTGGAGATATTTCTCTATCCATTCGAGCTTACCCAAGCTGCCTACAAGATAGTTGAACATGCCTCCAGCGACATTGCCTATTGTAGCATAAACGATAAGTTCGGTGGCGTTCAATCCGGTACCCAATAGTCCGAGGATCACCACCTCACTACTGAAAGGGAAGACGCTCCCAGCCAGAAATGCTGAGATCAACATTCCCCAATAGCCATAGTTTATGAGAAAATCGTTAAAGGCATCCATAAGTTATAAAAGGTGATTATTAGTGCCAAAACGATAATGGCATAAAAGCAAATGTTAGAAATCTTGGTATGTGACAATGCCAGATAATGACCAATGAGCGGCGAGGTGGTCAGGATGGCTAAGCCCAACAGCCTATCAAAGTGTTGCGGTTGCAAGATTATCAGGCAGAAACAGCACAAATCAATCACTATGAAAACCTCGTAAATCATACGTGTGCGAATCTTGTCCAAATAGCTGTACATCAAAAAGTGGGTGGCACCTATAATGGCCAAGGCGGCAATGAAGATTGCAGTGACAATGCGATGCTCATCAATCGTGGTAAAATCAAGCATTGGACCAACTTGTATTAGCTCGATGAAATGGCGCGGAAAGAAACTCAAATCGCCCACATATATGAAATAAGCGGCGGCAAACCAGTAAGGGCTCGCAATGCCTAACAATGTGGCAAAAAATGTTCTCGCACTAAATGCCATGACATTTGTGGCTAAGAGAATCCATAAAATAGGCAACAGGAACAACACTTGCACAAACGCTATACTGGCTATTCCCAAAGCGAAAAACGCAAAAAAGATGTGATTGGTTGCCGTAGGGTTTTGGTATGCCTTGAAGAAACATAAATAAAAACCCACAAACGCTGTTACAGCTACCATAGAAACAATGTCAGCCATGACAAAGTTTGACATGATGATCATCACCAGAAAAGAACATGACACCATGCGGCTGTATATGCGAATGAGCGAGTTGGCATTGTTGAGTTCGACAAGCATTAACGTTGACAATCCTAACAACAGAACTTGCCCCCATAGCTGACATGTTTGCATGCCGATAAAGACACATAGCAATGCCACGTAGATCGCGGTTGCGGGAAGCGTCCATCGTGACTGCGCTATTTTCGTTTGACTGCGTGTTAACATCTTTCTATGGTTTTATTCAAAACGAGTAATGTTATTGGTTGGTCGTGGTGAGAGGTTTTGTTCGCTCCCATTGACAATTCCGCCAAATCCTGAACACTTAAAAAATGATTATACGACAATCATAAAGCACTTGCCACCATCCAATTAATAAACGGGTGGGGTGGTGGCATGTCAGTAAAAATGGGGAATTTTAAATATCCTGGCCGATGTCGGTCCTGAAATATTTGTCAGTGAATTTTATTTTTTTAGCCTCTTCAAAACATTTTCGCAATGCTTCTTCCTTGTCTTTGCCATAGGATGACACCGCCATTACGCGTCCACCGTCGGTAACGATTTGCCCATTTTTCACCGATGTTCCAGAATGAAACAAAACACTGCCCTTGACATTCTCCAATCCCGTAATGGGGTAGCCTTTCTTGTAGGACTGTGGATACCCGCCACTGACCAGCATGACACAAACGGCCGACCGTGGGTCTATTTCAATCTCTTTGGTGTCGAGATTGCCATTGGCAACACCTTCGAAAAGGTCTACAATGTCACTCTTAAGGCGTAGCATGACAGTTTCTGTCTCTGGATCGCCCATGCGACAGTTATATTCTATGACCATCGGGTCGCCCCCAACATTGATTAATCCGAAGAATATAAATCCTTTATAGTCTATGTTCTCTTTGGCAAGACCATCCATGGTGGGGCGAATAATGCGCTTTTCTACCTTGTCCATCCACTCCTTGGTGGCAAAGGATACGGGCGAGACGCTTCCCATTCCGCCTGTGTTCAAGCCTGTGTCGTGTTCGCCAATGCGCTTGTAATCTTTGGCCTCTGGCAATATTTTGTAGTTTTTCCCATCTGTAAGAACAAACACTGAACATTCCACGCCGGTGAGAAACTCTTCTATAACAACTTTGGCAGATGCCTCTCCAAACATGCCTCCAAGCATCTTGCGCAACTCTTGTTTGGCCTCGTCGAGCGTAGGCACTATCAAAACGCCCTTGCCAGCGGCCAAGCCATCGGCCTTGAGCACGTATGGTGGTGTTAGTGTCTCGAGAAATTTGATACCGTCATCAATGGTGTTGGCGTCAAAGGTTTCGTAAGCAGCCGTGGGGATGCCGTGGCGCTTCATAAAAGACTTGGCAAAATTTTTACTACTCTCAAGTATGGCTCCTTGTTTGGATGGACCAATGACGGGTATCGACTTGGTGCGGCTATCATTTTTGAACGCGTCATAAACACCTTTTACCAAGGGAGCCTCTGGACCAACGACAACCATGTCAACATCGTAATTGACAACAAAGTCTTTTTGCTTATCAAAGTCATCGATACCTATGGGCACATTCTCCCCAACGGCGGCGGTACCCGCATTACCCGGAGCGATATACAGCTTTTCACATTTGTCGCTCTGCGCTATCTTCCAAGCCAAGGCGTGCTCACGGCCTCCGCTTCCTAAAAGTAGTATTTTCATATTCTTGGTGTGTTTTAATATCGGTCTGGCGGTCTAAATAGGATGCCATTCCTTTTATCGCCGCTAATCGGAGAAAGTTAATGTAATTGTCGCCGAAATTTGAAATTAATGACAGTCGTCAAATGTATCTCTATTTTAGATAGTCGTCAAAATAGCGCGAAATGCGCTCGTGCAAGTGCGTGGATTGATGGCCTCGCATGTTGTGTGGTTCACCCGGATATACAAAGAAATCAGGTTGCGTTCCTTCTTGAATGCACTGTTTGATGAAAGTGAAAGCGTGCTGTGGAACTACGACTGGATCGTTAAGGCCAATGATAATCTGAAGTTTCCCTTTGAGGTTTTTGACCTTTGGCAAGAGGCTTGACTGCTCGTAACCCGCCGCGTTGGTTTGTGGCGTATCCATGTACCGCTCTCCATACATCACCTCGTACCACTTCCAGTCTATCACAGGGCCACCCGCGACACCCACTTTGAAAACGTCTGGATGGGATGTCATCATGTTAATGGTCATAAAACCACCAAAGCTCCAACCATGCACTCCCATTCTGTCAGCGTCCACATAACTGAGAGTCTTTAAGAAATCAACGCCTTTCATTTGGTCTTTCATCTCCTCAACGCCAAGGTGACGGAATGTAACCTGCTCAAAATTCTTGCCTCGATTTTCACTGCCACGATTGTCAAGGATGAACAGTAAATAGCCTTTTTGTGCCATGTAGGTTTCCCAAGACCTGCTGCCATAGTGCCATTTGGCGTCGACATTATGGGCATGAGGGCCTCCGTACACATAGATGATGGTAGGGTATTTCTTGTTCGGGTCAAAGCCTATGGGTAGCACCATGCGATAATACAGGTCGGTGACACCGTCAGACGCTTTGATAGTTCCGCATTTGTATTCTGGAATATTATAACCCTTCCATGGGTTATCAGCCGTAAAGTAACGACGCTTTTGATTGGCTTTAATGCTCACTATGGCTATGTTGTTCGGAATGTCAGGAGTGGAATAGCGGTCTATGATGTAAGCTCCAGACCCACTTAAATAAGCGTTGTGCCACCCTTTGCCATTCTCGTCGATAAGCGTACGCTTGCCAGTCTTTACGTTGACAGAATATATATTGCGCTGAATGGCACTACGCTCGTTGGAAGCAATGATGACGCTCTTGGTGGTCTGGTCGAAGCCTAACAGTTGCATTACCACCCATTGGCCACTTGTGAGTTGTTTGATTTGCTTGCCATGAATGTCAAAAAGGTACAGATGGTTATAGCCGTCCTTTTGACTTTGCATGATAAATTTGCCATTGTCCCACGGCAAGAAAACAATTGGATTGGCAGGCTCCACATATTTTGAGTCGATCTCTCGGTAAAGCTCGCTTATTTTTTTGCCTGTTGTGGCATCATAACTAACCAAGCGACAATCATTTTGGTCGCGGTTCAGCTCAAACAGATAGATGGTCTTAGAGTCGGGAGCCCATGCTGGATTAGTGAAATATCGGTCGGTGGGGTCGCCAGTTTGCAAGTAAATCTTACGCCCGGTGCTTATATCATATACGCCGATTGTTACCTTATGCATGGCCTCGCCAGCCATAGGATATTTCTCGGGGGCGCAGGTCGCTATCCTGCTTTGGCCTTTGGACGGTTTCCAATCAGCATCTTGGATGTCGACAAGTGGATAATCCGTTACCATGCTTTGGTCCATTCGAGTAAACGCTACTTTGTTACCGTCTGGACTAAAGAAGACGCCTTTTTTATATCCAAACTCGTCACGATGTACGCTTTGCCCATAAATGATGTTACGACTACCATCCTCAGATAGTTGCGCCGTTATGCCATTGGCTTGCCGAACAAAAAGATTGTAATTGTCGTGTTTGGTATAAGCCGTGCATTTTGAGATAGGGTTCCACTCCAAGACATTGATACCATCATTGGTTTGCGACCACGTTATCTGTTTCGTTTTGAAGTTTAATAACACTTGCTTGGAATTGTATTGCAGGAGCACCAATGGTTTGTTGGCATAGGGAAACTGTAGGTAATAAAGAGAACGAAGTCCTTTTCCCGAAGGCTCGCCTAAGCATTGGTTTACTTGGTCAAGCGTGAACAGCAAGGTTTCTTTTGCAGAACGCTTGTCGATGACATAGCATTTATCAAGGTCCAAGCGCACCAACACGTCGCCCCACCAAGTGGTGAAACGAGTCTTAGGTGTCATGTTGTGATAATTGTTTCCGCCGAAATTAAGATCTTCGAGGGTAAACTGTTTTAGCGTTGCCTGTGCTTGGGCATCTTGTGAAAAGTTTATCATAGATGTTAGAACCAATGCTCCCACCGCAATCCAACTATTCATCTTCATGGTCAAATGTTTTATAATTGTTAGGTTTGATCTCGCCTTGTCGTGATGCTCTTTTGAAATCTTTGCCATCATAAGATTTAAATCCACTGTCGTGTCGACGTGGTTTAAAATCGTTCCTATCGTCCATGGCGTTTCTTTTAAACTTTCTTTCACCGCGTTTGTTGCGTTTGTCAAATGGGAAGGCTCCTTGTTCTTCTCCAAAATTACGTCGATTGCCACGTGGCCTGTCCTCTTTCCATTGCCTGCCCTTGCGGCCGGAGCTCTCCCAAGAGTCTTCATGCGAGGAGTGATTAAATGAAGATTTGCCGCGGAGCAAAGAGTGGAATTGGAAAGAGCGAATGTCTCCTTCTTCGTTTGAAGCCTCTGCCTCAAGTCGTTCCTTGAACTCACGATTTTTCTTGAAGCGATGCTTTTGGGCCATTTCTCGTTTTTCTTCTTCGGTCTTTACAACGCCACCTTCTTCCCTGAACGTTTTCATTTTCCCGTCAAAAAGTGTGTATTTCCGAAATTCGCACTCCAAGCTACCATTATATACAGGTATTTTGATGCTGGGTTTCAGACCGATTTGCTCGAAGCATTCTTCACGATAACTCAATATCCATGCGTCATTGCCACCAAATTCGTGTTTCAGTCGCTCGCCAATCATCTTGTATGTCCCTAATAAGTTGGGGGTGGATATACGCTCCCCGTATGGCGGATTGGTTACGATAATACTTTTTTCGGTTGGCCTTTGAAAATCTTTGAAATCTTGATGCTGTATGGTAATATCTTTGGATAAGCCCGCCGCCTTGACATTTTGTATAGCGGTGTTTACGGCCTTCATGTCAATGTCATAACCATAAATGTGATGTTCGAATTCGCGTTCCTGCGTTTCATCGTTGTAGATTGCGTCAAAAAGGTTTGGGTCGTAATCATTCCACTTCTCAAAAGCGTATTCTTTCCTGAAGACACCCGGCGAGATATTGCGTGCAATAAGGGCTGCTTCGATGGCTAAAGTGCCAGACCCACACATGGGATCTATGAAGTCTGTGTCACCCGTCCAACCTGTCATCATAATCATTCCAGCTGCCAAGACCTCGTTCAATGGAGCCTCGACACTCTCCTGCCTATAACCTCGACGGTGCAGGCTCTCTCCACTGGAGTCGAAGCATAAGGTGGCGTCGTCTTCTGCAATGTGTATGTGAAGTTTGATGTCTGGATTACTTACGGATATATTGGGACGCTGGCCACTCCTCTCTCTAAATTGGTCAACGATGGCGTCTTTCACTTTGTAAGTGACAAAACGAGAGTTTCGGAACTCGTTGGAATACACAACTGAGTCTACAGAAAAGGTTTTACCTTGCTGAATATACTCGCTCCAATCTATTTTTTGAACTTCTTCATACACCTCGTCCGCTGAACGTGCCTTGAAGTGTTTGATGGTTTTTAAAATTCGTATGGCAGTGTGCAACTGGAAATTAGCACGGTACATGGTTTCCTTATCGCCTGAAAACGATACCATACGTCTGCCTATTTGTACATTGTTTGCACCCATGTGGGTGAGCTCTTGTGCCAAAACTTGCTCTAAACCCATGAAAGTTTTGGCGATGAGTTCAAATTCCATTTTCTTTGAATTGTCTATTATAATCTTGCGTTTATGCTTTTATTGTACATATTATTGTATATATGTATATGGCGCCAAATCACTTTGGCAGCCATGTCTTAGCCCACAACGGCGCCATTTTTCCAACGACAAACTGCCCTGTATGAGTGGTGTATGCCATAGATAATAGGCAAAGTTAATAAATTCTATGCAAAGGAATAAAGGATTGTATATAAAATTTTAAAACTATTTTTTATGTTTTTATTTTATAGAGACAGCTCGTTAGTTAAAAATTAAGCGTAAACTCTGAAAAACATTTCTTTCGTTGTGGTAATGTTTAGCTGAGAATATAAATACTGATAAACCGGTCGCTTATCATGGACTTAAGTGTAGTGGCAATGAGCGCAGAGTTTACAGTTTCTCCCATGCCAAAATATTTGCGACCGTTTGCTAAGAGTGTCTCCGCATGTAATTCATTTTTTTCTAAAGAATTGATAAACAGTATAAACTGTTATTTGTGCCGATGGCAATTGGACCACGAATTAGATAGTGGGTTATTATAACGTCAATGGTTACATGATGGTTTTCGTTGAGAGGATTTGTAGATATATACGAGCGGATGGGGCACAAAACAGTATGTTTCAAAAGAATTTTCACCATAGTCTGGAAGCATCGCAAACGCCTTATCGGAAGATGCCTGCCAATCAAGGAACGTGTTAGTATAGAGGAGTGTCCGTTTGAGGCTGAAGGAACAAAATTTAGATATTGGGAGATAGACTTGATGCATACAATTTGATTTTTATGAAATAAAAGTCGTTAATCTTCTTGGGTTCCTAAAAAAAAATAATTATCTTTGTGATGTTGGATGCAATGCTGGAACTGCTTTTGAGGACCTTCCCGAGGATTGGGTTTGCCCAGAGTGTGGTGTAGGCAAAGAAGACTTTAGCCCTGCTGACTAATCCTCAGGCCAACTTACCCAAACACCTTTCCCGAATGGAGTTTTCGGGCAAAAGGATAATAAAAATGGTTTTACCGTTAGATGTTTGTCATCTGGGGTAAAACCATTTGTTATTTTGGTGTATTGCTATTTTTGACGCTTACGTCTTGGATGTTTTTTGTTTTTCAGTAGAGCTTCATCCTTAAGGGTTACGTCACAAAATTTATTCTTCATTCAATAGTTTCTTGGCCATACTTTGTCCAAGTGCTACGCATTTGGCTCGTACATCCTCATTCATCGACTGTTTCATCTCTACGGGCTCGCCCACGGGCTCAAAATGAAACTTGTTCTCGTTCCAGTCCTTTAGGATGGAAACAGCTTTGCTGGCCCAGCTAAAACTGCCAAACCATCCCATGTATCGGTTTTTCATGTCACGATTGGCAATGGCAGAAAGCAGGTGTTCCATCTTTGGGTATATGCTGTTGTTGTAAGTGGGTGCGCCAAGGATGATCCCTTTGTATCTGAACATGTCTCGCAGAACATAAGAGTAGTGGGTCTTGGATAGATTTATAAGGCTGATATTTTCTATGCCAGCTTGTGAGGCGGCTTCTGCTATGACTTCTGCCATATGCCCAGTGTTACCGTACATCGTGCCATAGGCAATAACGAGACCTGGTTCCGCGTCATATTTGCTCATGCGATCATACATCTCAACCACCTTAGGCAGGTGTTTGTGCCATACGGGGCCGTGTGTGGTGCAGAGATAATCGAGCTGTACGCCACTAATCTTTTTTAGTGCGTTTTGGACAGGAGTACCATATCTGCCCACAATGTTAGAGTAATAGCGAATCATCTCCAACCAGTATTTTTCAGTGTCAATATGGTCATCGAGTATACCACCGTTGAGCGATCCAAAGCAACCAAAGGCATCGCCAGTGAACGCAACGTTGACATTTATGTCGACAGATACCATTGTCTCGGGCCAGTGAAGCATGGGCGTGAGGTAGAAATTGAGGGTGTGACGGCCCAAAGATAGGGAGTCGCCATTCTTGATTTCTATTGCTCCGTCAGTAATTCCATAGAACCCTTTCATCATGTCGAAAGTCTTTTTGTTGCCTATAATTTTCACATCGGGGTAAAATTTACGTAATAATGACAGTGAGCTGCTATGATCAGGCTCCATGTGATGGATAACCACATAGTCGATGGGGCGGTCTCCAATAACCTCGCGTATATTGGCCAAAAACTGAGGGTAAAAATCGATTTCAACGGTGTCCATCAAGCAAACTTTCTCATCTACAACTAAATATGAGTTGTAGGTAACACCTTCTGGTAATGGCCATAAGCCCTCAAAGAGTCGTTTGTTCAAATCGTTGACACCAACGTAATAAACTTGATCGGCTATTTTTTTCATCTTTTAAATCTATATTTTAAATTGGAATATTCTATTTAAGCTATGAAATCCAAAAATGTTTCAACTTGTTTTTCAAGCTCTTGTTGTTGTTCTTCTGTTAATTTTAGTTCATTTTTTTTCCAACTTTCAGAGCTAAGTGCTACACCGGTCTGTGGTCCCGGCATCAGATTGACATTCATGGTCTTGAGTAGTTCTGTTAATTTGGCTCTGCATTTCTGTGTCGCACCAGCTCCACCTACGCCACTAAGGGTAACTTTCTTGCCAGTCATGGGCATAGGTGAGGCATAATCTCCGGCTACCAATGGGCGAGAAAGCCAGTCTAAAATATTTTTGACATGTCCGGGATAGCTGTAGTTGTATTCGGGACAGAATATCCAAACGGCATCCGCACGAGAAATGGTGTCGCGTAGTTGAGTTACCGCAGTGGGGGCTGGAAACTCTATGTCTTGATTAATAAGTGGTACGTCATGATAGTCCAGATAGCTGATATTGGCACGTTTGTCAATTATTTTCTCGGCGATTTTGGCCAAAGAACGGTTAAAAGAGAGTTTTCTTAAGGAGCCTATAATAAACAAAACATTTTTTTTCACTGCTGTATTGGTAATGAATGATAATTGCTTGGCAAAATTACTCAAATTCCATTATATAAGCAAGCAATCGTTTGATTTTTACGGAATTAACTTTCCATATACTTATTTTTAGGTATATGACAAGTGTTACACGTTGTTTTTGGGGTATAGAGAGCAAGCATGGTATGAGGAGATGGAAAAATGAGAACGTCCTCCATTGGGCAATCTGGGTTATAATTTCGTGGATTGTGCCAATTCTTCCCGTTTGGCGAAGAGTGTAGGGGCAAGCCTTTTCTGTATGCGGCGCACTTTATAAGTGTATCGTTTGTCTTCTGCGTAGCCTATTCGGTTGAGAAAAGCGTAATAGTCGCCGCCCGAATACTTATATTGTACGTCATCGCGGTATGCCCTAACCGACTCCTCCCACGTGTCGAATATGTAGTAGCTGCCATCGCTCGGATGACGCAAGCCAAATAGATTATGGTTGATTAGACACTGTTCGCTGGTGAAGTGGCCCGTTTCTAATATGGCCTGCGCCGCTACAATATATTTGTGTTTCACACCATACAGCTCGAGCACCGATAGCAAATTGTCTATGGTGAGTTCTAAACATGTGTCGTCTCGGCCCTCGTCATAGCTCTTAGATGTTTGCATACGTTGTAAGATGGCGCATTGTTGATGTTCCTTTGGGGAGACAGGTAATGCGTCGGGCAGGCATTGAGCTTGTCCTGTTGTAATGAAAACACCCAACAAAAGGATAACCAACACTCGTTTTGTCTCAAAAATATAATTGCGCATACGAAATAAATAACGGATCCCGTATAGGCTTTATTTGATTTCTTCTGCTTGGTTTAATATAATTTAACGGTCAAAAATCAGTAGCTTGCTTGTTAGAATAGCATTACTTTCTCAAACGCGATACGTTCGGTTTGCTTGCCATCGCGTTCATAGTAACACATACCGCAACGTTTAAATCCTGTGTTGTCAAGAAGGTGAAGCATTTCCACGTTGTCGTGGTTGGTGTCTATACGTAGGCTTTTCACGCCTCGCTGGCGACATAAGCGTTCAGCCTCGGTGAGGATGAGACGAGCCAATCCCTTGCCTCGATTCGACATGGCTACTGCCAAGCGGTGAATGGTGGCATAAGGAAGAGTGGACTTCCACTTGCCTTTCAGATGCTCATAAGATGGCTCAACGCCAAATATCACAGCGGCGTAACCAACCGTTTCTCCATCAAGTCGAAGAGCGTAACCATTGTCTTCCCTGATGTCTTGCGCTATTTTTTCGCGCGGTGGGTATGATGTGTTCCATTGTTTTCGACCATTGGCCTCCATGTCAATGGCGCTTTGATGAACTATTTCCCACGCCAATGTCTCGTCTTGGGGCCATGCTCGCTCAAAGTTGTAAGGCAAAAGTAGTGGTCTCAGTTCGTGTAGCATGGAAGGGGTGTCTTTGAAAACGATGCCATAAAAGCCTGCCGCCCTCGCGCCCTCTATATTCTCGGGTTTGTCGTCGATAAACACACACTCTTCGGGCAACACGTCAAATTTGTCCAAAAAGCATTGGTAGATGTCGGCGTGAGGCTTCAGCATGTGCACGTCTTTGGAGATTAGCGAGTCTTCAAGTTGCTCAAAGATGCTGAATTTATCCATCACCTCATATACTTTGGATGACCAATTGGAAAGCCCCAGCAACCTGTAACCTTTCTCCTTAAGTTCAACCATGACCTCGCGCAACCCTTCCGACTCCTGCGTGAATATTTCGATATAGCGTTGATTGAGCGCGTCAAGTGCGTTTCGGTATTCTGGCCATAGCCGTTTTTGCCAATCAATATAATATTGAGGCTCGTGAATGCCACGGTCCATTTCATTGTTAACCTCTGCTGGAAAGACGTTTCCCAAAAACCATTTGGCTTTGGACTCGTCGCCTAAAACTGACGTAAAAAATGCGTGGAAATCGTATTGCACCAGCACCCCGCCGAAATCGAAGACAATATTTTTAATCATAGTTATGGAGTTTGTGGGTTGAAAGTGTGAGATAAGCTGTTGGCGATGATGTATAATGAGGGATTATCCGTTTCTATTCATTAATCATATCGCCGCAGTCAATGTTTTTGTTGTCTTGTGGTAGCTCATCGATCATGATTTAGAACCAGTTCTATTGAATTGCTAAAAAAGGCACGCCCATGGTAGACGTGCCTTAATTTATAATGGTATTATAGATTTACCACTTTCTGATCACTTCAATTTGTTGTAACCATACTTGCCTGAGCAGCATAGCTCTTCCTCGATGCGAATAAGCTGGTTGTACTTGGCCATGCGGTCTGTGCGGCTCATGGAGCCAGTCTTGATTTGGCCAGAGTTGGTGGCCACGGCAATGTCGGCAATCGTTGTGTCCTCTGTTTCGCCCGAGCGGTGAGAGGTTACGGTAGTGTATCCGTGGCGATGAGCCATCTCGATAGCGTCCAAAGTCTCTGTCAGCGATCCTATTTGGTTCACCTTGATCAAGATAGAGTTGGCAACGCCCATCTTAATTCCCTTTTCAAGGAATTTCACATTGGTCACGAACAAGTCGTCACCAACGAGCTGGCAGCGGTCACCTATCTTGGCTGTGAGTTTCTTCCAGTTGTCCCAATCGTTCTCGTCGAGGCCGTCCTCGATAGAGTCGATAGGATATTTGGTGATTAGTTCCTCAAGATAGGCTATTTGCTCGTCGGCTGTGAGCTTCTTGCCGTTCTTGGTATCCTTGGGCATGCCGTCTTTAAGTTGGCGATAATCGTAGAACCATTGTCCGTTTTCTTGTACGGCAAATTCTGATGCGGCGCAGTCCATGGCAATCTTGACGTCCTTGCCCGGCTCATATCCTGCGTCTTTGATAGAGGCCACGATGGTGTCGAGTGCGTCCTCAATACCGTCAAAATTAGGAGCGAAGCCACCTTCGTCGCCTACTGCGGTGGAGAGCCCGCGTTTCTTCAAGTTCTTGGCCAGAGCGTGGAATACCTCCGCGCCCATGCGGATAGCCTCTTTCTCGTTGGGTGCGCCTACAGGGCGAATCATGAACTCTTGGAAAGCGATGGGAGCGTCAGAGTGAGCGCCACCGTTAACAATATTCATCATAGGAACGGGCAAAGTGTAGGTGTTGCAACCACCGATATAGCGGTATAAAGGAAGGTTCAACGCTTTAGCGGCTGTATGAGCGATGGCCAAAGAAACGCCGAGAATGGCGTTTGCGCCCAATTTGCTCTTTGTTGGAGTGCCGTCAAGCTCAAGCATTTTATAGTCAAGTTTGCGTTGCTCCAATACACAGCAACCCTTTAAAGCGGGGGCAATGATGTTGTTCACATTCTCGACAGCTTTAAGAACGCCTTTGCCACCAAAGCGTTTCTTGTCGCCGTCGCGAAGCTCGAGAGCCTCATTCTCACCAGTAGACGCACCTGATGGTACGCTGGCACGACCCATTACGCCGTTTTCAAGCGTTACTTCTACTTCTACCGTGGGATTACCACGAGAGTCGATAATCTCACGAGCATGTACTTTTTCAATTTTCATTGTTATACCTTTTATGTTAGTTAATATAAAAAAAATCTCTTTTTATGTTGATACAAAGATACATTCAAATTTCGAATTGGCCAATTTTTAACTGTTATTATTTCTTGCTTTTTGTAAAATTTTTGATTTAAGTTCATTCTTATGCTATCCGTTGTAATTAGCTTAATGGCAGATGTTATTGGGGATAGAGGCTTGTGGCACGAAAATATTGTTAAAATACATAAATCGTTTGGATGGGCAAAGGCCATTGTTTATATTTGCAATACTATACTGTTAAATATGAAAAGAGCGTTTTTTTGTTTCTTATGCTTGTTTGCCGTTTCCCTGATAACAGATGCCCAACAAGCTTGGTATGATATTAAAAACAATCCCAATTTGGCTGGCAGCAACTATGTGGCTTACCATGGGCCACACAAACGGCTCGCCCCTGCCCCTAAAGGATATGAGCCGTATTATATCAGCCACTATGGCAGGCATGGCTCACGTTATCTCATAAACACCTCCGACTATGACAAACCTTTTTTTGTCCTTTCACGCGCCGACTCATTGGGCAAGCTGACATTGGCCGGAAGGGAGGTGTTACGGAAAGTGGGGTTGATACGAGAGGAGGCTAAACTTCGCGGTGGCGAGCTTACGTCGTTGGGCGTTCGGCAACACCACGCCATAGCCCGCAGAATGATATTACGCTTCCCGACTGTTTTCTCGGGTGACGCCTGCGTGGATGCCCGTTCCACGACCGTCATTCGTTGCATACTCTCCATGGAGAGTGCGTTGCAAGAGTTGGTCGCCCACAACCCACATCTGCGTGTTTGCCATGACGCGAGCCGTCACGACATGTATTATATGAACGACCAAAACAACAAGTATTGCGATCTTCGAGACACTCCGCAAACCCAAGCCATGCTGCGAGCTTTCCAATCCAAACATGTTAATTACAACCATCTCATGCGATATCTTTTCAACGACAGCGCCTATGCCGGTCATATTGATGCCGCTGATATGGGCACGCGATTGTTCAACCTTGCCGCCAATGTGCAGAGCACGGAGCTGCGCCACCAAATTTCATTATGGGATATTTTCACCGACGAGGAGCGATACAACACGTGGCGGTACAACAATGTGGGGTGGTACATTTACAGTGGTCCATGTAAACAAGTGGATGGGGCGGGTATGTACACCCAAGTCAACCTGTTGAAAAATATTATCTTCACGGCCGACAGCTGTTTACTATTGCCACATCCTGGCGTCACGCTTCGCTATGGGCATGAGGTCAACGTGTTGCCGTTGGTGTGCCTGCTCAATCTTAATGGATACGGTGAGACGGTTGACGATTTGGAACAATTGGACATGCGTGGATGGAACAATTATGATATTTTCCCGATGGCTTGTAACGTACAATTTATTTTCTACAAGCCTCAAAAGGGCATGCCTACCGCTGCCAACGCCTTGGTAAAGGTGTTGCTCAACGAAGATGAGTGTACGCTTCCAATACCTACGGATTGCGCGCCTTATTATCATTGGCAAGATGTACGGGCTTATTTTTTAAATAGAATTTCAGGCAAATGAACAATCATTTCATATCCACGATAGCGCTTTTGATTATAGTATGGAGTGTGTCGGGATGCGGCAATTGCTCCGGCAAACTATCACCAGAGGCGGAAAGGTCTATGTATGATTTGTCGAATGGGGCTACATCTACGGAATATGAGAATGAAACAGAGGCTGAACAACCGAAGCAACCGAAACGGTCAAATGATGGTCGAGACCAAGAGACGAGGCTAAGAGATTGTCGGCCAGACAATCGAGACGAGGGTATGGCACGTGTCGAGACTGGCGAAAGTCTTGCTTGGCCTGCTCGGTTGACAAATGTTCCGGAACAGGTTTTACGTCGCAAGGCTTATGTGTTATCTTTCAATACAGAGACATTGCTGCCCAATTGGGTGGCGTGGAAGCTCACGAGCGAGGAGACTGACGGGCCATGGAAACGCAAAAGCGCGAAGTTTCATGAAGATTTTGACATCGACCCTAAGTACCAAGTGTTTCCTTCCGATTATAACCGGTCGGGGTATGACCGAGGTCACATGTGCCCAGCAGGCGACAATAAATGGGACAAGGAAGCCATGCGAGAATGTTTCCTTATGACCAATATTTGTCCACAGCTGCATAGTCTCAATTCTGGCGATTGGAATAGCCTTGAGATACAGTGTCGCGATTGGGCTCGGCAATATGGCGAGATTTATATTGTTTGTGGCCCCATTTTTTCTAAAAAATCCAACAAGAAGATTGGCCGACCACGTCGCGTCACAGTCCCTGTGGGATTTTTCAAAGTCATTCTGTGCATGAAGGGCAGTCCAAAAGCCATTGGCTTTGTTTTCAAAAACGTGCCAGGACATCACGCGCGAAACGAGTATGTGAACACTGTTGACGACGTGGAGCGTATTGTCAATATGGATTTCTTTCCCGCTTTGCCCGACCGTATAGAGAATAGGGTGGAGGCCAAGGCCAATTTGGACGATTGGTAACTTATTCTCGCTTGCACTTGTCAAACCATTTTCCAAGGGCTGCCCTTGGCATTCCGAGTTTCACCAATGCTTCAAGATCCTGTCGCGCTTTACCCAGTTGCCCAAGCCGAATGCGTATGTCGGCTCTTGAGAGCAGATAATCGGTATTGTTGGGCGCAAGCTCTATGGCTTGGGTATAATCGTATTCTGATAGCTCCAACATGCCTTGCTCTTCTTCCATGCCCGCTCGAGCGGCCCAAGCGATGGCCGATTTGGGATATGCGTTCACCAATTGGTTGATACCATCGAGCGCCTCGGTGTAGTGTTTGTCTTTTTGGTTGAGCAACGCCAAGCCCAAAGCCCCCTCAAAATGCCCTGGCACTATTCGCAACAAGTGTTCATAATCCAATCGGGCGAAGCGATACCGATACAGTCGCTCGTTGACATAGGCACGGTAAAAAAGTGCGGCAATGTTGTTGGGTTCTTGCTTCAACACATAGCTGTATTCGTCCAACGCATATTGCCATTGCTCCAACCGTACATTCCAACCGGCTTTTCTCAATCTCAAGTCAACAGAATCGGGATGATAGGCCAGCGCTTCGGTGGCTGCCGTCAAACTGTCGCGCAACGCGCTCTTGTCGTTTTGCGACCACACTGGCAGCGTTTGGCACAAGGCAAACGATAAATAAAATATAATTTTTATTAGTCTCATAACTATTTCCGTGCAGCCCCTTCTCTCACCCTTGGACTTTGCCTTTTGCATAGGAGGGCGAATAGAGGCAAACGTTATATATACTTAGGGGTAAATCCTCGCTTGCTTTTTGCCACTTCTTCCGGCGTGCCTGTGGTAAGAATCTCACCACCCCCGCGACCGCCCACGGGGCCAATGTCAATAATATGGTCAGCCAATCGGATTACATCCAAGTTGTGCTCGATAACTATCACAGTGTTGCCTCTGTCCACAAGTTTCTGCAACACATCCATCAAAACACGTATATCCTCAAAGTGCAACCCAGTGGTGGGCTCGTCAAGGATATAGAGCGTCTTGCCCGTGTCGCGCTTGGCCAACTCGGTGGCCAACTTCACGCGTTGGCTTTCGCCGCCCGATAGCGTTGTGGAGCTTTGCCCGAGCTTGATATATCCCAATCCAACGTCTTGCAGTGTCTTTATCTTTTGCAGAATGTTAGGCACATTCTCAAAAAACTCCACGGCTTGATTGATGGTCATGTCCAACACGTCGGCTATCGATTTGCCTTTGTACCTCACCTCTAAAGTCTCTCTGTTGTATCGTTTGCCATGGCACGCTTCGCATGGCACCAACACGTTAGGCAAGAAATTCATCTCGATGGTTTTGTAACCATTGCCACCGCAAGTCTCGCATCGACCACCTTTCACGTTGAAAGAGAAGCGTCCGGGCTTGTAACCCCTGATCTTCGCTTCGGGCAAGTTTACAAACAAATTCCTGATATCACTGAACACACCTGTGTAAGTGGCAGGATTTGAGCGTGGCGTACGTCCTATCGGACTTTGGTCCACGTCCACCACTTTGTCTATGTTGTCCACACCTGTCACTTTGTCGTATGGCATCGGCTTTTTCAACGATCGGTAAAAATGCTGTGAAAGGATGGGCTGCAATGTCTCGTTGACGAGGGTAGACTTTCCTGATCCTGACACGCCGGTCACCACGACAAGTTTGCCCAAAGGAAATTCCACGTCCACATTTTTCAGGTTATTGCCGCGCGCGCCGAATATCTTGATGGCCTTGCCGTTGCCCTCCCTGCGTTTGGGTGGAATTTCGATAGCGCGCTCTCCGTTGAGATACTGGGCTGTAATGGTATCGGTCTTGAGCATGTTGGCAGGCGTGCCTTGAAACACGACCTCTCCACCTTTGCGACCGGCACGAGGCCCTATGTCTATGATCCAGTCGGCCGCCCGCATCATGTCCTCGTCGTGCTCCACTACGATCACGGTGTTACCCATGTCGCGCAGCTCTTTCAAAGATTTGATAAGTCGATGATTGTCGCGTTGGTGAAGTCCGATGCTTGGCTCGTCGAGGATGTACAGCACGTTGACCAATTGCGAGCCTATCTGTGTGGCCAACCGTATGCGTTGGCTCTCGCCGCCTGACAAGGAGGCCGCCTGGCGGTTCAGAGAAATATAGTCGAGTCCCACCTCCAACAAGAAATTGACACGCGCGCGCAACTCTTTCACGATTTCGTGCGCGATCACTTGTTGCTGCTTGTCCAAGTGTTCCTCCACGTGCTCCAGCCAATCTTTCAGTTCTGATATGTCGAGATTTGACACCTCCGATATATTTTGTCCCCACATTTTGTAAGACAGTGCCTCGCGTTTCAGTCTCATGCCCTTGCACTCCGGACACTCGGCGTTGGCCAAGAACTGTGTGGCCCATTTGCGTCCCGCCTTTGAGTCGTCCGCCTCCATGACTGTGCGCAAGTATTTTATCACCCCGTCAAAGGGTACGAAGTAGTCTGTTGAGGTATGCACCACGTTCTTGTCTATGCGCACATCCTCGAGCGTTCCATCCATGATCTCGCTTACAGCGTCTTGTGGTATGTCTTTGAAAGGCGTCTTGAGCGTGCATTCATATTTTTTAAGTATTGCCTCTATCTGCCAGAATATCATCTGGTTTTTGTATTTTCCAAGTGGCACTATAGCTCCCTCCCTGATGCTAAGGCTTTTGTCTGGTATCACTTTTTTCATGTCGACGACGCTCACATAGCCCAAACCTTTGCATCGAGGGCATGCCCCCTCGGGTGAGTTGAACGAGAATATATTGGGCGCTGGTTCGCCATAAGACAGTCCTGTCACGGGGTCCATCAACCGTTTGGAGAAGTTGCGCGCCTCGCCCGTCGCCTTGTCCATAATCATGACAACGCCGTCTCCTTGTTTCATGGCCACTTGCACGCTGCGTTTGAGCCGCTCGTCATCCTTGCCACTCACTTTCAGCTTGTCCACCACCACCTCTATATTGTGGTTTTTATAGCGATCCACCTTCATGCCTCGGACAATCTCTTTCATCTCGCCGTCCACGCGCATGTAAAGGTATCCTTTGCGGCGCATGCTGTCGAAGAGCTCCCGATAGTGGCCCTTGCGCTGCCTTACAAGTGGCGCAAGTATGTAGATGGCGTGCCCGTCATAGTCTGTGAGTATCATGTGGAGGATCTTTTCCTCAGTGTATTTTACCATCTTCTCACCACTCAGATAGCTATACGCCGTGCCGGCGCGCGCATAGAGCAGGCGCAAATAGTCGTATATCTCGGTCGTGGTGCCCACCGTGGAGCGTGGGTTCTTGTTGGTGGTCTTCTGCTCTATGCTGATCACGGGGCTTAAACCGGTTATCTTGTCAACATCGGGGCGCTCCATGTTGCCAAGGAAATTGCGTGCGTAAGCGGAGAAAGTCTCAATATACCGACGTTGTCCCTCGGCGAAAATGGTGTCGAAAGCCAACGAGGACTTGCCCGACCCTGACAGGCCGGTAATGACGGTGAGCGAAACGCGCGGAATGTTTACGTCTATATTTTTAAGGTTGTGCACCCTCGCTCCATACACGTCTATCCACGATCCATTCATAGAAGGTTCGCGTGTTGGCGTTGGCGTGTGGGCAACGCTGTCATTGTCGTTGACCTTTTCTATCTGTTGGCGTGTGGATTTTGGGGTCTCGTCGTTGTCCTGAGTGTTTGTGTTTCGGATCATTTCCAATGTAATGGTTGTTGCTTGAGTAAAGTGATAAAATGTGGTGACAGGCCATCGTGGCTCCGCTTAGAGAAGAATGTGCCGTGTCATGGCAGCTCGCTGCCGCCTGTGCCCTCGGTGTATCCTCTTAGCAGATTTACGTCTCGTTTTATGTTGTACGTTCGCCCATCGGCACCTTTGGCCCTGACTAACACGTAGTAAACGCCTTGACTTACGTTCTTGCCTTTGTACTTGCCATCCCATCCACCCGCAGGATCATCCCATGAATATATTTTTTGCCCCCAACGGTTGAAGATGGTGGCCTTAAACTCGATCAAACTCTGGTAGCCGGCCTTAGCCTTGTAAACGTCGTTAATGCCGTCGCCATTGGGCGAGAAAGCGTTTGGCATTTCCAGTTTGCTCTCATATATTGATACGCTGATGGGTGTACCCTCCGATGTCCAGTATTGGTTGGTGTAGGCCACGCTGTCTGTTCCCTGCGTGAAAGTGGCCCACAACTCTACGAGGTGAGTGCCAGCCTCTACAAAATTGAGTGTCGTGTTTGGCTCGTATCTTATGAGATAGCAATGATCTCGATCACCCTCTTTGTAAAAGTGCCATTCGTAATGGGCCGTCCATCCCTCCGTGTGCTCAGCGTTGGCCATAAAAGTGACGTTGAGTGGAGCCGACGCGGCGATGGTCGTAGTGGTCTGCTCGTTACCCTCGGCATCGGTATAGGTGCCGGTAGGCGATATGGTGGGCGATGTGTTTTGCGCTGTCAGTGACGTGGCAAAGACTGCCATAAGCGCGAGTAGTGCGTGTTTTCTGATTTCCATGTTGTATAGGTGGTATTTGCAAGCAAGCCTTGGCATAGCTCGCGTCTTGTCTCGATAGGCAAGGTAGAGGAAAGCCAGTGGGCGTGGTAAGCCGCACGACTAAGCGTGTTTGCGTTTTGCTACAAGTACAATGCGAAAGATGACAAAGCGTCACCCACTATGTTTGTGTTAGTCTCCGCAGTGGTGTCTCGTGAGAACCGTAGGCGGACTTTAATATGCAAAGTTAGCTATTTTAGATAAGAAACGCGGTATGTGTCAAGTTAAAAGATTTTTAAAAGCATGAGAGGGTTGTGCATGTACTCTGTCAAGACCGTATGGCCATCGTTATATGATTATAATTTCTAACCCCTATTTGTCTCTCGGTCTATGTGAAAAAATATATTGAAAAATTTTGATAAAATGGCGTTTGTACATCGTTTATTTGCAAACGAGATAACATGTGGGCGTAAATATGCCAAATATGAGCGATTTTTGTAAGTCTCAGAAACGCAGCGTGTTATGCAAAATACACCTTGGTGAACTGTAAAATGCGTTGCGGATAGTTTGTCTTTAGACCTTATTCGGGTGTGGATTGATGCCTAAACACGAACCGTTTAGGTATTTGTCGCGATGCGAATAATGCCTTTACGTGGTGCCAATAAATACTAATCGGCGCAACGACACGTGGTGTGGGGCCTTGCGATGTGCCCATGGGCATACAAAATAGATGCTTTTCTTTGCTAAACGCATGGTTAGCCGTTCTATTTCTGTATAATAAAACGTTGTGTTTTTTGTAATAAATATTTTACAAAAAGTGATGATGGTTATCGCGCTTGAAATATTTCGAATGTCTTGATAGTGAGATATCAATAGTCGCTTTTGCTTTTTTCGTATTTGATAAAGCCCCAAATACCAGCAATAATCATAATGGTTGGTAAGAGCAACACGTTGTGGTTGGTGAGCCCAAAAGCGAATAGCAACGCTAAAAAAAGAACCCCTATATATACAAGAGGAAGCCCCAAGTAGAACCTATTCTTTTTAATTCCACTCACAATAACATGGTATAATTTAGCCGCGATATTCATAACGGCAGCAAAATTACGAAAAAAACACGCTTTTATACGTCCAATTTATGTTAAATAGCAAAAAAACAGTGGTTGTCAGCTTGTTGTGTAGGAAAAAAATATTACCTTTGCACACGCATTTTGCAAATTAACATTTTAATTCATTACAAACAGTAATATGAATCATTACGAAACCGTTTTCATTTTGACTCCCGTTTTGTCTGATGAACAGATGAAGGAAACGGTCGCTAAATTCAAGAAACTGCTCACCGACAATGGTGCTGAGATTTTGAACGAAGAGGCCTGGGGATTGAAGAAGATGGCTTACGCTATTGAGAAAAAATCAACAGGTTTCTATTGCCTGTTGGAGTTCAAAGCTGAGCCAACAGTAGTAGATGTTCTCGAAACAGGCTATCGCCGCGACGAGAAAGTTATTC
>QWCJ01000349.1_pt1 | contig 32642 bp, 25 predicted proteins | sample 1972501 | NCBI WGS metagenome assembly QWCJ01 (sample SAMN09866711, study PRJNA288562) | Human vaginal metagenome isolate term2_vaginal, whole genome shotgun... | isolation source: vagina | host: Homo sapiens | place: USA: California
TGCAACTCCGTAGATTACCGCACAGTACAAGATTTTGAGAAACAATGTTTTGATTACGTATGAAATGTAGAAAATTGCAGAATAGCCAAAGCTCAACACGTCATTTCCGTAAATATCCGCAGGAATAATCTTCTTGAAAATTGAGAGTTCGCGAAGTTGATACATTGTCTGATTGAGCTTCATCTTCATGACAAGTTTCAAATAAGTGCTAAGATAATTACTCATCGGACTCATCCTTTAAAATGTCGTAAAGTTCTGCATCGAATTTCTCATCGTTTTTGTCCAAATCCAATTTTTGTAATTTTTTGTGGTGTAGTAGCACGATTTCTTCGCTCAATTGTTTTGCCAAATCCAACATGTGTGTAGATAGTACAATAATTCTTCCTTGCGATTTCAATTCCATAAGTAATTTTTTGATTTGCGTGCTGATTACAACATCCAAGCTTGTCAATGGTTCATCTAACAACAACACTTTCGGTCTTGAGATGAACAATGTTATCAAAGAAATTTTGCTTTTCATTCCGTGTGAATAATCTTTGATTAATCTATTTTGATCTTTCTTGGAAAATTCCATCATTTCCATGTAATCTTCAACCGTTTTTATATCGTTTGGAGAATTGATGTCACGATAGAATTTGATGTATTCATATCCTGTAAGAAATTCTGGCAAGAAATTTTCAGAAAAAAGCATTCCTATGTCTTCTTTTTTAAGTTGTTCAGTGACGCCTTCATTTTCCAAATAAAATTCTCCCGAATCAAAATCTATCTCATCGTATAAGACGTTGAACAGAGTTGTCTTTCCGGCTCCATTTCTACCCAAAACAGAAGTGATGACTCCTTCTTTGAATTCGTAATTTACTTCGTCGAGTACCAATTTGTCGTCGTATTTTTTAGTCAAATTTTTGATTACTAATTTCATTTTATCCTCCTGTTTACTATTGTATTAATTATACCATACATTTGGTGTATTGTTAAAATATGCTATAATTATTTTACAGAGGTGCGTATGCAAGAATATAAAAATATAATTTTGGTGTCACATTGTTTATTGAACGAACTTGCAGTTGTAAAAAAGAATTTTCCAACTTCCTTGTCCAGAAAATAGAATGTACGGGCCCAATCGTCAGGAAAATGTGTACGAACAATTTGACAATAATTTCTACAGACAAACTTCTCGCGAATTGTTAAGCCCGATTGTTGAGGAAATAGACGATTACATCAAAGATGGTGTGAATTTTTTGGGAGTTATTGGAATAGACGGCTCTCCAAGTTGCGGAATCGGGCTTACTTGTAAGTCGAATGAATTAAAAGGAGAAATCTCCGCTATTAAAGACATTGCTCATTGTGTAAATTCCGTAGAAATGACAGATGACAAGGGAATCTTCATGGAAGAATTGGAAAAATTATTCGAAAATAAAAATATTTCCGCGATATATTACGGCTACAATGACAGCAATGTAGATGAAATAATAGAAAAAATTGAACAATCTATAAAAAACAACGCATAATATATGCGTTTTTTTAATTGCAAATTTAAATTTCTACAATTTATCAAGACGTGTTATCAAAAAATAAAAGTGTGATATAATTGAAATATAGAATAAAAAAAGGAGATTTGTTATGAATTTAAAAAAGAAATTATTAGTAGCAGCTCTTGCTACAGCTATGGTTTTCCCTACAGTATCTATGGCATCAAAATTAAACGTTCAAAGATACTCAGGAAGTAGCCGTGTTGAAACTGCAGTTAACGTTAGTAAGGACCAATTTGCATCAGCAAAATCAGCTATTTTGGTTAACCAATTAGCATTCCCTGACGCTTTGAGTGCAACTGTTTTGAGTAAAGGTACTATGCCAGTATTATTCTCTGAATCAAACAGCATCAGCGCTGATACATTGAACCAATTAAAATCAATGGGCGTTGAAAATGTATATGTTTTAGGTGGAGAAAAATCTGTATCAAGCGCAGTTGTAAATTCTGTAAAATCAGCTACTAACGCAAAGGTTGTTAGAATTAACGGAGCTGACAGATACAAGACAAACGCTCAAACAATCAAAGACAACGTAAAACAAACTTCAGAAGTTGTAATCGCAAGTGGCGAAATCTATGTTGACGCATTATACGGAGTAAGCTATGCAAACAAGGTTAACGCTCCAGTTATGTTAGTTCAAAAGAACAACATTCCAGCTGAAACTTTGAAGGTTTTAAAATCAATGAACGTAACTAGAATTACAATCATCGGTGGAGAAAAAACTATCACTCCTAAATTAGAAAAAGAATTATCAGAAATAGCTGTTGTAGATAGAATCGCTGGATCTAACAGATATGAAGGTTCTTTGAAAGTAGCAAAGGAAGTTTACGGAGACAAGCTTAAAACTGCATTAGTAGCTAGTGGTGAAAACTTCGCAGACGCATTGGTAGCTGCACCAGTTAGCCAAAAATTGGACGCTCCAATCTTACTTGCATCAAGAAATTCAGTTGAAGCTTCTATCATTTCATATTTAAGAGACAACAAAGAATTATCAAACATCAAAGTATTTGGTGGAGTTAACGCTATCGGATCAAAAGTATTCAAAGATTTGGAAAACTCTTATTATACTGTAGGTGAAAACGGAGAAAAAATCATTGACGGTGGTACAATTATCGTAGAAAAAGTTAAAAATAATTCTACTGACAAACCAACTGCAACAACTCCTGTAGAAAAGGGATCACAAAAATAATCTATAAAAACAAAGCTGTGTGAAGTCACATTCACACAGTTTTTTTATTGAAATTAAATTATCAGCTGAACAAATTATAAAACACATTTGTCGGTATTAAGAACAGATACGGAGCTGTAAGTATTGCCAATGTCAAGGATACTTTTTTGATTTGAGATTCTGACAAATCAGTGTATCTGAATGAAAATTTGCGGTTGAATATATACACCAAATATCCCGCGAACACTACTGCTAAAACCATGACCAAAATGCCCCAAGGTGTTTCGTAATAATCGTTCAATATCGGAATTGAAATATTATCGTAGAACCATTTTGCAATATTATTTCTTGTTCCATTAATCCCGAATGATAAAATCATCAAAACGGCCGTAGCGATTATATCTGCTACAAATCCTAGTGCTACAGTCTTTGCGAGCGATTTTTTGATAACCTCCATTGGTTTTTCTATTTTAATTAATTTCAAAGCCAACAAAGTTACCAAGAAATCCACCAAAATATTTGCTGGTACAATCGCAATCCAAGTTATAGGAAAAAGCCACACAACCCACACCGGAAATATTAAATTATATAATTTTACGGATTTCTTTTTCATTATTTTAACCTTTTATTTACAGAATCTAACTTTTGCTCAAATGAAGCATTCTTATCTCTTCTGTCATCAATTTTAATCACAGAATACACTCTGTCTACTCCTTCGTTAAACACAGATTCTTGCATATCACGAACAGCCTTCAACAATTCGTCGATATCTCCTTGCATCACAGTTCCCATTGGATTTAATTCAACTTTTATATTTTCTTTATTTCTCACATTATCAAAAGCTTTCGCAACGTATTGTGATAAACTCGTAGTTTGTGTTCCGATTGGAACTAATGTTAATTCTAAAATAGCCATTACAATCTCCTTATAAATCTTATAAATTCTTCAAAATCTTAATTGTATCTTGGATTTGTCCATCTCCAGGATTTTTAATATCGTCAAAATCAACACCCATTACAATTTTTTCATTTTTCAATGAATTTTTCAACAAAAACGCCATGTCTTTTGCACTCGAATAATGATCATCCTCATCCATTCCCTCAGAATTTTTGAAATTCGTATTATTCAATCCCATGTTCTTGGCGTTTTCGTTCATCAAATCCACAAATTTTTCCTTTGATCCACTTACATTAATAGCCAAGCTGTCTGCACATTCTCCAGCAGAGGCAAGCATTGTTCCATACAATAAATCCTCAAAAGTAGTGGGCTCATTACCATAAAAGCCTGCCATTGAAGCGTTTTGTTTTACAAGTTTTTGGTAGCTTTTCTTATCTATCGGAGCTTTTTTATCAAAATCTTCAATTTTTCCTAAAGCTGTATACACCGTCATCATCTTGGTCAAAGAAGCAGGATACACTTTCTTGTCTGGATTTTTGGAGAAAATTTCCTTCTCATCATCGATTGAGTAAACGTAAATACAATCTGCATTGAAACTTAGCTTGTCAAATTTATTCTCATTCGCAATTTTGAAAATGATACACAATCCAACGACAACCAACAGAGTAATGCCTACTATCTCAAGTTTCTTTTTCATAATTCACCCCTTTTGTTCATTTCAATTATACCACTAATTTTTTCAAATAAATCTCATTTGACAAATCTTAACATTTTTATGTTGACATTATTTTTTATTTTGATATGATTTAGGTAAATAAATAATTTGGTTATTTAATTATATATCGGAGGTGTTTTAATGAAAAAAATAATAATATTCGTATTGATAATTTTCCTATTAATATATTTCTTTTATTTATTTCATGCAACTAAAAAAGAAGAAAATATAGTACAGTTGGGAGTAGAATGTGAGATAATAGACGTTAATAGATCCGACAAAACGCTTACAATTATAGGCGTTGGAAGTGGCAGAGAAATTATTCAACAAGAGTCAAAAATTGACTGCAAATATTTAGAAAAAGATGGCAAAATAGTAAAATTTAATTCCTCAAACCAACCAAATATTTTAAAATTTGATGATTTAAAACAATCTGACAGGATTAAAATAAATGTAGATGAAAAAGAACTAAAGAACAATAATGAATTTTTGAAAGTAAAACAAATCGAATTGGTAAACAAAAACTAGAATAAATTGGCTACAAACGCCAATTATTCTAGTTTTTTAATTTTTATCTTGTTAACAATTTCTTATACAAATTATCCACCATTATCGCTCCAAATGGTGCAGTGATCAAAATAGAAATAACCGCTACAGTCAATGCCATATCCCCCACTTTCAATCCCATCGATAGAGGAATTGCACCGATTGCTGCTTGCACAGTTGCTTTTGGAGTGTAGGCTACCATGCAGAATAATCTTTCTTTTGGAGTTAATTTTGTCTTCAAGACAGATGCATAAACGCCCACCATTCTGATTATCAAGGCACAAATCACCAAAACGACCACCATGATTCCAGAATTTATCGCGTATTTTACATTTACAGTCGCTCCTACTAATACGAACAAGAATATTTCTGCGCCAACCCACAATTTGTTGTATTTTTCTGATAATCTTTCCGCCAAATCTTCGTAAATCTTCTTCACAACCATAGACATCGCCATTATTGCGATGAGTCCAGAAAATGGAATTGGTGTTATTTTTTCCAATTCTAAAAGCAAGAACGAAATGCTCAATATAATCAAAACTTTTACTGTGTCACGCATATGAAATCTCTTGAAAAACTTCACCAACACAAATCCTATTCCAGCTCCTACGACACTTCCTATCAAAATAGAAAAAGGAATGGCGATGAATTTGAACACATTAATGTCTCCTGTTTGTGCGAGAGATGTCAGAGATGTGAACACAACTATGCAGAAAACATCGTCGCAGCTACTTCCAGCCAAGATAAGTTGTGGGATTTTGTGTTCATCTCCGTAGCCTTCTTCAATTAGTCGTATCATTCGTGGAACGACAACTGCAGGAGACACCGCAGCGATGATAGATCCGATTATAAATGCATCCAACACATCAACCTTCAAAAATATCGGCGCGAAGATTCCCACAGCGCACATTTCAAAAACTGCCGGCACGAAACACATTAACACCGCTGGTCGTCCGATTTTTTTCAAATCGTCGATGTCCAGCGACAATCCTGCACGAGTCAAGATTATTACCAGTGCAATAGTTCTCAGTTCAGATGAAATGTCCAAAATTTTCTTATCAATCAGATTCATCGCGAACGGTCCGAGAGTTATTCCAACGATTAAAAATGCCAATATCGGTGGCAATTTTATTTTTTTGAAAATTTTTCCCAAAATCAACGATAGAATAATTATAAAAGCTATACTTTTTAACATAAAATTTCTCCTTTATATAATAAAAAAGCTGATGATATCTGTACAAACAGAAGTCATCAGCAAAATTTTTGCGTTTTAGTTACTAACAAGGGAGCACTTCATTCCCCAAATCTATTTCCATGAAAGTTCAAACTTACCACATGCTTTGTTGTAGTTGAAAACCAAGCGGTATTTCTCGGATTCGTTCAAATAATCAGAAGAAAATCCATTCATCTTGTTCAATTCGAACACTTTGTTTCCCAATGAATCTATGAGACTTACTGTAACATTGCCGCTTTCCAATTCATTGTCCAAATTAAAATCGTAAAATCCACTTTTTTTGACTTTGAATACTTTTGTAGCTTTCCCGCTAGTTTTTTTCAAACTTGCGTGGATATTGTCTTCCAAAATTCCTTGTGTTTGATAAAACCACAAGGCAGACATGCTCCTAAAATATCCTATTCCATTCATATACATAAAGTATCCCACTGCAACAATTGCAATTACCGAAAAAATAATTAATGAGCTCGGCTCACCGGGTAAATCCATAATAAAAATCCTCCATATATTTCAAAATTTCTGATAATAATATACCACAACGAAAAATATTTTACAATAAACTACAACACCAATTCTTCTAGTATTTTGACATTTTTAATCACAATGACCTTGGTTCCAATCAAATCGATGTATCCAAGCTTTTTGAATTCTCCTAATTTTCTAGTAATAGTTTCTCTTGTAAGTCCAGAATAATTTCCAAGTTCTTCTCTGTTCATCGCAAGGTCTAGCCTTATTCCGTCCTTAGTTTCCACGCCCATTGTATCTTTTAATCGTAATAAAAGCGCCGCAGTTTTCATAGTAGCATTGCTAGTGGATAATCTTTGCACCAAATCTTCTGCAAGTCTAATTCTTTCGAAACTTTTCTTCAAAATTTTAGTAAGAGCAAGTGGTGAATTTATCAAATATTTATTGAAAATATCCCTAGGAATCATTATAACTTCACAGTCTGTCAATGCTTGACCCATGTAGATGTATTTTACATCTTCCAAAATATTATGACCTCCCACAAAATCATTTTCGTGATACAAATACAGAATTTGTTCTCTTCCATCAATCGTATTGTGAAAAACTTTTATCGTTCCTTTGTGAATTACATACATGTTTTCGGCAGAATCTCCAGGCTTAAAGAGGTAGTCTTCTGCTTTTAATTTAAGAAACTTCATTTTTTTAATTGCTTCATCGTAATCGACATTGTCAATTCCTTTAAAAAGCTCCACATCTTTTATAGCTTCCAACAAGTATTTTTTATTATCTTCCATATCAAATTGCTCCTCTGTTATTTTCTTCTTTTGAAAATTCAAAGCTTCATCATGTCTGCTGGCGCTTACAGTCTTGGCAAATTGTGCGTTGACGTATTTTTCGAATTTTTCTGCAGTTTTCTTGTCCATTGCTTCGACATTTTCAAGGAAGTATTTCCTACCCAAATTTTCGTATTTGTATACTCCACCTAAATGATATGGTAAAATTTCAATTCTTTCAACCATATTTTTTATTTTTCCTAATGAATTTACGAACTTATCCATTTCTTCGTAATTATCAGTAAATCCAGGAACCATGACATGTCTCGCCCAAATATTTCCGCAAAATCCATTAGATTCTAAATCATTTACAAATTCTAGGAAATTCTTGTCTTCCATAAATGTAATTTGCTTGTACAATTTGGAGTCGAAAGCTTTGAAATCAAGTAGCATTGTATCTATATATGGAAGAATTTCTGAGTAGTATTTTTTATCGCCAACACCAGATGTATCCAAGCAAGTGTTGATTCCTTCTTGTTTAAGTCTTTTCACCAATTCTTTTAAGAATTCTCCTTGTAACAGAGGTTCTCCTCCAGAAATCGTGACCCCACCTTCTTGTCCGTGATATGGCTTGTATCTTTTCGCTATTTTTATAATTTCATCTACAGTGTATTCTTTTCCACCATGTATGTTTTGAGAATCTGGATTGTGGCAGTAAACGCATTTCAATGGACAACCTTGCAAGAAAAATATAGTTCTGTTTCCCGGTCCATCGACAAGTCCCATAGTTTCGATAGAATGCACATAACCTTTTATTTCATTGTCCATAATTTTCTCCCATCGTCAAAAAGGGCATACAAATATGCCCTTAATAAAATTTATTTATACAAACTCATGGAATGTTCTGTTGATTACATCTAGTTGATGTTCGCGGTCTAATTGGTTAAATCTTACAGCGTATCCTGAAACTCTTATAGTTAGGTTAGGATATTTTTCTGGATTTTCCATCGCATCTTCCAACAATTCACGATCCATTACGTTAACGTTCAAATGGAAAGCGTCTTGGTTGAAATATCCATTCATGATATTTGTTAAATTGATTATTCTTTCTTCTTCGTTTTTTCCAAGTGCGTTTGGAATTATTGAGAAAGTATTTGAAATTCCGTCTTGATTTACGTTCTTGTAAGGCATTTTTGCTACAGAGTTCAATGAAGCAAGTGCTCCTGATTTGTCTGCGCCATTCATTGGGTTTGCTCCTGGTGCAAATGGTTCGCCTTTTTTACGTCCATCTGGTGTGCTACCAGTTTTCTTACCGTAAGTTACATTTGATGTGATTGTCAACAAACTCAAAGTGTGTTCTGCGTTTCTGTAAGCTTTTGTTTTTCTTAAAGATTCTATGAAATACTTACTTATAGCTATTGCCAAATCATCTGCCCTGTCATCGTCATTTCCGTATCTTGGGAAATCTCCTTCAACTTCAAAATCCACAGCCAATCCATTTTCATCTCTGATTGGTTTTACTTTCGCATATTTTATAGCTGACAATGAATCTGCTGCAATAGCAATTCCTGCGATACCAAAAGCTATGAATCTGTGTACTTCTGGGTCATGAAGAGCCATTTGTCCTTTTTCATAAGCGTATTTGTCGTGCATGTAGTGAATCGTGTTCATTGTATTCACGTAAACTTTCGCAAGTTTATCGATTACTTTTTTGTAGTTCGCAACGACTTTATCGTAATCCAAAATTTCTGAATCGTCTTTTTCAATTCCATCTATTACAGTTACGATCTCTCCTGTTTTCTTGTCTCTGTAAACTTCGTCTACACCACCGTTGATTGAATACAAAAGTGCCTTTGCAAGATTTGCTCTCGCTCCGAAATATTGCATTTGTTTTCCAACTTGCATTGCAGATACACAACATGCTATTGCATAATCGTCACCGTAAACATCACGCATAACATCGTCGTTTTCGTATTGAATGGAAGCTGTTTTGATACTCATCATTGAACAGAAATCCTTGAAAGCGCGTGGTAAATTATCTGACCACAAAACTGTCATGTTTGGTTCTGGTGATGTATCGATGTTGATTAAAGTGTGCAAAAATCTAAATGAAGTTTTCGTAACCAAAGTTCTTCCATCAACGCCCATTCCACCGATTGATTCTGTAACCCAAGTAGGATCTCCAGCGAATAATTCATCGTATTCAGGAGTACGTAAATGTCTAACCATTCTAAGTTTGATGACTAATTGATCCACCAATTCTTGTGCACGTTCTTCATCTAAGATCCCTTTTTCCATATCTCTTTTGATATAAATATCCAAGAACGCTGTGTTTCTTCCGATTGACATCGCAGCTCCGTTGTTTTCTTTTACTGCTGCCAAATATCCGAAATACAACCATTGAACAGCTTCAGTCGCATTCATTGCTGGTCTTGATATATCAAATCCATAACTCATCGCCATGTCTTTTATTTCGTCAAAAGCTCTGATTTGTTCAGAAAATTCTTCACGTCTACGAATAATTTCTTCAGTAGCATCCCCCGTCAAATTTTCCTTGTCTCTAATTCTCATAGCTTTCAAATAATCTATACCATATAAAGCAATTCTTCTGTAGTCGCCGATAATTCTTCCTCTTCCGTAAGCATCAGGAAGTCCTGTCAACAAACCAACTGATCTGAAAGTTCTCATTTCTTTTGTGTAAGCGTCAAATGTTCCTTGGTTGTGTGTTTTTCTGTATTCGTTGAATTTTTCTTTGATAACTGGATCCATTTCCAAACCATAAGCTTTCAAAGAATTTTCGACCATTCTAAAACCACCATATGGATTCATAATCCTTTTCATAGGTTCGTCTGTTTGTAATCCAAAAATAACTTCGTTGTCCTTGTCGATATATCCTGCATCGAAATTATTAATTCCACTGAATCTTTCAAGGTCAACCTTGATTTTCTTAGATTTTACTTCCTCAACGATCATATCGTTTACTTCGTTCCATAAAGTTTTAGTTTTTTGTGTTGGACCTACTAGGAAAGAATCATCCCCTTCGTATGGAGTGTAGTTTTGTTGAATAAAATCTCTGACATTGATTTCATCTGCCCAGTCTCCATCATTGAAACCTTCCCAAGCTTTTTTAAATTGTTCATTATCGAATAAATTGCTCATACATATCTCCTTTTCTTATTCTTAACGTTATATTAAGTATATGTTAAAAAAGTTTTAAATACTGTGATTATAATCACTCTGTGATAATTTTTATCATAGAAATCTTACAATCTTTCAATATTGCTTGTAAATAAGTAAAAAATAGGATATATTTTAATAATGGAGGGTTTTATGAAAATAAAAATATCTAACGCAAAACTAATAATTCTAGCAATTCTAACATTTGTGATAGAAACAATCGCAGTTGCCTGGACACAAAATCTCACAGGAATTAATAGAATTTTCATTATAATTTCATTTACATTAATCACAACAATCGCACTTATTTTAAGTTTCATCTTGATTCAAGTGCTTCACAATATGATAATGGACAGGAAAATCGCCGGAGAAATCAGAAAATACATGCTGGATTACGAACAAAATGGAAATTTGGACAAATTATTTCAAAATTTCAAAAAGATTAAGGACAAGCCAAAAACAGATTATGCAAAAAGCTTGTATTATTTCAACTTGGCGATTGCTTATGTGGAAGATCACCAATTCCAAAAAGCGCGCGAAGTTTTGCAAAAATCAACTTTACAAAAATACAACCAATCTTTCGATCAGATTTTCAAAATGCTTTTGAATGATATTGACAAGCACGAAAAAGAATACAACGAAGCCCAAAAAACGCCAGAAAATTAATTCTGGCGTTTCGTTTTATCTTATTCTAAGTCCCATTTCAGAAAACGTGTCTGCGTGGTCAAAATCGTGGTATTTGAATCCACGTTGGAACCATTCGTTTCTAAGTCTGGATGAACCGTGTGTGAATTTTTCCGGTTGAACGTATCCTTGTCCCATTTTTTGAATGTGATCGTCGCCGACACTTTGGACAGCGCTGATAGCTTCTTCGATGTCTCCTTCTTCCAAGTAGCCTTTTTCTTTGATGTAATAGCTGAACACTCCTGCAAAATAATCCGCTTGTGTTTCCAATGCTACGGAATATTTGTTGGCGTCTTTTTCGTTCAATCTACGTTGAATGTTGTGAACTCTATCCAAAATCCCAAGCTCTTTTTGAACGTGGTGGCCAACTTCGTGCGCCAATACATAAGCCATCGCATAGTCTCCACCGTCAGCTCCAAGTTTTTTTGTCAACATATTGTAGAAAGTTACATCCATGTAAATTGTCTGATCCAACGAACAATAAAACGGTCCGACGTTTTTATCTGCATTTCCACATCCAGTTGACACCGCTCCTTCAAAGAAATGAAGTTTTGGTTCATTGTATGTTCTATTTATTTCAGAAAATTTTTCGTGCCACACATCTTCTGTGTCTTTCAACACAACGCTAAGCATCTTTTCTGCTTGTTCAACTTCTCTGCTGCTCGCTTTTTCAGAATTGTTGACTTGTTGTTCTTGTCTGGTTCTTGGTTGATTGTTAATAATATCTCGTGGATTTCCACCAAACAAAGAATACACAATCACAAGCAACAATAATCCGACACCACCGATTTTAACTGGTCCGCCGCCGGATGACCCTCTGCTTACATTTGAACTTCCTTGTCTACCTTGCCATTTCATTTTTTGCCTCCAAATTGTAGTAATTTCCCATTTTAATATTTATACCCAATTTTAATATTTTTCATTAGACTTGCTGGACACTGCCACAAATTTCAAATCAGTATAATTTCCATTCAACGTGTTTTTCATTTCTCGTAAAGTGTTCTTGGTCGTCACGATATCATCCAAGACGAGAATTTTCTTGTCCGACAAATCAGCATTCAGTTCAAAAGCACCTTTCAAATTTTCAATTCTTTGAAGCTGCGATAAATTGTGTTGAATTTTAGTTTCCTTCACTTTTACAATCGCATCTGGCAAATACTCCATGCCCAGAATCTTTGCCACTTCCTTTGCAATCTCGTGAATGTGATCGAAGCCACGTTTGTTTATCTTGGATTTTGTCGAAGGAACTTTGAGCAGTGTGTAATCTTGCAAATTTTTTTGTTTGATTTTATCTGATACGATATCCGCCAAGAAATATCTCACAACTTCTTTGCGGCCAAGCTTGTAATCGTAGATGAGTTTTTTCGTCAGTCCTTGATAAAGTAACGGAAAATAGCAATCCGTACCGTCGATATCCCTGTAACCATCAACGAAAACCAACTTGTCCAAGCAATCTTCGCATAACAAATATTTGTGTCTTTTTTTCTCATGACAAATTATGCAACGTTTTTGAAATAAAAAACTAAAATCCCTCATCTTCGAACATCTCTTTCATCATTTCCTGTTCGTCATCGTCGATATCAAAATCCATGTACTGTTTGATTCTTCTATCCAAGCCCGAATTTCTCTTCATTATTTTATTGTTGGATATCATTTGTCGTAAAATCTTCAAGCTTCCAACCAAAACGACAATTTCCCTCGCTCTTGTGATTGCAGTGTAGAGCAAATTTCTCGTCAACAACATAAATGGAGCCTGTGTGACTGGAATTACAACAATCGGAAACTCACTTCCTTGCGATTTATGAATCGTAATCGCATAAGATAGCGTCAACCCGTCGCATTCTTTTTTCGTGAAACTCGCAGTTTTATCGTCAAACAACACATCAACCGTCTCATCAATCGGATCGACGTATGTAACTCTTCCGATATCTCCGTTGAAAACGCCCATTGCATCATCGTCGATGAATTCTTTCGTATAATCATTTTTGATTTGCATAACTTTGTCATTGAGCCTGAAAATCCTGTCTCGTTGCTCGATTTCTTCAGTCATTGGCGTTTTTGGATTCAAAACTTCTTGCAAAGCTGTGTTCAATTCCTTCGTTCCGCAGCTAGATTTTTTCATTGGAGTTAGCACAATTATATCGTCAAACTCATCTTTTTTGTAGAAATTGGGAAGTCTTTTGGCGCACAAATCGAGAATCGTCTGCTTGGCGCGTTCCGGATCATTTTCCTCAATAAAGAAAAAATCCTTGCCCTTTTCGTTCAAAATAGGAAACTCCCCGTTGTTAATCCTGTGCGCATTCACAATTATGTTGGAGTTTTGCGCTTGTCGGAAAATTTTCGTCAATTTTATCGTGGTGATTTCTCCACATTCTATCAAATCATTTAGCACATTTCCCGCTTGCACACTAGGAAGCTGGTCGCAGTCTCCAACAAAAACAACCCTAGTATTAGAATCCAATGCTCTCAGCAAACTGTCCGCGATGAAAATATCCATCATACTCGCTTCATCTATAATTATCAAATCGCAATCAATTGGATTGTCCTCGTCGTGATCGAAAATCGTACCGTCCTCAACTGGAATGTATCCCAAAATTCTGTGAATAGTCTTCGCTTCTTCATTGCAACTTTCCGACAATCTTTTTGCCGCACGTCCAGTTGGCGCCGCGAGAATTATTTCCTTGTCATTATTTTTGAAAATTTTAGTAATATTGTTGATAATCGTAGTCTTTCCCGTACCAGGACCGCCCGTAATTATCAGAATTTTTTCGGTCATAGATTTTTTGATGGCTTCGATTTGCAAATCATCCAAGTGTTCTGATTCAAGCTTCGAAAGCTCGTACTCCACATCAAATTCGTCTTCGATTTCTGTTTTCAAAATATTCGCAATATTCATCGCACATCTCATCTCGGATTTTTCTATTTGTGGAAGGTAGACTCTGTTTTCATCATCTGTATCATCAATGGCGATAATTCCACTGACAATCAAAGACTCCAACGTTTCTTGTTTGTTTTTAATTTCAATGTCGAGAAGTTTTTCGACACCTTCTATCAAATCATCTTCCAATACGTAGCAATTTCCGTTGGAATTTGCTTCCTTCTCCATAAAATATTTGAACGCAGCTTTGATTCTAAATGGAGAATCCGGCTCGATGTCAATTCTCTGCGCAATAATGTCCGCCGTCCTGAATCCAATTCCTCTAATATCGTCTATCAAAGTGTATGGATTTTGCATGATAATTTTCTTGGTGTCTTCCTTGTAAAAATCAGAAATAATATTCGCTTGATGAAGACTTAGCCCCAATGATTGCAAATACAAGAAAATCTCTGCGTATTCTTTTTTCTCATCGAGAGATTCTTTGATTTTCTTGTAATTTTTCTTGCCAATTCCTTTTACTTGCAATAATTTGGATGGAGAATTTTTTAAAATCTCCATCGTATCTTCGCCAAATTCTTCGACGATTCTTCTCGCAGTAGTTTCTCCGATTCCTTTAATCAAACCGCTTTGAAGATAATTGATGATATTGTACATGCTTGGCTTATTGGATCTTTCAACGGAAATTATGTTGTATTGCTCGCCGTATTTTGGATCTTGAACTTTGTTTGCCTCAATATCCAAGAAATCTCCTGGCATAATTTTGAAACTATTTCCCTTGATAATTCTCTCTTCCCCGTCCTTATCTACGGAAAAAATCCTAAAACCATTGGACTCGTTTTCGAATATTATATTTTTGACAGTTGCTGTAAATTTCATACACTCACCTACAAAAAAGAGGGTTGTTCATTCAAATAACAATCCCTCTGTTTATATAATTTATTAATCTTCGATTTCAATTCTTTCGATATTTGCGCCCAACTTTTTGAATTTGGAAACAATATCGTCGTATCCTCTGTCAATGTGATAAATATCTGTAACATTTGTAGTGCCATCTGCTACAAGGCCTGCCAAAATCAAAGCCGCTCCGGCTCTTAAATCAGTGGATTTTACAGTAGCACCTTGAAGAGAATCGACTCCTGCAATGCTCGCTTCATTTCCTTCAGTCGCAATAGCAGCGCCCATTTTTTGAAGTTGTTCCACGTGCATAAATCTATTTTCAAAAACAGTTTCTTCTACACTGCTTTGTCCCTTGCACACAGTCATCAACGCCATAAATTGCGCTTGCACATCTGTAGGAAAACCAGGATATGGCAAAGTTTTAATCTTTGTTCCTTTTAATCTTCCAGTTGCGATAACTCTGATAGAATCTTCATCCTCGTTTTCAATAACCTCACAACCAACTTCACGAAGCTTTGCGATAATCGGCATAATATGAGATGAAATACAATTTTTCACAGTAACATCACCACGAGTAATCGCACTTGCCACCATGAAAGTTGCAGCCTCGATTCTATCTGGAATAATCGTGTGTCTTGCACCGTGTAATTTGTCAACGCCGACAATTCTAATTGTAGAAGTACCAGCGCCACGAACCTTCGCTCCCCCATCGTCGCTGCCATCATAATATTTTGAGTCGCACCGACGCTAGGAAAATCCAAATAAATTTCCCCACCAATCAAACCATCTTTTGCGATAGCTTCAATCTTTTCATCTGTCGATTCAATCTCAGCACCCAATGCCTTGAATCCTTTTAAATGCAAATCCACAGGTCTCGAACCAATCGCACATCCGCCTGGCAAATATGTTTTTGTTTGACCAAGTCTAGTCAACAAAGGTCCCATCACCAAAAATGATGCCCTCATCTTGTTCATCAATTCGTGTGGAGTCACAGAATTATTGACATTGCTACTATCTATCTCAACCTTATTTTTGTCCAAATAAGTTACTTTTGATCCCAATTCTTCTAAAACTTTCAATATAATTGAAACATCCTTTAACTTTGGAACATCTTCTAAAATTATAGGCTCAGTTCCTAAAAGAGATGCTGCTATAATAGGAAGTGCTGAGTTTTTGGCGCCGTCAATCTTGACCTCGCCCTTTAAATTTAAACTTTTTTTTACTTGTATAACTTCCAAAATAACCTCCATCAGTCATTCGTTTTTCTTATTTATATATAAAATATTATATCATATCCACTTATCGTTGACTAATTTTTAAGGGTTTTACAATCTTTTTACAAAACAAAAGCCCCCTTCGTTAAGGAAGCTTTTGTGAAATTTTATTTAGTTTTTTCATAAACTATAGTATACTCTGGATTTTCACCAATTTTATTTACGCCTAATAATAATTGAAGATTTCTGTAGTCTGTATAGTCCACGCCGTCTGTTAATTGTATTTCTTTTCTATCTGATACATCTGATTTTCGAACTATTTTAACAGGTTTATAATTTTCAATTAAATCTGGATATATTCCTGCTGCACATTCTTCAAAAAAGCTGTATGATCTTTTTGTTGTAGGTTCTTTTATTTTATTGCCGTCTTCATCTACGTAATTTATCTTCAATGTAGTTTCTTGTTTATCTAAGTCGAATTTTCCTGAATCTGTTTTACCACTTGCTGGAATTGTAACTGAAACTGTGACCTTATCATCGTAGTTTTTGCCATCTACTGCAACTTTGTATGTGAATGTGTGATCTCCAATCAAGTTACCTGGTCCAATTATTTCCATAGTTTGATAATTGCCATCGCCATCAATTCCAATCAATGCAGGAACTACCATTTTAAATGCAGCAGCTCCTAATGATGGTTGGTTAACAACGTACCATTCAACTCCTCTTTCATCGAAGATTTTAACTCTTGTTTTCTTCGCTTCCAAGTTAGTTCCGTAAACGTGAGTAAATGTCTTCTTGGATTCTTGAATTGTCGGTGTCACTCCGTAAGTTATATCTGGAACTTTTCCAGCTTCTGTAGAAGTTGCACCATAAGTTTGAATTTTCATAAATGCAAGTGTAGCTGCGTTTTCATCCACACCATCTGCTAATAATGAAATAACTGTTGCATTTGCTCTAGATTTTGGATTATTTCCAGGTAATTTTTCGAATTTACCATTCATTTCTGGATTATACAAAACTTCGTATGAAACTGTTCTATCAGTTTTATTTTCTGGAAGTTCAAATGTTATAGTTTGTTCATTATCTTTTCCAGAAATTGTTCCTTGAACTTCTGGTTGTTTTCCTTTTCTTGCTATATCAGAGTTTTCAGTAGCGAGTTTTGTTTGCATTACTGCTTTTACTTTTGCGTTTTCAGACAAATTCAATCCGTTTACTTTTATAGTCACTTTTCTGTTCTTATTAGTGATTATTTTGTTGCCTTCGATAGTAGCTTGACGAACGATTGGCTTTCCTATATTTATAGGATAGTCGACATCTGAGTTCAAGTTTTCAGTACCTTTACTTCTAAATACGCCTTGATTTATTTTGATTTTCGCTTTTTTAGTACCAAGACTTTTTACATCTAGTGGGTTTTCAAGTGTTATTACGAATTTTTTATCTGATAATTCAACAGTATCTCCTTTTGCTAATCTTTCGTAATTTCCATCAGAGTTTTTGTCAATACTTATTCCTGATTTTACACTGCCATCAAATATTTCTTCGATTTCTTCATTAAATCCAACTTCAATTATCTTGCCATCTTTTGATGCGTGAGCATAACTTGGAAGAATTTCTACATACTTCACTACATCTTCGGTGTATTTTACTCTGAAATATGCTTCGTATGATTTTGAACGGTCAGTTTTATCTCTTACCAAAATTTTGTAAACATCTTCTTCATGGCCTTTTATCAAAGCTATACTTTCCGCAACAATTTGCACGAATTTCCCTGATTGTTCAAATTTTGAGTTTATAGATGTATCTTTAACGAATTTTCCATCTCTAAGTTTGTAGAATGAAACCATCAAATTATCTGGATTTACATTCTCACCAATTACATTAGCTCTTAATTGTTCTTCTGAATTTCTGAGTATTGGTTTAAGAACATTGATTTTTTCGATTTGAGATTTTGTGTTTTCAGCAGCTTTTTGTTTCAATTCCACTGATTTTTCATAGAATTTATTTTGTGATCCTGTTGATGTAGCATAAACTTTGTAAGTTTTTTCTGTAGGTTCTTCATTTTTAGGAACTTCAAATTCCAAAGTTCTTCTTGCACCTTTTCCACTAACAGAAACTTGTGGGAAAGTTTCGTTTCCTTTATCGTCAACTAATTTTACAACGAATTTATCATCGGAAACATTTTTGAAATTACCCATTACAGTTAGAGTAACTTTTCCTCCTACTGGCTCCAATGGTTCTGTAGTCCCTAATACCACATTCATTATTCCTTCTGGAATTTGTTCTTCTGTATCTGATTTTTCTTGTGTTACCTTTACAGTTGCTTTTGCAAAATCGGTTTTAGATCCTGTTGATGACACATAAACTGTGTATTCTTTATCTTTTGTTGTTGTATTTTTAGGAATTTCAAATGAAACAGTTCTCTTAGTACTGTTTACTTCACCTGATACATCTACTTTAGGGAATGTTTCGTTACCCTCATTATCAACTAGTTTTACTACGAATTTGTCATTCGTAATTCCACTCAAAATACCCATTACTTGAACTTTTGCAGTAGAAGAATCTTTTGATACTTTTTCTGGTGTGCTCAATCTTAGCATTTGAATATTTTCCTCTGCAACTTTTTTGTCTTTTGTTTTGATATACAACGTACAGTCGCTTTCTGGCATTGTAAATTGGTAAGAATCTCCGACTTGTTTGAAGTTGACCTTCATTGGATATCCTTTTTCAGCAACACCACTCACATAAAACATCGATATTTCTTTACCTGACTTTGCCTTTACTACGACAGTATCACCTTTTTTAGCTACTGTCTTTTCTTCGCCATTTACTGTAATTACGATATCCTCGTTGCCCGAATTAATCTTGTAAGTTTTTTCAATTTCTTGTGTTCCTGAAGCTTTTTCTTGTGTCAAATTAAACTCAGCTTTTTTGAAATTTTCTTTCTTTCCAGTTGATGATACAAAAATTTCGTAAGTTTTTTCCTTATCAGAAGTATTTTCTGGGACTTTAATATTGATAACTCTAACAGCTTTTGATACCTCTCCAGTAACTTCAATTTCAGGATAAGTTTCTTTTCCATCTTCATCGACCAATTTTACGATGAATTTGTCACTAGGAATGTTGTTGATTTGACCAATAACCCTAATCTTAGCAATAGCATCTTTTGCTGGAAGTTTTGCGTTCGTATTGCCTTGAATAATCGCTATTTTTTCTTTTTCGGGTGTTTCAGGAGTTGGCTTTTCTTCTGGTTTCTTAACTTGTAATTTTACATCGTTCAAGTTCCATCCGTAAGCTCCTGCAAATTTAATTTTCAAATTAGCATTCACAGTTTTCCCGTCATTTGCTTTTAATAATTCATCTGTAACTTCTAGATTTATTTTGTCATTTTTTACATCAAAAGTAGCTGAAACTCCTTCTACATTAGTTGTTACAGTTACAACTTCAGAAACATCTTCCATTTCAAATGCTTTTCCAAATTCATTAAATAAATTTCCTAATCCTTTATATTCAGGCGCAAATGAAACTTTATTTTTGTCAACAGTAACTGATTGTTTTTGTTCTACATTTTGTCCATGGAATCCGATGCTTCCTTCTCCCTCTTGTTGTTTCATATATCTTGGTAAAATGTAGTTTGCTAATTTGGAATAATCTTTGATTTTGTTATCTGAAAAATCTAAGTGATTTATCTTTTCCATTCCAAGTAATATGTCGACATTTTCGATTCTATTTGCCGATACGTCGAAGAATGTCAAGTTAGTCAAGTTTTTCAAAGAAGAAATATCTGTAATTCCATCGTAGTTTATTCTCTTTTCTCCTTCTTTACGAACCTTTACATTATTGTGAAGATCCAACCCAGTTAAGTTTGTCAAATCTTTAAGTGGTTCAACATTTTCAATTATATTGTTGTATAATTTTAAGAACTCTAAATTTTTAAGGTTCGCTAAAGGTGATACATCTACAATTCTGTTTCTTTGAAGTTCCAAATATTTCAAGTTTTTCAAGTCTTTTAATGGAGTAAGATCTGAAATCTCATTTTCATTTACTTTTAATTTTTCCAAATTTGTAGCATATTCAATTCCTTTTAAGCTCTTCATTCCTCTAGTTACAGAGAATTTGAAATCTTTTGTGTTGGATAAATCTTGTGCTTTCCCTAATATTGAATATGTGTTTTTGGATTCTTCTGTAAATATTGGCTTATTAGTCTTCTTGTCTAAGAATATGGATACTTCTTTCAAAGATTCCATTTCTTGTTTTGTGATTGGTTTGTCGTCAGGTCTGTTAACATCTAAGTTTTTGTTCAAAACTTTCAATAACTTAGCATCTTCAATGTCTACATATTCTGTTTTTTCTTCTTCGCTCTTCTTATGTGCTTTGATGATTTCATCTTTTAATGCATTTACGCCTTCAACTGTTTTGGCTTTGTTGATTTGCTCAATGTGTTTTTCTGATGTTATTCCATTGTTCTTCAATTCTTCAACAGCTTTTTCTTTGGCTTCTTTTAGAGCTTTTTCTTTTGCAATATCTTCCGGCTTTTCTTCCGGTTTATCGCCAGGTTTGTCGCCAGGTTTTTCTTCTGGTTTTTCTTCGCCTGGTTTTTCTTCTGGCTTGTCGCCTGGTTTGTTTTCCCCTGGTTTTTCTTCAGGCTTTTCTTCCGGTTTGTTTTCCTCTGGTTTTTCTTCTGGCTTGTCTTCTGGTTTGTTTTCCTCTGGTTTTTCTTCCGGTTTATTTGGTATGTTTGGTATTGATGGAATATTTGGTGTTGGTGTGACTGAAGGTGTGTCTGGTTTTTTATCTTCAATTACTCCGACACTTTTGATTGTCTCAATTTGTGCCTGTGATATTGATTGTTCGCCACCTGCTACTGTGATTTCTTTTGTGTTGTTGTCTCTAACAATTTGTTTGATAAATTCTGTGTGGCTAGGATCTGTCAACAATATTGGTTGATTATTTTTGTGTGCCAATGGGCCTACTGACAATGCGTCTGGATAGTTTCTTCCGTCTGCTAGTACGAATTTTTCAAGATTTCCGAATTCTTTTGCTATTATCAAAGCTGTTTCGTATCTGTCAGCTCCTGCTAATCTTCTCGTATTTTCTAATCCTTTTATATTAACAGATTTTTCTCCGCCGAAAATTAAGGCGACCTTGTCCTTTGTGATTCCTTTCGGTAAATTGTGTCCATCTGTCAAAATAATTGGCAAATTTTCTTTTGAGGAAAGTGGTGTTGCACACAATGCATCAGCAAAGTTCAATCCACTTGCAAGTGCAACTTTTCCATTGGGATTTACGTGTTTGTAAACTTCAACGGATGTTTCAAATCTGTCTTTTCCTGCTAATCTTTTAACATTTTTAAGGCCTTTAATATTTACAGATTTTTCTCCACCTACTATGATTACTTCTTCTGGTTTCAGTCTTGTAATCTCGTCTTTAATGACTTGTGGAAGTTTTTCTTTTTGTGTCAATAATACCGGTGCGTTTTCCTTGTTTGCAAGGCTTCCTGCAATCAAACTATCTGCAAAATTTTCTCCACTAGCAAGTACAACTGTTTTTATGTGATTCGGGAATGTTTGTTGGCTGATTTTTGCTGATGTTTTGTATCGGTCAACCCCTTTAATTGTGTCAACATTGATTTTGTTTTGTTCTTCTGCGAGAACTGGTGTGAATGAGCTCATTACCATGCTCGCTGTAAGAATTACTCCTAAGATTTTTTTCATATTACCTCCTATTTTTCATACATGTTTTATTATATATGGAAGAATTCCCATTTACTAGATATTACTTATTGGAATTTTTTATAAATAGATTACTCTTTCATGTTTTTATCTATAAGTGGTATAATTGTATAAATGATTTCTAGGAGGGAAAAATGAAATTAACTACTAAAGATTTGACAAAAATCGGTGTATTTGGCGCTTTGACGATTGTCCTCGGGCTTACTCCTTTGGGTATGATTCCGATTGGACCTGTTAGGGTGACTACACTACATATTCCAACTATTGTTGCGGCATTGGTTGCAGGTCCTTGGGTTAGTTTGTTCGTGGGATTGTTGTTTGGTTTGTTTTCATTGGTAAATAATATTATTGCGCCGACAATTCTTTCATTTATGTTTTATAATCCATTGGTTTCTGTTTTACCAAGAGTTTTGATAGCTGTGGTAACTTATCAAGTTTACAAGAAATTAAAAGACAAAAACGATGTGATTCGCTACGGAATTCCAGCGATTTGCGGAAGTATAATGAACACTGTTGGTGTTTTGGGAATGGCGTTTATTTGTCATGCAAAACAAATCGAAGCTGTTATGCATATCAAAGCACAATATTTTCTCGGAGGACTTGTCGCTACGAATATGCCTTTCGAAATTGTTTTATCGTTTGTGTTGGCAATTTTGATTGCAAAAAGTGTAAATAAACACAAATAATTCAATTAAAAAATCCACAAGAATTTATGATAAATCCATAAAATCTTGTGGATAATTTTTTTGTTTTAATCTTCGTAGTCATCACTGATGTTGCATGATCCCAAAAATTTTCTTCTGATATCTTGTCCAGTTTTTGTTCCTGCAACTCCGCCCATTCCTGTTTCTCTCAATGATGGTGGAAGAGTTTTTCCAACTTTTCTCATTGCTTGGCACACTTCTTCGAATGGAACGATACTTGTGATTCCTGCCAATGCCATGTCTGCACTGATCATTGCATTTGTAACACCCATTGCGTTTCTGAATGTGCAAGGATATTCTACAAGTCCTGCGATTGGGTCGCATACAAGTCCCAATACGTGTAGGATTGCAAATGATGCTCCGTGGAATACTTGTTCAATGGAGCCGCCTCTCAAAAATATCATCGCGCCTGCTGCCATTGCTGCTGCAGAACCTGTTTCTGCTTGGCAACCACCGTCAGCACCTGAAAATGTTGCGTATTTTCCCAATAATTGTCCAACTCCGATTGCAACTAACATTGCATCGATAAGTTGTTCGTGTGTGCAATTGTATCTTTGTTTAAAACTCATAAGAGCTGCTGGCAATATTCCTGCTGAACCTGCTGTAGGTGATGCTACGATTTTGCCCATTGCTGCACTGATTTCCAATGTTGAAAAAGCCATCGCCATTGCTTCTGCATTAAATTTTCCAACTATTGGTTCATTTTCATTTGCGTAAACGTGCATTTTATTTGCGAATCCGTCGATCATATGTTGGTTAGTCACTGAAGGTGTTTCCAAGAAATCTGTCGCAGATTTTTCCATAACATCTAGCATGTGTGACAATTCACTTCTGATGAATTCTTCTGATTTGCCAGTTCTTTCGTTTTCTATTTCTATAACGTATTCGTAGAAAGGTCTGTTGTCCTTTTTAACGGTATTTATTATTTCTAGTGATGTATCAAACATAAACTCTCCTTAATTTCGTTGAATATATTTTGTGAAAAGAAATCTCTTGTCTTTTAACAAATTTTCTGTCAAATCTTCGCCGATATTTTTATCCAATTCAACAATCAAAGTTACGATTCCGTCGTGTTTCAACGTCTTCATTCCTTCAATATTGTAACCATGTCTGGCTAAATTAGATGAAATATCCGCAATAATTCCTCTTACATCCACGTATTTCAATAAAATTGTAGGATAGCTTCCTGTAAATTGAACAGCGATTCCATTGATGTCAATAATCTCGATGTTTCCTCCACCAATTGATGAGCCTATGATGTACATTGTTGTTCCATCTTCGTATGTAAATGTAATCTTCGCAGTGTTTGGATGCACATCCCCCAAGTCAGCTTCTCTGAAAACATAGTCGATTCCACGTTGTTTAGCGATTGCAAACGAATCTCTAAGTCTAATGTCATCTGGTTCAATCCCCAATACACCAGCCAACAAAGCTCTGTCAGTACCGTGACCCTTGTAAGTTTTTGCAAATGATCCGTGAAGATCAAACTCAACTTTTTTGAACTTATTTCCAGCAATCATAAGAGCAGCCTTTGCAATTCTACATGCGCCTGCAGTGTGAGAGCTAGAAGGCCCAATCATTACAGGTCCCAAAATATCAAATATATTATATTCTCCCATAAAAACCCCCTAAGTAATTTCCGTAACAATTATATCACATCAAATTCACTGTATAAAGAAAATCAGGAAAATTTTCCCGCAAAAAAAGAGAGGCTAGTTGCCTCTCGTTTTGAAAATTTTAATTTTGAATTCCAATTATTTTAAATTAATTCAAAGTGAAAAATCCTGCTGGATCTGTTGTTTCATCTGCAAACCAAATATCAGCATAATTGCCGTTGATTGAAACTCCCATTACGCTAATTGTGTTCCAATGTTTTAGTCCTGTAATAACAGCATTGTGGCCTGTAGATCTCTTCCAAATATTAAGAGCTCTTGAAGCTCCATCTTCTCTTGTGAAATCACTCCATGCAGAAATTTCGTATCCATCTACCTTGAAGTTTGTCAATTCTTTTGGTTTGTTCCACATACCTTCTTGGTGTTTGTGATCTTCTGTATACATTACAGGTGACCATTTCCCATTTTTTGACCAGCTATGAAGATTAGCTTCGACTCCTCTTTCATCCTTCCAACTATCGTCGTAGTATTTGTTTTGGTCGTTGTTGTGAGTTCTCGCAACGAATGTCAATGATTTAGAAATTTTTAGTGGTTTCAAACCTTTTGATTGACGGTATTCGTTTACCAATTTTGCTAATTCTTCTTCTCTTACTGAAAGAGGTGTGTTAATGTCGAAGTTAGAAAGGTCAGTATCTTTAACTCGTTTTGATTGTTCTGTAGGTTTCTTTTCTTGTTTTTCTGGTTTCTTTTCTTGTTTTTCTGGCTTCTTTTCTTGTTTTTCTGGTTTGTATGTGCCAGTTAATTTTTGGTATTGAGTTTTGGAAACTGAATTTTCTCCACCAACGATTGTAACGTTTTTGATTTTTGCCTTGTCGATATATGATTTTATGCTGTCGATTGCAGAATCATCTGACAATAAAATTCCTGTATTCATTTTAACTGCAAGTGGTGCTGCAGACAATGCATCTGGATAATCTCTTCCATCAGCGATAACAGCTTTTTCAGTTTTACCGATTTGTTTCAAAACTTCGATTGAAGTGTCGTTTCTGTTCTTTCCAGAAATTCTATCTACATTATCCAATCCTTTTATATTTACTGAATTTTTACCACCAATTATAGTGCTAACTTTTTTTGCATCAATACCTTTTGGTAATTTTTTTCCGTTAGTTAGTACAAGAGTTTTGTTTTTTGAAATAGCAAAAGGAGCTGCAGACAATGCGTCGGCAAAGTTTTGTCCATTGGCCAATACAATATTCTTTGATTTTAATGCTTCTGCTACTTTTGTTGATGTTTCGTATCTGTCATCTCCAGAAATTCTCGTGATTTTTCTACCTTTAGTTTTAAGTGTTTTTTCTACACTTTTAGATACAGATCCCTTACCACCGATAATAATAACTTCTTTTGCCCCAAGTCTGTCGATTTCTTTTTGCAACTCAGAAGAAGCCTTTGATTTTTCAGTCAATAAAACTGGTGCTTGATTAGCAAAGTTTCCTGCTGTCAATGCATCGGCGAATTTTTCTCCGCTAACTACGACAACTTTGTCGCTTTTTTCAAAAGCATGCTTGCTGATTGCTATTGATGTTTCATATCTGTTGTTTCCTTTAATTCTTTCAACATCCACACCTTTATCTGCAAATGATACTTGTGGAACAATGTTTGCTAGCATAACTCCTGCTAACATTAATCCTAAAATTTTTTTGTTTTTCATAAATTTTCTCCTTCTACAACTAATATTCCATCTCTTTTTCATTAGGATAGCGTTTTAGTATTTACATTTATATTATACCCCATAAAAGTATAAAATTAAATCTTTTTTTACATATTATATCCTATTAGAATAGTATGTGTTTGTGAATAGAAATTTCAGTAGTGATATTTGTGCATGAAGTTTGCGAATATTATTTTATAAATCGTGCATGAAGTTTGCTAATATTTCTCATAAAAAAATGGTCTCTATAAGAGACCATTTTCTATCTTACTACTACTGCCATTTGTCTTGACAAATAATTTTCCGATACTTCTGCATATGATTTTGTGATTTCGTTTGAGTACCAAGGATCTGCCAAGTAGAATCTGTTTGATTTCGGATCGTAGCCATTGATACAAATTCCGTGGTTGTTTGCGAAAAATCTCTTTCCGTAAACATTTGTTGACCATCTTGGTTTTTCCCATCTCAATGTTCCGTAGTACATGATTGTATTTCCATTTTGAAGTTCAGCCAAAATATCTCTCATATTTGAACCAGAAATATTTTCTGCCTTACCATTTGCAAATCTGTTTGCAAACTTAGTCATTGGTTCTGGATTCATATATGTCGCCATAACTCTTGTGTGATAATATGCATCCCAAACGTATGGATTCTTTGAGAAACCAGCGTCGTTGTCGTTAGTGTTCATTGGAAGTTGATTCAAAAATTCGTTGTATGTGTAATCAAGCGCATAGCCTTTTGCTTGCAATGCGTGATACATCGCAGTTGGTTCGCAACCAATTGGAGCAGCTTTTTGTTTAATTCCACGTTGTGATTTTGGTGTGATTTGGTTCATTATATTTGGAACTTTTATGTGAACTGTAGCAAAATCTTGTGGATTGTAATATTTGAATCCTTCTGGTCTAACCCAACCGTTAATTCCATTAAATGACAAATTAACCCATTTATCTTCAATTTTTACAACTTTCAAAATCTTGTTTACTGCAACATCGATTACTTTTTTTGCTGCATCTTTCATTTCTGTCAACAAAGAAATAGCTTTGTTATTAACAACGTAATCTTTTAATCTGAATAAATTTCTATCTGTGTTGTAAACTTTGATTAATTCTTTTTTTAATAAAACATTTTTAATATTTGTGAAGCAATCATCTGAAATAGATTGTCTGCCGCCAAATACGTAAGATTTTTCTTCTACATTCAAACCTTTCAAGTAGTTTTCATGTGTTTGAGTTTTGTTAGAAGAATTTGCTTCTTGTTCCAATTGAATATTATTTCTTGGAACCAAGACGATTGGGGCGTCTATTTTTTGGCTAACTGGAGCTGCTGCTAATGCATCTGCATACACTTCTCCTGTTGTAAATATAGCTTTTTTGGCTTTTGGATAAGCGATTTTGGATACTTCAACGCTTGTTTTGTATCTGTCAGCTCCTGCAATTCTTGTAGATTTCAAATTAAGAATGCTGTCGATTTCTGCTTTTACAGAATCGCTAACGCTATTAGTTCCACCTACGATATAACTTTTTAAAATTTTCGTCTTATCAATTGAGGATAAATACTCTTTGATTGATGTAGGTAGTGTATTTTTTTGAACTAAAAGAATTGGAGATTTTGTTTTGTTTGCAAGTCCAACAGAACTCAAACTATCTGCGTAATTTTCTCCACTAGCAAATACCAAAGTGTCCGCATCTTTCTTGTTCTTTGCAAGTTTTGCGTTGACAGCGTATCTGTCATGTCCATCGATTCTTTCAACTTCGATTCCCATTTTTTTCAAAAATTCTTCAACATCTTTGCTGATTGTCTTTTCGCCACCAATGATGTGAACTTTTTTGATGTTTCTGTTCTTAAGTTGTTCTCTAGTCTTTTCGTTTAGCTTTGAACCTTCAGTGTACAAAATCGGCATCTTACCATCAGTGATGTTGCCAGAGCTTATAGCATCTGCGAACACTTCGCTTGATGTAAGTACAACTTCTTGTGTCTTTTCGAAAAACTCATCGTGAATCTTGTTTGCAGATTCAAATCTGTCATGTCCGTCGACTCTTTCAGCTACGTTTTCGTCCGTAAGAACTTCCTTTTGTTGTTCTTTTTCATCTTGTGATTGTTCTTTTTTGTTTTCTTTTTGGTTTTCTTTTTGATTGGCTTTTTCTGTAGAATTTTCTTGTTTTGAATTGTTTTCAGGATTAACTTGTCCGTCATTTACTTCAACTTTTGGTGAAATGTTTTCTTCTTCGGCGTAACTAATTCCTGTTGTCATTGAAAACGCTAACAATAAAGCTATCAATAATTTCTTTTTATTCATACCTTCCTCCTTAACAAAAATTATACCATATATCGAGGAAGTAATATCATTTTCTATACGTAAAATTCCGCTTGTGCATCCCACAATTTTTTGTACATTCCATTCTTGGAAATCAAGCTATCGTGATCTCCAGTTTCAGCGATTTCTCCCTTGTCAAACACGATAATTTTATCGGAGAATTTGCAACTAGATAACCTATGTGATATAAAAATCGCCGTTCTATCTTTGATTATTTCGCCCAATTTCTCGTAAATTTCCGCCTCACTTATAGGATCCAAGCTCGCTGTCGGTTCATCCAAAATCAAGAACGGACTGTCTTGATACAATGCTCTTGCAATGGCGATTTTTTGTTCTTGACCTTTGGAAACGCTGATTCCATTTTCGTCAATATCTTTGTAGAGATAAGTGTCTAACCCTTTGTCCCATTTTCGAACATCGTCGTACATTCCAACATCTTTAAGTGATTGAACTACTTTTTCTTCGTCGTAATCCATTCCTGAAGCGATATTTTGTGCCAATGGATATGCGAACAAATTAAAATCTTGAAATACAACTGAGAATATTTTCAAATACTCATCGTATCTGTATTTTTTGATGTCAATTCCATTCAACAAGATTTCCCCTTCAGTAACATCGTAAAATCTAATCAACAACTTCACAAAAGTAGTCTTGCCACAACCGTTTTGCCCTACAATCGCCAATTTTTTCCCAAGGTCGAATTTCAAATTTATATTTTTCAATACCCAATTGTCAGTTCCAGGATATTTGAAGCTGACATTTTTGAATTCGACTTCGTATTTTTTGTCGGTTCTTTTTTCCGTAGTCAAACTTCCATTGTAAAATTCCGATTTTTTGTGCAAATAATCCATCATAAGTTCTGCGTACGGAGTGTTTGTCTTGTACATTGCAACGCCTTCCAAGAACTTCGACAAATTACTTGTAAAATTTATCAAGCTTCCAAGATATTGGCTGAGCATTCCGATTGAAATAGCTCCGAGCAATGATTTGGATACTACGACAAGATAAATCAACAAAACTTGTAATTTCGAGAAAAATTCGCTGAGTATTTTGTAAGTGACACCTTCTGTCGACATAATTCTATCGAAAAATCCACCAGGATTGAAAATCCCACATTCATTGATCATATTAGATGCGAGATTATATTGACGATACATTCTCGTATCCAGCATTCTGCTTTTGTCTTTCATTTCCCAGCAATAAAATGTGAACACTCGATTTCCGAATTTTCCTTGTTCAGCTATTTTGTTCCAAATTTCAAATTCTTTTGCGTTGAATTTCTGTGAAATCCACGATAAAAATACAACCACTACAATCAATAAAACATTTATCCAGGCGCTATTCAGAAACGAAAAACTTTCTGGTGCGTTCCATTTTGTCACTAAAAATTGATACGACAACACCAAACTACCTATCATAGCCAACAAAGACTGCAAAATCATATCGTAGGCGTACATCACTCTTATAATTCCAAACTCGCCGATGTGTGTATTTTGTTCTATATTCGATTTTTGTCCGATAATATCAGTGTCTTGGGATTGTTTGTAATCCAATTCGTTGAATTTTTCGGATAAAATATGAACAAATATCTCGTATTTCTTGTCCTTGTATGTGTTTTGGATTTTGTTCGTCAAGGCAAGAATAATTTGAACGAAAAACACTGACAACAACGCAATCACTGCCCATTTTCCGACAAATTGTACAGGCATCTTATTGACAATTCCATCTATCATTCTAGCAGATGCGTAAATGCTAATTAAAGGAAAAATTGCCGAGAATAAACAGTTAAGAGTGTAGCTGATGATTAGTTTTTTGTAATTTTTCCACAAAACACTCCAAGTATCTTTGAATAGTTTAAGATTCTTTTGCATTGTAGTCCTCCCTGTAATATTTCGCTTGAGTGTCGAACAAATACTTGTACGTTCCGCCCTTTTCCATCAATTCTTCGTGAGTTCCACGCTCTTCAATTCCCTTATTTCCAATCAACAAAATGTAATCGCAAAATCTCGTCGAAGCCATTCTATGAGAAATAAAAATCGACGTGTGGTTTTTCGTAAGTTCGTTGTATTTGTTGTACAAGTCCCTTTCTGCCAATGGATCAAGCGCTGCCGTCGGCTCATCCAATATCAAAAACTTAGAATTTCTGTACAAAGCTCTTGCAAGAAGTAGCTTTTGTGTTTCCCCACCTGATAAGACCGGAGAATCTTGATAGATGTATTTTTCAATCGTGTTGAATACTCCTTTTGGAAATTCCTTAACCTTGTCGTAAAGGCCTGCCAATTTCAACACTTCTTCCACGCCTTCCACATCATCTGTGGATTTTGATTGCGTTACATTCATGTAAATTGTCTCCGGCAATATCGAATAATCTTGGAACACCGCAGAGAAAATCTCGTAGTATTTTCTTCTGTTGAGTTCTCTCAAATCAATTCCATTGACAAGCACACGACCTTCTGTTGGATCCAAAAATCCTATCAAAAGTTTAATCAAAGTAGTTTTCCCCGATCCATTGAGTCCAACTACAGCGACCTTTTCTTGTGGGTTGACTTGGAAGTTCACATTCTTCAATACAAATTCATCACTACCCGGATATTTGTAACCGACATTTTCGAATTTTATCGTAATATCCTCATCGGGATTTAATTCGATTCCTCCGTCTTTTTTGAACTTTTCTTCCAAATCTACAAACTCTCTTACAGTTGCGATGTCCTTTGCTTCCATAAAAAGCACACTGAAAAAATTGAACAATCTTTGAACATCGTAGCCGAATTTTGTTTGTGCAGAAAAAGCCAACAAGAACATACTTGCATCGATTTTGCCATTGACTGCAAAATTTATTAAATAATAATATGTAACGGAATTTCTCAAAAGATTGAACACGCAATCCAAGAAATCTGCCATCAACATTTTGTTGCCCATCTTGTTCATGAAATCATCGTACAAGACAAAAACGCTGTCGTAAATATCTTCCAGCCAATTTCCAAGCCCAAACATTCTGATATACTTGGCGTGTTTGTGGCTACTAACTGAATTAATGTATCTGAATTCTTTTTCAAACTTAGCCTGAGTTTTTCTGTTATCGTACTTCCATTGTTTAAGTTTTTTTGAATACAGAAAACTAATCAAACTTGCGATAATCGACACTAAAATTATGAAAATAGGAAGTCTTGCAAGTAAAATCAAATACACACTCGTGCTGATTAGTAAATACAAAACGTCTTTCATCGTAAGCCAGATATGTTCTGTAGCTTTGTCATTTCCTTCAAGATTTACGTTCGCTTTTTCGGATAAATCCAACACATTCTTATCCAAAGTCATCTCGTAATCCATCGACAAGAATTTTTCGATACATTGATTTAACATCAAAGTTCGAATGTAGATTTTTTTCGGCAAGATCCTCAAATCCAACGACTCTTTTGTCGCAGAACAGACGAAAATCAAAACCGCAAACACAACAACAGTAAGCATAATTGTTGTGAAATCTTGTGAGTTTTCAACCATTTTGATAATTTGTGGAGTAAAATACAACTGTAAAATATCAATTCCAGCCGTCGTGATAGCCATAATTATCAGAATGAAAATCAAACTTTTTTGGTTGTTCCACGCAAGATTGAACATAAATTTAATATTATCATTTGTAGAATATTTTTTCTTCATAACTACCTCCCAATAATATATTAACCGAAATACTCTCGTATTTTCATTTTAGGGATAAGCACATCAAAAGCAGGGATGACTATATCAAAATCTCCGTCGTAAAAGCATTGTCCTCTGAATTTCTGTTGATGTAGCCGTCGTATTTGTCGACGATTTCGTCGATACTAATAAGCCCCAATCCTCTGTTCTCGCCCTTTGTCGATTTGAAAATTCTTCCAAACTTCTCCTGTTTTTCGCTACTTGTCTTGTTAGTAAATGAAATGTACAATTTATTGCCCTTCATATCCATGTAAAGCCTGATAAATCTGTCCTCTTCCGGCAAATTCCTCACCGATTCAATCGCATTATCGAACAAATTTCCGATAATTGTCGCCAAATCGATATCTTTTATATCCAAAATATTCGAAATCTTGCAGTCGGCGATGCATTTTATGTTTTCATTAGTCGCCATAGTAATCTTGGAATTCAAAATAGCATCCGCCATCCTATTTCCAGTCCTAATCACAGGTGCGATTGAATGCAAATTCTCGTCCAAATTATCCAAGTAGTTCTTGATAGATTCCATATCATTTTCAGCCACAAAAGAGCGCAACGTTTGCAAGTGGTTTCTGTAATTGTGGCGAAACTTTCTTATATCACGATACATATTCTCCACTTCTTGATAATGAGTGTTCAACAGTTGTTGTTGGTATTCAAAAATATCTTTTTTAGAAAACAAAATCCTAATTTTACTTAAAAAT
>QWCJ01000242.1_pt1 | contig 32346 bp, 27 predicted proteins | sample 1972501 | NCBI WGS metagenome assembly QWCJ01 (sample SAMN09866711, study PRJNA288562) | Human vaginal metagenome isolate term2_vaginal, whole genome shotgun... | isolation source: vagina | host: Homo sapiens | place: USA: California
ATCGTAGTCGTCTTCTGTGATATTGATATTTCCATCATCTGATAGGGAATAAGGTGTTTTGGCTACACAAATCGGTAAGTTTTGATATCCTAAGTCTTCAATTTTTTTGATATCCTTCTCGCACTTCTTGCTATAAACTACACCCTTCGCCCTATAGATTTCCTTGGCAATAGTCTCTATTTTTTCCTTTACACCTTGGTCTAAGTCATATAGGTAGTTAAAGTCATTGTCATTTTCACAAAGCTCAACTAGGTCTCTGGCAAGCTCTTCACCGCCAGCTCCCCCATCAGTAAAGACACTTGTCTCGACTGCCTTAACTCCTAGCTTTTCTGTCATCTTCTTTACTAATTCAATTTCCTTGTCGGTATCGGTATCGAATTTATTGATTGCGACTATTATATTTTTACCGAATTTTCTCATATTTTCTATATGGATCTTGAGGTTCTTAAAACCTAGTTCAAGTTTTTCTAGATTTTCTTCCTTCAAGTTTTCAAAGTCAACTCCAGCGTGATATTTTAGACTTCTTATTGATGTTACTATTACACTTGCGGAAGGAGTGAGTCCTCCTAGCCTGCATTTGATATCGTTAAACTTCTCGGCTCCAAGGTCTGCCCCGAAACCTGCTTCTGTTACTACATAATCTGCTATGCCAAGGCCGGTTTTTGTCGCAAGGAGGGAGTTACAACCGTGGGCAATATTTGCGAAAGGTCCTCCATGGATTAAGGCTGGGGTATGCTCTATTGTTTGAACTAGGTTTGGCTTAAGGGCTTCCTTCATAACTACAGCGACAGATCCTGTTGCCTTGATATCATCGACTGTTACAGGATTATTGTCATAGTCGTAGGCTACGATCATCTTGCTTACTTTTTCTCTAAAGTCTTCGATGCTTGTAGCAAGACATAAAACTGCCATCATCTCTGTAGCAACTGTTATATCAAATTTATCCTCACGACTTACACCATCTGTCCTATTGCCTAGTCCTATCACTACATTTCTTAGGGCCCTGTCGTTTAGGTCGACACACCTTCTCCAGACGATTCTTTTTGGATCTATTCTTTTTTCGTTCCCCTGGTAGATATGATTATCCAAAATAGCAGCAACAAGATTTACCGCACTAGTTATGGCGTGGAAGTCTCCTGTAAAATGTAGGTTGATCTCATCCATTGGGAGAACTTGGCTGTAGCCTCCACCAGCAGCTCCTCCCTTTCTTCCGAAGGAAGGTCCCATAGATGGCTCTCTTAGGACAGAAATTGCCTTCTTGCCGATTTTATTTAAGGCCATGGATAGGCCTATGTTTAGGGTAGTTTTTCCTTCTCCACTTGGGGTTGGATTTGTTGCAGTAACAAGGATTAGCTTAGAGTCTTTCTTCATCTTACCCGCATAGGCTAACGGCAGTTTAGCCTTGTAGTTTCCGTATTTCTCATAATCATCGATCCCCAAATCCTTACAGATCTCATCGATGTCTTTTAGTTGGGCTTCCTTCGCTATTTCAATATCAGTCTTCATCATTACTTCCTTTCGCACTCGCAAATACTTAAAATTAGAATCGGCTTCCACCATGAATATACCATTGAATTATAAATTTTTAAGGGATATTATTTTATAATTATTAAATTTATCTAGAAAATATTAGAAAGGGGCTGTTGCTGAATGAATAAATCGTACCGTTATCGTTAGAAGAACCTCCACGGAAAGTCTCACTAAGCCGACGGGCTAATAGCCTCCATCAGCCGGCAGGCTATGATTGGCCCACCGGCAATGGGAGGTAAAATTTCCTAATAGAAACTTCTAAAGATGGTACGATGATTATTCATAGTTCTGCAACAGCCCCATCAATTTATCTTATATTTAGTTTCACATCATATTCTCTTTTGGCCTTTTTGAATAGGAATTCTCCCTCACGTACTGATGCCAAACACTCGGCCCTGTTTCTTATAGCTTCAAATTCATTTTCTGCATCCAAAACTATAAAGTTGGCAGGCTTTCCTGGATCAAAACCGTATTCATCTTCTATGTGCATGGTCCTTGCCCCATTGTAGGTAACAAGATCGAAGTCTTTTTCGAAGTCCTTTTCTCTCATAAGTTGGCTTAGGTGAATCCCATTGTCTAGGATATTCATAAGATTACCGTTTCCAGCAGGATACCATAAGTCTACTATGGAGTCTTGGGCGAAGCAAACATTGATTCCATTATCCACAAATTCCAAAACTCTGGTAAGTCCCCTACGTTTTGGATAAGAGTCTTGTCTACCTTGCAAAAATGCGTTTTCTGTAGGAAGAGCTATGAAGTTAAGCTTAGATTTTCTAAATAAGCCCATCATCCTAAAGGCATAGGAGTCATCCGCTGACCCAAAAGAGCAGGTATGGCTTGCTGTAGTCTTTTCCCCTATTTTATTTATCATAGCCTCCGCATTGAGTACTTCGACAAATCTTGCCATCACGTCATCTGTCTCGTCACAGTGTACATCTATTAGCCTATCATATTTTACGGCAAGCCTTACGATTTCTTTGATGGATTTTTCTCCAAGATCTCTGGACCATTCATTATGAGGGATGCCTCCGACTACTTCACAACCAAGCTTTAGGGCTTCTTCTACAAGATCTCTACCTGTCTTTCCTTCTTCCTCATATGAATACATACCATTTTGTGGGAAGGCTACGACTTGGATTGTGACCTTATCCTTCAATTCATCACGAACCTCAAGGGCTGCCTTAATTCCTGTAAGATTAGGATCTGTACAATCGGTTTGGGCTCTGATATATTGAGTTCCGTGGGATAGGCATTCTTCTACAGCCCCATAGATTCTTTCCTTCATCTCTTCCTTGCTTGTGCCCTTCTTGAAGTCATTCCATAGGTCAATTGCCTCAAAAAGAGTTCCCGATTCATTCTTTACCTCATCGGTCTTGCCAATCATATAATAATCAAGATGAAGGTGGCTATCTACATAAGGTGGGATTACAAGCCTTCCATCTAGATCGATTACTTCATCACAAGCTTCTAGCTCATTTCCAAATTCCTTAAAACAACCATCTTCGACGAGAATTTCTCTCGCATCTTCATAACCATAAATCTTTGCATTGATAAATTTTTTCTTCATATAACCTCCATTAAGATAAAGTTTTCTTTGATAAAAACGCCACAAATATGCCAACTACAAGGACCAGACACATAAAGCTAAGCATAAATTTAACAGAATAATTTGTAAGAAGGCTCCCCGCAAGGGAACTTGCAAGCATTATAGAGAAGTTAAAGCTTGCTGACTGGAGGGATGTGGCTACAGCCGATGCATTTTCCCTAACCTGCCTAGCTACCGCTGTTTGAAATAGGCTAACCAAGGCCCCAAATCCTATTCCCCGAAGTAGAAAGGCCATATCACAAAAGAGGCTATAACTTGCGAAAAAAGCAAATATGATTAGGGACAAAAGAGCTGATCCGAACATAAAAATAGTAAGAGATCTGATGTGCCTGTCAATTACCTTTTCTGCAATAATGACAGAAATAATAGAGCCAAGACCAAACAAAACTTGAGCAAAGCCAATTCCTCTTGTGTAATCGATAGCCCTTATTAGGTTTGTGATATAAGTGTAAACCCCGTAGTTTGCAATGGCTGCAAGGGAAGTAAGAAGCATTACTATGAGCACGCCCTTGTTTCTAATCAAGGTAAAAGGGGAGTTCGTCCTATCACGAATCTCACCGCTAACTTCTGGTAGGATAAAATATATAAGGATTCCTATAAGGAAAATAAGAAGTGAAACAGCAAAAAACTCTGCTCTCCAAGAAATATTTCTACCTATTGCAGTAAAAATCGGAAGGCCCAGGCTCATACCAAAGGTCGTCCCACTCATGATAAAGGCGACGGCAAAACCCTTGTGGGCCTTATCAGTTAACTTCATCCCAAAAGATGCAACCATGGGCCAAAGAATCCCTGCACAAATTCCTCCTATCATCCTTCCAAGAAGAGCGATGCCATATGTAGTGGAAATTCCCACAAGGAAATTGCCTAGGGCAAAGCCCATAAGAAGAGAAAGGAGCAATTTCTTCCTAGAAAATCCAACCGTAGCAGATATAAGAGGAATCGAAAAAATTGCACTTGCTATAGCATAAAAGCCCAAGAGATTTCCGGCCTGAGTTTCGCTAATCCTTAGACCCTCTGTAAGTTCTGGCAAAATCCCCGAAGGAATAAGCTCTGAGATGATTGCCATAAAGGTCACACTTAAAAGTAAGATGAAATTCGGCCAATATATTTTTTCTTTTTCCACCACAATGCCTCCACAAATTAAAAGCTAGGGGCCTATACTTCATCGCGCCTCCTGTCTAATTATGTCGGCTGATCTAGCAAAGCTCCCTAAGCTATCTATTCTATCTTATTATATACTTTTCAATTAATGGATACAATCTTTATAGGACAATATCCTTACCTTCAAGGATAAGATTCATATTTCTTGCAGAACACATTGCCCCGCACATAGTACAGGTATCTTCCTCTTCTGGAGCTGAAGCCGCCCTATAGGCTCTACACTTTTCTGGATCTATGGCAAGTTCAAACATCCCCTCCCAGTCGAGTTTTTGTCTTCTCTTACTCATCTCAAGATCCCATTTTCTAGCATCCTTTAGCTTAGCGATATCTCCAGCATGAGCTGCGATTTTGGCTGCAACTATTCCCTCTCGCACATCTTCTACATCAGGAAGTCTCAAATGCTCTGCTGGTGTCACATAACATAAGAAGTCTGCCCCATGACTTGCAGCAATTGCTCCACCGATTGCACTTGTGATATGATCATAACCTGGGGCCACATCACAAACCAAAGGTCCCAATACATAGAATGGTGCATTGTGACAGAGTTTCTTTTCAAGCTTCATATTCATTTCTATGTCATTAATTGGAACGTGTCCTGGTCCTTCGATTATTACTTGAACGTCTTTCTCCCAGGCTCTTTTGGTAAGCTCACCAAGGGTGATTAGCTCAGCTATTTGGGCAGGGTCTGTCGCATCGTGGATCCCTCCTGGTCTTAGTGAATCTCCCAGTGATAAGGTTACGTCATATTCTCTTAAAATATCCAAAAGTTCATCATAATATTCATAGAAAGGATTTTCGGCATCATTCATCATCATCCATCCAAATAACAAGGATCCACCACGGGAAACAATCTCGTTAACCCTTCTATTTCTCATAAAAATCTCAGCATTTGCTCTATTAATTCCACAATGGATTGTTACAAAGTCTACGCCGTTTTCCGCATGGTTTCTTACAACGTCGAGGAACTCCTGGGCTTTGATAAAGCTAAGCCCCTTATCCAAAAATCCTACCGCATCATACATTGGTACAGTTCCAATCATAGCTGTAGATTTTTCTATAAGTCTTTTTCTAAACTCTTGGGTCTTTCCGTAGTTTGAAAGGTCCATTATAGATTCAGCTCCCATATCAAGGGCCATATCTACCTTTTGCATCTCAAGATCAAGGTCATTGATGTCCTTAGAGATGCCCAAGTTTACATTAATCTTAGTCCTAAGTCCAGTTCCGATTCCTTCTGGAGATATTGAATTATGATTTTTGTTTCTAGGAATAACGATCTCGCCCTTGGCTATTTTCTCTAGCAAGAATTCTTCGCTAACATTTTCCTTCTCGGCAACAATCTTCATCTCTTCGGTTACAAAACCATTCTTTGCAGCTTCCATCTGTGTCTTATACTTCATAAATTAAAAAAACCTCCTAAAATTACTTATAGGAGAAAAAATGCTTCATCCCTCGCAGGCATTATCCTGGCCGGTAAGATGGTCGAAGTCAAAACTTCCTCTCAGCATATAGCTCCCATAGATCATTAATTTACATCTACTATTATAATAGAGTTTGCCCTGTATGTAAAATAAAATCGCTANNNAAATTCATTAAAAGCAATAATTTTTATTTCTTCCCAATATTAATCACAGAATCCAAACAAAGCTCTAGGGCAAAGGCGAAAGAATCCTCGGCCCAGTTTCTCTGGTCATAATTATGGGGGTCAGATAGAGTATCCGCAGTAAAAAGAATCTCACCCCAAATCACATCTCTAAAACTTGCTACAGCAGCTAGAGACGCACATTCCATCTCGACAACTTGGCATCCTTCTTCTATCCTGTATTTGACAAAATCTTTAGTCTCTCTATAAAATCCGTCTGTAGTCCAAGTTGTAGTTTCTACATATGAAATCCCTCTTTCAAACAAAGCTGATCTTATAGAAGAAATCGCCCTCCTATCTATCTCAACAAATCTAGAAGGAGCCATGTAGTGGTAGCTTGCTCCCTCATCCCTTAGGGCCCTTGTTGGAATAAGGAAGACTCCCTCATCTATATCGACTAGGGCTCCGCAAGTTCCAGCAGATATAATCTCCCTTACCCCGTAGGATATAAGCCAGTCCATGAATTGGGCGGCCGCCGCTGAACCTACTGGAGCCTGGGCAAGAGTCACTTTCTCTCCCTTATAGTCTATTACATAGACTGGATATACCTTGGTAGCCGATACAAACTCAGAAACCTTGATAGCCTTATTATTTCCTGCATACTCATCTATATGATTAGATAGAAAGGCGTAGACACATTTTCTAGGAAGCTTTAGGTCAACTCCTTCGTGGTTGGGGTTAATAACAGCTTCCTTCCTATCATCATATTCCAAAATCGGAAATTCATTTTTAAATAAAGTCATTAATTAAGCTCCCCTTATTTCTTAGGATTTTTCACTACAAACCTACACTTAGGAAAGTTGGAGCATCCTATGAATTTCCCGTATTTTCCTTCTCTTTCGACAAGAGCTCCTCCACATTTCGGGCAGATCTTTTGTTTAATCTTTTCTTCACTTTCCTTTTTGATTTTCTTAATCTCTCTCGTATGGACGAAGTCGGTCTGGTGGGATTTGTTCTTCTCTAGGATTTCTATTATCCTTCCTATATCTTCTTTGCCAATGACTTCTTCTGTCGAAAGATCTTTGATTGCTTCACTTACATATCTTATTTTGCAGACCTTAGCCTTGGTCACTTCGATTGAGTCAATATTGGCCTCTCCAGAAAAGGCTATTATCGAATGATAGGTCATTTCTGGATATGAATCTTCTAAGATACTTTCGATTGCCCTTATGTGAGCGTAGTTTTGGAAAATTGGATTCATAAAATTATTTTTCTGATTGGATAAGTATTGACTCCAGGTGCGGGACTTCTCCTTACCGTAAATCTTACCCTTGTAGGCCTTTGTCTCTATGACAAATATTCCGTAAATAGAAATAACTATATGGTCTATCTGGGTTGTGCTAGTACTGCCTCCCATATTTTTAAGCTTAATATCATGGATAATCCTATATTTTTCCTTATCTAAGTCCTTTAGCATATAAGCTACTGCAAGCTCTCCTATATCTCCCTTAAACTTAGCCCTAAAGACAGTAAGGGCCAAAATAATCGCAAGGAAAAATACGGTTGCTATATCCCACTCCATATGATCCTCCTTATTTTTGATTATAATAATTATATCACAAATTACTTTCTTCTAGGAAATTCTATTTAACGATTTATAATATAAAAAATCGCACCAGCAAAAGCATAACTTTCGCCGATACGATTTGATAATAAGCTATTCTTATTTTTTCTTCTTTTTCTTTGTTGCAAAGAGGGCTGATGCAGCGCCGAACAAGCTTACGAGCACTCCACTTGTACCGCTAACGCCTGTTTTTGGAGCACGATTTGATTTATTATCTTTTTGTGCTTCTTTAGCTTTCTCAGACTTCTTTGAAGCAAAGTCAATTCTTACGCCTTCGTCCTTCTTAGGATTTTTAGACTTGTCAGGGGTCTCAGTTTTGTCAGGACTTTCTGGCTTCTCTGGTTTTGGATCTTCAGGCTTTTCAGGATTTCCTGGCTCATTAGGTTTTCCTGGTTTGTTTGGTTTTGGATCTGTTGGATCTTCAGGTTTTTCTGTATTTTCTCCTGGGATCTCTGGATCACCTGGTTTTCCTGGTTGTTCAGGTGTTTCTCCTGGTTTACCTGGTTTTTCTTTTTCACCTGGTTTTCCTGGTTCTTCTTTTTCACCTGGTTTACTTGGGTCTTCCTTTTCACCTGGTTTACTTGGGTCTTCTTTTTCACCTGGCTTACTTGGGTCTTCCTTTTCACCTGGTTTACTTGGGTCTTCCTTTTCACCTGGTTTACTTGGGTCTTCTTTTTCACCTGGTTTACTTGGGTCTGAATCTACTGGTGGGATTTCACATACATTCTTAGTTCCGATTTCTATAATCTTATCTTGTTTTTCTGTGATTGTCTTAGTAGTTCTATCAACTTCTTTAGAGTTTTCTATCTTAACAGTAGTTTCAGTCTTACCTGGCTTACCTTCTTGGATTACATTAGTTTTTCCAGCTTCAAGATTTGGATTTTCTCTAATTATGATGTCGTAAGCTTTTTCACTTTCGTAAGTGAACTCGCCATCAGTCTTAGATCCATATTCTACGACCTTGTTCTTTGGTTCAACTCTTTCTTCAGTAACTTCAAGCTTACCTGTTTCCTTGTTGAAAGTAGTGGTGTATTTTACAGATCCCTTAGAACCTTCTTCGATGACTTTTTCTTCACCAGCCTTAAGCTCTGGATTGTGTCTGTACTCTGTATCATTACCAAGTTCTACAATTTTTTCAACTGGTTTCAAACCGATTCTAACTACCCTATCTTCTTTTTCTGTGATAGTCTTTGTAGTTTCTGTGGCTTCTCCAACTGGTTTAGAGTCCTTGATTTTTTGGGTAATGGTTACTTCTTCCTTGCCTGGTTTTCCTTCGTTTTCAATCTTTTGGAAGCCAGCTTCAAGGTTTTCGTCATAGATTACCTTAGTTTCGTAAGGAATTTCTCTTTCGATAGTCTTTGTAGTTTCACCCTCAGATGGTTTTCTACCGATTTTGATTAATCTTTCTTGAGGCTTTTTAGTAGTCTTAAATTCGCCTTCTTTAGTTTCTACAACTTTTCCATCTTTAATTACAAGGGTATTTGTTCTTTCTTGTTCTCCTGGAGAACCTGGAGTTACAACTTTTTCTTCACCTGGTTCTAATGAGTCATCATATTCGTATCTAGTTTCGAAAGGAAGTTCTTTCTTTTCAACTATTTTGTGAGTACCGTCATTTGTACCTTCTCCAACTAAGATTACCGCATTTTTAGCTTTCTTAGTTACTGTTGGCTCAGAAGTATTTATTACCTTAGAGTTTTCTATTGTAAGGGTTCTTTCTTGCTCTCCCTTTTCTCCCTTTAATTCATTGCCTTCATCATCTTTGGCGTATTTCCATTCGCCCTTCTTTAGGCTTGGGTCTTTTCTAACTTCTACTTCAAATGGAATTTCTTCCTTAACTTTTTCAGTTCCGTTAGTCTTTCCACCGATTTTTACAACTCTGTTTTGACCTTTTTCTTCTTTTTCAGAAGTTACAACTTTCTTTTGGTCCTTGTCATAAGTTGTTGTGATAGTTACCTTGCCATTTTTACCTGGAGTTACTTCTTCAGTCTTTCCAGATTCGAGGTTTTCGTCATAAACATATTCTGTGTTGAATGGTTTTTCTACAACTTTTGTTACTGGTTTTGTACCGATTTTTACAACTCTGTCAGTCGCTTCCTTGGTTGTCTTGAATTCGCCTTCCTTAGTTTCGGTAACTTTTCCATCCTTGATTACAAGAGTATTTGTTCTTTCTTTCTCTCCTGGATTTCCTTCTTTGACAACTTCTTGTTGGCCAGCGTCTAGGTTCTCATCGTATTCGATTTTTGTTTTATAATCTAAGGCTTTCTTTTCTTTAACTTCGTGAGTACCGTTGTTTGTACCCTTACCTACTTGGATAAGAGCATCCTCTGCTGCTTCTTCTGTGACAGTTGGTTCTCCTACAACTTTAGAGTTTTTGATTGTCCAGGTTGTTGTCTTTGTACCAACCTTACCTGGTTTGGCAATCCTATATTCACCTTTCTTAAGGTCATCTACATACTCAACCTTATATTTGAATGGTAGTTCTTCCCTGTGTTCTACCTTGCCTTCGGTATTTCTACCTACTTTTATAATTCTCTTTTTAGGAGCCTTTGTTTCAGTAAACTCACCTTCTTCAGTCTTTGTTACCTTACCATCTTCAATTGTAAGATTTACATCTCTCTTCTTTTCTCCAGCTTCGCCTTTTTGAACTTCTTTAGTTTCACCTGGAGCAAGGCTGTCATCAAATTGGATTTCAGTTTCAAAACCTACTTCAACCTTTTCTTCAATCTTGTGAGTACCGTCGTTTACACCTTCACCAACGTGAATTTCTCTAACTTGTGGTGCTTCTAATTCTTGTTCTTCTTCTTTTGTAATTTTTGAATCTTCGATTGTATAAGTTACTTTCTTAGATCCTTTTTTACCTTCGGTGATGACTTTGATTTCGCCTTTTTTAAGTTCAGGATCTTTTTTAACTATAGTGTCAAACGGAATCTCTTCAGTTTTTTCAACTTTTCCATTTGTACCATAAGCCACAAATTGAACTTCTACTTCTTTTGTTCCAGATTCAACTGGTTCCCCATTTTGCATTTCATAGTAATGAGCTATTACAGGGACATTTAGTAGGGCTCCGTCAATTGTTTTGCCTTCTTCAGCATTTGGTACTGTAGCTGTAACTTGTCCTGTTTTTTCATCTATTGTTACATTCCAAGTATTGCCCTTATCATCTGTAAATGTATCAGATGCAAGAGTAAATTTTTTTGGTTCTCTATTATAAGTGTCGTTTTTATCAAGAATTATTTCTGAAGAAAGTTTATCTCCAACCTTACCTGCCTTAGCATTGTAACGAGGAGTTTTGTTGAATCTCTCTTTGATTACAAACTCAGCTTTGGTTTAGTAACTTCTCCACTAGTTTCATCGATAGATACAGCCCATTCATTTCCCTTATTATCCTTGAAGATTTTTTTACCATCTTCATTTGTTTGTATAGGGTTTCCTTTTTCATCTTCATCTGGAAGTGAATATCTTTCTGGTTTTTCCTTTTTATCTTCTGGAATAGTAGCAGGCGATTTTTGTTCTATTGCTGGGAAGTTGACTTGAGTTTCGTACTCTGGTTTGGTATATGCTGAGTCTTGGACTACAAAATAAAATACTTTTCTGTCTATAGAGCCGTTTGTATAAGTGTATTTAACATTAAGGCTCACTGACTCACCTGATTTTGCATCTTCAGGTGCTTTAATAGTGAATTTTGCAATATCGTTTTTGTCTTTCTTTATTTCCCAACGTTTATCCTTATACTTATCATCCTTGATAAAATCTTCATAGCTAACGCCTTCTTTTGCAGCAAGATCCCTATTTTTATTCTCTAAGTTCCTAGTATCAAGATGTCCTATTGCCTCACCCTTAGCTTGTGCTTCATTCATTTGATCACCTGTCTTTTGGTGAGGTGCTGCACCTTCTGATTTAAACATCTCAACAGTGAAGTCTTTTCCTGGTAAGATATTTGTTAATTCATCATCCTTTACTTCGGTTCTAGTATTTTTCTCTTTATCATTATGAACAAAGTCTTGATCATAATATCTTGTATCATCTAGTTGGAGATTAAGAGAACCAATTAGGTTGTAGTGGTCGTAGCGAGCTATACCTTGCTTATCGATTTCTACATCTTGGCCCTTATGCTTTATAGTAGCTGCACCGGCATCAGTACCTACGTACTGTGCTTCACCTTGAGTAACATTGTTGCTTTGGTTAACCACGCCTTCAAATTCTGCCTTTGTTCTAGGGCGAGCAAAGAATTTGACATCTAATGAAGTAAGTCCCCTAAACGCTGGGTTTTTATAGAAGATTGAACCTTTATTTATTGTACCATCTTCATTTACAGCACCAGCTGGTAGTTTAATTTGTACTATTCCATTTTGATCAACATAAGCTTTTGCTTCTGGTACAATCTCTCCAGTTACACTGCTGTACACTTGTCCAACAAGTCTTTCTCTAGCATTTTCATCAAGATTGTCGACTTTCACACCCGTATTTATGGTCTGACCTTTAATAAATACTTTTTCTCTATAGTCTCCAATTAATTTGAGCGGAGCTAGTTTATCATTTTCATTAGGCCATGGGTTGACCGAGAAACTGAATGTAGCACTATCTCCTACAGTAGCGAATGGAGCTGTAGTATTGTCTTTTAAATAGTGACCTTCCCAAGCCATAGTTGTGTTCTTGTTATTAGTATTATTAATATGCTCCAGGTCTTCTTTAGTAGCGTAAATATTTAAGTTCCTTTGAGATCTAGATGCCGTTATTTCTATCTCAGATGCAGCCTTATAATTTGGGTCCTTAAATCCTTCTGCAAGTTTACCATCTTCTGGCGACTTAGCAGGTACATTTCCATGACCAAGCACTCCACCCATAAGACCAGAGTTTGTGAAGCTAAAATCAGTATAGGTTCTTTGGCCTTTTTCCTTATCTATTTCAATTTCAATACCCCATTTTTTCTTGTCAGGACTCGTGGCACTTGGTTCGAGGGTGTTATAGCGGAAACCATCTTTCATGTCCATCGAAGGCTCGTTTGACTCAAACGCTGGACCATTACCCTGTTCTAATTGGGTGTCACGGTAATTTCCTACATTTTTTTCGTCCTCAGCATAGTTAAAGTCATCTGATTTTTGCTCAGGTACACTTTTATCGTCTGGAACTGGTACAGGATCAGCCATTGGAGTCACTTCTGCTCCTTGTGCTACAGGCTGTGTTTCTGGGCCTACTTGTAGATTTTCTTCTACTGGTCCTTCTGGTTCTACTATTTTGTCTGCTGGCAGACTTTTATCAGCCTCAGTATCTGTAGTTTGATCATTGGTTGCAGGTGTAGCTTTTTTGCTACTTGCGGCCTCATTATTAGTTTCATTTGTAGTATCTGATTCCTCATCTTGAGTATGATTATCACCTACAATCTCAGTTTCGATATGGTTAGCATCGGCATAAACAGTATTTGTATTTCCTAATAGTCCAAATCCACCAACAATAATTGAAGCTCCAAGTAGAGCTTTCTTTATTGATTCATTGGACAAAGGTATTACGAATTTGTTTTTCTTGTGATTCATAATTATCTCCATTCCTCACTATATTTAGTGTGTTAATTCATATATTCATACTTTCATTATACTGATATTTCATATATAATCTATTTATTTTGATAAATTATTAGGGTATTTTATAAATTTTTGTTAATTCAAATATAAATCAATTATTTCCCTGTTATTCCTATGGAATTAACTCTATAACAACTTATTTACTGCAATAAAGACAATACTTTTAAATTTAATCTATCAGATATTAAGCACTTTATCCTATTGCTTTTTCTATTAATTTAAGCTATAATCAAATCAACAGGAGGGCTTATGGAGGATAAGAGGAAGCTTAAATTTATTTTTGTCGTATTTGCACTTTTACTAATATTTGGCACCCTTGGCTATATGATTCTTCTTAAGGTAAGTTTGGTGGATGCCTTGTATATGACAGTTATTACCATATCGACTGTGGGCTTCGGAGAGGTCGGAACTACTAGTGACCTATCGGAGTTATTTTCTATAATCATGATTTTTCTGGGAGTTGGTGTTGTAGGATACGCCTTTACTACGGTTGAGGCAATATTAGTTGAGGGAAGGCTTGTAGATTTATGGAAGGGAAGCAAGATGGATAAGAAGATTTCTGCTCTAGATGAGCATTATATAATATGTGGGTCAGGAGAGCTTGCCGATGTGATTATAGATAAATTTATCAAGGAAGGCCTAGATTTTCTTGTGATTACTGATGAAAGGGCTGACCTCGATGATTACAGTCATCACGATATTTTGGTCATAGAAGGTCAAGCCACAGAAGAAGAAGTCCTCGAAAAGGCAGGCATTTCAAGAGCAAAGGGCCTCATAGCAGCCCTTCCTTCAGAAGTTGATAATATAGTAACAGTCCTAACTGCTAGAAATCTCAACAAGGATATCTATATTATAGCTAACTCGACCTCTAAATCTGGTAGTCAAAAATTAATGAAAGTTGGAGCAAATAAAACCATGTCTGCTGTAGAAATCAGCGGCAAGAGAATTGCATCGCTTATGATTAAGCCAAATATTATCTCCTTCTTGGATGTAGTAACAAAAGTAGGAGATGTAGAGATGGACTTGGAGGAGGTCATAGTGAAAAAGGGCTCTTATCTAGAAAACAAAGACTTAATAGCCGCCCAAATCCCTAACAAGACAGGCCTCATAGTCCTCGCCATAAAGAGAAATAAAGATAAGAAAATGCTCTTCAATCCACCAGGAAACTACATCTTTGAGACTAACGATGTGCTTATAGTTCTAGGAAGAGAAGATCAAGTAGAAAAGTTAAAACACCTAGGAGATGAAAATAAGTAAAGAAAAGAAGGCTAGCTTAAGTTGCTGCCTTCTCTTTTATTGTATAAGTTTTCCCTTGAGATTTGCAAAATATCATCAAAGCCTATTTATTTTGTTTAGGTCAATACTAATATCTATAAATTCACTAAGGCTTCTAAAAACTTGAAAAATCGCCGAACGAATGGCAAAGTCTTCGTGAGTTTGAGGAAGGTCTATCATCCTAAAGTGCTTATTCAAATATTCTATCCTTTCCTTGACCTTGATCATTTCGTTCGCATCTCCGAGCTTTTCTCCTGTATCGATTATTATGTCGGAAATTAGTTTACCTTCGTCATAGGCCCTTGGAATCTCCTTTAAGTCCTCATACATTTCTTTTAGAAGGTCCATCTCTATTTGCCTGTGGCTTAAGTCTCTTAGGATATCCTTGCTATTATGGATTCTGTTATCATTTTCGACAATTGCAAGGTCCATGGCCTTTCCTATATCCGCTTCTAGCTTTCTTATTTTATCTTCATATATTTCTACGTCCAGTTGGTTGACTAGGGTATTTCCGAAAAAGTTTAGGACTTCCTTTATATCTCTATCTATATCCTCTATCCAATCTTTAAGCTCATCCTGGCTTTCTGGTGCATAGAGGTTGGTCAAGAAGGCAAAGCCTGTTCCTATAAGGACGAGGGCCAGCTCATTTTTTATTATAGAAGGATTAATTTGTCCATAGCTTAAAAGATGGGTTACGGTTACACTTGATGGGCCAAGGCCCAGTTCGATTTTTAATAGTAGAGATAGGGGCACGAATAGGAGTAAGTAGATACCGAAGGCCCAAGTCTTATAGGAAAAGAGCTCAAAGACAAGCCCTCCTATTATAAGGGCTAGGATTGCGGAAAGACTCCTCTTGGCCCCTCCTTTAAGTGTTGCCTTTCTGGTCTCAAATATATTGAGGATGGTAATGATTGCTGCAGAAGAAGCATAGTTAAGACCCAAAAAGCTTGCCAAGGATAGGGAAAGGCTAGCAGCTAGGGCTGTTTTTATAGTAGTACTAATTATAGTTTTGTTCATGATGTCCCCTTGTAATTTATTTTTCGCCTAGATATTTAATATAGAGCTGGCAAGGATTGTTCTCATCCCACAGTCCAGGCAAACACTCTAGCTCCTTGTAGGCCATAGCCTTGTAGAAGTCATTGGTCTTATCATATTCTTCGTAGGTTCCTCTCTTTACAGTCTTTACCTGGGCATAAGAGAAAAATAAAGTCCTAGCTAAGTCCTCGAAGGCCTCGATTAATTGCTTCCCCAGGCCCAGCCTGTGGTATTTTTTCATAAGTCCCATTACAAAAATCTCCACACAATCCTTGCTTGTCTCTTTCATTACCAAAAATCCTACTGGCTTATCATCAAGGAAAATCGCCAAGAATCTTTTATCGAGTGATTCTTCTATATAAGTTTTCCTACTTTCACCTATCGAAAACCAATCTGTAAGGTCATCCAAGACCAAGTTTCCTATCTTTTCTTTATCTTTTTTGTCTTTTATTTCAATTAATTTACTCTTCATTTTATTCCCTAGGTCTGATTTAATTATAGACGAAAAAAATCAAATAAATTTAGTAAAGATGATTACTTAATTTATAGCTATATGAATAAGGTCTTTGATAATAGATCAAGATTTATCCTAAAGCAGACCCTTAACCATTTCTCCGTGTCTAATTTCGTCATTTTTTACACTTTCTATTTCCGGAAATTTTTCTGCAACTGGACCATAGTTTTGACCAGCCTTGTATTCTCCCTCTGCTATTTTAGGATATAATCTCTTTTTGCCCAATATTTTGTAAAGCATTGGCATAATAATAGCTAATTTCTTCTTTGGCTTTAGATTTACCTGAGTGAGCTTGTGAAATACAGCTGCGTGATGGCCTTCTTCTGCAGCAAGCTTTTTAAAAGTTTCTCTGTCTTCTTTATCTTTAACAACATCTGCAAGTGCCTTATACATTAAGACTACATCCAACTCCCCTTGTTGGGATTTTAACAAAATCTTCATATCCTCTTTACTAATATGCATCAAAGCCTCCCTATTATTTCTAAAATCGATTCTCTTAACTTATGTAATTACTTCTATTATATCCTATCTTTGTAGCTTAAATCTTGATATATTTTTCTATTTTAGCTATAAAAAAAGACCCCGAAGGGCCTTAGTATGTCATTTGTTTATGTATTTGATTATTCTTGGTCGATTGCTTCTACAGGACATACTGCTGCACAAGAACCACAGTCTATACATGCGTCTGCGTCGATTTCGTAAGCTGCGTCTCCTTGAGAGATTGCTCCTACTGGACATTCACCTTCACATGATCCACATGAAATACATGTATTTTCATCTATTCTATAAGCCATAATTTTCCTCCTATTTGTTTATTTCTTATGTCTATAATATACAACATATGGAATTAAAAGTCAAGAATTTTTTTATATTTATTCTGATTTTAATTGTAAAATGATAATTTATTCAAATTGATATTAATTATCATTTTTAATATTCCATTTCCTTACATGCATAAGTCTCTTCGATTTCTTCATCAGTTCCTGTAAGTTTAACCCTTACTTTGGAACATTCTCTGATGTAGTCGTTATTAAGAACCATGCCGTATCCGTCTGCTGTCTTTACCTTTTGACCTTCCTTAGGCATTTTTTTCTTGCTACACTTGTAGCATTCTTCTTCATATGACAAGCAGCACATAAGCCTTCCACACATACCAGAAATCTTGCCTGGATCTAGGGTGATGTCTTGGTCCTTGGCCATCTTTATGGATAGGGGCTTGAAGTCATTAAGAAATCTCCCGCAACAGCATTTTTGACCGCATGGGCCTAGGTGCTCAATCATCTTGGCATGATCTCTTACTCCTATTTGTCTAAGCTCAATCCTATTTCTGTAGATTGAGGCCAAGTCTTTTACTAGTGACCTAAAGTCTACCCTATTTTCAGCCTTAAAGTAGAAGGTGATTTTGCTTCTGTCAAAGGTATATTTTGCATCTATTATCTTCATCTTTAGACCATGGGCCTTGGCCTTTTCTTGGCAGAGATTAATTGCCTCTTTTGCATCTTGCTCGTTTTTAGCGTAGTAATAGAGGTCATCATTGGTAGCTTTTCTAATTACTTCCGAAAGCTTGCCCTTAGTTTCTGACTCGTCGACATCAACTAAGGCAACTTCTGCCATTTCTACTCCGTTGGATGTTTCTACTATTACCTTATCCTTATATTCAAATTCAATTCCATTTGCATCGAAATGATATATTTTACCCGCTGGTCTAAATCTTATTCCTACGACTCTCAATCAGAAATTCCCCTCTCTAAATATATTAAATATGATTTTTTCTATGCTTAGGTCATAATTAATATTTGTTCTTGCCGCATTTTGTATGTCTTCTATCAAAAATATTGCTTTTTCGATTTCGTCTATTGATACTTGCGGAAATTTTTTCAGCATATATTTTGTATTATAGTCAAGATTATCCTTATTATAATTGTAGCTTATTAGGGCCTGGTAGACTTTAAGCATTGCCTTGTAGATAGTTTGCCTGTCGTCCTTGTACTTGTTAAAGAAGTCCTTGTTTTTGTAAAATGAATCTATCTTTCCATTATAGATATGAGCCATTATAGAATACAGCTTATCCATATCTATATCAAGGTCACCTTCTTCTGCTTGTATTGGAATTATCTGACATCTTGACCTAATAGTTGCCAAGAGATTATATCTATTGGTACATGTGAAGATAATTTTTACATAATCTCTTAGCTCTTCTAAGCTCTTTAGCATGGCGTTAGACCCTTCTTGCCTTAGGTCCTGGGCGTTGTGGATTATATATATTTTAATCTTGCCGTTGTAGGGTCTAAGATAGATATCCTTTAAGACTTGTCTGATAGTTTCAATATCTATTACTCCACATTTTTTATCAATTAGGTAAAGGTCAGGGTTGTTCTTATCATCTATCCCATAATAGCTAAAGACTTCTCGTGCAAAGTCAAGGGCAAAGACCTTGTTGGCTTCTTCGTTTTTGCCTTCAAAAATATAGGCATTGGACAGATTTTTTATGTCTATTTCCCTATTTTTAAAGCTCATAGTTGGATATATTTATCAACGTCAATCAGAAATATTGTAGCTCCTCCTACAGTTATATCTATTGGAACTGTGTTTGTTAAAAGTGAGCTTTCTGCTGTTGGATTAATTATAGTTGTTGTTGTATTTCTCTTCTTACAGTTTTTCTCTATTATGGATAATACTTCGTCTAGGTCTTCTTCTTCGACACCTATTAGAAGGGTTGTATTTCCCTTTTTGAGAAAGCCACCGGTAGTTGCAAGCTTTGTAATCCTATATCCCTTGTCTGTCAATGCGTCAACTAAAAAGTTCACATCTGCATCTTGAACTATAGCTATAAGTAGTTTCATAGTATCTCCTCCAAAGATTTATAAATTAACTCCATTACTTGATCAGTTACTTCATCGATTGATTTAGTTGCATCTACTCTTTTTATCTCGTCCTTGTATCTTTCGGCTATGTCTAGGTAAGCGTCAAAGATTTTCCTATGGAAGTCGAAGTCTTCACTTTCGAGCCTATCTGCTGAGAAGTTAGCTCTTTTTCTTACTAGAGCTGTCTTGTAGTCTATATCAAAAAATATGGTAAGGTCTGCCTTTGTATTTTCTGTTGCAAAGTCATTTATTCCCTTTACCTTTTCGATGCCGAGTCCCCTACCCACTCCTTGATAGAGGAGAGAGCTTAGGACGAACCTATCACATATAACAAGCTTTCCTTTTTCAAGTGCTGGTCTTATCTTTTCTTCTATAAGCTGGGCCCTGCTTGCGGCAAATAGGAGACATTCGCACCTACTTGTCATATCCTCATTGTCATTATCTATGATAATTTCTCGAATTTTCTCAGAAATCGGTGTTCCACCGGGTTCTCTAAAGTCCAAGTATTCTATCTGATCTTTCTTAAGTCTCTTCTTTACTTCATTTATAACTGTTGTTTTTCCAGATCCATCAGGACCTTCAAATACTATTAGTTTTCCTGTCATGTTCCTATTATACCATATTAGGAAAAATTTAGCTTAGAAGATTTCCCCAAAGTTTGCAAAAAAAAAGACCGTCTGGCCTTTTTTAATCTTATTCTTCGTCTTCTGATTCACTTTCTTCAGTTTCATCAACTGTAGGAACGTCACTTGCGTCAGCTGCTTCTTCGCCTTCTTCTGGAATTTCTTCCTCATTAGGTTCTTGTAGTGAGCAGATTACTTCGTCATCCTCTTCAAGAATTGTGATTTCATCAACTTTTGCAATGTCAAGATCAGCTATTGTTCTAACATCACCGATTTGTAGATCGCTTACTTCAACATCAGCTGTTTGTGGGATGTATTTTGGTAGACATTCTACTTCAACAACGTCTATGTTTTGAACTAGTACAGATGGTTCAACTCTGATTTCATCTCTACCAACAAGTACAACTGGAACTTGTACTCTGATAGCTTCGTTTTGGTTGATTGCTTGGAAGTCAACGTGTAAAAATTGATTTTTGAATGGGTGATTTTGATATGCTTTGATAAGTACATCTTTCTTCTCATCACCAAAATCTAGTGTTATAATTGTTGATGTTCCAGCTTGTCTAAGTACCTTTTCAAAATCTCTAGTTGTCACTTGAACATTTATATTTTCTTCATCTTTGGCATAAACAACTCCTGGTACTAGTTCAGCTGCTCTTAGCTTGTTAACTTTATTTTTACCAGTAGCTTCTCTTTTTTCTGCTTGTAAAACTAACTCTGCCATTTTGCCTCCTTATATATTCATACTGCTTAATTATACCTCATAAACATTTCATTTACAATGTTTTAGTTTCAATCAATACAATTCGGGTATATAAATTATGAAGATAATGTATAGAAAGGAGTAACAATGTCAAGAAAAATTAAATTCGGTAGCGTAGAAGTGAGTGTAGATGGTGAAAAACTAAAGGTAGGAGATACAGCCCCAGACTTTTTGGCTATTGATAATGAGCTAAACGAGTATTCGTCTAAAGAAGACGATGGTAAGATCAAACTAATATCAGTTATCCCATCTATAGATACATCAGTTTGCGAAATTCAAACTACAATGTTTACTAAGGCGAGAGAAGACCTATCGGATGACGTATCCCTTATCACTGTATCAAACGACTTACCTTTCGCTCAGGTGAGATTCTTAGAAGAGAAAGAAATAACAAACAATAAATTCGTATCAGATTACATTCACCATGACTTCTCAAAGAAATATTCAACCTTGATCAATGAACTCAAGCTTTTAAATAGGTCAGTTTTTGTAATTGATAAGGATAACAAAATTGCCTACGCAGAATATTTAGATCAAAATACTGATTTGCCAGATTATGAAAAAGCAATAGAAATTGTTAAAAGTTTAGAAAATTAAATTTTGGATAAGAATCTAAGTTAAAAGATTCTTATCCAATTTTTATTATTTTAAATTAAAGATTCTAAGAGCATAAGCGTCGTAAGAGCTCCTATTCCCCTCTTATTTGTGAGAACTTCTATATCCATTCCCTCCAAGCTCTTATAGTCCACATCACCTATAATTTTGCCATCTAAGTAGGTTGTACCTACATCTATTACAAGCATTCCATCTCTAAAGTAGGACCTATCATAAAAATTAGCCCTCCCTATAGCTGAAATAAATATATCAGCATTCTTTATTAGATCTTTTTGATTTACTGTATGACGGGTTATGATTGTAACAGTCGCATATTTTGTCAGTAAGTTCATTGCAAGTGGCTTACCTATCGTTGTAGTCTTATTTGAAATCACTATATGCTTACCCTTAAGACTAGAGTATTTCTCTTCTAGAAATCTTACTATTGCCCTAGCTGTTTGAGGGAGACTTACTGTAGATCCCTCCATAGCATGACCTAGGGCTTTGTAGGTGAAGGCATCAAGGTCCTTGATTTCGATATTGTCTTTAAGAAAGGTCAAATCTTCTCCCCCTGCGAAGGGAGCCAGTATTATATAGCCATCTTCCTTATCAAAGGTATTGATAAAAGCTAGGATTTCTTCTGGGCTTTCTTTATCAAACTCACAGTCCACATATTCAATATCAAATTCCTCACATCTTTTAATTATAGCCTTCTTATAATATAGGACTTCACTAGTAGGATTCTTGGATAAGAGCAAAAGCTTATTTGTAAACTTATGACTTCCTAGCTTATCAATCAAGGAGTTTTTGATCTCGTCTGTATTTAATATTTTCATATATCCTCCATACAAAAACCCCAACTAGGCTAAACCTAATCGGGGTAGATTAATTATTACTAATATATTCTTCTAGCTCCAACGAATGCATTTTGGAAGCTACCGTTGTATACATTGTCATATCTAACGCCTGTTGCAGGTGTAGATGCGTGAACGAAGGTACCGTCAGAATTAACTACAATTCCTACGTGGTCGATTCCGCCTCCACCATAAGAGAAGAACACAAGGTCTCCTGCTTGAAGGTTAGATGAATCTACAGCGTATCCGCTTGAGTATTGGGCTGCTGATTGGTGTGGGATAGATATGCCCATTTGGCCATATACATAAGATGTAAGACCTGAACAGTCAAAGCCTACTCCTGGGTTAGCAGAACCCCAAACGTATGGGCTGCCTACGAATTGTGTTGCAAGATCTGCTGCTGCTAGTCCAGAACCACTATAGGCTGGTGCTGAAGCTTGTTCTACTTCTTGAACTTCTTCAACTTCTTGGACTTGTTCGTTAGCCTCAGCTGCTTCTTCTTTTACTTCTTCCTTAGCAACTTCTGTGTCAGATAGGAAGTCTGCTGCTACATAGCCCTTTTGACCATTATAGTCAATTTCTAGCCAACCATTACTAGCCTCGCCTTCTAGCCAGTCACCTTTTCTAACAGATCCGATGATACTGCCGTCTCCTGCACTAGATCTAACATTGAGGACTGATGTGTTAACCCATCCTGTATAGTAGTATGACCCAGCCTCTTGAGCTTGTCTTTCTTCTTCAGCTCTTTTTGCTTCTTCAGCTTTCTTAGCCTCTTCAGCTTTTCTTGCTTCTTCAGCCTTCTTAGCCTCTTCAGCTTTCCTTGCTTCTTCAGCCTTCTTAGCCTCTTCAGCTTTTCTTGCTTCTTCAGCCTTCTTAGCTTCTTCGGCCTCTTTTGCTTCTTGAGCTTTCTTAGCTTCTTCAGCCTCTTTTACCTCTTGAGCTTTTTCTGCATCTTCAGCCTTTTTAGCTTCTTCTTGCTTTTCAACTTCTTGGGCTTTTTCTTCTTCTTTATTATTTAATTCATTTACTAAATCTACAGGATAAACATCTGAAAGAAATTCATCATTTACATATCCTAATTCAGTCTTTAGGAATCCATCTTCTAGGACTCCTTCTATTTCATCTCCTGCCTTGAGGGAAGATACGATATTATTCTCATCCATATCCTTGCTACTTCTTACGTTGAGGATTTCTGTATCAACGTATTTTACAAGGGTAAGGTCTTTGTCTTCTTCCTTAGCAGCTTCTTCTTTTTCTTCGTGAGTTTCTTCTTTGTCTGCTATTTCGCTAGCTTCTTCTTTAGCTTCAACTTTTTCTTTTTCAGCTGGAGCTTCTTCGCTTGCTTCTACTTCCTTAGTTGCAGTTATTTCAACTAGGGCATCTCTCGCAGCATTTTCTACTAATTTATCTAAATCAGATTTACTATCTGTTTTTTCTTCTTTGGCTGGTTTATTTTCTTTAGCAATTTTTGTGTTTTTTACATCTTCAGTATATTCAGATTTCACTAGATCATAATCAGAATAGCTTTCTGTATAGTTCGCTTCTGTAATTAGCGAATTTGTATGTTGATCTTGGTCTAAATTGTCAATTGTAGTAGCATATGCACTCGCACCTGCTGTAACTGCAGCTATAACTGATAGCATAGCTCCTATATTTTTTTTCTTCATCAAGTCCTCCATATCTATGTAATGAATCTTATTTTGATAATGTTTCTGTTTTGAAATCTGTATATATTTTATATCTTTTTAACAAAAGTGTCAAGAATTTGTTACAAAAAAATTACACTTTCCGGATGTTTTTTTAGATTTATTGACCAAAATCCGTAAAATAACCAATAAAACTAAAATTTATTTCCGAAAAATGTAATATCCTCTAACATTTTCTCTATATTTAGTTACAAAATGTTAATATTATGTAGAGAGCAAATCTATAAGCCGTGTTCTGTCTTGGATAATCATCTGTCTAGGCTTAATGTTGCCAATAAGCTCAAGCGAACAACCATACTGGACCGTGCCGAGCAGGCATCCTACTGTCCCTTCGTTCTTGCACCGGATGGGGTTTACATAGCCTGTCTATCACTAGACAGCTGGTGAGCTCTTACCTCGCCATTCCAACCTTACCAGAAAATCTGGCGGTATACTTTCTGTTGCACTTGCCTGAGGATCACTCCTACTTGACGTTATCAAGCATCCTCGCTCTATGGTGCACGGACTTTCCTCGTGAATTAACCCGCGATTACCCGATTTACTCCTCCTAGATTATACTTTTTTTCTATCAAAAAACAACTAGAAAAACTTCCTAAAGCTGTCTTCCTTTGAAAATGTAAGCACTTTTCCATCAAAGATTTCCTCTATATCCTTTTGAAGCTTATAGATTATGTGATTTTCGCTTGCAAAATGCCCTACATCACAGATTATGATTCCTTCATTAGAAAGATCCATACCATCGTGGTATTTTACATCTCCTGTAATAATCATGTCGCAAGATATGTCTAGGGCATCTCTTATTAAATCACTTCCTGCTCCACCACAGACTCCAATCTTTCTTACCTTCTTGGATGTGTCTCCATAGACTACTAGGCCACTTGCCTCTAATTTATCTTTGATTTCTCTTATAAATTGGTCAGCATCCCTTTCTTCAATGAAGCCGTATCGGCCAAGTCCTAAGTCTTTTCCTTTTTCGAGGACCCTAGTCTTATCTATTCCCAAGATTCTACATAGATTATCATTTACCCCGCCCTTAGCTATATCGAGGTTGGTATGGAAGGCGTAGACTGTTATATCGTTTTTGATACAGGCCTTGAGCCTTTCGTAAAATCTCCTACTAAAGTCAATTGACTTTGCTCCATTAAACAAATATGGGTGGTGGGTTATGATTAGATTGCAATCATTGGCTATAGCTTCTTCGATTCCTTCTTCCTCAAGGTCTAGGGAAACTAAGACGTTTTTTACTTGATCTTTTGGATTTCCTATTTGAAGGCCTGAGTTATCCCACTCTTCTTGGAGGGAGAAAGGGTATTTCTTTTCTAACTTTTCTATTAATTCTCTAATTTCCATATATTTTCTATCTCCTCTATAGCTTGTAATCTCTCTTCAATTCTTCCGAGATTCTTTTTATCTTTTGATTTGGCAAGTATATCTTCCCTAAACTTTAGGTTTTTCTTACGGTCGATTTCAAGCTTTTCTTTTAGGATTTGACTCTTGTTTTTTATATCATCCTTACCATAGTAGATTTCTGAAAGCTTAAGTGGCTTAGACTTGGAAAATCTTGTCTTTATGATATCGTAGTACTTCTTATTTTCAAAACTTAGAAAATCATTCATTATTTCAAAGTCATTTTCTACGAGAAATAGTCTAAGTTTTTCTGTGTTGATATTGCTTGCAAGAATCATGTAATCGAGATTTTGGGCAAAGTCCATGGATTCTTCTATTATATCTATAATAGTATTGGCTCCCATGCCTGCGATTACGGCGACTTGTCCCTCTTTTTTACTTATACCCTTAAAGCCATCGGTGACCATGGTCTGAATAAATTTTTCCGTATCAGAATCCAGGACTCTCCTTAGCTTATCTAAAGACTTCTCTGATATATCTGTCGCCAAAATTTCCTTACTTATTCCATTTTTTGCTAAATATAAAGGAACCAATCCATGATCAGTTCCTATATCTATAACTTTTTTATTTTTATCTATTAGACTAATAATATCTAATAATCTTTTTTTATCTTCCATTATAAAAAATCTTTCAATAATTCACTCTTGTTCGGAGATTTAAGCTTTCTTAGGGCCTTGGCCTCTATTTGCCTTATCCTCTCCCTAGTTACGTCAAATTCCTTGCCTACTTCTTCGAGGGTCCTTGGTGTTCCATCGATTAGACCAAACCTTAATTGGAGGACACGTTTTTCCCTAGCACCAAGGCAAGATAGAACATCATTTAATTGCTCACGGAGCATAGTGTAGTTTGCAGCTTCACCAGGGTCGATTGCACTATCATCCTCTATGAAATCTCCTAAGTGGGAGTCGTCCTCTTCTCCTATTGGAGTTTCCAAGGAAACTGGTTCTTGGGATATTTTTCTTATCTCTTGAACCTTCTCTACTTCTAGTCCCATCTGCTCGGCAATCTCTTCATTGGAAGGATCCCTACCCAAATCCTGAACTAGCTGCCTTTGGATTCTTACGAGTTTGTTTATAGTTTCAACCATGTGGACAGGAATCCTTATGGTCCTTGCCTGATCTGCTATAGCACGGGTTATAGCCTGTCTAATCCACCAGGTCGCATAGGTTGAGAACTTGAAGCCCCTGTTGTAGTCGTACTTATCAACCGCCTTCATAAGCCCCATATTCCCTTCTTGGATAAGGTCTAGAAAGCTCATGCCACGGCCAACATATTTCTTGGCAATAGATACAACTAGTCTAAGGTTTGTTTCTGCAAGTTTCTTTTTAGCTCTTTTGGAATTAAGAACAGCTCTTCTTAAATCTAGTATATCTTCATCGCTTAAGTCTTCGTCATTGATCACTTTGTAGGCAAGATCTCTTAGGGCGATAGTTTCTTCTATCTCCATTAGCTCATCCTTATCTAAGGCTATATTTTCAGAAATCTTCTTAGCCCTCTGGCTAGTAATTATGAAATCTTCTAGAATCATACTATCATTGGTCTTTATATGCTCTTTGTTGGCAGCCTTTGATAGGATATCATTAAAGGATAGATAGATTAAATTAACTATCTCCTCTGACTCGGTAATATTAAGCATATGGTCAAAGGAATCAAAAAGATCACAAAGTGAATTAGCCTTACTTCTGTCAAGTACATTATCGTTTACAGCATTTTCTGCTATATTACAAATCAAAACCCTTGCTTTTAATTCCTCTAGGGCTTCTTTATCCATATCTTTGTCCATAATTTCTCTAAAAAGATCGCCCATGCTGATAAGCCCTTTTATCTCTTCGAAGCTTTTCTTATCAAGGCTTCCATTTTCTACAATCTTTTCATTGGATACTTTGAGTATCTTAGCAAGATCTCCGAAGAAGATATCATTGGCGAGTTTGGTCTTGTTTTGCTTGTTAAACTTAACTCCTTCGAGTTTCTTCCTTGCAATCTCTCCCATTTCCATCCTGCGAGCGAGTATTATCTCCTCTGTCGCTGTAAGAAGGTCTACCTTACCAATTTCCTTAAGATACATCTTCACAGGGTCGTCAACCTTGACTCCAGCCATAATATCTACAGATTTCTTGATATCTTCTTCTATCTTCTTCTCGTCGATATCGTCTTCGTCGTCATCATCTATTTCATCATCTAAATCATCCGCTTCTTCCTCTTCTTCAAGAACTGTTTCAGATTTTTCTACGATTTCTATGCCTAAACTTATAATCTGATTAATAACAAACTTTTTGCTATCATCTTCCATTTCCTTGAAGTTTTCGAATGTATTTATCTGAGAATAGGTAATCAATCCATCTTGAGACTCGCTCATAGACTGAAATTCTTCTATTATTTCTTTTAGAACATCATCATCGAGCAACTTACTGTCATCGCTTGTCATCAATACTCCCCTTACTTCTAAAGACTATCTCTTCTTTAATCTCTTAAGTTCTCTCTTCCTATTGTAAAGAATTATCTTCCTCTTTAATTCCTCTGCCAGTATGGGATTTGTATTATCTCTGATATAATTCAAAATATACTTGTAATCCTCATCTGAAAGATCGAACTTACTAACATCCTTTTCTTTTAAAAAAGTCTTAACATTGTTTATCTTCTCATTTTCTATAGCCTTATCAAAAAAGTCTCTGTCCTTCTCGTAATCAGACCTCTGATTGAAAAACAATCTTAAAACTTCCAACTCATTTATTCTAAAGTTCTTATTAGAACTTTCTACTATGATTTTTTCTTTCTTACTAAACTTATCCTTATTCTTATCTCTTAAGTCAGTATCTCTATTATACCTTGAAACAGCTTGTTTTAAAGTAGTCTTGTCTATGTCAAATAGCTTGCTTACGTTGTTTATAAAGATTTCTTGAGTTAATTCCTGTTTAATAGATGCGAGAAAGGCTACGAACAAATTTAGCTTATCAAACCTCTCTGCTGGCTTTGCCGAACTATATTCGTCTAGGATTTTATTGTATTCATAATTGTAGGAATCTTGGGCATCAGCTATTTTTTCCTCAAAGGCTTCCTTGCCCTTGGCCTTAATGAAATCGTCCGGGTCATTTCCATCATCTAAGACAATTACGCTAGGATTTATCCCTATCTCATGAAAAATCTCAATTGCCTTCTCGGTCGCCTTAACTCCAGCATTATCCTGGTCATAGCAAATATATATATCATCGGAATATCTTTTCATAAGCTTGGCCTGATCTATAGTTAAGGCTGTTCCTAAAGATGCTACAGCAATATCAAGACCGTGGTTATTAAGAGCTATGACATCCATATAGCCTTCTACAAGTATAAGCTCTTTTCTTTTCTGTCTCTTGTAGATATTTAGACCGTATAGATTGTATCTTTTCTTAAAGATGCTAGATTCTGGTGAATTGAGATACTTTGGCATCTGGCCTGAGACAGTTCTTCCCCCAAATCCAATAACCTTACCAAAATGATTAATAATAGGAAATATAATCCTATCCCTATACTTATCATAGTAATTACCCTTAGAGGATTTCTTGATAAGACCTAGATCGTCCAGGTCCTTTTCCCTATAATTTTTCTTTCTTATAAAGGAGTACAAATCATCCCATGAATCTCTTGCATAACCTAGCATAAAGGTATTTACAATCTTACTAGATAGACCACGACTCTTAAGATAGGCTTGGGCTTTTCTGTCGGTTAGGAGATTCTTGTAAAAAAACATCATAATATCTTTATTGATATCGTAAAGCTCCTTATTCTTTTTATTTACTCCAGGATTTTCGGTGTAGTCAATGCTAATGCCAGCCTTATCCGCAAGATATTTTAGGCTTTCTGGATAGGAAAGTCCTTCTTTTTGCATTATAAAAGAAACAACATCTCCCCCTGCTCCACAGCCGAAGCAGTGAAAAAGTTGTTTCTTCTCATCCACCGTGAAAGATGGTGTTTTCTCATTATGGAAGGGGCACAGACCCTTAAAGGATGAGCCTGCTCTTTTTAGATCGACATACTCACCTATAATATCAACTATATTTGAGCTTTCTAGTATTTGATTTATCTTGCTATCAGAAATTAAACTCATATTATCACCTAAAAAGACTATACTAAACTTGTATTATTTTTCAATTTCATAAAATCTAGAAAATTGCAAATAATTTTTTTCTCTCTTATTTATCTTTAAAATTATTGGCTTAAGATTTGTCATAGGACCTATCTTTATGATAAGATATATAAAAGATTGGCTACTAATTCAGATGTAATTAAGAACCAATGACAGGGGAAGTTATGGAAAATATAAACGAAAATATACTTGAGTCTAGTATCTTTAAGGATGATATAGAAATAAAAATTTTGAATGCGAATGAGAGTTTCTTAACTAATGAAAATAGCTCGAGAATTCAGTTTCATCCCTTCATATATTTTTACTTTATAGTTGAAGGAAGTGGAACCTTCTTTATAGAGAATGATTCAATAAAAATCAAAAAAAATGATTTGGTAATAATAAATTCGAATATCGGTCACAATCTTTATGTAGATGAAGACGAATATGCAGTAAAAACTCTAGGATTCGGTCTAGAAAGTATTGGTCTAACTTCTCACCTAGATGAGGTCCAATCCGAAGAAGAATTGGAGCTTGATAACTTCTTTCACATAACTTGGGAGAATAAGGAAGCCAAGATTAATGAAATTTTTACTAAAATCGTCAATGAATTTCACTCAGAAAATTTGTATGCAAAGACCCTGGCAGACGCCTTGGCCTCTTATTTCCTCATTAACTTCCTAAGACATTTTAGGAATGAAATAGAAGTTGTCCCTGACATAAATATAAATAGGAGAATCGACTACATAAAAAGCTACATCGACAACAATTACTCCCTCGACCTAAGTCTAGAAGGACTTTCTAATATGGCCTATATGAACAAGTTTCACTTAATAGCTGAGTTCAAGCAGTCCTATAGGGTAACTCCTATTGAGTATCTAATACTTAAAAGAATCGAGGTCTCCAAAGGACTTTTGATATCTACAAACCACTCTATGGAAACAATCGCTGAAATCGTAGGCTTTAATTCTCAATCTTATTTCAACCAAGTTTTTAGAAAAAAGGTAGGCATAACCCCTTCTCAATTTAGGAAAAAACACAGACTATAAAACCCAAATCCATACTTAGGATTTGGGTCTTTTCTAATTTTATTATCTAATTTTCTTCAATTCTTATTCTTGTAATTACACCATCATCTACTGACAAGATCCTATAAACATATGGTCCGTATACAATAGCAGTATTTTCATGAATTTCCTTAATCTTTTCCTTATCTGCAAGCTCATAGATGAGACCACCCAAAGTATGGGTCATAGTTGGAAGATTAAGCTTGTATTCCTTGTTGAGTTTCTCAATGGACATAGATGCATCAAAAGTATTATCAAGCTTTGCAATAAGAGTCTTATCTGATAGGATAAATTTCATTACCGCAAAAATAATCGCTACAGAAACTGTTCCGATCAAAATATCTGTAAGTCCTTGAGAATAAACAAGCATCTTCCTTGCTATCACGAATAGAATAAGTGTTAGGATAGATTCGTGGCTTCTAGTAATAATCATAGCTATAAGCTCTATTCCTACTATTAGAAGCAAGGCATGCTTTAAGAATTCATTCATTAGTAAATAGGAGTTTTGAAGATGCTCTACCCTTAATATTTCAACTATATATCCAATTAGTTTCGGTATACCAGAGCAGACTCCCAAAATTACAATCAAACATATTACAATTTCAATAGTAGTTGCCGACTTATCTATTAATTCATTCGCCTTTGTATGTTTCATTAGTATTCCACACCTTGAGTATATTCACTGCTTGCATTCCAAATCAGAAACTCCTCTTGACCAGAATCGTATATGGCCTTGATTTGAGCTTCAACCGCATCCTTATCATATTCCATCCAGTTGCCCTCACCTATCCAGCTTGCAGTAAAGTCTTGGATCCAAGGTCTTGATAGAGGTGGATGGTCAAGTTTTGATAGATACTCTTGCTCCGCTTTCAAGTATCTTTTGACAAGTTCATATGGTTCAAGGTCAGGCTTTTCTATATCAAAAGAGTTAAATCCCCAGTGAGAAGGATAAATCATAGAAGATATAACATCGGTTTGGTTGCTCATCTCACCAAAATCTTGACCGATACCATCTGCTCTTTCAACCTGAAGAGCGTAGCCAAATACGTCAATAGATATAGGGACGCCATCTTCTTGAAGCTCTTCTCTAGCCCTCTGGACAAAACCTGTAATTGCTCCGACTCTCTTATCGCCTTCTTCCATATTCTTATCTTCAAATTCTCCCCTAGGATAGTCTAGAGTATCGCCAAAGGTCTCAAAGCCTTCAGCAAATCTTACATAGTCAAACTGAATCTCATCAAAGCCAGCTTCGGCGGCAAGTTTTGCAATCTTTATATCATAGTCTTGGACTTCTTTAAGGAAAGGATTCATAAAAGCCTCGCCATGGCCATTCTTCCACAAAGAACCATCATCAAGGGTAAATCCCCAGTCAGGGTGCTTTTCTGTAATTATAGAATCCTTGAAGGTAGTTACCCTGCCAATAACATAAATTCCCTTATCGTGCATCTCTTTGATAAATTCTTTTGGATTTATAATATCAATACTCGCATATTCAATATCAGGATCATCAGTATCGAAATCCATTGTGACATTGCCCCAGTCATCTTTGATATCGACTACTATTGAGTTAAGTCTAGTATTTTCCAACATATCCATTATTTTATCGTAAACTTCGGGATTGTTTATGGAATATGTATTGAAATACAAACCCTTAACCCCATCTTTAGGATAGTACTTGCTCTTCTTATCCTTAAGAGAATGAAGTCTTGAAGTGTCATAGTCCATATTGTAGTCATCAGGAGTAACACCTACCTCGTAAGGTACACCAATTTCCTTATCGACAGCTTCATTGACCAAGCCCTTGTTGTTGGTCTTATCATCTTTTTCCTTAGAATCATCTCTCTTTTCGATACTCTCTTCGCTCTTTTTATTTTCACTAGGCTCTGTGCTTTTTTCCGTCTCTTTTGAGCAAGCAGTGAAAATAAGGGCAAGAGTCATCAAAAAAGAAATGATTAACTTTTTGTTCTTCATTTAAGCTCCTTAAAGAATAAGAGCGAACCCAACGGTCCGCCCCTATGAACTTTTACTTTTTAGTTTTGTATTAAACAAAATGCTTACGCATTTTTAACCCTTACATGTTATCCTCTCGAAGGCCATTTCGTGACCTTTTATCTTAGTTTTTCGGACTCAGCATTAGCCCGTCCGGCTCATTGAGGACTTCGTCTCGAAAATGAAAAATGCTTATGCATTTTCCACCCTAACATGATATCCTCTCAAAGGTCATTTCCATGACCTTTTCGCTTAGTTTTTCGGACTCAGCTACGCTTCGTCTCGAAAATGAAAAATGCTTTCGCATTTTCCACCCTAACATGTTGGGACTATTTAATTACCTTTGTAACAACTCCAGATGCTACTGTTCTTCCACCTTCACGTACAGCGAATCTTAGTCCTTCTTCTAGAGCGATTGGTTTTTGGAGTGTGATCTTGAATGTTGCGTTGTCTCCTGGCATTACCATTTCTACG
>QWCJ01000253.1_pt1 | contig 32325 bp, 42 predicted proteins | sample 1972501 | NCBI WGS metagenome assembly QWCJ01 (sample SAMN09866711, study PRJNA288562) | Human vaginal metagenome isolate term2_vaginal, whole genome shotgun... | isolation source: vagina | host: Homo sapiens | place: USA: California
AACAGCTGCCCTTGACGCCTTGGCTGAGGAGAAAATCTATAAAGATTTGAAAAATATAAGTCAAGGAAAGACTCTAATTTTTATCTCCCACAGGCTAGCTTCAACCAGGTTTTGCGATAAAATCATGCTTCTTGATGGCGGAAAGATAAGAGAGATGGGAAGTCACGAAGAACTCTTAGCTAAAAATGGCCTCTATAAAGAAATGTACGAATCCCAAAGAAAATACTATAAGGAGGAAGCTAATGAAAAATAAGTTAAAAGCCTTGTGGCTATTTACCAAAATCATTGGAAGAAATGATCCCTTCTATCTAATAATTATCCTCCTCAATGCCCTAATCAATTCGGCAAAGAGCGTAGTAGATATCTTTGTGCCAATGATTTTTATCAATCAAATCACAAATCTCAGACCTATACCAGATTTTATAAGACTTGTAAGTTTTATAGTTCTAGGAAAAGTCCTCCTTGAAATAATAGCCAGGATCTCTAGCAGGGAAGAATTTGTAAGGCGTCAGGGGATAAATGACTACCTAACCTTCGAGCTTGCCAAAAAAGCCATGGACTTATCCTACGAAAATATAGAAAATCCCCACACCTTAGACCTTAAAGAAAAGGCCAATGCTGCCATCAATATGGGATCAATACATAATCTCTTGTGGTGTTTAAGAGAAATAATAACGAGCCTATCAACAATGCTTGCTACAGCGATAATTATAATACAATTCTCCCCTTATCTAGTGGCTTTTTCCATAGGAATTTCTTTACTGATAATTGTAGCGAGCATCAAAGAATCCGCCTATATTAGAAAATTTGACTTGGAAATAGTGGATGTAAATAGGAGATTCTCCTACTATTTCTCCCTTATGGGTGGACCTAGTTTTCAAAAGGAAATAAGAGCCTATAACCTAGGAGACTTGATAAACTCAAAGATCACCGGCTACCTTAGAAAGATGCTTAATGAATTTAACCAGAGATATGCCTATGAGGCCAACATTGGGGCTATCAAAATTTTCTTAGAAACTATTCTAAGATTTATCTCCTACACCTATGTGGCAATGAGGACCTTATCCCAGGCCTATGGCCCACAGATTACCTTCGGCGAGTTTTCCCTAATAATCTCAGCCAACGAAAACTTTATGAAGGCCTTCCAAGACATGTTTACTGAAACAGGCGACTTTATCCTAAGCCTTGCCAACCTCATCCCCCTCTATGATTTTATAAATCTAGAAGGCTCTAGTGAAAGAAATAATAAAAAGGCAGGGGACTTCGAAAGCCTTGAGTTTAGAAATGTAAGCTTTGCCTATCCAGGAAGTGACAGGCAAATCCTCGATGATATTTCCTTTAAGATCGAAAAGGGCGAGAAAATCTCCATAGTTGGAGTAAATAACGCTGGAAAGACAAGCCTTGTAAAGTTAATAGGAAGATTTTATGAAATAGATAAGGGAGAGATCCTCTACAATGGAGAAAATATCAAAGATATCGATAAGAAATCTCTCTATAAAAAAGTGTCTGCTGTTTTCCAAGATTTTTCCATCATGCCTTTTACAATCAAGGAAAATATAATAGGAAATAAGGATTATAAGAAGGAAAAAATAGATGAGATTCTAAAAGAATTAGGTCTTGATAGAAAAATAGATGATTTAGAATATGGACTTGATACCTATATGAACAAGGAAATTTACGAAAAAGCGACCGACCTATCCCTAGGTCAAAAGCAAAAGCTTGCCATAGCCAGGTGCCTTTACCAAGACCCCGACTTAATCATATTAGATGAGCCGACAGCAAGCCTCGATCCCTTAGCAGAAGCTAAAATCTACGAAGAGTTTAACGAGATGACTAAGGGTAAGACTGTAATTTTCATCTCCCACAGAATGAGTTCATCAAGATTTACCGACAAAATCCTCCTCCTAGACGAAGGAAAAATAGCAGCCTACGATACCCACGAAAATCTAATGCAGAACGAGAACACCTACTCCAGACTATTTAAGTCCCAGGCTAAATACTATAAGTAAAAAACCACAAGCAAGATACCCTTACAAATCACGTGAGGGTCTTACTTGTGGTTTTATCTATTATTGTTCTTCTGTTGAGTTTGTATCTTCTGTACCATTTGAGAAAGCATTTGTTATGGATTCAAATATAGATCTGAAAAAATCTACTATGGAATCCCATAAGCCACTGTCCTTTGCTTCTTGGGCAACCTTATCTATATTATCCTTGTTGTCTTCGTAAAATTGACCTGCCTTGTTTGTGATATCTCCTGCAAGTTTTGTGAGATTTTCCCTAACTTCGGCGCTATCTATAGCGGAAGTTGTTTGGTAATTTTCAAAGTAATTAACTAGGATTTGGATATTGTTATTTGATAATACATTATCCATATCTACATTGTTTAGGGCATCCTTGATATAGATTGCTATCTGATCGGCAGAAGCATTTTCGCCATTTTCTTTCTTGTAGTCGCTAAGTTTTTGTTTTACTTCAATTACTACTGTATCGAGCTTATCTGTATCGAAGTTTTCTTTTCCTTCGTTTTCTTCTGCTACTTGACTTACTGTCTCAAGCTCTTCTTGGGCTGTTTGGGTCCTTTGGGTATCAAGGTCTACTCCTCGCATTTCTTCAGATTTGTAGACTCCGACTAGGGCAGACTCGCCAGTAACAGCTCTTGGGCTTGCTACTATTATGTCTGCATCGCTTATGCCTGCTGTAATTGCAGCATTAGTATATTGGCCTTCTGTAATTTGTGTGATGTTTTCTGGAGTCTTGATCTTAACAGATATTCCCTTAGCCTTGGTGGATCTTTTGACTAGGACTGAAGAGATCATGTTGGAATCTGCTGTTCCGTATCCTAGATATTTTTCAAGATCATTTCCGTCTACATAGGAAATATTAGAATCTCCCTTAACTCCCATAGATTTATTTACTGTAACTTTCTCTTCTTCTGTAAGGGCTACACCATAGATTACATCGTCCTTGTTTGGATCAAAGTCACTTGCCATAGCCACTTGTGGGAGAAGGATTATAAGGGACATCATCCCTGCTAGAATTTTCTTAAACATATTATTACCTATAGGCTTTCAATCTTTTCTATAATTGGACTAAGTTCTTTCATATCTATATCTTCTGCAAGACCTGAGTCGATTTTTTCTGCTATTTGTGGGTCGATTGGAAGCTTGGCTAGGGTGTCTATGTCGTATTTTTTAGCTACCTCATCCAGCCTACTCTTACCAAATATTTCGTGCTTACTTCCACAATCTGGACATTCAAAATAAGACATATTCTCAACCATGCCGATTACTTTCTTGCCCATCATCTTAGCCATCTTGATAGATTTTTCTACGACCATCTCTACCAAGCCTTGAGGGGTCGCTACTGCAACTACTCCATCTATTGGTAGGGATTGGAAGACTGTTAGTGGTACGTCAGCAGTTCCTGGAGGCATGTCCACTATCATATAATCAATATCGCCCCAATCTACATCTGTATAGAATTGTTTTAGGACGTTGGTTACTATTGATGATCTCCAAACAACCGGGTCAGTCTTTTGGCGTAAGATCATGTTTACTGAAACTAACTTGATACCATCACGAGTGATAGCAGGATACATGAGTCCTTCCTTAGTTCCCCTAACTGGCTCATCTATACCAAAGGCTTCTGCCATGGAAGGGCCTGTGATATCAGCATCAAATACTGCGACCTTGTAGCCTTTCTTGTTAAGGCTTGAGGCTAGGAGGGATGAGACTGAAGACTTGCCAACTCCTCCCTTACCACTCATTACTGCTATAACCTTCTTTACAGAAGATCCTTCGTGAAGCTTGATTTTGAATTTATCTAAATTAATATTTTTCTTTTGCATATAATCTCCTTTTCTTAGCATCTGATATTGCCTCAGATGTAGGATTATTATACTTTTAAATTATCATATGTTAAGTTAAATAAATTAGTCTTCTAAGGTATAATTAAGCTACTTATACTTAGGCTAATAAGACAATCTTAATTAAAAATCAATCTTCATATCGCCATCCTTGATCAGCCCCTTATTCTTCATTAGCCTATAAATTATATAAGAAAGGATAGCTGGAAGGATAATGTGAAGGAGGATGACCTTAAATATCGCACCTATTCCCATGGCATTAATCGTTCCAATTTGTCCTACTAGACCACTTGTACCCATTCCTGAACCTAGAGGAGTGTTTTTCATCTTAAAGACTAGGGTCCCGATTGGAGCAAGAATGGCACTTGCAAGGGTTGGCGGAAGCCAAATCCAAGGGTTCTTAATAATATTTGGTACCTGAAACATACTAGTTCCCAGCCCCTGGGCGAGAAGTCCCTCCAAGCCATTATCCTTGTAGGAAATTACAGCAAAGCCTATCATTTGGGCACAACATCCGACTGTGGCCGCTCCTCCTGCAAGGCCTTCTAGACTAAGCATCATACAAATCGCCGCAGATGAAATCGGTAGGGTAAGGGCCATACCAATAGTAACCGCTACAACAATTCCCATAAAAAATGGCCTAAGCTCTGTCGCTTTCATGATAAATAGTCCTATTGCCTTCATAAAACTAGCTACATAAGGCCCTATCAAATCTCCCACCAAGATCCCTACTATAATCGTGACACTGGGAGTAATTATTATATCAAGCTTGGTAGATTTTGAGACAAGCTTACCAAACTCAACTCCAAAAATCGTGGCAAGGAAAACTCCCACAGGCCCTCCCAGCTCATAGGCTCCGAGTCCTACAATAGTAGAAGCAAAAAGGACAAGCTTGGGTGCATTAAGACTTGCGGCAATAGCAACTGCAATAGCAGCTCCACTAGCAGAGTTTGCCAGAGGCCAGAGCCTATCTGTAAGATATGGTATATGTAAGCTTTGACCTAGACTATTTAGGATAGTTCCAACTAAAAGGGAGGCAAAAAGACCAAAGGCCATAGCCCCCAAGGCATCAATAAAATAAGTTCTCCAGGATAAATTTATCCCCTTTTTTCTTAAAAATTCCATAAAATCCTCCAAAATATTTTCAAATAATATTGTAACACAAATTTATTCCATTGTATATACAGTGGCAAATATTTTGAGGTTTTGTATTATTTTTAGACTCTGAATAATTTGTAATTGATAGAATATAAGTTAAATATAATAAGCTGAATCATATTGTTTTTGTTTATGCTATACTTGTTCGGGTAACAAGGTAAAGTAAGGATTTTAATTAATCAGGAGGAAATTATTAGAGGTTATAGATTAATATGATTAAAAAATCAAATTTATTACCATATATTTTTATGATAGCTTCAAGTGTTGGCTATTATAGTAATATTGGCAGAGATGATTCATTATTTGGTTTTTGGATTACCATATTTGTAGTATCATTAATACTTTTAATAGTAAATAATAACGATCTATTTAAAAACATAAATCTAATATTGTATACTATGATATGTTGTTTGTTCTAGGAGTAATATTCATACCACGCATAAACTTACCTTATGGGGCTTCTAGATTAATTATGGCTATTTTAGGAGCTGTATATGCACTTTTAATTAGTCGAAAGAAAAATTGTCTTAAATAATAACTAGAAAAGACAGTTTATGTAAAATGACCTGACCCCAAAATCCAGAAAACAGATGTAGGGGTCAGGTCACATTCCCTCTCATTTTAATTTAAATTATCTAAAACCAGAAAACGCAGAACCTAGTATCATTCCAAAATAACTTTTCCATCTATATTTAAGAATAAGCTTTAAAAATTCATCTAAATTTTCAGATTTATTATCATAACATTCATTCTTAATAAGAGGATAGAGATGATAAGATGCGTAATTTATATTGGTTTTATTATTAACTAAATCTTTAGTTTGTTTTAAAATTTCTTTTTTTGTTTTTTCAGATAGGTGTATATTTTTATCATTATAAATATCATCCATCTTATTTAGAAAATTTCTTTTCTTTTCTTTATTTTTCATTGATTATTTTTTATCTCCCTCCAAAATAAGCCGGTCCATTAGCTATTGAATCAGCCCATCATTTAGTTACTACATTAACAACATGTTGAGCTATGGGAGTTACTTGTACAACCTTTATAGCTCCTGTTTTTGAATTTCTATAAAATGCATAAGGTTGTGCTGTATACATATATACCCATTTACCTTTAGAGGATTTATTCGTAGAAGCTAAAACCATGAAGCCATAATTATTATAATCATATGACTTATCGATAGTTGGTTGAGGGAATCCTGGAACATCAAAATCAGTAATTATTGCTTCCTTAATATTGTTATATATAACTTCTGATAGCTTCATTTCAGGTAAATTTTCACTTTCTGTATCTAATGATGAAGCATATACTTTGATATTATTTAATATTAAAATAAAAGTGAAACAAAGTACTAACGAAAATGCGAATTTAAATTTTTTCTTAATATAAAATCTCCTTTAAAATATTATTTCCAGTAAAATATTATATAGATTAAATGGATATATGCAAAACATAATATTACTTATTAAAATAAGTATTATATATTTTTAGCTAAATATGACTATATAAAATATAGGTTTTTTTGCTAATAAGATTTTCTTATAGGTCTTAGTCTATTAGTATCCCTTTTTCCCTAAGCTTAGCCTCTATACTTTCTTTGGCGAAGTCATTATCCACCCTTATGGTGTGGTAATGGATATTTTCTGTTAGATTTTTTAGGGGAGTTGATTCGTCTATTGATTTGATGAAAACATCTACGCCCTTCCTTGATTTGATATTTAGCTCTTTCTTGATAAGTCCATAGGTCTTGTGGTTGATGAAGACATCGAGGATTTCTCCTCCCCTATCTACTATGATGTTTAGCTCATCTCCTATTTCTTCGTCCCTGTGGGAACATTTTATGATAAATTGTATCTTCGAAGATTGGCTAAGCCAATAGCCCTTGTTGTTTGATTTTATCTGATAGCCACTTGCCTTAAGGATAGAGATATCCTTGACTATAACCTGGCGACTTAGGCCGAATTTCTCTGCTAAGCTTCCTCCAGATATGGGGCTGGTCCTATCTTGTAAGATTCTTATAATTTCTAGTTGTCTGTCTTTGATATTCATATTAACCTCTATATCACTTTACCCCAAAAATAAATTTGACATTATATTTTTTTGAGTGTAATATATAAGCAACAACAGTGATAAGAGGAGTAACCAAAGATTTTAGAATAAAGAGAATCCTAGCTGGTGTGAATGGATATTTTAAATTTTGGTGAAAAAAGCCTTTGAGTTTTGTCGGGGATATTTGATCTGACAGCGGGACTTGCCCGTTATAGCAAGAGAGTATGATTGTACTTATTGAGTAGCTTTTCGTGAGATGAGCTAAAATTAAGGTGGTAACGCGAATTTTCGTCCTTATTGCTTCCGTTTGGAGCAGTAAGGACTTTTATTTTACAATCAAATTTATTAAGAAAGGAATTATTATGAAAAAGCTAGTAAAGATTATCCTTGCACTTATCCTAATCATTACGCCCCTTGGCCAGGTTAATGCAAGCGAAGAAGACACATTCAGAGTGGGTATGGAAGTAAACTACGCTCCCTTTAACTTCTCTGAAGTAAGTGATGAAAATGGAGGCTATCCTGTAGCCAACTCCACGGGCGAATATGCCAACGGTTATGACGTCCAATTTGCCAAGAAGATCGCCGATGGTCTAGGCAAGAAGCTTGAAATCTACAAGATCGAATGGGACGGACTAATTCCTGCCCTAACTAGTGGCAAGATCGATGCAATAGTAGCTGGTATGAGCCCAACCGCTGAAAGGCTAGAGCAAATCGACTTTTCTGTTCCCTACTACCATGCCAAGATGGTTGTAGTTACCCAAAAGGACTCAAAGTATGAGGATGCTAAGTCCATTAACGACTTCGAAGGAGCAAAGATTACCGCCCAACTAGGGACCTTCCATGTAGCTATGATAGATCAAATGGCAGGTGTTAACAAACAAGAGTCCATGGACTCCTTCCCTACAATGATTGCTGCTGCAAATGCTGGGACTATTGATGGATATATCTCAGAGGAGGCTGGAGCTGAATCTGCTGTGGCTGCCAACCCAAAGCTTACTTATGTAACTTTTGATGAAGCTAATGGCTTTGAGACTAATGACGAGGATACAACAGTAGGAGTAGGGATTGCCAAAAATTCTCCTCTTACAGAAGAAGTGAACAAGGTTCTTTCATCTATGGATATAGAAAAGGAACAAGAAGAGATTATGGGAGTAATGACCAAGCTTACTGCAGATGAGGAAGAAAGCGCAGGCTTTATCGATGAAGTTAAATCGATTTGGGCGACCTACTCTACTCTTTTCCTAAAGGGTGTGGTAAATACCCTAATCATAGCCATAGTTTCCACAATCCTAGGTTTCCTCTTAGGTCTTTTGGTTGCAGTTATTAGGGGAATGGAAGTCAAAAAGACAGACAATGCCTTTACCTACTATCTCCACAAAATAATCAACTGGATCTTGGGAGCTTATGTTGAAATATTTAGGGGAACCCCAATGATGGTTCAATCCGTAATAATCTTTTACGGACTTAAGCAATATTTCGATATAGACCTATCGACTATGTTTGCGGCAATTCTAATAGTTTCAATCAACACAGGAGCCTACCTATCTGAGGTAGTCCGTGGAGGAATCAATTCGATTGACAAGGGACAATTTGAAGCCTGCAAGGCTATAGGAATGACCCATTTCCAAACTATGGTTCACGTAATCCTTCCTCAAACAATACTTACAATTCTTCCTTCTATTGGAAACGAGTTTGTAATAAATATCAAGGATACATCAGTCCTTAACGTAATTTCTGTAACAGAGCTATTCTTCATGAGTAAGTCTGTCGCAGGATCAACCTACCAATACTTCCCAACCTACTTGATAACAGCAGTGATTTATTTCGTCCTAACCTTCACTATTACGAGAATCCTTCTTGTCCTTGAAAGAAGATTTAGGGATACTGACTTTATCATGGAATCATCAACAGGAGCAAACAATGTCTGAGATAATTAGAGTAAACAATTTAGAGAAAAAATTCGGAGACAACCTAGTCCTTAAGGATATAAATATGGCTGTAAATGAAGGAGAAGTAGTCTCTATCATTGGATCTTCTGGGTCTGGTAAGTCGACCCTCCTTCGCTGCCTTAACCTCTTGGAATCTCCTACAAGTGGAGAAATCCTCTACAGGGGCGACAACATCCTGGACCATAAGTTCGACCAAAGAAAATACAGGTCCAGGGTCGGCATGGTATTTCAAAACTTCAATCTCTTTGCCAACAAGACCGTCCTTGAAAACTGTATGCTAGGACAAATCAAGGTCCTAGGCAGAGATCACAAGGAAGCTGAAGAAATTTCTAGAAAGTATCTAGAAAGCGTAAATATGCAAAATTATGTCAACGCCAAGCCTAGCCAAATCTCCGGTGGCCAGCAACAAAGGGTGGCCATAGCCCGTGCCCTTTGCATGGACCCTGACCTCCTACTTTTCGATGAGCCAACAAGTGCCCTAGACCCAGAGACAGTAGGAGAGGTCCTAGATGTAATGACCAAGCTTGCCAAAAGCGGGATGACCATGATTGTAGTAACCCACGAGATGGACTTTGCAAGAGATGTATCTAGCAGGGTCTTGTTCATGAACAAGGGAATCATCCTAGAAGACGGCACTCCAGAAAAAATATTTACAAACCCAGACCACGATAGGACCAAGGAGTTCCTAAAGAGATTTTTGGGAGAAAATTAAATTATTAAGCTTAAAAATGTGATAATAAGCGGAGGATTAGATTAAAGATCAGATCTTCTGCTTTTTACTTACAAATTTTTCACTTATCTTTTATTTTTTGCCTTCCTAACTAGTACAATAATTTTATCAAAAACTTATTTAGTAAAGGAGTTTAGATGATAGATAAATATATAAATCATATTAGGGGACTGGTAAAGTTTAATGGAGTAGATCCTGATGAGTTAGAAATAATAGTTAAAGATGATAAAATTATATTTTTATACGAGAGCCACTTTTCCCTAATTAGCATGAGTCTATTAAATTTCTTGGGTAAAGAAGGTATGAAATTTGATTTTGTCCTCGGCGCCGACTCAGAGGAAGACTTTGCAAAAGATAAAATAAATAGTATACAAATTACTGTTGATATCGGGGAACTAAGCAAAATGAATAACTACTTGATTGATTTTAAGGACCTTGATTAGTAAAATTATTTTCAGTAAGTATCTCTCAATTAAAATATTCGACCAGAAGCTAAGGGCAGGATTTAACATTTCCCGCCCTTTTGTTTTCCTAGTTCCTAGGATAATATTATTTATTAAGTATTATATTTAGGATTTTTTCAGTAACTTCTTGTAGGTCTTATCTGTAAGTATAGCTCCAAGGGGTGCTGTGTAGAGGATTGCTATTACTGATATGGCAAGGATCAGCTTACCGCTTGCAATACCATATCCTAGGGCTACCGGTCCTATGGCTGCTTGGACTGTGGCCTTTGGTAGGTAGGCGAAGCCTGAAAATATCTTCTCGCGTTTTTCAAGATTTGAAGGAAGAAGAGCCAGGTAGACTCCAAGCATCCTAAATATTAGTCCTCCTGTGATTAATAAAAGGGCTGGTAGGATTTCTTCTCCTATTATGGAAAGATCTACGGTAATTCCCACTAGGACAAAGAGGAAAATCTCAAAAAGCTCCCAAAGGCTTCCATAAACATCCAAAAGCTCATCTGCAAGGTCTTGGTCGAGCTTTTTAATCGTCATAGTCATAGAAATAATAGCCACAAGGCCAGAGAAGGCTATATAGCTCTTGCTTAAGTTCTCTATTTCTAAGATAAAAAATGATAGGCCCATAAGGACTATTACCTTATAAATTTTGCCCAAACCTATCTTTGCATAAATTATATCAAGGATATATCCTAGTATGATTCCAAAAAGAATTCCTGTAATAATTGATATAGGAATATTTAGAAAACTTCCCATAGAGGCTTGACCTCCTAGCTTTAGATTGATAAAAACTGTAAAAAATACTATGGTGTAGACGTCATCTATGGAAGAGCCTGCAAGGATTATCTCGGGGATTTTCTTATCTTCTCCATAGCCTTCTTCTATAAGCCTTATCATCCTTGGCACTACTATGGCAGGAGATACTGCCGCAAGGACAGCTCCAAGGATGGCACTATCGATATAGGGAAGGTTAAAGATTTTATTTGCAAGAAATGTTATAGCGACCATCTCAAAACTTGCTGGAAGGAAGGTCATTAGAATTGCAGGAAGACCGACCTCCCTTAATCTATCAAAAGATAAGCTAAGACCAGCTCTCGATAGGATCACAACTAGGGCAATCTGTCTTAAGTCCTTCGAAAGATTCCCTATATCTCCTTTTACTAGTCCCAAGAGATTGGGGCTTATGATAATCCCTGCTAGAAGCATACCTAAGATGGGGGCGAGTTTGATTTTTGAAAAAAGCTTAGAGCCGATTAGGCCTGCTATCATTATAAGTCCGACATTTGTTAACATTTTTCCTCCTAAAAAAAGCTGATGGCCCTACAATCAAGTAGAAGTCATCAGCTTATAGCGTTTATTTTACAGGGAAGAACTTCATTTCCCTAAATTTATTTTACTTTTTATTTACCCTTATTCAACTAGGGCACCCTTTTTGGCGAGCCTATCTGCCCAGTCGTTGTACTTGTCGTTGGAATGTCCCTTGACCTTGACAAAGCCTATCTTTAGGCTCTTCCTCGCTTCTTTTACAAAGTTCTTGTAGGAAATAGTAAGATCGTTATTGGCCTTCCATTCGTCATTGGCCCAGGAGGAAATTCCCTGATAGTCGTGATAGATTATTATTTTTTCTCTTTTCTCTTCCAGGGCCTTTTTTATAGCAAGCTCACTTGCCCTAACCTCTCCTGCTACATTTCTATGCTTGTAGAAGTCATCTGTGTAGGATTCGTATAGCTCTTCTTCCCCATCCTTACTTATGTAGACAACCCCTGCCCCGTAGATCTTCTCCTTAAGATTATAGGATCCATCCACATAGGCTATTATTGTTTCGTCATCTACTTCAATCGTCTCTTCTATATCTTCCATAAAGGCTATAGCATCTTCCTTTTTCTTAAAGGACTTGTAGCTCGCATTGGAAAATCCCTTTACTTCCTTAAGACAAGAATCCCAGGATGTGTATATCCCAGGATTCCTTCCCCTTTTTACTGCGTAATATTTCATAAGCTTTCCTTGTTGGCCCAGTAGGTTACAGAGCCTGGTCCTACAGTGAATACTCCATTTCCATTTTCATCAATCGTAATGTCCTCGTTTTTTCCAGAAAGGTCCACATAAGTCGCTCCAGCCTCGCTCTCTCCCACAAACATTTGCTTTTCAGCCATGTCTTTGATCGAAATTAGGACAACAAGGGGCTTATGGTCTTCGTCTCCTCTTCTGACCCAACCTATAACTGAAGGGTCGTCGAAGTAGTTGTCTTCCTCGCCGTAGTTGTAATTTTTCCTGACCTTAAGCATATTGTTTATAAGGTCGTATTTGGCTTCGGTCTTTACCTCTCCTATTAGTCCATAATAGTCTCCTGCGAAGATACATGGATAGCCGTCTTTTCTGAATAGTATCATAGCATAGGCAATCTCCTTAAACCAATCTTCAACCCAAGAGTCTAGAGACTGGCCTGGTTGGCTGTCGTGGTTATCTACAAAAGTCACAGCTTGGGCAGGGAAGTCTGCCACGATTGTATTATCGAAGATCTTTCTCATGTCGTAGTTACCCATGGACTTGCTTGCCTCTTGCATATGAAAATGTAGGGGAACATCGAATAAATCTATGTTATAGTCTGTAGTTTCGAGGTATTTGGCGATTTCTTCCTTGTTATATTGCCAGAATTCTCCAAAGAGATAGAAGTTCTCCTCTCCCTTTTCATTTATTATATGGTCTGATAGGTCGTGGATGAAGTTAGATGAGATATGCTTTAGGGCGTCGTATCTGAAGCCATCGACCTTGGTCTCGTCGATGAACCAGTCGGCCCATTTGAAAATCTCTTCTCTGACTTCTGGGTGGTCGTGGTCGATGTCACAATTCATCAGATAATCGAAGTTACCCTTTTCGCCTGATACATCCTCTTCCCAATATTTTCCGTCTCCAAGGATTCTAAATATAGCCGAAGTATCACTTTTTACGTCATAGTCCACACCTGAGAAATGATAATAATGCCAAACCATGTCGGAATACTTACCAGCCCTTCCCTTAAAGTCAAAGCCGGTCCAGGCTTCTATGTCCATCTCTCCTGAGACGTCTTGCTCTCTGTTGTTTTGATCAACCATGACTGCCTTAAATTCTTCTGTAAAGTCAGCATTTCCCTTATGGTTTAGGACCACATCGGCATAGCATTTGATCCCAGCATCTTGTAGGGACTTGATAGCGTCAAGGAGCTCTTCTTTGGTTCCGTATTTGGTTCTTATAGTTCCCTTTTGGTCAAACTCTCCCAGATCCCAGAGGTCGTAGACCCCGTAGCCTACGTCCATATCGCTTCCTCCCTTAGTCATAGGTGGAAGCCACAAGCCATCAATGCCATTTTCCTTTAGGGTCTTGGCATCTTTTTTTAGTTTCTTATAAAAGTCTCCCGATCCATCTGTGTCCCACTCGAAAGACTGCATCATGACTTCATTGGCCATACTTACTCCTTACAAATATCAATTGACTTACTAGCACCAATCCTGCTAGCGCCAGCTTCAATCATATCCATAGCTTCTTGTCTAGTATGGATTCCGCCACTTGCCTTAACTTCTAGCCTATCTCCTACTGTTTCCTTCATATGTTTTACGTCAGAGGCTAAAGCTCCTCCCGTAGAAAATCCTGTAGAAGTCTTTACAAAATCAGCTCCAGCTTCCTCAGCTAGCTCACAGGCCTTAATCTTTTCCTCGTCAGTTAATAGGCAAGTTTCAATGATTACCTTAAGGATTCTATCTCCTATAGCTTCCTTACAAGCTCTTATATCATCTAGGACATAGGCGTAATCCTTATCTTTGAGTCTTCCGATTGGAATTACCATATCGATCTCGCTTGCCCCGTCTTCTACGGCGCATTTTGCCTCATAGGCCTTGGCCCTTGTAGCCATTGCTCCTAGTGGAAAACCAACTACTGCAGCGATTCTTACGTCTTTATTGTAGGCTTTGATATCCTTAACGTAGGTAGAGTTTACACATACGCTATAGAAATCATTTGCGATAGCTTCATCGACAAGGGTTTTTATCTCGGAAATTCCTGCCTCTGGCTTTAAATTAGTGTGGTCTATATATGAATTTAGTTTTTTCATTATTTCTCCTTATATTCGATTTGGACAAGGCTAAGGTCATCTTCCTGCTTGCCCCAGGTAAAGTTTTTAATATCTGCGTAGCTTTTTTCTAGGTCGTGGTAGGTTGCAAAGTTTTCTCTTAGTCTCTCAAGTCCATACTCACATCTTTTCTCATCCTTCGTCTCTATGGCCCCGTCGGAAAAGAGAAGGAGCCTATCTCCATTTTCCAATTCTACCATCTTTTCGTCATAATTATCTGGCTCTATAATATTTGAAATCATCCTGCCGCTTGCCAAAAGATAAGTTACCTCTTCATTGCTTTTGGAATACCAAAGGGGAGGACAGTTGTGACCAGCATTAGAAAATGTTAGGGAATCTTTTCCCACATCAAATATTCCAAGCCAAGCTGTGAAATATTGACTTGACTCCATGCCAAGTTTTGCGAACTTCTCTCTTAATTTAAATAAAATCTCTGATGGGGAATAGTCAGGGTGCTTGTCTAAGATGGCATTCATGGTTACCTTGATAAACATAGTCATTATCGAAGCCTTGACCCCATGGCCCATAATATCTGCAATGTAGAGGGCATATTTTCCTTCTTTAATCTTGATTAGGTCAAAGAAATCTCCAGAAAGTTCATCACTAGGTATATACTTACTCTTCAAGCTAAGCTTGCCATAGGCCTTATTCCTAGGAAGGATGTTAGTTTGAATCTTCTTTACGAATCTTACATCATCGAGCATGTCTCTATTGTTATTAAAAAGCTCAATTTTCATCAAACTTTCTCGGGTTATGTCCCTATATACTTCCACAATCCCCAAAAACTCATCTCCATTGTAGATTGGAGATGACTTGATAGAAAAGTATCTCTCATCAATTAACTTTTCTTCGATCATGGTAGTGTTTCTTACAGCTTCATTCCTATCTCCTAGGAGGAAAGAGGAAGACTCATCGACATAGTTTTTTAGCTCAGAAGACATATCGCACGCTTTCTTAAAGACATCATTAATAAAGATAGTCTTGCCGTTTGTATCGACAATCCTAACCCAATCATCCATAGAATTTAATATGAAAAAATTTTTATCTTCAGTAAAGTTACTTGTATTTGCCATCTCTTCCTACCTTAAGCTTGTTATAATAACTATATCTTTTAATAGTTAATTATCAATATAAAGAGAGTCTACATTTATCCAGTAAAAAACCACGGCAAGGAAAATCCCTCCGTGGTTATATAAATCTATTATTTAAATTCAAACTTATTAGAATTGTCAAGACTTGCTCCGTTTACATATTTTTCGTCAATACCAAAGAAGTAAGTCGCTACAAAACCTCCCACATATCCTGCAATAAGTCCAGCAAGATATCCTAGCCATCTATTATTATAAATAAGTGGAATTAGGGCAACTCCTGAAGGTCCTATAGCAGTCGCTCCGATTGAACCTATTAGACCAATTACAGCACCGCCAACTCCACCACCAATACAAGCTGTGATGAAGGCCTTACCCATTGGTAGGGTTAGGGCGTAGATTAATGGTTCGCCAATTCCAAGAATTCCAACTGGAAGTCCACCCTTGGCTATGGTTTGGATTTGCTTATTATTCTTGCATTTTACCAAAATCGCAATGGCAGCTCCAACTTGTCCAGCCCCTGCCATAGCAAGTATTGGAAGAAGATAGGTAGCTCCTTGTGATTCAATCATAGCTACATGAATTGGGGTGAGTATTTGGTGAAGTCCAAGCATTACCATTGGAAGGAACAATGCACCTAGTATAAATCCAGATATAGGTCCACCTATATTGATAACTCCATCTATAAATCCAATTAGCCCATTAGAGATAAGTCCTGCTAGTGGCATAATGATAAACATATGAAGTAGTCCTACAATAATTAGCGAGATTGCTGGAACAATTATAATATCCAAAGAATCTGGCACAGCCTTGTGGAGGGCATTTTCAACCTTGGATAAAATCCAAACTGATACTAATACACCAATAACTCCTCCTTGACCTGCAGCAAGTGGTGTTCCTAGGAAAATATTATTTATTGGCATATCTGGATTCATTCCAGTAAGATAGACCATTCCTCCAACTACTCCACCTAGGCCTTGATTTGCCTTAAAAACTCTCGCTGCATTTATACCTATAAATATATTAAGATAGGCATAAAGACCATTTTTCATAATATTGAGAACTTGGATTAATGTTGCCACAGACTCTTGGCTTACGCTGCCTGCTGTAACCATATTTTGTAAAACTGAAGCTACACCACCAATAAGACCTGCCCCAACGAAGGCTGGAATTAGTGGAACAAATACTGAAGCAATGCTTGATGTAAATTTCTTGAATCCACTTTGCTTTTGCTTAGCCTTGTAGCTTTCTTTGTTTTCCTGGGTTTTTCTTTGAAGTTTTTCCTTTTCAGTTTCTTCGCTAAAGTTGCTATCTGATAGGTTGGCCATAGCTCGTGCTACCTTCTCGCTCTTACCTGGTCCTAGAATTACTTGAACTTGTTCTCCTTCTACAAGACCAAGGACTCCTTCTCTTGATTTGATATTTTCATAAGCAATTAGGTCGGGGTTATTTACTTTTACCCTAACTCTAGTCATACAATTGATGACTTCTCTTAAGTTTCCTGATCCACCAAAATCTTCTATCAATAATTTGGCTAATTCATTGTTTGTCATATCACAAATCCTCTCTTATAAAACCTTGATTTATTTTTAATATCTCTAGGGCTTTCTCATAACTTATGTTCTTATTTGCCATTATTATTGCAGGTTTTACTTCTCTATTAGCTTCTTCTAATATTTCTCCTGCCCTTTCATAGGAAATTCCTGTCACTTCTACTATAATCTTTCTAGCCCTATCTATAAGCTTCTCATTAGTTGGCCTTAAGTCGACCATAAGATTATCATAGACCTTGCCAATCTTAACCATGGCTGTGGTCGATATCATATTGAGAACCATTTTGGTTGCAGTTCCTGCCTTCATCCTGGTAGAGCCTGTAAGCACTTCCGCTCCAGTTTCTATTTCTATCGGATAATCTACGTGAGAAGAAATTAAGGCATTTTTGTTACAAGCAATAGACCCAGTCTTAGCACCTAGCTTTTTAGCGTATTCAACAGCTCCTATGCAGTAAGGAGTTCTACCGCTTGCTGCAATTCCTATAACAAAGTCCTTGGATGTGAGATTTTCCTTAATCAAATCTTCTTCTCCTGCCTTTACGCTATCCTCAGCATTTTCTATAGGATGACGGAGGGCATAGTCTCCTCCTGCAATAAGACCTGTTACAAGTTTTGGATCTACAGAAAATGTTGGAACAGTCTCAGATGCATCGAGCACCCCAAGTCTTCCGCTAGTTCCTGCTCCTAGATAAAACAATCTTCCACCATTTCTTAAAGTCTTTACTACTTCTTCTGTAAGCTTTTCAATATCCTCCAAGGATTGTCCAACACTTCCTGCAATCGTCCTATCTTCTTTATTAATAATCTCCAAAATCTCCCTAGTAGTCTTTAGATCTAAGTTTGCACTTTTGGGATTTCTATCTTCTGTTGAAGACAATCTCATCACCTCCTTTTATATAATCAATTAGTTCAATGTGTGTAGTATCCACTTTTCCTATAAGATTTCTATCTGATATGATACCTAAATCTCTCTTACAGATTTCAATCTCCCCGCTGTATCTTCCAGCCTTCTCGTTTAGGATTAGTATATCTCCTCTTTTAGCATAGAAGGAAGAAGCCGCTTCTACCTTCCTATATTTCCTCTCATTTCTTAGGATATATTCGCTAAGATCCATCCTTTGTTTAAAGCCTTTGATATAATTAAATTCATCATTCATATTAACTTTAAGGCTTAACTTATTATCTTTATGAAAATCTCTAATGTTAGAAATATTCTTATCATCAACCCCTTCAGCTATTATTATAGAATCCATCCCGTATTTTCTCTTAAGTTTAACAAAACTTAGGTAGGGATCCTTCAGTCTTTGACTTTCAAGGGTTGGTAGACTCCTATACATTGGGCCACGCAAGTTCTCATTGCCAGGCACAAAGGCAAGAGTCTCTATTCCTAATGACTTAAATAGATCATTTCTCCTCCTAAGATAATCTTCTCCCAGACCTGTAAATTCAAGAGGATAGTAGTTGTGTATGGCAAGGATATTATCCTTATTCGCACCGAAGGATAAAATTTCATTTAGGATTTTCCTATCTATAGTAGAAGCGTTTATAGAAATCCTATTATTCTTACTTAATTCGGCTATCTCTTTGCTATTAAAACCATAATCAAGCCTCAGTATAAGGTCCATATCCATAAGTTTTGGATACCTACTAAGGACATCCTTATTTAGATCGACGCAAATCCTAAAGTCTCTTCCAATGGATTTTTCGCAAAGATTCAAGAACTTTTCGAAAGTATTCTCTCCTTCTGGATAATGAATCGAAGTAAATAAAATATCAAAACCCTCATACTTATTTACTTCTTCTTCTAAATCAAAGTCCCTATCAAAATATAAAGAAAAACCAAGCATAATTATCTCTTTATTTTCCTATAGGCAAAAGCTGAAGAAAGTGCGAGTCCAATTAAGGGTATTAATCCATCTACACCTGTTTTAGGATTAAAGCTTTCAACAAGCTTTGCTTCCTTGCTAGTATTTTCTAAAGTATCATAATCATATTTTTTATCATCAATACTACTAGCTTCTTCGCTTGTATTTTGGTACTTATCTTTAATAATCTGATTTGTATTTTTTATAGCTATATAATCATTAAGTCGAGCTTCATCAAGAAAGCCTTCCTTATCTTTTAGCATCCTTTCTTGTCCAATCGCCAATTCATTTGCTAGAGCCATAACTAGCTCTTTTGAATTATCTTGAAGAGATTTATAAATTAAAGTACTAACCGCACCATAACCTCCACTCTTAGAAGCGTCAGCATAAAAATAATTAGGATTTTCTTTATTATCTAATACATAACCATTCTTTTTATTTGTTAATAAGACGAAGGTCATTCTCTCCAATGGATCGATAACTGTAAGGCTGCCTGTCCAGCCGGTATGGCCAATTGTATTCGAACTTGCTAGGTTAGAAAATGCCCAAGCATATCTACCATCAGCCATTCTTCTCCAACCTAATCCGTAAGATGGATTAACTTCACTTGCTTTTATAAATTCATCTTGAGTTTTTTTATCCCAAAATCTAATATTTTTATATCTACCTTCATTTAGCATAATATTTGCAAGTTTTGCTAATTCTCGTGAATTTGAAAACAATCCTGCATGACCACTTACTCCACCCATAGCATAATAAGCTTTCTCATCATGAACCTCACCTTGGATGGTATCCTTTCTGATATTTTTGAAATCAACTGCACCATCTCTTGTATTACCATTTAGTTCGGTAGCAGCTATCTGATTTTTATCAAAACCATTTTCTAAAGGATTAAATGTTGTATATCTAAGATTTAATGGCTTAGCAAAGTTTTCATCAAAGTATTTATCCAATCTTTGTCCCGTAACTTTTTCTACTATAAATCCAAGAAGCATATAATCTACATCTGAATATACTGATTTTGATCCAGGCTCGTATGAAAGAGGTGTTCTCATTACCATATCCAATGTTTTTTCCCTATGTTGTGAAAACAAATCATTAACTCCATTGATATTGCCATCATCTTTGTCGTAATTGTTATTGTGGTATTGAGGATCAGCAGGAAATCCAGCTTGATGTCTGAGTATATCCCTAATAGTCATTTCATTTTTACCCTTTATAGGACTTTTTTCGTCATCCTTAAATTCTGGAAAATACTTAGACACTTTATCATCAATATTGATTTTTCCTTCATAAACCAACTTTTGTAAGCTATAATTTGTCGCATACATTTTTGTATTGCTTGCAAGATCAAATAATGTATTCTCATCGACTTTAACCCTATCCTCAAAAGGAATAGATTCTCCATTTTTTTCGAAATTATTTACATAACCAAATTGATAGTCATATATATCTTCATTGTCTCTAATTACACTAATCTGGCCTCCAGAAAAATTCTCCTTTACTTCTTCTTCAAGTAGTGTTTCCATCAAATTAGTTACTTTTTCATCCAATTTGTTATCGATGTTAGTAAATCCTTTTTCTTCCTTTCCAGATTTAATCTTTACATCGACTTTTTCTTTAACATTTAAAATATCTACAGAATTTTTTCCTTCTTGAATAAGCTTTCTAGCCTCATCATCAGACTCTACAGCCTTACCATTTACAAAAACATCTGCCTTATCATAGTCACTAACAGTAATCTGATCTGAAATATTATCATCGTAATAAAATTTATGAGATGAGTTAGTCAAAATAGAATCATCATATTCTTCAATGCTTGTTGGAAAACTATAATCATATTCAATTACATCATCACTGCTATATTTTTTACTATCGGCATTTGCATTAAATGGGATTAAGAAGGTAAAGGCTGCTATAAGCAATATTTTTTTATTCATAAAAAACTCCTATTTTAATTTATCAGTTAGTTCTTTAGAAACCATAAGATTTTTTACCACTTCGTCCATATTTTTTGATATATAGCCATAGAATAAGATATCTGTTATTATTTGCGAAGCAAATCTAGATGAAATTGCACCGTACCTCATCTTTTTTTCAATTTCAGGGATAGGTATTAGGATATCTGACATATTAGCGAGTTTTCCTCGACCAGCTTTTGTAATACTTATTAGTTTTGCACCAATCGTTTTAGCATATTCTGCAGCTATCAATACTTCTTTTGAAAGAGCAGTGTAAGTCTTCCTTGATATTTGTCAGTAAACTTAAATTTGTATGGGCATCTGTCTCATAAAAGGCCTTCTTGCCTGATCTTTGAAGCTTATAGAGAAAATCCTCACATACTAGTCCTGAAGATCCAATCCCAGCTAGATAGACGAAGTTAGCATATACAATATTATCAATTGCCTTTGAGATTTGATCTTCATCTATTAGAGCGTAGGTCTTTTCTATTGATGATATTACATTGATTTTGCTTTTTTCTATTATATCTCCTACCTTATCATCCGCCGAAATCACTTCTGACTTAAGGTTTATTTCATCATTTTCTAGGCTTTTTGCTATATCTAGCTTAAGCGAGGTGTATCCCTTATATCCTATTTTTTGAACAAATCTTATTATGGCTGATTGTGACGTTCCAGTTAAATCCGCGAGTTTTTGAGAGTTAATCTTTATTACCTCTCCGGGTTTATCAAGAATATATTTTGCAATTTTCGTATCAGAAGGTGTAAAATCTTCTGATCTTTCTTTAATTTTTATTGTGTAAGTCATATAGACTCCTAACGTGAAAAGCTTTTCTTAGTTTAATTATAGCATAATAAATATTTATTTCAATCTTTTTTTCAAAACATTAAATAATTATTTCAAGTAATCTATGACCTCTCTTAAGCTGCTAGCTTCCCTATCAGCTTCAAAGTACTTATCAAAACTTGAATCATGGATTATAAGATAGTCCATATTAGATTTCCTACAAGCGAGATACCCGTTATAAGAATCTTCTAAGATTAAAGCTTCTTTATCCCTTATATTAAAGTGTTTCTTAGCTTTGATAAAGATTTCAGGATCAGGTTTACTTCTTTCTACCTCATCTCCTGAGATTATATAGTCAAAGAAATCCCTTATCTCTTCTTTTTCTAAGAGAAATTCTATCTTTTCCCTATCACTTGATGAGGCTAGGGCGCATTTAATATTGTGTTCTTTTGCGTAATATAATAATTCCTCTAGTCCTTCTTTTTTGAGGGAGTTTGTGTATCTTTTAAAGTAATTCTTTCTAAAGCTTTCTAACTCTTCTCTTAACTTAACTACCTTTTCTTTAGATCCCAAGATTTTAAATAGTTCATCTCTAATTAATTCCTCGTTCTTCCCTGTAAATCTCATCCTTAGGTCTTCGTTAAAAGTAAAGCCGTATTTGTGAGCGACTTCAAACCAAGAATTGTAATACATAAGCTCCGTATCAAACATGAGTCCATCCATATCGAATATTAATAGTTTGTATTTCATATCTTCTCCTTAAATCAGGCTTATCCAAAAATAGGCGAAAAAAAAGCACCTTCAATCTCTCAAAGATGCTAGAAGTTATTTTATACTTATCTCAAAGTTTTATTATACTAATTCAAGAATAGCACGTTCAGATCCGTCGCCTCTTCTTGGTCCTAGTTTTAGTACTCTTGTGTATCCACCGTTTCTATCTTCATAGTTTGGTGCGATTTCGTTAAATAATTTTTGAACAGTTTCTGCCTTATATAAATAAGCTGCTGCTTGTCTTCTTGTGTGAAGTGTATTCTTCTTTCCTAGTGTAATCATTTTATCAGCCATTTTTTGTGCTTCTTTAGCTCTAGTTACAGTAGTTTCGATTCTACCATTTTCTAATAGTGATTGCACAAGGTTTCTAAGCATAGCATTTCTGTGGTCAGTTCTTCTGCCAAGTTTTCTTTTATCGGCCATACTTACCTCCTATTCATCTTTTAAGCTTAGACCTAACTCGTCTAGCTTTTCTATTACTTCTGTGAGTGACTTTTTACCGAAGTTCTTGATTGTTTTTAGCTCAGACTCGCTAACCTTGATTATATCGCCAACTCTGTCGAAGCCTGCTCTTTTTAGACAATTAAATGATCTTAGACTTAGGTCTAATTCTTCTATTGTCATTGCCAAGTCTTCTGAAAGACTATCTTCTTCTTCTACTTCTTCTATTTCTTCTTCTTCCACTTCAGGTGGGAATTGTTGGTTAGGCAATTCGTTGAAGAAGGAGAAGTTTTCGATTAAGATTGATGATCCTTCTGCAAGGGCTTCTTGTGGTGTAATAGTTCCATTTGTCCAAACTTCCATAACAAGTTTGTCATAGTCGGTTGATTCGCCTACTCTTGTATTTTCTACAGTGAAGTTTACTTTCTCAACTGGAGTAAATGATGAATCAATTGCGATTGCGCCGATTGGGTCGCTTTCTTTCTTGTTATCATCAGATACCCTATAACCCTTGCCATCTGTTACATCCATCGCTATAAATAGTCTTGATTTCTCGTTAACTGTTGCGATGTAGTGGTCAGGATTTGCTATATCTACGGAACTATCTGCTTTGATATCTTTTGCTGTTACAATCTTTGGTCCTTCAATGTCTAAAAACAATGTTACATCTTCATCTACATGTTTTGTAACGTCTAGACCCTTAATGTTTAGAACTATTTCAGGAACATCTTCTACTACCCCATCTATAGTGGAGAATTCGTGAAGCACTCCTTCTATAAGTATTTTTGAGACGCTAGAACCAGGTAAGGATGATAAAAGCACCCTTCTCATACTGTTTCCAATGGTTGTACCATATCCTCGCTCAAGTGGATATAGGGCGAATTTACCGTAATTTTCTTCTTCGTCTATATCCAATATCTGTATATTTGTATCTAATTTTTCGATCATGGTAACTCCTTAGTTCTAACTTTATTTATGCCTACTTAGAGTAGAACTCTACGATCATACGTTCTTCAACTGGGATGTCGATATCTTCTCTTGTAGGGAATCTGTCTACAGTTACTTTTAGGTTTTCTAAATCACTTGATAACCATTCAACTACTCCAAATGTTGCATTTGTTTCTTTGATAGTTTTAAATAGTGTGTTTGATCTAGATTTTTCACGAACTTCGATTACATCGCCTTCAGATACCTTGTATGAAGGAATGTCAACTTGTTTACCATTAACTGTTAGGTGTCCGTGTGTTACGATTTGACGAGCTTCTCTTCTAGTTCTAGCAAGACCAGATCTAAATGCGATATTGTCTAGTCTTCTTTCGCAAAGGATTATAAGTTGTTCACCTGTTTGTCCCTTCATTTTAGAAGCGGCTTCGTAGTATCCTCTAAATTGTTTCTCACTAACTCCATAGATGAATTTAGCTTTTTGCTTTTCTCTTTGTTGCATTCCGTATTCGGAAAGTTTGCTTCTTCTATTTGGAAGAGCTCTTTTGCTTTCTCCTGTATATCCTAGGTATGCTGGAGAAATTCCTAAAGCTCTTGCTTTTTTGTATACTGGATCTTTTGATACTGCCATAGTCTCTCCTTACTAAACTCTTCTTCTTTTTGGAGGTCTACATCCATTGTGAGGAATTGGTGTTACGTCTTTGATCATTGTAACTTCAAGTCCTGCTGCTTGTAGACTTCTGATTGCTGATTCTCTTCCTGAACCAGGTCCTTTAACGTAAACTTCTACAGTTTTTAGTCCTTGATCGATAGCTTTCTTAGCTGCAACATCTGCTGCTTCGCTTGCTGCAAATGGAGTAGATTTTCTGCTACCTCTAAATCCTAATTGTCCAGCAGATGCCCAAGATAGTGCATTACCTTGCATATCTGTAAGGGTCACCATTGTATTGTTAAATGTTGAGTTAATGTGAGCTTGGCCACGTTCAACATTTTTTTTGACTCTTCTTCTTCTAGAAGTAGTTTTCTTTTGTTTAGCCATTTCTTATTAACCCCTTCTACCTTTTCTGGTTCTTGCATTGTTCTTTGTGTTTTGTCCTCTTACAGGAAGATTGTTTTTGTGTCTTAATCCTCTGTAGCTACCGATTTCTCTTAGAGATCTGATGTTCATAGAAACTTCTCTTCTTAAATCTCCTTCGATGTGGTAGTTGTTTAACTCTTCACGGATTTTACCTAATTCTTCTTCTGTAAGATCTTTCATTTTTGTATCAGGATTGATTCCTGCATTCTTTAGTATTTCGTTTGCAGTTGAACGACCTATACCATATATATAAGTTAGTCCAATTTCTGCTCTTTTTTCTCTAGGTAAATCTATACCAGCTATTCTTGGCATTAGCCCCTCCTAACCTTGTCTTTGTTTATGTTTTGGATTTTCGCAAATTACCATAACTTTACCGTTTCTTTTGATAATTTTGCATTTATCACACATTTTTTTAACTGATGCTCTAACTTTCATTTTGACTCCTCATCTTCCGATTATTCTTAATGAATGGGTAGTGCTTGAAGTGTTGGATTTTGCTGAAAATCTTTTTAAATAATCCCTAAACTATGAGACTATTTCTTCCTCCAAGTTATTCTACCTTGGCTTAGATCATATGGAGATAGTTCTACTGTTACCCTATCTCCTTCTAGTATTCTAATGCTGTTCATACGAAGCTTTCCAGAAATGTGGGCTTGGATTTCGTGTCCGTTTTCAAGCTCCACTTTAAATATTGCATTTGGTAGTGCTTCTGTAACAACTCCTGTAACTTCTATAGCATCTTTTTTTGACATCGATAGAACCTCCTTTTCTTGTCCTCATGTCTATTGAACGCCATTTCAAATTGTCTTATATCAATAAGACATTTAACAACTAATTTATCGAAGATCCTATCACTTCGTTTTTTCTTGTTAGCATAAATTAGAATTATTCTCCTAATTTATTCAAAAATTCTTCAAAGACTTTATCTGGAGAATTTGTGCCATCAATACTAAATAATATACCTTTTTCCTTGAAGTAATCAATTAGTACGGCTGTGTGCTCCTTGTAAACATCAATTCTGTTTTTAACTGTTTCTTCCTTATCGTCATCTCTTTGGATAAGTTCCTCTCCACATCTATCACATATTCCTTCTTTTGTTGGAGGATTGTTCTTTACGTGGTAGGTTGCTCCACAATTGGTGCACACTCTTCTGCCAGCAATTCTTTCTATTAGAACTTCTTCTGCTACATCAAAATATACGACATGATCTATTTTTTGATCTCTTTCTTCCATACCTTGATCTAGAGCCTTTGCTTGGTCAAGGTTTCTTGGAAATCCATCAAAAAGAATGATCTTTCCTTCTTTGCTTTCGTCTTTATGCTTATCGAAGGCATCCCATACTAGATCTATTGTTAGTTCATCTGGTACGAGATCTCCTCTATCCATGTAGGATTTCGCTTTGACTCCGAGTTCAGTTTTGTTGGAGATATTATATCTAAATATATCTCCAGTAGCAATCTGAACTGCGTCTTTTTTCTCTATGATCTTATTTGCTAATGTACCCTTACCAGCTCCTGGAGGGCCTAATAAAATAATATTCATCTCTTACCTGTTTAAAAAGCCTTTGTATTGTTTCATTGTCATCATTGCTTCGATTTGTTTAACAGTTTCTATGATTACACCAACTACGATGATTACTGAAGAACCACCGAAGGATATTTGTAGACCTAAAACTCTTGATGCAATTGCTGGAACTATTGTTAGTAAAGCTAGGGCGATTGATCCTATAAATGTAATTCTTGTTGATACATTTGCTAGGAAATCACTAGTTGGCTTACCAGGTCTAATTCCAGGTATGAAACCACCGTTTTGTTGTAGTTGTTTTGCATATTCTACAGTATTGAATTGGATTTGATTGTAGAAGTATGCGAATACTAGGATTAGTATAGTTTGGATTAGAAGATATACCGCAAATCCAAGTACTGAGTTTTGGAAGAAGTTCGCAACTGAGTTTTGTCCGTTTCCACCAAATAATAAGGATAGGGTTGATGGAATGGCAAGTACTGCTGATGCGAAGATGATTGGCATTACACCACCCATGTTTACCTTAACAGGAATGTGGGTTGATTGACCACCATACATCTTACGTCCTACTACTCTTTTTGCGTATTGGATTGGTACTTTTCTTTCTCCCTCAGATATTTCAACTACTGCAAGTACTATAAGTACAACGATAATAGCCATGATTATGATGGATACTATGCTAGTTGTATCATAGTGTAGTCCTTGTTTCCATCTAGCTATGGTTCTTGGGAAGGATGCTATAATACCCATAAAGATGATAAGACTTGTACCATTTCCAAGTCCCTTTTCTGTTATGGTCTCACCCATCCATGTTACAAACATAGTACCACCGATTAGGACTATGTTCATCACAACTTTTTGGAAACCTGTTGCGCTTGAAAGTGCTGCTCCGTATAGACCATTTGTTATGGCTATAGCTTGGAATATCGCTAGAGCAATTGTAACGTACCTTGTATATTTTTGGATTGTTTTTCTTCCTTGCTCACCTTCTCTTGATAACTCTTCAAGTCTTGGTATTACAACTGAAAGTAGCTGCATTACGATTGATGCGGTGATGTAAGGTTGTACTCCTAGAGCAAATATTGAAAGTGTGGAAAGTCCACCACCTGTCAACATGTTTAGGTAATCTACAAGTGTTCCTTGGATATTGTTGTATGCATCTGCTAGCGCTTTTGTATCAATAAATGGTATTGGAATATTATTTCCTAGTCTATATACTACTAGCATTAGAAGAGTGAAATAAAATCTTTTTCTTATTTCTTCTTCCTTTGCTGCTTTTTTAATTATATCTAGCATTGCTCACCATGCTTTCTACTAAGCTTTTTTAGATGGGTTGTCCCATTTTTTAGTTTCGATCACATCGATTGTGCCGCCGGCATTTTCGATCTTCTCTACCGCTGATTTAGTAAATTTGTGAGCTTTTACTGTAAGCTTTTTGTTAAGTTCTCCATCTCCAAGAATCTTAACACCTGCTTTAGCTTTGTTTTTGTTTAAGAATTTGTTTGCAAATAATAATTCTGGTGTTACTTCTGTTCCATCTTCGAAAGCATTTAGTGTTTCAACGTTGATTGTTTCGTAATACTTTCTGTTGATGTTTCTAAAACCTCTCTTTGGAAGTCTTCTGTATAAAGGCATTTGGCCACCCTCGAAGCCTGGTCTTACTCCACCACCACTTCTTGAGTTTTGTCCGTCTTGTCCACGTCCTGCACGAGTTCCGTTTCCACTACCTGGACCTCTACCTTTTCTTTTGCCCTTTTTTAACTTCTCATTAGGTTGTAATTCATGTAGTTTCATCTTACACCCCTTAGTCTAATTCTTTAACGTCAAGCATGAATGACACTTTGTTAATCATTCCTCTTGTTGCGTTATTATCTTCTTTTGTAACAGTTTGACCGATTTTCTTAAGGCCAAGTGCTTTACATGTTGCGATCTGTCCATCTTTTCTACCGATAAAAGATCTTTTTAATGTGATTTCAAGTTTCGCCATTTTACTCTCCTTAATAATCGAATTCTTCTACCGATTTGCCACGAAGTCTTGCAACTTCTTCAACAGTCTTCATGCTAGCGAAACCTTCGATACAAGCATTGATAATGTTTCTTGGGTTTGATGAACCTAAGTTTTTAGCTCTGATATCTTTATATCCAGCAAGTTCACAGATAGCACGAACAGGGCCACCAGCGATGATTCCTGTACCTTCTTTAGCAGGCATTAGTAGAACCTTTCCGCTTGCTTTTGCTCCGTGAATTCTGTGAGGAATTGTAGTTCCTACTATTGGAACATTAATCATGTGCTTTTTAGCATCTTCACTAGCTTTTCTAATAGCTTCAGGTACTTCTGTAGCCTTACCAGTTCCGATTCCAACATAACCATTACCATTTCCAACAACTACTAGGGCTGAAAATCTAATGTTACGTCCACCCTTTACAGTTTTTGCAACTCTGTTTATAGCAACTACTCTGTCTTCGAGGTTTAGCTTTTCTACTTCACTTCTTAATAAATAATTCATCTAATACCTCCTCAATTAAAATTTAAGACCAGCTTCTCTTGCCGCTTCAGCTAGGGCAGCAACTTTTCCGTGATATAGGTAGCCGTTTCTGTCAAATACTACAGTTTCGATTCCCTTATCAGCACAAGCTTTTGCGATAGCAGCGCCAACTTTTTTAGCAGCTTCTATATTAGCGTTATTTTTAGCTCCGTCAGCTACCGATTCTTGTAGGGTGTTTGCACTTGCTAGTGTAACGCCATTTACATCGTCAATAACTTGGGCATAAATGTTTGTGTTTGATTTGTATACGCTTAGTCTTGGTTTTTGAGGAGTTCCGCTTACTTTAGCTCTTACTCTTTTTTTACGAGTTAAAAGTTTTTGTTGTTTTGTTTTTTTAGCCATTACTTATCTCCTACTTACCTGTTTTACCAACTTTACGTCTTACATGCTCATCAACGTATCTGATTCCCTTACCCTTGTATGGTTCAGGTTTTCTCCAGTTTCTAATGTTTGCAGCATGTTGACCTACTAATTGTTTGTTAATTCCCTTAACTACAATTGTTCTATCATTTGGCACTTCTACTTCGATTCCTTCAGGATCTGGCATTGTTACTTGGTGAGAGAAACCTAAGTTCATTACTAGATTCTTTCCTTGTTTGTTTGCTCTATATCCTGTTCCTTCGATTTGAAGTGTTTTGCTATATCCTTCTGATACTCCAACTACAAGATTGTTAATTAGAGATCTGTATAAACCGTGATCGACGTTTTGTGCTTTTGTGTAGTTTTCTGGAATTGTAACTAAAAGTTCGTTTTCATTTAATTCTAGTCCTACATTCTTTGAAACTTCGAGGCTATCTTCGCCCTTAGGTCCCTTAACATTTACTGTGCGATCGTTAATTTCTATTGTTACTCCAGAAGGTATTTCAATTGGAAGTTTTCCTATTCTTGACATATATATCTCCTTACCATACGTAACAAATAACTTCGCCACCTACATTTTCACTTCTTGCAGCGCGATCAGTTAATAGTCCTTTTGATGTTGAAATGATTGCTGTTCCTAGTCCGTCAAGTACCTTTGGAACTTCATTTGCTTTTACATAAACTCTAAGTCCTGGTTTTGAAATTCTTCTAAGACCAGAGATTACTTTCTCACCATTTTCAGTATATTTTAAATCAATTGTAAGAATACCTTGTTTGCCGTCTTCTTCTACGTTAAATCCTGTAATAAAGCCTTCATCAAGCAGAATTTGGGCAATAGCTTTTTTCTCATTAGAAGATGGTAATGAAACTTTTGAATGGTTTGCTTTGTTACCATTTCTGATTCTTGTTAGCATATCCGCTATTGGATCTGTCATCATAATATTATTCCCCCTTAATTACCAGCTTGCTTTTCTTACTCCTGGAATTTGTCCATTATTTGCAAGTTCTCTAAAGCAAATACGGCAGATTCCATACTTTCTTAAGTAGCCGTGTGGTCTTCCACAAAGTTTACATCTTGTATATTCTCTTGTGGAGAATTTTTGTTTTCTTTGTTGTTTAGCTCTTAGTGACTTTTTAGCCATTTTTGCTCCTTAATTATTTTCTAAATGGCATTCCCATTAATTCTAAGAATGCTTTTGCTTCTTCGTCTGTTTCAGCTGTAGTAACTATGCTGATATCCATACCATGTAGGAAGTCTACATCATCATATTTGATTTCAGGGAAGATTAGTTGTTCCTTGATACCTAATGAATAGTTTCCACGTCCGTCAAAGCTGTTTGGATTAATTCCTCTGAAGTCTCTTACACGTGGTAGAGAAATTGAGATAAGTTTGTCCAAGAAGTCATACATTTTTTCTCTTCTTAGAGTTACTTTTGTACCAATTGCTTGACCTTCTCTAAGTTTGAAGTTAGCTACAGATTTCTTTGCCTTTAGTTCTATTGGTCTTTGACCTGTGATTAATGCAAGTTCATCTTTTGCAGCATTTAGAAGATTTTGGTTATCTTTTGCTTCACCTAGTCCTACGTTTATAACAATCTTAGTAAGTTTTGGTACTTGGTGAACATTTTCGTATCCGAATTGTTCAGTAAGTTTGCCAACAACTTCGTTTTGATATTTTTCTTTTAATCTACTTGTCATAATATCTCCTTTGAACTAGTCGAATTTTTCTTCTGTTTTAGTAGATACACGAACTTTTTTGCCATCTACAAACTCTACTCTAGTTCTAACACCTTTTTTAAGTTCTTCTGAGTATAGAAGTACTTTAGAAGCATCGATTGGACATTCTTTCTCGAGTCTTCCGCTTTCAGCCCCCATTTGTGTTGGCTTTTGGTGTTTAATTCTAATATTTGCACCTTCGACTATTACTTTTCCTTCTTTTGGTAGGGCCTTTACTACTTCGCCTACATGTCCTTTATATTCACCTGATATTATTTGGACTTTATCGCCTTTTTTAATGTGCATATAATCCTCCTATAATACTTCCGGTGCAAGTGAGATGATTCTCATGAATCCTTCACTTCTTAGCTCTCTAGTAACTGGTCCAAAAATTCTTGTTCCAACTGGGCTTAAGTCGTCTTTGATAACTACTGCTGCGTTTTCATCAAATCTGATTGATGATCCGTCATTTCTCTTAAGACCTCTCTTTGATCTAACTATAACGGCTTTAACAACAGCACCTTTTTTTACCGCTGCTCCGGGTGTTGCACTTTTAACTGAACAAACCACAACGTCTCCGATATTAGAATATCTTCTTCCAGTTCCTCCAAGAACTTTGATTACTGAAAGTTCTCTTGCTCCGGAGTTATCTGCAACTCTCATACGAGTTTCTTGTTGTATCATAATAATCTCCTATATCTAATTAAACAATTTCTGCTGCTTGGCTTACGCGAACGAGTCTCCATCTTTTTGTTTTAGATAGTGGTCTTGTTTCCATTATTACAACTGTATCGCCAACTTTAGCCTCATTTAGTTCATCATGAGCTTTGTATTTCTTGCTTCTGTTAATTCTTTTTTTGTACACTGGGTGTTGGATCTTTTCTTCAACTAAAACTGATATAGTTTTATCCATTGAATCAGATACGACAACGCCTTTAAGTACGTGTCTTCTATTTCTTTCCATGAAACTTAAGCCTCCCTATTTAAATTAAGCTTTCTTTCTGTTTGGATTGTCTTAACTCTAGCTATGTCTCTTTTAACAGAACCTATAGCTGATGGATTTTCAAGTTGTCCTGTTGCAAGTCTAAAACGAAGATTGAAAAGCTCACTTTGTAAATCATATAATTGTTTATCTAAATCTTGGTCTGATAAATTTCTGATTTCTGCTACTTTCATCCTTATTCCTCCGTACCTGTAACTTCAAGTCTTTGGATGAATTTTGTCTTGATTGGAAGTTTTTGCGCTGCAAGTCTCATAGCTTCTCTAGCAACCTCTTCACTAACACCACTCATCTCAAATAATACTCTACCTGGTTTTACTACAGCAACCCAATATTCTGGAGCACCTTTACCAGATCCCATTCTTACTTCTGCTGGTTTCTT
>QWCJ01000194.1_pt1 | contig 32226 bp, 47 predicted proteins | sample 1972501 | NCBI WGS metagenome assembly QWCJ01 (sample SAMN09866711, study PRJNA288562) | Human vaginal metagenome isolate term2_vaginal, whole genome shotgun... | isolation source: vagina | host: Homo sapiens | place: USA: California
TTATTCTGGTGCCGATGGCGGGGGTAGAACATTAAGCTATACAACATCGATGTATGCTACGTTTCACAAATCGTTGAGTTTGCTTTTGCGTTGTTTTTAGATAATTCTATCTATTTTTTACATCTCTGCAAGCTTTTTTCTTCTTTGGTCAATTAATTCCTCAATCTCCTGCAATTCCTCTTCTGTTGCATGGTGTCTTAGAAAAGTTTTAGCAGCACTTTTATATCTTGAGTGTCTTGCCTTTTCAGGGTTCTTTTTGTCCCAGTTCCTAGAAGCTCTTACCTGTGCTTCACTTGTTTTATTATCATTAGTCATACTTATTTATCCTTTCGCAAAATAACTATTAATATCGCCAATACAATTACTAATGTCAAAGTACTTACAATAAGTCTTAACAATTGAATTATCTCTATTGTTGTCATATTCGTTTAAGCTATGGTATTATTGAGATAGAGGGTAGGTGGTAACCCACCCTCTGATGAACTTAATCATCTTTTATGCTCTTAAGTAGAACTATGATAGCCGTTCCAAAAACTATTAATTCTCTTAAGAGCTTTATTATCTCAATCAAAACTTCCAAAACTTTTACCTCCCTTCATTTCTTTATGATTATATTATAACACTAGTGTTATATGAATGCAAGCACTTTTTAATTGTTTTTTTAATTAATTTCGCGATTTTAGCACGATTAAACTCAGCAACTATCGGTGTTTCAGCCTAATTTCGCACGATTATCGCACGATTTTAAACACAAAAAATGCCCTTAACCAATCAAGGCTAAGGGCAAATATATTGATATAAAGACTTCCTGTCAGACGTATCTGTTAACTAGGAAGCCATTGAACGCTATTTTTTAATTGTAATAATCTCATGCTCGTCTTTAAAGCTCTTGTTGCTAAAACCTAAAGAAACACCAAGAAACGCAGTGAATGCGTTTAGGATAGTAACGAACGTGTCGGTATGAACCCAGTTTAGTTCGTGACCTAATACGCCAACGAATACTGCAAATGCAGGCATTACTATAATTACAATCCACTTCAAAATGTCATATGTTTTATTACTCATCTTCAAATCTCCTCTTTGTTTCAAGTTTTTTAACTCGCTCATAGCGTGAATGAATACCGTTTCTAGTTGATACGTTGCTATACAAGCTGTACATAGCGTTGATATCGTCTAGCTCATCAAAGTAAACGTATCCACGCTCTATTGGTCGCTCTAATTTATCTTTTAGCTTTTCACGTAAAAGCATTAGGTTGATTGTTTGCTGGACTTCTTGATTTTTGGACATTTCAGTTACTTTAGCATTAATTTCTTCAAAACTGTCTTTTAGTTTGTTAGCTTCCTTTAACTGTTCCTGCTTAATCATCTCTTTGTTAACTAGCCAATTTTTTAGACTTCCGTATTCATTCCTAACTTTGTTAATCCCTGCTAATAAGTTGCCTAACGAATAGATGATTACTATTATTAATGCTAATAATCCTGAATTAATGTCCATGCTCTTCTGCTCCTACTTCTTTATTTAATTATCATTTACCGTATATCTTCTTGTTTACTTCCCTTTGTACTTCGTCATAGCTATATCCTGCTTTAGCAAGCTTATCGGCTCGTTGTAAGCCGTTCCCCCACAATCCCTGTAGCACCTCATCAGCGATTTGTGATACTGATTTCTTTGGTTTCGGTACTTGTACAGGTGCTTCAGGCTCTCCAACAATAATCGCATTGATGCCTTTAGCTTTTAATTCTTTTAAGTACTTTTCAGCATTACTCTTTTCTTTAAAAGCTCCTACTTGCACCTTATACAAAACATTCGGCTTTGCTTGTGACTTAAGCTCATTAAGCAATGCTTGCACTCTTTCTTTTAATACTCCCCATGTTAGTCCGAATTTACCTTGCCTAATTTCCAATGGACAATTTTTTTCGTTCCAGTAATTGTGCTGAACTACTCTTTTAAGTGGGATGTTATACTTATTCATTAAGTGAGCAACTAACCAAACTAAATTAGCAAAAGCCTTTTTGTAGTCTGAATCCACATTAACGCACATTTCAATACTTATAGAAGCAGTATTGCCTTGTCCTGTACCATCTCCAGCGTTCCAGACTTTAAAAGTATCTTCATAGCTTTGAATAATGTCTTTATCATCTACCTGATAATGCCAGCCATATCCTACATTCATGCCTGATTGATAATCTGCATGATTCTGAGCTCCTGCTCCATAATCTGTGTTTCCAGTTTGATGTATAGTAATAAATAAACACGGATTTCCAGTGCCAAAGCTAAACTTGTATTGGTCTGGCACTATTTGTCTTTTAATTTGTTTGCTTATTGTTCTTCTCCTTTATTTGTTAATTTTGAACAACTCATTTTCTTTTCCTTTTCAACATAGAAAAAGCACCCTTTTTGAGTGCTTTTAATCTAGATTAAATTTTAAAACTGATTATCTTTCGATAATCTCCAATGCTACTTGCAACTTCCTCATCTCTTCTGCTTTGCTTGATGTCTCCCAAGTATTAGCAGTTATTCTTCTGGATAATTCTGTACTCTCGGCTTGGTTAACTGCAAGCTTCTTTTCGTCTTCAATCCTTGCAGTGTTCATCTGCTCTTTTTCTAAATTAAGCTCGTTAATTCTTTTCTCGATTTGTTCTTTTGTCATGTTTAATCTCCTTTACAAATATATGTGCAGCTAAAGGTTACAACTGCAGTTGAAGCCTTTTTGGCAACAGTTCCAACATTCCCATTAGTTTGCAAAATTGCACTTAGTTCTAAATCAAAATCTGCTTGTGCATTAATTCTTTTGGTTAAAACGACTTCACCCATTGGTCGATATTTTTCAGGTATCGTTAGCCTGATACTCCCCCAAGAGTTCACAACCTTAGATTTGAATGTTAAAGCAATAACACGTCCGTATTTAAAAGCCTTCACATCGGTAACGCTACCACCTGATATTTTAGAACTGATGTTTTCTACATTTAAATCTTTATCAGTTAATATTTTATGCTGGTTATATGTCAGCTTTCCAGCAGTGTACAAATTAATGCCTAACCCGTCATAGTCGTTAATGGAATAAAAGCTGTCATTGCCTTGCTTGCCGATCCTTAAGCCTTTAAAATCTCCTAATGGCTTTAAATTCAGATAAGGTTCTTTGCTATGGACATCAATGTCCCAAGCAGATTCGATGGTGTTTTCTTTTTCAGCATACTTACCAAATGCAACGCCTTTGCCACCTTCTTTAAAGTCCATTGTTATGTCGCCAGTACCAAAGCTAGAACTCGCTTCGGCTCTGCTGAAGTAATCTTCTACAATTAATTTGAACTCATAAGAATTCTGCAGGCTAACATTTGGCACAACTCGATAGCTGTCAGAAATGTAGTTAGCTTGTGAAATTGAAACCGTTTGCCATGTCTCAGAGTTTTTCGGCTTATAACTTAACTGATAGCTAATAAGGTTCTTACCTGCAAGGCTTGCAATCTCTGCCTTGTAGTTAGCTCTAGCGTACGTTCCAAGCTTGTTGTAGCTTCCGTTGGAATTAGCTCTATAAGCGTTAAACTCGTTGATCTTAGGTGGTGCATAAGGTTCAACCTTGACAGTTGTCCGCTTTTCAGTCGTGAAACCTCTGGAATCTGTAACTCGACAAATAACGTCTCTAACTCCTGAACCTTTGATGACGTCTGTTGTTATGTGGTGGCTCTGATATGACTTTCCTTCAACCGTTACGCTACTGGTTCTTATTGTTGCACCGTATCTTCCTGTTGCTCCGAACCTTACTTCTAATCGGCTCTGACCTTGAACGAATATTGGACCGTTTAGCTTTTCTTTAACTGTTGAATCAGCTTCTGAAACCGTTATTGTATCAATTCTCGCAGAATAAGAACTGCTAACTCTAGCAGTGAGGTTAGTTGATGCAGTTCCTAGCTTGTTGTCCCCACTAAAGGTATCAACATATATCGAAATCGTTGCACTTGCTGAGTTAGGAATTAAGCTCATCCAATCTACTGGCACTGTCCATTGCTTGCTCGTTTCTACATTCTGTGCAATAGTTACTGACTTGCTTCCCAGTACTGCTCTAACCGTATGCGTGAAGCTATTAACCTGTCTATTAGTGTTAATCGTCACTGTGTCTCCAAAGTTTACGCTCCCACTGCTTAGTGTTGGCTTGCTAGCTCTTGGAATAGTAGTTAAATTCATAGAGCTGTTAATCGCTAGCGTACCTGTTGGTATGTAATAAGCGCTACCTCCAACTCTTACTGATGCACTAACCGCAAAGCTTCTAGAACCGTCTGCGTTGTGGTGTATAGTCTTAGTTCCACGCTCAAGTAGAGTTGTTGTGTGAGCTCCGTTTAAGCTTCGATAAATGTTTGAGTTGTGAACTGATTCTCCTGCAAATGAAACAGAAACCTGCGTTCCGTGTTGCTGGAAATTGTATGCTCCTGCTTCTAAGTAAAGTGCCCAGTCAACCTGACTAGTGTTTTTATTTACATCTTGAGATTTCTGCGTTACTTCTAAACGCAAACGGTACTGCTTGTTATACCCAGAATAAAATGTTGCCAAATTTTAACACCCCCTAATTCAACCATTTAATGCTGAATGCTCCGTCAGCTTTTAACTCGAATGTGTACTTACCAAGATTAAGATTTTGCAAGATTTGCAAAGCAGAAATGTAGGCTTTATCTTTACCAAAGTATGCTAATTCAGCACCTTGAGCAACGAACGAGAGTTTGTCATTATCAAGAACTAATTTAACATCGCTATCTGCTTTGCTTATGACAGGACGACCTAATGAGTCTGTATTAAACGTTCGAGTAACTGCTTTCGCTAGCTCTTCAACTTCTTGCAAATTTGCTTTAGTTTCTGCTTGAACTTGTTCTAACTCTGTTCTAGCTTCTTCTAAACTAGCAAGCTTATTGCTAATCTCGGCATCCGTTGCTTCGTTTGATAGCAATGTTTGCTTATACGATTCTTCAAGTTCATTCAGCTTATTTTCTGCGTTTGATAGAGCATTGGTGCTTTGTTCTAGTCTTGTTGCTAAATCTCCATTGTTTGCGTTTAACTGTTCCAAAAATTCAGCTAGTGTTGTTTTGGCAGAATCTTTGCCTACGCTTATTTTATCGGCTGTGATAGCGCCTGATTCTATATGATCTGCTTTTATAGATCCACTTTTGATTTGTTCTGCACCAATTAAGTTAGTACCTAGACCCTTGCCATCTATAGCTGTTGTCCATTTCCAATTATTATTCTCATCTTTGGAATTTGATATTAATAACTTACCTCCGCCAATATAGATCGCTTCAGTCGGATTCTCATCTATTGGTTTATTGAAACCATAAACACCTGATGGCAGGTTATATTTATTGTCAGATAAGAAATTGTATACATAAGCATCGTTTGCCCAATAGTCAGAGTTAACAGTTTTAACTATACTTTCATAAGCTCCGATTCTTTCCTGGCTTTCAAATTCTATTTTTCTGTCTAGTTCTTTTAACTTTTCAGCAGAATATGAACTGGTTTTTCCACCTATTTCTACTTCCGTTTTGGAAATATCCAATAGATTGTGCTGCACTCTAGTTACTCTAGATTTATATGCAATATCCAATTCTTTATGAATTATTGAAATTACTTCTCCTAGCTCTATTTTTCCAGTATTTAGAATAGTCGATTTATAAACAGTTTGAGGATAGCATGTAGTTAATAGTTCTTCGTAAGTTCTTTCTAATAACTTGTTAGGATCTTCTTCGTCATTAAATTCTATAATCCCTATCCTAAAACCAAATATATCTGTAGCGTTTTTTATCTCTACATAGTCTTGTCCAAATGGTTTACTTACAGGCTCTGTCCATGTTACATCCTTAAATGACAATTTACGACCAAAACCACCGTTCTCCGTTTGCTCTCCTTTTCCTCGACCAATTAAAGCGGTATAGACTTTTGATAAATCTCCTTCTTCTTCTACGGTAAGCAGGTTAGATCCATGCTCAAATCTTTTACCATAGTCTTGAGAATAATGTTCGTATACGTCTAGATACCTGCCAATAATTTGATTTTCTCTGAACTCTAATCTGAATTTAATTTCAAATGAATAATCATTAATTAATTTGTTAATCGCTTCAAGATTTGTTAAATAATAGAAATTAGCATTAATAATTTTTTGAGATTTAATATCACCTAAACTATATCTTGAACCTTCCAGCGCAACCTTAAACGCCTCATTAGTATTATAATTCTTTAAACGCTTATCTCTGATTATGTTAGAGGTCTGCAATTCGTCATAAGCAGATTCTATTCCTAAAATTGTGAGCTTTTCATTTGTCTTATTAGTTTTATGAACTCTGAATTGATAAGCGATGTTATCTTGCACATATAAAATATAAAGGACACCTTTTATATCGGTGTCCTTTTGTAGTTCTAAGTTTATTTGCTTAGGAGTATTTATTTTCTCATCTATCCAAGCATTAATTATTATTTTAGGGATATTTAATATTTTTTCATTATTATCTAAAAAGTATATTTGCATAGCTACAACTCCTTAGCTTTTAGAGTTAAATAACTTATTGAACAATTGCTAGTAGCTATTTCATCCTCAGACTTTATTTTGAAATCGCTCCAATTACTATTTAAATGCAATAATGATAATGCATTGTCTTTTGCACCATCTGCATTAAATCCATACAAAGTATTATTAGGAATATCAACTTCAAAGTATGAATAGTTATTATTTTTTATCTTGATAGTTTTCTTATATCTATATGGATCATCACACAAAAATGAAAAACTTCCTTGCCCTTTATACTCGTTGTAAGGCAAGTTATTTGATGAAGACAGTTGCCCAAATCTAAACCAACCGTCTTCATCTGTAAACTCTATCTTTTTGTTTTCTCTAGAATGTAATAATTCATGCAACATTCTTGTTGACTCTTCTCTTTGTTTCGCATTCTCGCAATCCAAATAAAAGTGAACAATAATAGTTCTAGCTGGCAAGGTGGAACTTTGAGATAAAGTCCCATCTCTACCAGTTATTTCAATATTATTTATCCTACGACCAAGTAAACCTCTGCCTTCAATGTTTAAGGTCATATATCCAGGAACTAATTCGTCTAAGTTTTTACCGTTAAATATCGTTTGATAACTCATTCTGCTAGCTCCTTTCTAATAATTCAATTGAAGCTCTACGTTCTGATCAAGTACTGCTCCAATATCTTCTACAAAACCTTTAAATGAATGTCCGTTTATGTTTAGGTTAATATAAGAAGGTTTAGCATTGAATCTCTTATCTTGAGCTGTAATTGTTAATTGTTGCTCTAAGTTTTTTAGTTGAGCTTGAGATCTGGCAGTAACTTCTATACCTGTTTCGAACTCTTTTCCCATTACATGGGTTCCCATCTCATCCATTGCCTTATCAACAACTCCAAGATTATCCTCAATACCTACTGCCATACCTGCAGGGAGCATTTTACCGATTTGGTCTCTGAAAACTCTAGATGGTGATTTAATACCAAAGAAGCTTTTAATTCCGCCTAAGATACCATCAAAGAAACCTGATATCTTACTCCATAGCCAATTTTTTACATTCTTTATACCATTCCAAAAGCCTTTAATGAGGTTGACTCCTACATTGAACATAGCACCAGGAAGACTTGCTACTCCATTCTTTACAGCATTTAATAATGATTTTGCAGCAGCTGCACCTTTACTTGCTAATTTACTGCCCCATTCTCCAACCTTTAAAACAGCTCCAACTATCCACTCCCAAATTTTGCCAGGTAATTGTGACATCCATTGACCAATTGATGACAAAACTTCTTGCATTCCTGGACTTACTACACTTATTGTTTCAGAAATCCACTTAGAGAAATTACTTACAGCTTCCTTAAGGATATTCCACAGCTTACCAGGTAAATCCCACAATGCACCTTTTATTGATTCCCATATCTTAGGAAGGTTAGTTCCTAACTCAACCAATATTTGTCCTAAGGCTTTGATTAGTGTAAAGAATAATTTTACGCCTGCTTCAAATAATTTTGGAGTAGCTTCTATAATTGCATCAAGTATTGTTATTATTATTTCTGGCAATCTTGGAACTAATGCATCAACTATAACTGGTATTGCATCAATTAATGCCATCATAAGTTGGATAGAAGCATCAAGTATAAAATCTATGTTGCTTATAAAGAAATCTACAATATAATTAATCACATTCGGTAGCGCTTCTGCTAGTTTAGGTATTATCTCAGTTATTCCTTGGATTATAGCTAGCATTATTTGCATACCAGCTTCTAAAACTAATGGTAAGTTTTGTAAAATAGTATCTATAATAAGTGAAATTGCTTGCAATACTACTGGCATTACTTGAGGGATAAGATCCTTCAGCATTTGTACCATTTGAGTGAAAATACTTGCTAACGTATTCAGAAGCTCGGGTAAAGTTTTTAAAATTATAGGAATTATTGCTTTGAGTAACTGAGGAATGTTTTGTAATACTCTATTGATTGCTGGTGTAATATTCTTTGTTACGGCATCAAAAGATCTCTCAATATTACCAATTAAAACTTTGAAATCAGCATTTCCACTTGCAATCCCTGAAACTAAGTTACTAAACGAACTTTTAAGCATTCCTAAAGAACCTGATATTGTTCCTGCTGCTTCATCTGCCGTTGTTCCAGCAATACCCATTTCATCTTGAATAACATGGATAGCTTCAACAACATCAGCATAAGAATCAATATCATATTCTATGCCACTAATCGCTTGAGCTTCTTTTAATAGGCGCTCCATTTCGGTTTTCGTACCACCATAACCGAGTTTTAGGTTATCTAACATTGTGTAGTTTTGTTTCGCAAAGCCTTGGTAGGCATTCTGAATATCGACAATATTAGATCCCATCTTGTTGGCATTGTCAGACATATCTATAATTGCCTGATCTGCCAACTTTGCAGCTTTATTAGTATCTCCACCAAGACTAGAAACTAAACTAGCTGAAAAACCTGTTACAGTTTCCATATATTGGTTCGCTGATAGCCCTGCAGTCTCATATGCATTTTTAGCATTGTTAAGCACTGTATTTTCAGCCTTTAATAAATTACTATATTCTGTCTGAACATCGTTAACAGATTTGCCTACTGATTTTGCATATTCTTGAATGCTTAATTCCCTAGCACCAAATAAGGTTTTTACACCACCAACTAGTTGTTCTGTATCTGCATATGCATTGATAGAAGCTCCACCAATAGCAGTTATTCCTGAAGTAAGCGCAGCAGCTCCTGTTATTGCGCCCTTTAAGCTCACATTAGCTATTGTTGCTAAACCTTTGCCAAAGCCTGCACCAGCAGTCTTCACAACTCCTTTAAATGATCTGGTGAAAAAATTACCTGACTTTTTACCAGCCTTTTCTGCCTCCGGAGCTATAACATTTTCTAAATTACCTTTTATACCTTTAGCAGAAGGGATTATCTGTATATACGCTTTCCCTAAATCATAACCATCTGCCATGTTTAAGCTCCTTTCTTAATTTTGTTTAAAATTCGTTGTCTTTCTTTTTCAAATTCCTTGCCTGAAGTAAATGAGTTGTGGCTTTCTGAAACATCTTTATTGCTGCTAGTTAGTAATTCGTACATAGATTCCGGTTTATTCTTTCCTTTACTTGCGTCTTTTGTATCTCGCCATAATAAAAGACTCAACCTGTCAACAATACATGCTAAAAGAAGCGTATCTATTGACTGATCGAGTCCTGCTAGTTTTCTTTTTATTCTTGAATTTGGATTAAGACCATTAGCTAGAATAGCAGCAGTTCTTAAAGGCAATTTCCTATAATCGTAGATTTGATAAGTTTCAGCAAAGTCACAGATTAGCAATTCTTCATCTGTTTTAATCATTTTGGCAAGGACTATGAGTTTTTTAGTTCACCTATTTTAGAAAAAATGTTAGCTAATTCAGTTGACATTTTCGTTGTTGATACAATGCCATTCTCATCTCTTACGTGTTCTTTTAATTCGTTGATTTTCTCTGGTTTGAAAATTCTGTTCAATACATCAATTAAAGCTAATCTATTTTTATCAGCTTCAGAGATTGACTCCAAAAGTTCCCAGTCATCTCCTACTGAGGGATCAATTTCAAACTCAAAACCAGTATCTGTTTTTCCTTTAATAATTTCCATTAGTTAATCCTCCTTTAACTAGCTTCTGCAGTTGTTTCCTGTGATTCTTTTAAATATTGATAATTTGTGTTTCCTTTTTCGTCTGGGAATGCTGTGATAGTTACTTCAAACCCAACTGGGTCACCGTCTGTATAAGTTATATCTCCTATTTCTGAAACTTTACCATTAGGGATTACAATTCTCTTAAGAGCATTGCCTTGGATCATGTCAATTACTAAAGACATGTTATCTAGCTCTTTTGAGTTCCCTGTAATCTCAATCCCTGTAGATAAATCTCCTTTTACATTTTCGCTACCATAAACTAACTTCAAAACATCAACGTTTAATGATTCAATTAAAGTCATTGAATATGTGTCAGGTCTACCAGTTTGTGGTGCTAAGACAGTATCGCCACCCCAAGCTTTTATCGTTTCTGATTCTGGACTATTTGAGTTAGTAAGACCGTCCTCAGATACATATCCTAAGTTTTTAAATGCATTGTCTAATTCTGTCACTGCATCAATTGGCAATTTGCTTTCTAAAGGCGCTACAAATATTGCTCCACCTACTTTTGGTTTTCCAAATGTTACATTTTGTGTGTTGTTTGCCATTTTTAATTCTCCTCATAATAATTAATAAAAAAAACCGCCTGATAGCGGTATTCTTTTCTTCTTGTGTCTGTGAAATCGTAATCGTTATTTAAATGAACTCCACTGATTACATCTAATTCGATTAAGCTTTCAACAGCTTTCTTTGTTTTTTGATTTAACTCTATTGCTTTGAACTTTGAATCAGCATAAGACTGAAATGCAAACGTCCCATTGATAAGGCCATGCTTCCCCGAGCCACTAGTCCTTTCGAATAGGACAAATGGAACTTCAATTTGTTCAGGTCTTTCTAGGAATACAGGAACATCAAGCTTCGTTTTTAAGTGGTTGAGAATAGCTACTTCGATCATTTATTCACCGCCTTTACCATGGTATTGTTATCTAGATTATTTTCAGCAGCTTTTTTAGACTGAGTTGTTACACTAAAGTTAGGTCTATTTGATCCCATATGATAAGTTTTCTCATGTCCTGGACCTAGTCTGGCTAACATTTCATTAGCTTCACTCTCAAGCGCATCGATCATATTAGGTGATTTGAGCAAGCTTCTTACGCCATTTCGATTAAGTACAAACTTGAATTTATCAGACATACTTCTCTACCTTTACTTTCCTATTCCAAGCTAAAGGGATCATAGCTTCAATGCCTTGTGTAGGCTCTCCAACAGTTCTCCATCTCTCACCAAAGAATTTTACTTCTTGATTAATCCAGTTGTTAGTATCTCCCTTTGGAATAGCTAATTCATAAACCGTATACTTCCCATAAAGCTCCAAATCACTAGCTACATCAGTAGAATTAATAGGACTAACCAATACATTATCAACATTAATTTCTTTGTCTTCATAGATAGGCATTCCTAAAGGATCTTTTCCAGTCTCAACTTTATTAATTAAAGTAATTGTTATGCCCTTCAATTTTCCCATAAGGTTCCCACCCCCAAACTCTTTGACGTTTCCCTATTCCTAGCTTATCTAGTTCAGCCTTTTTAATAAAAAGGCCTCCGCCTGGAGTTAGGTAGGTTCCAGACCATGTATAACCTAATGCAGATTGCGACTCTTGAATCATAGGCTCTGAATTAGTGCTAGTCATGAGAGTTCTAGCAACTATATCAATTACTACAGATTTTAAGACTATTTTGTAAGCTTCGTCTTCTTGCGATTTTTCGTCCAAGTCAATTTTTGCCTTTTTAGCTTCAAGCCTTAATGTATCAGATACTACAGATAGTAAAGCCTTTGCTCTATTGACCTCATCTATATTTAAATCACGCCACAAAAGCTCTAAGTCTTCTATTGTTGCAAAAGCTCTTTCCATATTTTATTTCTCCGTGTTCTTTACATATTGGATTAAAGTCTCTTTATTCGCTCTATTAGGGAAATCTTTTACTCCACGTTTTCTTAAGATCTGTTTTAATTCCTCATTAGTCAACTCTTCAAGTTCTTTAACCTCTGGCTTAACGTTTTCCTTTTCCGCCTTTGGTTCTGTTTCTTTTTCACTTGGTTTGTTAGTTTCTTTTTTAGTTTCTGGCTCCACAGGCTCCCATGGATATCCAGAAATAGGAACTGGAGAGTTAAACACTACTCCAGTTTTTGTATTTCTGTATTGTTTCATTCTATCCCCCTATATCTGAGTTACTCGGTTTCTGCGCCTACAATTCTTGCAAATGCTTCAGGATCTAAGATACCCCAACCAATGAAGATTTCACCACGTAAATAAACTTGGTTGTGACCCTTCAAGTCGTTACCTGTATTGTCAGGATCACCATATTGAATAGTTTCTATCTCAATATTCTTAGCTACACCCCATTTAAACGCATTTTCGAAGTCACCAGCAATTGCTAAGACGTTATTCTTCTCTGATACAGTTCTGTTGATATCTGTCTTTAGTCCGTTAATGTTGCCTGGATTTGAACCCCAAGCTAACTCTGGATATTGACGTACACCGTTAACTTTCATTGAAGATAATTCAGTTGCTAATGCTGGAGCTAGAGCTAAACCAGTTAAATCAGCATCATTAGCTTGGACTAAACCGATTGCAGTTTCAATTGAAACTTCTGCATCATCAGCGTGAGTTGCTTTTTGAGTGACTTTAGAATCAAAGTTGTTTTGTCCAACAACGGTACTTGCTTCGCCTGTTCTAGGGTTTACACCATGCATTGCAGCAAGGTCAAAACCTCTAGCAACTTTCTTAGCGAATCCTTCAGTAAATGCTTTTAATACATTTAATTTATATTCTTCTGTTCCGTAGATGAACTCATCAGAGAAACGTGCTCCGTACTCTAATTTAATTGGAGCAATTGTGATAGGCTCTAAACTGACACCACCTACACCTTTTTTGCCGCTTTCTGCAACAATGTCAACGTCTTTATCCATTGTAAATACAAATTCTTTTGAACCGTTAAATGGAATTGGTGATTGTCCTGATAGCTTAGCTAATGTACTTTTGCCTTTTACGTTCTCGTATAGTTTTGTTACTAAATGTTCTGGTAATAATGTACCTTTGTTTAAAATATCTGCCATTGTCTTCTCCTTTACAGATTAAAATTTAGATCTTTCAGCAATTTCTTATATGCTGCGTCCTCGTTGCTCTCAAGTTCTTTAGGTTCATTGTCTTTTCTTGGAGCGTTTGGTTTGATTGAGTTATAAAGCTCTGATAGCGCTTCGGCATCTGCTTTTAACTCCTCTTCATTCTCGCCTTTCAGCCTCTCAGCTAATTGCTTTGGCAATCCAAACTCTTGAGAAATTCTACTTTTTAGAGCTTGTTTCTTAAACTCATCTCTTTCCTTGGTTAGAGTTGAGATTGTTTCTTGCAATCTTCCTTGATCGACTAATTGGTCGTTTAATGACTTATTTTGTAGCTTTAAATCTTCATAATCTTTAAATGGTGATGTTGCCTCCGCAACTTTCTCCTTGATTATTTCATCTAAAGCCTCTTGTGTTTGAATTGGTTCAAACTCCATCTTTCTTACCTCCTAATAAATGATTCTTTGCTTTTTCTTTACTGGTTTACTATTTTTACATCCCCAGTAAGCTAAGATCGCACTATCTAATAAAACTATGTCAAACTCTTCGAGTTGACTCTTGTATCCAAAACCACCATTACTTCCAATAGCTCTTTTATCTGAGTTAGTAGCTACTTTTGCAAGTGATGGCTGGTTCATATGTTGAATTTGTTCCTGGAATATTCCTTGTTCAAACTCTGAGTTTGCTGTTATAAACTCTGAGACTTTCGGTTTAATAAATGAGCCTAGTTCTAGTTGTTGCATTTCTTTTTCTAATGTCCCTTGGCCACTAGCACCATCAACTATTACCTCTTCATAATCGGCTTCTAGTAGAAATTTCAGGATCCAATTATTACCTGCTCTTGCAGGTCTGCAATCAATGGTCTCAATAAAGATTTTTTCTGATTCTGTTTTTACCGCAATACTCATGGCTACATTTTGACCGTCTATACCGTATTTAATTCCTACAAATAACTTTCCAACCAGGTCAGGGAGCTCATCTACTGCTAACGCATTCCACTCCACCTCTGTTATTGCTGACTGCTGGTTATATTTAAGCCAAAGTCCTAAACGCTGAATGTTAAAGTCGATGTCATCTCCTCTAATTTCAGCCTTTACCGCTCTCTCTGTAACTCTATAACCTAAGCTAGGGTTGGTTAAATACCATAAATCACGATCATTTACATCTGATTCTTCAGGGACAGACCATTCTGCCCAACCAGTATCCTCTGTTTCTTCGGTTAATGCCTTAGTCCTTAAATTGGAAAACACCATACCGCTCGAATGCGGTGTCGGAGGTGTTCCAGTCATTATTGTTTGTGGATTAGGACTTGCCGCAATTGTATAAATCAGTGCCGATTCTTGATCATCGGTATACTCTTGAGCTTCATCAATTATTAGTAAATCAAAACTCTCACCAAGACCACCTAGAGTAGTCCTAGTTCTAAATTCAACCCTGCCATTAGTAGTTGGTAGTTCTACCATCTCTCTACCGCTAGCTTTTAATGAGTCGTATTCTATGTTTGACTCGTCTAATAACGCACAAAGTCTTTCCCAAGCCTTGTGACTGGTACTAGTTCTATGTGCTGTGTGAATAACTCTTAAACCTTGATGCAAAGCGTATAGTTCGATTATTGCAACTATCTCGTTCTTACCGTTCTGCCTTGGAACGGAATATCCAAATTTAGAGTGAGTCCATAGTCCATTTTCATTCTTGGCTAAAATTCTATTAACGATCGTTTCTTGCCATGGATATATCTCACGTTTAGTCTTCTTGTATAGTTCTATTGCCTTTTTACCATCTGATTTTTTAAAGGGTAGAACTAACTCTCTTGTAGGCTTTTGGTTGCCTAATCTTATCTTGGCCATTTCTACCCCTTTCTTTAATTATTTTTGAGCATAAAAAATGAGCAGTTTTCACACATGCTCAAGGTGCAGTCATAAGGTAGAGGAATTCCTTGTCAGGTATTATCTTTTACAACTAAAAAAGCAAGCCGTTAAGCTTGCTTAATCTTCACCGTACTAAAAAAGCACTTACTAATTGTTAGTTAGTTTAGTGCTTTTAGTTAATTATTTTAATTTCTTTAATGTCTGATTCATAAAAAATATTTAATGAATTATCATATCTAACAATAATGTTTTGTCCCATGTCATCATCTTCTGATGTCGTAAAACCTTCAACAAATCCTTTATGTTTATTTCCTTCGTCATCAATAATAATTATTTTTTTCCCTAAATATTCTCTTAAGTTCATTTTTCCTCCTTTGGTAGATATGGTACTATATGTGTTCTATTCTTCGAATGGTGTATTTTGAACATATTAGATTCTAGTCCTGTATTATAATCTATTCCAATAATATAATTCGCCTTACAGATTTCTAAATTTATTCTATTTCCTTTTCTTTTTAAGACTTTACCAGTTCCAGCATATCTATCAAATAACTCTTGTGAATTAACATTTTCAAATAAATAAGATTTTCCATCTTTTCTTGTTAACTCATTATGTGGAGCTTGCTTTTCAGGATTTATTACCGTTCCCCATTCTCCATTCTTTATCTTATTTTTAACATGATATTTGTCTAATAATCTTTCAAACTTTTCACCATTATTATACTTCATTTTTTGAAATAAGTTAAGTGAAATAGGTACATCATCTTTACCTAATATTGATATCATTTCTTTGTACTGTTTAGAATCTTCTTTTCTGTTTAGTTGTTTTACATCTTTTAATCTTTCATTCTTGAGTATACGTTTACTTCTTCCTCTATATTTTCTTTTTGTCCAAATGTTTTGCCTTATTTTTTTGTCAGGAATATATTCTACAGTACACCTGCAATTTTGATGTCTTCGATAAATGTCTTCTGGTACATTATTAGGATACTCATATGTCCCACTTAAGCTCCTACACCACTTGCAAGCTCTCGATTCTGGTTTTCTAGTTATCTTAGGACTAAATCCAGATTTTAAATGAAATTTTACATTTTTTTCAATTGTTTCATCTACTACTGATTGACTGAAGTTAACTACTGAATCACCTAGCATAAATTGTACTTTTCTAAAGTCATCATCGCTAGATAGCTTTTCTATAAATCCATTAATCCTATCTTGGTTAAGTTTTGGTTTCTGAGGTAATATTCTCATTTTTGCTTTTTTATTTAATATTCCCTGAACTTTAACAGCAACCTCTGAAATCAATTCATAATTTTTACCTAGTACTGGCTCCATTATTCTTTTAGCTATGTTGTAATACATTTTGCCATCAGGTAAGATGTCTGCCTTTATATGGTCTTGTAATGACTTTGATAGTATCTCTCCAACTTCAATGGCATAGTTATTAGCCTCAGTAAAACTTACATTCCCTTCTTCTATTTGTTTCTGAATTTTCCATAGTCTAGGAGATTTATTTACTCTATTATTAAAGTCATTTTGAATAGCTTCCAATAATTCAGGAACAATATCTCTACTCAATTACCTCACCACCTTCAACACCTGTAAGGTCTCTTAAAGTTTCTGCAGTAAAGTATCCTGGTATCGCTTGATTGATCTTAATAGCACCATCACCGATTAAGCTCAATGTACTTGCATCAGCTTCAAACGCAGGCTCCCAGATAGGTTTTGTTAAATAGAAATTATCTCTTCTATAAGCGAAATCATCTCTTAAACATGTAGACACATAACCTACATTTAAGAAACCACTTCCAAAACTTCTTTGTGCTTTTTTAGCTTGTAGTCTCAATGTTTCATGACTTGCTTTAATAGCTTCTGCACTTGATGGGTTTTCCGTAATAAAACCTAAGTCATCTAAAGTCAGACCTGTTTCACCAGCAAAACCACTTGCAGCAGTTTTTAACATCTCGGTATATGGCGCCATGCTTGCAGCTTGGAATTGTCCTAACGTAGGTTTATTACCATATTCATCAGCTTCAAACATAAGCATGGTTGAAACGGTTGCTTTCCATGCATTAAATTCATTCTCATCAATATTGACACCTGTAGCATATTTTTGAGGGAATGAGTAAAACTCTGCCGTTACATCTGAACGTTCAAGCATTCTTTGAGCGTATTCACTCCAATACTCAGCAGTTTTAGTAATTCTACTTCTACCGAATGGTCTTGTATCGTCAGGTCTATGAATTATAGGAACTAGCAATACCTGGTTAGACTTATTTCGTTCAATATTTAATAATTCACCGTCTAAGTAGTAATAGGTCTCTCCTGGTCTGAAATACGCTTCCAATTCAGGATTGCCCTTGTCATCTCTTCTTAAGACTGCGTAGCCTTCCGTTAAAAGACCAGTAGCAGTATCGATTACACCAGTAGCATTTCTCGCATCTATGATCTCAAGCCTTGGAATATCGTTTTCGTTATTTCTTGAAATATATATAAATGACACTGAGGTAATCAATGCGCTAGTAATCGCAGCATCAAAAAAGATATCAGGATTATTCATTTCGAAAATTTCATTTATTTGGAAATTATCTTCTCTAAATTCTCTAAAGATTAATCTATCGGCTAATGCATCAACAGCTTTTGTATTCCACCCTAATGTTGCACGATATAACTCACGTACTTGAGGTGACATTGTAATGCTTTTGTTGCTATATCTAGTCTTTTGTTCGTATGCATCTAGCCTAGTCTGAGCTCGGCTAGCATGGTGTTTGGACTTCTTCCTTAGATGTTCAATTCCATATTCCATAGTTAATATCTCCTCTGCGTGAGTTTTTTTGTACAGTGACGGCGTGGAAGGGCATTTGCAGGCAAGCGGGGGAGGTATGCCCCCTAACTTCTGTACCAATCCCACCGCATTGATTGAGGTAAATTCCTGTTACCTGTAGGCTCAGGCTTCCGTTCTTTAACTTCATTATTCTTGAATAACTTATCTGACTTATCACTGTTGCAAGTCCAGTGAGCGAGCTGAAGATTGCTTATATCGCTAGGATGTCCACCTTTTGCAACTGGGATAATGTGATCTATAACTGGTGCCATCTTGTCACCGTAGGGTAGGTTCTTATCGACTAAGAAACCACATATCCCACAAGTATCTTGTGTTTTTAAGATTCTCTTTTTGTTTCTTTCGTAATTGCCTCTATGGCTCGTACCTCTGTCTCGTCTCATATTTTTATACCTCCTAATTAAATCTAGGAACTAATTTGCGTGTTAGCCTAAACTCTCAACAATCCACCTGCGGAGGTACAGGCAGTATTAACAAATAAAACGTTAAATCATAAATACTTACTTGGTGACTACCGCTTATTGAATTAGTCCCTAGAGTTAGTCAAAAAGAAAAGGAGCAGCCGCTTAAAACTGCTCCCTTATCCAGATATATGAAAAGGTGTCTCTTATGTACTTTTTGACACTTTAATGGTATCACTTAAAAAGGCTGCAAAACTCTGCAAAAGCATGCAAAACTATGCAATTTACTGCAAAGATTTAAAAATACTCTCAAATTCTTCTACTGCCTTATAGTGTGAGTTATAGATATGCCTTTCACTTATGTATAGCCTATCTGCTAATTCTTGCCACGTACACGGCGCTTCATCTATGTACTTGTAGAATAATAGGTCTGCAAGAAGTGGATCGTCCATAGAATCAATACAAGCCATTACAATAGACAGTGTGTAATCGTATTCTGCTTGTGCCTCATCTAGTTTGTTCTTCGCATATAGATAACTGTCCCAGAGCTCTGATTTGTCTGTCTGATTTCCCACTGAGCTAACCTTTGGTATGGTTGTGTCTTTAGTGGTTTTGTTTAGCTTTGTAAATCGATCGTCTGTTAGGTCTTTCCATCGCTTGATCTTTGCTCTTAAGATCTTGATATTCTTTAGTAATTCCATTAGCTTGAGACTCCCTTTATGATATAATAATCGATGTAACGTGTGGCTCGGGCAGTGTCTCGAGCTTTTTTGTTTACTCCAGTTCATCTTCTTCTGTCTTTTCAAACTCTATGCTTTTAACCTTGTAGCCTAATTCTTCTATTGTCCATTTGCCATGCTCTAAAAGTACATAGGTTAAAGCTTCATTCAAGCTATCGAACTCTTCTATGTAATCACTATCCCCACATTGTTCACATCTCTCATCAAATCCTAAGAATGGTGGTTCATCTTCTCTAATGGATATCCAACCTAAGTGGTATTCACAAACGTAATAACTCATATTTTTATTCTCCCTTTACTGTAATTTCTTAAAAATCGTACTTATAATTGTAATAACTAACAGTACGAGCAAAACTCCACATGTAACTCCTAAACCTACGCCAAAACCTATTTGGAAAAATGTTTTAATCATTGCTCTACTCCTTGTCACATAGTTCTATAAATCTATCTCGTACTTCTTCTCTAAGTTTCTCAAAGCCTAGTGGTATTGAAACAAGATCTGATATTCCTAAAGGATCTGTATAATTGTTTTCTTTTAACCAACTTCTAAAAGTGTCAATGTTAACCATTAGAAAACCTGTATAAGCTGTTACAATGCATTTTTCTTCTTGTGTCATTATTCTACTCTCCCCACACATACATCTTGTCTTTTCTTGGATAATATTCATTGAAATACCAAAGTAATTCGTCTTTAAATTCATCTATTATTTGTTGTGCGATTTCTTCAGATTTGTAATACCCAAAAATGGGAAACTGACTATAGAGTCGAACTCGATTTATATTTATTTTGTATTTCATATAAAAAATGAATAATTTATCCTCATTTATATCGTCCCAATCAGGCTCCCAACCGTCATTTAATTCAATACGTCTTATTCTTATGGCATGCTCTAACTTCATAGCTCTTACTACCATTTCTGCGTCTCTTTTTGATTTGAAATAGTTACCTATGCTTGCTATATATTCATCATAAAAAGCTGGATAAACCATTTTATGAGGTTTTAACTCATCACCATCTATGGAAAAATAATGGTCTTTAAGTGTTGGTGTAGTCCTAATTTCCTTTTTATCTTCTGGTAGATTTTCAACTTGTTTTCTCAACTCTTCTGCGTTTTTCTCAACTCTTCTATTTGTTTCTCTCAACTCTTCTATTTGCTTTAATATTTCTGCTTTATTCATTCACTTCTACCTCCTCAATTTTGAAATCTGTTACTTTGTTTAAATCAATACCCTGATATTCAAGCTCCATCTCATATACAGCAGCCTTAATTAATTGCTTTTGAGTTTCTATCCATTTTTCTTTGTTAATATAAGGCATAAGTCCTAATACCTCATCTGTTATTTCAAAACTTACTTTGTACTTAATCATATTGCGCTCCTTAATATTGCCTTTACTGTGAATATGTCTATTCTGAAATAATCTGATATTTCTTTCGTTGAATAGTCTGTATCTAACTTCATGCGTATTATTCTTCCTCTTACGTCTTCCTCGAAGAATGCTTCTCCTACTTCTCGATAAGCATTAACTGCTATCTCTGGAACGTCTAGCCTATTAACTATCTCATCATTACTAAATCCATAATCAATTAAGATCTTGATCTCTCGTTCCTTTTCATGTCTTCCTGCAATGCTAGTCATCCGTGATAATTCTGATTGCATCTTCCACGCTCCTTGCTACTCCTGCTAAACATCCTGCTTGCTTTGCCATTTCTATGAACTTAGCTTGATTCTTAGAAACCCTACCTGTCTTGGTCTTCACTTCTATGAATACCGCTTTACCATCTGATCTCCTAAACCCTGATAGATCCGGATAACCTTCTACTGCGACGGATATCCTGCGCAAGTGATGAATATATGGCGTTCCGTCTCGCATAGTGTTGAACTGCCCTTGATAGTACTTACCTGCAGGGATTCTAAACACCGCAGCGTATGGACTAACTCCAACTTGTATTCTTTTCTGTAACTCTATTTCTGTCATTAAAATGGCACCCTTATCCCTCTTACTCTGCATTGATGGTACGCCCAGCCTTTTTTATAACCTCTAGCATTAGCTATTTTCAAGAACTGAGAATATGTGACTGCGTTTTCTATTGCCTGATCAGATAGAAGGTACAATTTCTCTGCTAACTGGCTTTTTCTAGTAATCTCTATTAATCTGATCTCTTCTTTACGTTCTAACTCTTTTCTCGTAGCTTCATAATCCTTACCGCATACAGGACAACTCTTTAAACTGCTTTCATATGCTGCATAACAGTCTTTGCAGATTCTGATGTTATAATTTCCGCTCTTATCTATCTCTCTACCTTTAGTTTTAACTTCATCAACTAGGCTCCAACCCCTAGAATCTGTAGGCAGTCCATGTCTTTCAATATTTCCTACATGGTCTATTATTACTGCAGTTTTACCTTCTCTAGGTCTTAACGCTCTACCTGCTTGCTGCAAGAATATTGTTAAGCTCTTTGTCGGTCTTAGCATTCCTACTACATCGCAGTTCGGCATATCGAAACCTTCTCCGATTAAGTCGACGTTGCACAATACTTGGATCTCGTTATTCCTGAACTTTTGGATAATCTCATCGCGTTCCGTCTTAGGTGTGTTTCCGTCGAAGTGTGCTGCGTTTATTCCATGTTCTCTGAATTTCTCGGCAGTTTCTTCAGAGTGTAAAACCGTTGTGCAGAAATAAATTGCTTGCTTACCTTTGGCGTACGTTTCGTATTCTTTAATGACTTGACCATATATAGCATTAGTACGCATGACTTCCTCTATTTGTTTTCTGTCATAGTCTCCTCTTACCGATTTGAAATCGCTTGCCATAAAACTAATAGGTGGCGCAATATATCTATAATCAGATAAGAATCCTAAGTTTATTAATTGTTCTGTTGTAACTCCCAAAACTAAGTCATCAAATATAGTCCCTAATGGTTTTCCTGTTAGCCTCGTAGGTGTAGCAGTTAATCCTATGATATGAGTATCAGGATAAGACTCTACTATCTTCTCCCACGTCCTAGCAGTTGCGTGATGCGCTTCATCAAATACTATTAAGTCAGGTTTAGGCAACTTCTTCCACTGACTAACCATGTCTATGTGAATTGTATTAATCGGTATATCAAACTTTTTAAAAGTATCTATTGCCTGTTGCTTTAACTCACGTCTATGGACTAGAAACCAAACTGTATTACCTTTCTTCTGAGTCTGCGCGCTCATCCATGCAAATACTGCTGTCTTACCTCCGCCTGTAGGCAAAACTACTAAAGGTCTTCTATTTCCTTTACTCATAGATAAGTGTGTATCCTTAATTAATTTTCTTTGATAATCTCTTAACTGTAATTCCATGTGTACCTCTTTTATTTGTACCCTGTTTTTAGTGTGTACCCAGTTTCAAAATATAGACTGGGTACGCTATAACATCGATAAATACTACATTCTAGCGTTTTGTACCCAGTACCCAGTCAATATATACTCTATAGAGACATACACACTCACTCGGTTTACCATATTCATATTTAACGTATGTGTGTATATGCATATAAATATTTCTTATATACCTCCGGAAAACTGGGTACACTGGGTACAGATTTTCTATAAGTCCGATGCAGCCTGCGTTTGAGACCGTACTCAGTTTTCTAAAAAACTGGGTCCACGTACCCAGTTTATAGGTCGAAAGGCTCTTCATGGTTATCTATCCTTAACAAAACACCTCTAGTTTTAACTCCGTTGACTCGCTTTTGAACATCGTTTCTTGTCCAATCGCCTTCTTGACTAGTTTCTATTAAGTCTGCCTTTTGGAATGACGACAAAACTGATCTAGGATTAAAACCATTGTTTTTCATTACTCTGTTGAATACTGACTTAATGATGTAGGCTTGACCTTCTTCAATTACTCCGTAAGCTTCAATAGCGCCCTCATCAAATGCTTTCTTATTACTCGCTATCCAGTCAGTTATGAACGCATAGGCTCGCTCCTGAATGCTTGTTTCTTGTCTTGTAGTTAGTAGTGGAATTATCTCTTCCTTGGTTATTGCTAGCCCTGAATCATTAAATACATATAGACTTAGAACGTTACTAGCTACTAATAAGGCGCTTGCTAGGATTACCTGCTTATCTTGGATAGTCCCTGATTCGTTTAATTGCTTTACATAATTTGAAAACATTTCGTTTAGGTCTTCTATGCCGATCTCTTTGTATGCTTCAATTAATTTCTCACCACCAAAACCGTAGTTATCTTTAATAGTGTTTGCTATCCTGTTACCGTCAGTCGCATTAAATAGAATCTCTGTAATCTCGTACTCTAGAGTTCTAGCGTATGCACCCTGCCCGTCATTCTCATTTAAAATCGTACCTTCTCCGGATGTAATAATCGTATTGCACCATTGAGGTACTCTTTCGATGCCTCCGCTTTTAGTACCTCTTCCACGTCCCTGACCTTGAGCCAGTTTGTACACGTCAAAGTAAGTTGTGCCGTCCCTACCTTTTGCTAATTGCAATTCGTCAATAATCATTGGGCAGTTATTTAATATCTCGGCTGTACGTTCTAATGCTACTGTTGTGCTATTGAATGACTGGACGTACTCCCCAAGATGAGGATCTCCCCAGATACTAGCAGCTGCCATTATTATTAAAGTTTTACCAGTAGCTGACATATCACTCCAGAAATGCACGAAAAACGGTTGCGCATTTATTATTTTCAGTAATGGACTTGCAGCACTTGCTGCTATTGCTAACTTAACTGCAAAATCTGATTCCATCATCTCTTTAATTGTCGATGCCCAGATCTCTTCATCGCCTTTTGTATGAACTGATTTAAATAACCTATTAAGCGCCAAGTCTCCATCGAACTCTATGTTTTCTGTATAAGGCATGAATTCATCTTTATTAATCCAACCTAATCGACTTGTAGCGCTAATCGTTGGTATAACTTCATAATTAAGCATTTCTAATTCTTGAAGATAATCGACCATGAATTTTGCGTTGTTTGATGTAACTGATATCCCATAGTCAGCTAACGCTACTATTTTATTTGCACTAGCTAGTGTCGATTTTGACTCAATAACACGTCTCCAACGGTTATTCGTTTTAAATGCTAGCTCTAATTTCTCAGTGCCTGAATCTACGTTTTCAAATCTTGTAGTAATCAGTAGTGGATGATATGCAGCAATTTCTGCTCCCATATATCCTCGTTTTGATATTCCGTCATCTGTATAATGCCAGCTACTTGCTAGCTCTATTGGCTGGTCGTCGTCAAAATATAACGGTTCGATGTTTTGCCCATATACTTTAAGACTTATATCCATAGATTTCTTATAAGCTCGCCAACTATCTGTTACCCCTTTAACTCCTAGATCTTCGGCTCTTGCTTTTAGCTTTAACACTGCTTGGTTTTGTTCAAACTTATCATCGATTTCATAGATCTGCGCATAGGTTGATCTGGCTAGAACTTGTTCAGCTGTTAACTCTGAGATATTCAATTCATTGGATCCTTCGATGTTAACTTCATTCATTTGCCATCTCCTCCTCTAGTATTTCTAACTCATATTCAGCTTGTGAAATAAACTTGCAAGCTACAATTAATTCCGGTGTGAACTCAGTGTGATCCTCTTCTAATATTTGTTTTAATGTTAACCACCACTGATACGCCATTTCGTATTCTTCTTGCTTTTGTCTAGCTTTAACATGAGTGAACTTATTCCTTGCTATCTCGGCTTGTCTTCTACGACTTAACGGCTCAGTCGATATTCCAAACATTTGCGCTAGTTCTTGGTTTGCTGTCTTAAAATCCACTTGCATAAAGTGCATGTAAAAATCAATAACTGTTCCACCTCTTCGGCAACTGAAACAACTCCAAGAATCTGTTTTTTTGTAAATCTTTAAACTTGCCGTTTTATCTACGTGAGCAGGGCAGTGAATGAACCCTGCTCGATTAGGTTGTAGATTAAATCGCGTTAATAGCTCTGTAATTCTGATTTCGCTTTTTAAAACTTCGGCTTTTACCATTTCTATAGGTCAAATGGCAAATCAGAATCTGCTAGAGGATCGAAATAGCTGCCACTATTATTAGTATTTGGCTTATTCTCGACTTCTTTTTTCTTAGGTATAGAAGCAGTTTCCACCTTATCTATTCCGCAGAACCAACGCAGTTTTACTGAGACCTTAACTTCATTGTTTTGGTTGATATATTCTTCTTGACCGAAGACTCCACCAACCTTCTTACCTCTGAAGCTGTTAATATCCCAATCAAATTCAAAGCCAGGATTACTATGCTCTACTGATGTTACGAATTGCTTTAATCGCTTAACTGCCCACTCATCATCTGTATTTAGTATGTAGGTTGTGCCTTGGTAATATCTGCCTTTCTCGTGGTTATTTCTAAAATACTTAGGTTGTTTGTCGTTTGGTGCTGTGTCAAACATAACTACTAGCATTGACTGATTATTCTTTGACATTCTTTCTTCTACTGATAGGATCTCTAAATAATGTCCACCTACTTCTAATGGCTCCCAACCTGTGTTAATTTCTACTTGATCATAATTTTTTGGTTTTCTCATTTTTCTAATACTCCTTTAATTCTTTAATTAGTAATGTAATGTCGTTCTCGATCTCGTCTTGCTCGAACATCCCTAACGGTGTTTTTGCTGTTGTGTTTTCTCCTCTTGTTCGGAAAACGTAACCTGATGAGGTTTGCTTTGCTAATAGTACGGTTGTGAACTTAGACTCGAGAACTATCTTTTCTAGTTTCCTTCCGTTAGTTTTTAACCTTGTTTGACGGTAACCGTCTTCGGTTGTGATTGTCTCTGAATGTCCCAGAATAATGACTACTTGGTCTTCTCTAAGATCTGATGCAAGTCTACATATTGAATACGCAAAGTCTGCCAAGTCAGTCCATTTGTCGTAGCCTTTAACCTTTAGATTTGCCATCTCGTAATCGAGCATTACCGCGTTTATCGTGTCGATGACGATATATTTGATATGCTCTGACTGCTTAGCCGATAGCATTGCTTTTTGAATTAGCTCGTGGCCACTAGATTTGATATAATTCTTGTTCTTGGTGTTGTACTGGTCGCGCCAACCTTTCCAACTCAGTCCTTTTCCGTCTGCATCTATATATAGAACTTCTTTAGGTGGCAAGTTTCTTAAGCTAGTGGTCTTACCTGCGCCAGACTCTCCCATTATTAATACTGCTTTACTCATGTCCTAACTCCTCTGTTATCTCTACGCTTTGAAGCTCTTCTAAAAGCCTGTCTAGCATTTCACGGCTAGGCTTGCGCTCACCTTTCATCCATCTATATATTGTGTTTCTTCCAACTCCTATAACATTAGCTATCTCTGGTACTGGTCTAGGATCTAGCTCAACTAATTGTTTAATCTCTGCTGGAGATAGTGTCCTATCCATTTTTATTAGTACTTTTAATGGGATAATATTGCTTAGAATTTGGATAACATAATCTATTGAATGAGCTTTACAGTTAGCTACTAATTCTGCTGCTCTAAAATAATCTTCTTTAGTTAAAATATCGCTCATTTAACACTCCTACTTGAATAGAATTGAATTGATTGTCGCTCAACCAAACGAGCACCAGGAATATCTGCCCCTGACTGGATAGCCTTTTTAATTCCTGTCTTATCAGGATTAATAACTAATTTTGCATTGAGATATTCTTCAGGAATTAATGATTGGTCTAGAATTTCAGTTGAGATGTCTTTTCTTGCCGTGAACCTGATACTATCTGTTTCTATAGACTTTCTTCCTACTCTTGCTAATTGTTTGGCCATATCTCGTTTCATTCTGTCAGCCTTATTTTCTTTAGCTTTTCTTCTGCTATAGAGCTCTTTTTCCTTTTCTTGAATTGCTTTTGCTTCGGCTTGTAGCTGTTGAATGTATAGTCCCCAGTTACTTGCTTTAGTTTCAAAATCTTCACTTATCTGTTCATAAGCGTCGAGGTTTAACAGTTCCCCTGTTTCTTCGTCTATCTCTATGTTTTCAAAAATCTGTAATAATTCTTCTGTGATTCCAAATAGTGATTTACTCATAGTCGTACACCTCATCTTCATCGTCTTCAGTAGTTGTTTCTACGTTATTTAAAATCTTATCTTGAAGACTTTTGACTTTGTTTAATAACTCACGTTTTTCATCTAATACTTCGTAAAATTTTTCGCGATATTCTTCATTATTTGTCTCGTATCTAACTGATTTCTTGACAAGGTCTCTATACTCTTTGATAGTAATTGTTACCAAAATTTCATCTTCTACTTTGAAATTTATATCAACATTTGAAACGTAATCGCCTGCCTTTTTCTCTATTAGTTGTTCTAGTAAATTCTCGTTATACATCTCTCAATACCTCCTCATAATCTGCGTTTTTAATTAATTGCTTTAAATTTCTTACTTCTTGGTCTATAATTAAGTAAGAATTTTCGATTCTGTAGATCTGTTGTTGAATTTGCGTGGTGGCTTTTTCTAACAGATCTATTATTTTGCTCAAATCGCTATCCGACAGTTCTAAATAGACTTCTTTCATTTATTGACCTCTCCTTTTCTGCTATTTCTTGCTTGACTTGGACTGTGTAAACTCCAGTCTCTGCTTTTTTGTTATTGACTTGCTCCTTTAGCTTGCTATTCTCCTCTTGCAATCTCCAAAGCTTTTCTTGCATCACCTCTATTTGATTATTTGAATAAATTCCCCATAACACTGCTAATAATGTGATTGGTGCTGTAATCCATATAACTGCTGCTACTATCATGCTTATACCTCCGCATATATGTCTTTTACTGTTATTTGTGGTGTTTCTGAAATGTCATCAGGGAACACGTCCGCTAAATATTTCTTTGGCACGTTGAAGAAATTCAAAATCTGATACATCTGCTCACGTGTCCATTCGCTCTTACCTGCGAATTTCTTATCAATCGTTGATTTGCCTATTTTGTACTCCAGTACCTCGTCTAAATCTGACTGGCTGTTCATGTCGAACGATTTGTAGATGTTTCTTAACAGTCTGTAATTTGTGTTCATATTGATTTGCTCCTTTCTTTTGTGTTGCTTTATTTGTATTGTTCTCAAATCGTGTCATCCTTCATCAAAAAAAAGAAAGCCTACTTGCAATCCAAAATAATCAGCTATTTTTCTCTTGTTTTGGTCTGCAGGAGTCCTATCTCCTGATTCATACATTGATATCAGCGACTTTGGAAATCCTAATGCTTCTGCTAATTCTGATTGAGTCATATTTTTACTTTTTCTCAAATGAATTAATTTATCTTTAAATTCTTCCAATTACCTCATCTCCTTTCCTGTTCTCATCTTGTGAACATATAATGACACAGTTCTCAATACGTGTCAATCACAATTTGTGAATGTAACACTATTGTAATGTTCACTAATTGTGATATAATAGTGTCACTAATAAGAAAGAGGTTTAAAGGAATGAAAACTTCAGAAATAATAAAAATACTTAGAGAGAATAAAGGAATAAGCCAAGCTGACCTTGCTAGAGAGCTAAGAGTTAGCAGGAGTACAATCTCTATGTATGAGTCAGACGACCGTATCCCCACTTCTGAAATGTTCATTAATATGGCTGACTTTTTCAACGTAGACGTTGACTATTTAATGGGTAGAACCACAAAAACTACAATCCTACCTGAAACCATTAAATATTCCACACCGAGAGACCAACGCTCTAGAACTATATTGAAGAACATGCGTAAATTGAACCTAGACGGTCAAGATAAGGTTATAGAATATTCTGAGCTATTAGTTGAGTCTAAGCAATATGAGAACCCTCACACCCTATCAGAAGAGCAATCTAGCTATATAACAGATGAGTATATAGAATCATATTCAGTTGCCAAAGCGGCTGCAGGTAACGGTGCGTATAACGAACACTACCAAGACACTACTTACCACCTGATTAAATCAGTTGATGTTCCTAAGCATGATGAGCAAATAGACGTTAAAGGTAATTCAATGGAACCAACTATTATGGATGGAGATGTAGCATTCTTAAAGTTCAATCCTGATTGCTTAAACAATAGAATTTATGTAATTCAATATAGAGACGAAGCATTCATCAAACGTTGTTTCTTTGATAACGAAGAACTGACACTAGTATCTGATAATCCAGATTATGAGAATATAGAAATCTCTGGAGAAGACTTGAACCAAACAAAAGTAGTCGCTGAAGTAGTCGGTTGGACTACTCCGATAGAATAAAAGCTTTTAAATGTATAGGAGTTAATATGAAAATCTTAGATACTGTAAAAAATCTATTTAAGGATAAGAAAAATGAAACAGTAGAATTTACAGTAAGAAGCTGGAATGAATATTCTAAAAATATAAAAGAGTGGCAGTCTTTAAATGCAAAAGATAACTGGAAAAATGCAAAATTAAAAAATGATAAAAGACTTTACCATTACTCTTGGATGAGCAAAGTTCCAGTTTTTTTAGTCCTAGAACCAAAAAATGCATATGACAAATATGCTATAGCTGTATATATCGATAATTATCATGTTGGATATGTTCCAGCTCCCTTAAACAAAGAAAAATACAATTTTTTTAAGAAACATAATACCGGAGTTGCTGAAGTTCACGGTGGAGATTTTAAATATTTAGATGAATATGATGACATAATTAAGGAATTAAATGATCCTATTATAAAGGTTACAATATAACACAAAAAAACGACTAGCTCCCGCCAGAGCTAGTCAAGCACACACATTAACAACGAAAGGAGCGTGCTATAAGCTATTATAGCAGAAAATTGATTATGGCTAAATGTATTTGGAATGAGAAGCGCAAGCAATGGGTCTTGCAAGGTTACAAGAATAACCAAAAGAAAACATTCTATTCAAGAAACAAGGGCAAACAGGGAGAGCGTGAGTGCTACGCTGAGTACTACAAGTGGCTTGATTTGATAGACAATCCACAAGCAAGAAAAGTAGATGAAGCCTTTAATGAGTACCTTGATTATTATTCAAGATCTCACAAAGTAAACACAACAGACAAACTACACCAGAATTACAAATATTATCTAAGAGATAAGTTTGGCAGCAAAACTATGTCAACGCTTGCAAAATCTGATTGGCAAAATCATATAGATAATTTGTACGCCGAGAGAAACTTGTCTTATTCTTCTATGCAAAAAATCATTGGATTAATTAAACAATTAAGCATTTACTGTGCAAGTAAAGGCTACATGCTAGACCAGAATGTGCCGCAATTCTTGCACAACCCTGCACCTAAGACCAAACCAGTTAAGCGTGCGTTGTTCCCTGACGAATTAAGAGAGCTTTTAACGACTGATATTGACAACTGGTATATTGATGTCTTTAGGTTTCTTGTATTCACAGGATTAAGACGTGGCGAAGTTTGCGCATTAAAAACTGATAGAGATTATTTACCACCTTATCTTTACATAAGAGAGAATATTGTATTCACTGGTGCAGGTGTTAAGTTAACAACACCAAAATCAGGCAAAGAGCGTGAAGAATATCTAAACCAGAATGCTATTAATTGCATTAATGCACATGCTGAAAAGAAATTAAATAATAATTTTGACTCAGAATATTTGTTTGTATCATCTACCGGAAAACGAATTAATCCTAAAATGTTATCCGAAAATTGGAGAACTGTCAGAAAGGCGCTTAATTTTGGCGCTGTGACGTTGCACGAATTAAGGCATACATTTGCTACTTATACATCTAAAGAGCTAAATATCGAAGAATTGAAGCAAATGCTAGGACATTCTAAGCATATGGACACTAAAGGTACTTACGTTCACGAAATTCCACTTACTGAAGAAGAAAAAGAATTGAAGCTGAAACTAGACAAAGAAAAAGCTGACAGGATTGACAGTGTATTCGACATATTTTGAGTTCACTTTTGAGTTCATTTGCGTTGGTTTTTTGCTAATATTAACGTAATCGAAAAAAGCTATCTAATCTCTGAAACCCTTTTAAATAGCGGTTTTCGGATACTTAGATAGCTTTTTAATATTATTCTGGTGCCGATGGCGGGGGTCGCATAAACCTACAAGATTCTGGTAATTTATACCCTTTTTTATTCCTAATGATATTTAATCTCATCTTTAAACGCTTTGCCTCTCTCGGCAAAATTCTTATATTGATTGTAGCTAGCAGCAGCTGGAGATAATAGACAGATCTCTCCTGTTTTTGTGAGCTCGAAGGCCAGATCTACGGCCTCTTTCATAGTGTTTACAAGAACCGCATTTATTTTAAAGTCAATGTCTACATTTAATTTTTCTGCTATAGCAACGATGTCTTTTCCAGTATCTGGAAAACAAATAATGTTATTAATTTTCTTTTCAAACAAAAATTCCACTAATTCTGTGTAATCAATATTCCTATCTAGACCACCCATTAATAAAGTAGAAACTTTTCCTAGAGGTTGAAGTGCTTCAATAGCTAACTTACATGCTTCTGGTATTGTTGCGATTGAATCATTAAAGAATTTAATTCCTTTAACCTCTCCAACATACTCTAATCTATGTTCTAGACCATTAAATTCTTTTACACTAACTATGCCTTTCTCTAATTCTCCAGTAAATATCTCACCAGCTGCTAAAGCTAAGAGTGTATTGATTTCATTATGTCTACCAAGAATATGGTGATTGTCTAGAAGTTTATATTCTTCTTTTTCATCTTTTTTCAAGTTAACAAAAATAAATTTCTTATTCTCTTCTAATGAGTATCTTTTTATAAGATCTGAACTTAGCTTTTCAGCAACTTCGCTTGAGTTTTTCTTCAGCAAATCTTTAACAAAAATCAATTTAGATTTGTAGATATCTTGAATCGCTTCTAGAAGCTCTGTCTCATCTTCTGGAACAATTAGGAAATCATCTGAACTTTGCCAACGAATTAGGTTAAATTTAGAATACTTGTAATCAGCATAATCTTTGTAATGGTCTAAATGTTCTTCATGAATATTAGTTAGAATCGCAACATGTGGAGACCTCAGACAAAATTCCAATTGATGTACACCCATTTCTACAGCACAATATGAATCTTCTTTAAGTTCTGAGAAATGATCCATGACTGGTACACCGATATTTCCCAAAAGGTGGGCATCAGGAAATGAATTTTTCAGGACTTGATAAACCAAACTTGTAGTAGTTGATTTACCTTT
>QWCJ01000121.1_pt1 | contig 32184 bp, 24 predicted proteins | sample 1972501 | NCBI WGS metagenome assembly QWCJ01 (sample SAMN09866711, study PRJNA288562) | Human vaginal metagenome isolate term2_vaginal, whole genome shotgun... | isolation source: vagina | host: Homo sapiens | place: USA: California
AAAATCATCATAGCAGAGAAATAATTTTTAGTAAATACATAAAAAACTTGGTAGTGATAATAGTATGTATTTCGAACCTATTTAGCTCTATTCTCCAACTCGTTTTCGCTCCAAGTTCTCATTACAATAACGTGATAGACTTTTTTATTTTCTGCCAATTCGTAATATGCAGACTTAGGAGTTTCTGTTACTACATATAGATAATTATCTTTGTTATTATCATTTCTATATATTTCATCTCCTTTGGCAAAACCATGCCCTTGCATGTTCTTTACTGGAATATCATCTATGATATCCTGCACTGTTCCTATTTTTTGATAATCTCGTTCTTGCAGTAGCTTATTTACATTTACTTTATTATCTTCTTTTCTACTCATATCATCTGGTAAATCATGCCCTTCTGAAATATTTGTATAAATCTCATTATCTACCTTCAAATAATAGAATACTAAGCTACCTCTCTTATAACCTGTAGGGGTGGGTAGTTCATCATAGCTATCAGATTCAGCAACATCATTATTAACGCTTGAATTCTCAGGATTTAAACTTTCACCTATATGATGTTGCTCATTGCAAGATACAATAAATAAACAACAGATAATTAAAACTATTGAACTTGTTAAAAATCTTCTATTCATAAGCTAATCTCCAAAGATATTAGATAAACTTGTTTTCCTTCAAGACTCTAGAATAAAATAAAGACAATTTTAAAATATATATAAATTTTTGAACACTTTTCTATGGTTAGTTTTATTTTACCACAAGACATTTTAAAATTAAATTATAGAGATATAAAGTATAAAAAAACTCCCAGGCCTTTCGACCTAGGAGTTTATTAGTATTCTATATTTGTGAAGCCTTATAGCTTATATAACAGATTATTTGATTGAAGCTTCGTAAATACCTTCAATTGTTTCTGCCATGTGTTTGTTAAATTCTTCATCTGTTTGATCAGCTGTTAGACCTGCTGCGAATGTACGTGAGAATGAAGCGATTAAGCCTTCGTTTTGAGCCAATTTTTCGTTAGCTGTATCTGCATCGTAACCACCTGACAAGCAAACTACACGAACTACGTCAGGTTTTTGTGTTAATTCTTTGTATAGGTTAACTTCTGTTGGGATTGTTAACTTGAACATAATTGGTGTTCCAGCTTCCCAGTTATTTTCTAGGTTCTTGTAGATTTCTTGTAGCATGAACTCTTCAATCTTAGCTTTGTCTTCTGCTTGGATTGATACTTCTGGTTCTAGCATTGGTACTAAACCGTGAGCTGCTACTTGTTTACCAACTTCGAATTGTTGTTTTACAGCTTCTGCGATACCTTCTTCGTTATATTCTTTAATGAATGAACGCTCTTTTGTACCGAATACACCTTTAGATTTTGCTCTTGCTAGTAGTTCATCTAGACCTGGGTTTGGTTTCATTAATTGAACACCGTTCTCTAAGTCAGCTAAACCTTTATCAATTTTTACGAAAGGAATTACACCCTTGTCCCATAGGTATGTTGGTGTTTCTTTACCTTCGATATCTCTATCCATTGTTTGTTCGAATAAGATAGCACCTAATACTTTTTCTGATGTGAATGAAGGGCTTGTGATAATTCTTGTACGCATTTCGTGTACTAAGTCAAACATTTCCTCTTCTGTACTATATTGGTCTTCTGAAATACCATATGCTGCTAATGCTTTAGGAGTTGAACCACCACTTTGGTCTAAAGCTGCGATAAAACCTTTACCATTAGTCATACGATCTAACATTTCTTTGTTAATTTCTTTGCTCATATGAAATCTCCTTCTTTTAATTTTTATTTGTTAAGTCATTTTCTAACAGCTATATTCTACCATAAAAATTTTTCTTTTAAAGCCTAATAGTATATCTTTGTTGATTTTATAAAGCTTATTATGCGATTTTATTTGATTTATCTTGAGTTTTGATACATTAATTAAATTTTATTTACAGATTGGTAATCTTAAACATCTCTTCAGGGCAGATCTTTAAAGTTGTAAACAAGCTAATTAAGCTACATCTAATAAATTTTTAAAATATTAATCGCAAAATTAAAAGTGGATAATCCACTTTTAATACGGTAATTCTACATAGACAAAGATTTTTGCTTAACTTATTATGAAATATACTAACCTCATACAAATACCCCGTAAAAGAAGCTACCCCCTGTAGCTTCTTTTCGTTTATGTGCGTATTGTTTTTACATGTATGAATGAAATAATTCTTTTGTAAAGATAATTCGCATAAAAGCACGAAGGCGATCCTGTAATGAACGGAATCGCCTTCTTATCTTATACATAATTAACTCTTCTTGATTTTATCAACACTCTTTTTGGTCTTGTCGGCTGATCTCTCTATGCTTGAGATATGTTTCTCTAATCGACTTATGTTAGATTTTAACTCAGTTAATTTAGGATCTAAATTTCCTTGAACAGCATCTAAGTTCATTTTAACTTTTTCCGCTGAGGCTTCTACTTCTTGCATTATTTCTTTGAATTTATCTAAATTATCAGATATCTTACCCATATTTTCTTTGGATGTTCTTCCTGCCATAATTAATTCTCCTTGTTTAAACTTTTACCACTCAGAAATTCAGACTATTCACTAATATTGTCCAGCTTCTAACATTTCTCTAATCTGTTGTTCATATAATTTAGCATAATATCCGCCTTTAAGCAGTAATTCATCATGCTTACCTTGTTCTGCTATTCCCTGCTCAGCTATGTAGAAAATTTTGTCCGCATTTCTAATAGTCGAAAGTCTATGCGCAATACTAAATGTAGTTCTACCTTTGGTCAGCTCTTCTAGTCCAAGTTGTAAAGCCTTCTCTGTCTGTGTATCAATAGATGATGTAGCCTCATCTAAAATTATCAGGGCTGGATCAGCCAGGAGCACTCTAGCAATACTTATCAATTGCTTCTCACCAGCAGAAACACCAGAACCTCTCTCTTGAATCTCTGTATTATATCCATCTGCCTGTTTCATAATGAACTCATGAGCGTGGACAGCTTTTGCCGCTGCTATGACCTCTTCATCAGTTGCATCTAGTCTACCATAACGAATGTTTTCCATAATTGTTGTCGGCCACAAATATGGGTCTTGCATCATGATTCCTAATTGAGAGCGTAATGAGTCTATAGTTACTTTCTCCACATTATTACCATCAAGCAAGACTTCTCCAGAGTCTACATCGTAGAATCTTGAGATTAGATTAACTATTGTGGATTTACCTGCACCTGTAGGACCAACTAGAGCAACGCTTTCACCAGGATTGACTTTGAAGCTTACATTTTTAAGAACTGGCTTGTCATCCTCGTATGAGAAACTAACATTACGGAACTCTACTTCACCTTTGACCTTAGGCATTTCATAGGCATCCTCTGCATCCTCTATTATTAGCGGCTCATCTAAGAATTCAAAAATTCTCTCTATATACGAGGCACCATCAAGTATTTGGTTATAGTAGTTTGCCAAGTTCGAAATTGGTCCCCAGAAGAAACCAACATAACCAACGAAAGCTATTATTGTACCAATCTCTAATGGAGCTCCATTTGCTTGACGTACCCAAAATACGGCGGCTGCATAAAGAAAGACTGTAGTGAAGTTTGCAATAGCTTCTACCACTGGCATCATTGAGAAGTTAATAATATTAACATCCATAAAAGATTTTCTAACTTGGTTACCTAGCCCATGGTAAATTTGTCTGTTAACACCTTCTCTACCAAAGAGTTGTGTAATCTTCATACCTTGTACTGATTCTTGGTTGTAGGCATTAATGTTTGAGACCTTATTGTTACGTATCTGTTGAGATCTTCTCTGATACTTCTTGATAATTGCTAGATAGATTACCAACAAAGGAACACCTAGCATTGCATATAGAGTTAGTTGCACATCAACAAGGAACATATAAATAAGAATGATTATTAATGAACTTAGCTCTACGATAACGTTTACCAGAACATTACTAATTAAATCACTAACAGTATTAACATAGTTAACAACTCTAGTTGAGATTTTACCATGTGGTCTGCTATCAAAATATGTAAATGGTAGTTCTTGTAGTCTATAGTACATATCGTATCTAATGTCAGTGATCATTTCTTGACCGGTGTAGCTTAGGGCTTTTATCCTATAACGACTACACCAGGCAACAATTATCAATGTAGCTAGATATATGCCTGATAAAGTATATAGATATGCATAGTCTTTGTTAGGTATAGCAACGTCCAACGCTTTTTGGAAGATCATTGGGCTCAATAATCCTATAGCCTGTGAAATAATCATTACAATAGCAATGCGAGCTAATCTAAGTTTGTAAGGGTCAACATATTTGAAAACTCTCTTTACCTGATCCCAGTTAAAGGGGGTCTCCAGAATTTCATCTTGGTCAAATCTATTTCTACTAGCCATTATTTGCACCCCTTGTCTCTAATTCTTTTTCTGCTTCATGTTTGTCAATAATAACTCCCAAAGCGTCTTTGCTATCTCCAATTTGGGTGTCATAAATCTCTTTATAAATACCATCTAAATCTAGAAGTTGCTCATGAGTACCACGCTCTACAATACGACCATTCTTCATTACAAATATTTGGTCTGCATTTCTGATGGAGCTGATTCTTTGGGCAATCATGAATACTGTCTTGTCTCTCATAGACTCTTTTAAGTTTCTTCTAATTGCTGCATCTGTGTTCATATCAACAGCTGAAGTTGTATCATCAAGAATCAGAATATCTGGATCACCTGCAAGAGCACGAGCCAAAGAAATTCTCTGGCGCTGACCACCTGACAAACCAACACCTTCTTCACCGATAATAGTGTCATAACCTTCATCCATTTTGAGGATAAAGTCATGTGCCACAGCCAATCTCGCTGCTTCATAAACTTCTTCTGTACTCATCAATGGATCACTAAACGCAATGTTACTTTCGACAGTATCACTAAACAAAAATACGTCTTGGGTAACTACGTGGATGGATCTTCTTACAGCTTCTAGTGGGTAAGTTCTCAAATCTCGCCCATCTATTAGAATTCTACCTTCGCTCGGATCTGCTAAACGTGAAATTAGCTCGATTAAAGTAGTTTTACCAGAACCTGTTTCACCAATAATTCCTATAGTCTGACCTGGCAAAGCTGTGAAGTTAATATCATGTAGTGCAGGTACCTTTTGTCCATATGAAATATAGTCATATGAGACATGGTCGAATTGTACTTCACCTTCTAGCCTAATTCTTGGTATGTGATTATCTTCAACATATGATGTAACTAAGTCGTCAATCTTGGTTTTTGAATTTTTGAGCATTGATTTTGTAGTATAAGATTCTAATGGGAATGGCTTGTCAGGGACATAACCTCTTTTTACTATGTTTTGGTTAATCTTCTTCAATGCTTCTGAATCTTCAGATAGTAGAGAACGTGAAACAACCTTTTCCTCTAACAAAGAATTTGGGTTCTGAATTGTTTTAATTTCTTTGTCCACATCTAGTTCTGATTCTTCCAGAACTTTGCTATAGATAGGACTCTCTAGACTTGCTTGTACCAATTTCTCATCAGTTTTTTGTGGATCTTCGGTCAATTCAGCCTCCGCTGGTGAAGCGATCTTGGTCTTGGTTGTAAATAGCTCAATTATCTTATTAGCAGATGATGCATAGTGTTGTAAGTCATCTATTAAATAACCTAGCATTCTCATTGGGAAAATTAACATCCATAAAGAGTTGTTAAATAAGACTAAGTCACCAACTGTCATGTTACCTTCTATAACTAGCATTCCACCAAACAAAATCAAGGCAACATACATTAAGCTAGAAAGACCATCTATTAGTGGTATATATCTAGCTCTAATATCAGCAGCATCTTTGTTAAGCTCGCTAAATCTAAGGTTCTCTACTTGGAATCTATCTACTTCGTAATCATGGCGCACAAAGGCTCTAGTTGTCCTATTACCGTTAATGTTTTGTTGAACTACTGAGTTAAGTTTCTCAAATTGTTGCCTGATATTTCTCCAGGCTGGTTTGATTTTGTTGAGTAAAGCTACAGAAGCAATCAGTAATATAGGAGCAACTGCAGACGTAATTAAAGCTAATCTCCACTCAATGAAGAACAGATATACCAAGGCTGTGACAAATATCATTGCTGTCTCAATTGTTGAAAATCCTGACCAAGCCAAAAAGTGGCGTACCATTTCAAGGTCACCTGTCAATCTTGCCATAATTCTACCTGTTGGTGTCTTGGAGTAGTAGTCCTGGTCTAGTTTTTGTAAATGTTGGTAAAAAGCGTCTCTAGCTCGCATTATTGCATGTTGAGAAATATATTCATACAACAATCTTTTGATGAACATTATAATTCCTCGAATTACTGGAACTAAGAAAATAACACTCACGTACCACCAGAAATTGCTTAGATCACCAGCAACGAAAACTTCATCGACTAATTTCGATGTGAAGTATGAAGGAATAATTCCCATAATAGAAGAGATAATTATAGTTACAAATGCAAAAAATACCTCTAACCTAGTCTCTCTAGTCAGCGCCGCCGCCCAAGCATATGGTCTATTGCTAAAAACCCAAGCATCTCTTGGACTTAACGGATCAAAATTCTTTAAGCTTTTACTATATCTATTCATTATTTCCCCCAAAGCATAGAGCCTTTAGTAATATCAAGTTAGTGTATTCATGTGGAAAATTTAATGGACCCTCTGTCTCTCCACTAAGTCTCACTTACATGAATCGTTTACATATTATTGTACCTAGATTAAATAATATTTCTGCACTTTTTTAGTTTTTTAAGAAAGAAATTTTATATTTTTTATTTTTTCATGTAAAAAAATTCACGAGATAAAACTCAGCATGTACGTATTTTTGCTAAAAATTGTAATAATATGATATATACAATTTCTATCCAGGAAGGAGAAATTTCGAAATGCCTGATAATACAAAAAAACTAAGTGAAATAAAACTTGGTCAAAAGACATCAATAGATGTCGATGCCGGTAACAAAAACATTGTTCTAGCAGGAGGTTGTTTCTGGGGAACAGAAGAGTTCCTTCGCAGATTGCCAGGTGTGATAAATACCTACACAGCTTATGCCAATGGTAATACTCTTTCACCTACTTATGAGGACGTTTGCAGCGGAGAAACTTTGCATGCGGAGGCTGTCTATGTTGAGTATAACCCTGAAATTATAGATTTAGCTCATTTGCTATATTATTTTTTCAAGAGCTTCGACCCAAGAGAATTAGATAAACAAGGGAATGACTTTGGTAAACAATATAGAAATGGTATTTATTACTTAGATGAAGAAGATCTAGATACAATTAACTTTGTAGTAGAAATGATTCAAGAAAAATACCAAGAACCTTTGGCAACAGAGGTTTTGCCTTTAGACAATCTAAGCAAGGCTGAAGAATTTCATCAAGACTATTTAATCAAAAACCCACTAGGATACTGCCACGTTGACTTCCGTAATCTACCAGATGCAGGAGCTAGTATGAAAGGAGATAAATTTGAGTAATTTAAATAATTTAAGTAATAAGGATTTTGACTATAAGGATTTAAGCCCAGAAGAATTGCGAGCTAAGATAGGTGACCTAGCCTACGAAGTTACACAAAATGAGTTGACAGAAAGACCTTTCTCATCTGATTATGATCAGAATTTCTCTGAAGGTATCTATGTTGATATAGTAAGTGGAGAGGCGCTATTTAGCTCCAAGGATAAATATGACGCTGGTTGTGGTTGGCCTTCATTTACCAAAGCAATCGGCGAAGAAGTCGATAAGCTTAACGAAAAAGCAGATTTCAAGTTAGGTTATGAGCGCACTGAGGTTCGCTCTAAAGAAGCTGATAGTCACTTGGGACACGTTTTCACTGACGGTCCTAAAGATGCAGGCGGTTTACGTTACTGTATCAATGGCGCTGCGTTGAAGTTTATTCCAAAGGATCAAATGGAAAAGGAAGGTTACGGAGATTATCTAAAATATGTCTAAGCCTCTTCTAACAGAATTTAATTCATCTTCTGAACTACCAGAAGATTTACCTGAAGAAATTTTGTTTATACTCGATAGATTCGAGAAAAATCATAAACGAAGTTATCTGGTTGGTGGTTCTGTTCGAGATTTATTCCTAGGGAAAGCAATAAGCGACTACGATATCACGACTCCTGCTACACCGGAGGAGGTTAAGAGGATTTTCTCCGATTTCATAGTGCTAGATACAGGCTTGCAACACGGGACTGTAACTTTATTGATTGATAACAAGCCATTTGAAATTACTACTTTTAGGACTGATGGCAAATATAGTGACCATCGCCGACCTAACAATGTTGAATTGACCACCTCTCTATATGAAGACAGTCAGCGAAGAGACTTCACTATTAACCAATTGGCCTATAACCCAACAGAGGGCTTAGTCGATTACCATAATGGTTTAGCTGATCTAAAAGCTAAATTAGTTCGTGCTGTTGGCGACCCTTATAAGCGTTTCAATGAAGATGCTCTAAGGATAATAAGAGCCTTACGTTTTGGTGCGCAATTAAATTTCAACGTTGAAGAAAACACATTTGCGGCTGTCAAAGATATGATAAATGACCTTGATTTTGTTGCGGCTGAACGACTTACTCACGAATTAAGCAAAATTCTTAATTCTGATTTTTTGTCTGATAACTGGCAAAATTTAATGGTCCTGTGGAACTATCTATTTCCTCACTATGCCTGTGAAATTTATACATCATTTAATGTTGATTTCCTTGAGAATCTTCCAAAGAATCATAATATTAATTTAACACTCTTGGCTTATTTCCTCACAAATGAAGACCTCTCGCATTTCTTAGATAAAATTAAGCTAAAAAGACTAGATTCAGGATTTATAAAATCTTATGTCTCTGCGTTGCATGAGGTTGCTGAGAGCCACGGGGTTGAAGGGATTGAAGCGATTGGAGGGATTGGAGGCCAAGAAATGGACTTTGAAACAAAGTCTAAAATGAGCACCAAGGAACGCAATTTCTTCTCCCCTCTAGATTTAGTACAGCTAAAAAATAAATATAAACTTGATCTACCTACTTTTATAGAAGTCTTAGATTTAATAGCGCTTGAGCCTAAGTATGGTATTTCACCTCATACAATAGAAGAAATTAAAGCAAGCTTCTCAGAAATCTTGGAAAAACAACTACCTTTATCAACATTAGAACTTGCTATTACCGGCAAAGATCTAATAAACCTAGGCTTCTCTCAAAGCAAAGCTGTAGGTAATGTATTAGATGTTTTGTTACATAGAACTATTCAAGGCGAATTAGAAAACAAGGAAGAATCATTGTTATCTGCCGCTAAAGCTATGCTCTCCTAACTTCTTGTTAATTTAACTTTTCTTAATCGTAGTCAACTAAGTCGGCAAAACCACTAAGTCTTTACTTTTGTTGACTTTTGTCATTATTTTTACTATTTTTTCATGAGTCAATAGGCAATAATTTTAAAAATGAATTGATATAGCTTTTATAATATAATGATATTAAGTTATCCTACATAACTTATATAATACTTTGGAACTTTGCAGCCTAGTCTGTAAATAAAGTTATTTGGAGGAAACGTTTATGTACTGTCCAATATGTGGAGAAGAAGTTAATCTTAGTCAGAGTCAGTGTCCCAGTTGTGGTACTAACTTAGACTGGAGTGACCATCAAGAAAACAATTTCCAAAATGAAGAAATAAATTCAGATAATAATATTCAAACAAGTAATGAGAGCAATAGTTACTACAAGGATATCAACAAAAATGATCCTTTCGCACCTAATGCAGGGTTCAATAGTGTTGATTATGATGTACCTGAAACAAATGCAGATCAGCAATTTGAAAGAAGTTCAGGTTCTGTCAACTCACAGCCTTTAGCTGGAGGAAATTATCAATCTGATGATTTACAATATGATTATTATGATTCTGAAGAAGAGAATAAGCAACGTAAACGCTTTATTTGGCTATTATTAGGTGCTGGAATTGTTATTTTATTATTAACATTACTCTTTGTCCTAATTAGCCGTAAAAATAAAGGTAGAGAAGTTGGTCCAAACTTGTCTAACTCTGTTTCTGAGCTTAGTATTTCAAGTAGCACCAGTGAGAAAAGCACAACAAGCTCAACAACCGAGCAAAGTGAGAGTAGTCAATCCTTAGTACAAAGTAGTAACAAGAATGAAATAGTTTATGTTACTCCTACTCCAGCCCCTACTCCTACACCTACAACTACTGTTGCTACAACAACCACAACAAAGGCTCCTACAACTACAACTACTAAGGCGACCAGCAAAGAAACAACTACTGCAAGTACTGTAGAAAATACAACTACAAGTAGCACAGATAGCTCTATTGAGAATTCGAGCAAGGAAACTGATCCTAAGCAAACTACTACAGACAATACTCAAGAATCAACACCTACATCCACTACTTTTGCTAGTGATCATGAAACTTATCTAAGACTCAATTCTGGTGATTTGCCTGTAGAACCAAATAGATTTGGCGATCCTGATAAGCCAGGGGATACTGCGCCAACAGGGGAAATTTTGCCGGACAATAATTCCGAGAGCAAGAAATTATCTAGCTTTATCAACGAATCATTGCAAAACATTAATTCTCCAGTATACAACGGTGCTCAAGTTCAAGACAGAACTGTTCAATTACCAAACTTCAGCCACATCTCCCAAGTTCCTAGCGAGTTGTGGATAGAAACTTATTTGAACCAATTCTTAAAGACTGTCAAAGGCTCAACAAATCCTTTCGACACTAAAGAATTTAAGTTGAAGGAAATTGAAGAATTCTTACAAAAGAATGTAAATCTAGAAATTAAATTAGATCCAAATTCTCCGTATAATGTGCCACCTTATGAATATAGGAAAGATGATGATGGTACTTTCTCAATCCCAGATACTGCAATTGAACCTAACGAGGAAATTACAGAGAATCCAGAGTCAAAAACAACATTTGTCCCTATTGAGACAGTTAAACTCAAAAACGGAAATTATGAAGTTCGTATGATCGAATTGAACTATGATTTGCGCACGCATGAAGATGTAAACTACAGGGTAATTACTGACCTACGTCATCAAAAGGTTATCGGTTTAGCTATCGATAGTACAAAATCCGTAGCTCAAACTGCAGATGATATAACAAATGATGGCGATACCGTATTCTTTATGAATATTGAAGAAATGAAAGCTAACTTGGGGTATGTCAAATACACACTAACACCAGGAAGTAACGGTAATCTAACTCTAGTTTCTAAGATAAGCTACGCTGCTAATGCAAGTAATAGCGATGTTCTTGATAGAATATCTGAAATTGAAGACCATATTTATAGCAACTTAGATAGTTCAAGTGTTAAAACTGCTGAAAAAGATATACCTCTGATGAATAATCCAAAGACAGCAGATGCTGACAAGGCAAGTCAGATTGGAACAATCCGCAAAGACAGTCAATATCTAGTCTTCAATATAGGATCTGATTCTCAGTTTATTGCGTTAACTAGTGCTGGAGATGGTGACCTAATAGGTTACATTGACTTAATGGTAGAGTAATATAATAGAACGATAAGCATTAATTTTAATTAGATAGGAGCTTGATTAATTTCATGTCAAAAGATAAAAACCTAAAACTCAAAGATAAATTGCCTGCTTTAACAGTATATTGTGGGGCTTCAAGTGGCTTGAAACCAATATATTTGGAAACTGCAGAAGCTCTAGGAAAACTATTTGCTGAAGAAGGAATTCACCTCGTATATGGTGGAGGAGACAAAGGCCTAATGGGTAAAGTTTCTAGCACAGTTATTGAAAATGGTGGAACCGCAACAGGTATCATTCCAGACTTCATGATTGAGTTAGAGTGGGTTAATAAGGATTTGGACGACTTGAGAGTTGTCAAAACCATGTCCGAAAGAAAAAATTTGCTCCTAAATCTTGCAGAAGGGATTGTCATGCTACCTGGTGGAATTGGCACCATGGAAGAATTTTTCGAAGCTTTGTCCTGGAGTCAGTTACTCATACATGAGAAGCCTATAGGGATTCTAAATATTGATGGCTACTATGACAATCTTTTGGAGCTCATTCACGGGTTGCAAAAAGAAGGGTTTGTTGATACAAAAACTTCAGATCTTTACGTAGTTGATAGTGACCCAAGAAAGTTATTAGAGAAAATGGCAGAGTGGAAGCACCATGACACGATAAAAGAATTGACAAACATTGAAGATATCGAGGAAGAATAGTTTTATTGTTCAGAAAATGTTTACTCTTTCGATTGAAAGCTCTAACTTTTAGGCACATATTTATAGCTATAATTTAAATAGCTAAAATATGTCAAAAGGGTAGATTAATGGGAAGATATTGTTTTTATTGTGGCAAAAAACTAGAAAATGATGAGAGATGCAACTGTCGCTATGCTCGCAAAAATAATGAGCAACAAAGTGAAACAGGAAGCACTCAAAGCTCTTCTGCTAATAATTCTACAAATAATTCTGCTAGTAATTCTAGCGAGGCTGATAACTCTAGTGGTCCTTACACTTCAAGCTCGAAGTCGGAGTCGGGAGAAAAATCCAAAAATAGTAGATTCAATCGAAATAAATATAGTGCTTTCCAAGAAAGCAAGGAAGAGCATGCCAATAGAAAGAAAAAAACTGCCAATAAAAAATCCAAAATATTTAATAAAGGAAACAGTTCTGGGGACAAGAAACAATTTTCATTTTTGCAATCATTTAGATTTTTCAAAAACCTCTTCACTTCTCCAACAACTGTAATTAGTGATTCCAAAACAGCAAGACTTTGGCAACTTTTTGTAGCTGTATTTATACAAGCTCTTTTATTTGCTTTTAATATTTATTTATTTGTAAAAAACAGTAACTTATCTAATTTAATAATTTTACAGGATACGACTAACAGGTATAATGGTTTTGCAAAATTAGGTATGAGTATATTTATCCGTGCCTTTATTTTCTCAATCATCTTAGATGCTTTGCGAGTCGTTATTGCTTGGATCATTCTCAAATTAATCAGCAATCAGAATTTTAACTTTAACGATCTCTGGAAAGTATTCTTGCCAGGAATATATTACTCATCCATAATTTATTTTATATCTCTAGCACTAATAAACGGTACAGGAATTCAAGGTTTGATTATAATTGTTTTTGCTGCAAATCTTAGATTGTTAGTAGATATATTTAGTATTAGAGCATGGACTAGTTTTACCACAGATAGCTTAATTGGCAATACCATGATAATAGCCATTATAATGGCTATTATTATGAGCTTAGGCATTAATTTCATTCTGCCAAATGTAGCTAATTTCTCTGTACAACCAGGTAAAAACGAAAACCAAACTAAGCCTAATATTAAAGTCCAAAGGAGTATATATGACGAAATTTCATTATGAGACGATTCACTGCCCATATTGCTTAAACGAAGAGGATTTGCCAATCTGGGATATAGTTGACGTTGAAGAGGACCCTGACCTAAAGAACCAGGTTTTCCTAAAGGAATTACAAAATTACGAATGCCAAAACTGCAATCGTAAATATGTTTTAGACCAGCCATTCTTATATGTAGACCCAAGATCTAAGTTGCTTATTTACTACGCACCAAAATTCTCTGAGGTATTATTAGATAAATCTTCTAGAGATGAGCAGGGCAATCTTAAATCCGAAATTAGTTCAAACTTGCCCTTAGATTTTGGCGTAGATATCCAAGATTATACCCTCAGAATTTGTTACGACTATAATGATTTAATTGAGAAATTGCATGTTTTCGATTTTGATCTAGATGACAGATTAATTGAGGTAATAAAGTATGCGACTAGATCCAATCCACCAGCCGTTGAAGATGAAAATGGCAATAGAACTATTAAGAAAATTGAAGCCATTTATTTTGTTGGGATTGAAAATTCTCAATATATTTTCCAGACTTTCTCAGAAGATGAGGTTTGGAGGCAAGTCCCTCTAGATGCTGAAGTTTATGACAATGCTGAAGCTTACTTCGCAGATAAATTTAATGAAGATGAGAATTGGAATGTAGTTGATTACTTAGGTTGTGAAATTTTCCTGCTGAATAATAAGTTTTAGCGTTTACTTTAGAAATTTTTTGTAGCAATCTAATTTAAGACTAAATTTGAACAAAACAAAAGCGAAGCTATACGTGAATTAAGTGGTTTTCCACTTTCATCACTTTTAACTTCGCTTTTTATTTTGCTATTTCAAGCTAATTTACTTATTTGAAGAACTAGAAAACACTATTCTTCGCTTGCTTCTTAATTTGAAGTTTCTTCGCTTGAACTTTCACCAGCTTCAGAGCTTGTATCTGAATCTTCATTTACTTTTTTTAGTGACCTATCAGCTGCTTTAATAACTAGCTTATCATCCTCTACATCAACCAATGCAGTATCGCCTTCTGAAACTATGCCATCGAGCATTGCCTCCGCAATTTTGTCCTCAGCCTCAGACTGAATTTTTCTTCTCAGAGGTCTTGCACCATATTCTGGTGAGTAACCATCTTCAGCTAAGTAAGTAACTGCTGCATCACTTACACTTACGTGTACACCCACTTGTTCAACTCTAGCAATTAAGTCTTTCAACATATTTTTTGCTATAGTTTCCATAGATTCTTGACCTAACATACGGAAGAAGATAATCTCATCAATCCTATTAATAAATTCTGGTGACAATGTGTCTTTTAATTCTTTCATGACTAATTCTTTAGCCTCTGAATAAGATCTACCACCATATAAGTTGCTATCAATATCCTCTTCGCCTGAAATAACTGCCTGACTTGTGCTGCCAAAACCAATTTCTCGACCTTGAGCTGTTGTTAGCAATCTAGCACCAATGTTAGATGTCATGATTATTATAGTGTTACGGAAGTCTACTGTTCTACCCTGTCCATCTGTCAATCTACCGTCCTCTAGAACTTGTAGAAGGATATTAAGTACATCTGGGTGAGCTTTCTCAATCTCATCGAATAGAACTACACTGTATGGACGTCTTCTAACTGCTTCAGTTAATTGTCCACTCTCTTCGTAACCTACGTAGCCTGGAGGAGATCCGATGAATTTATTCACGTCGAATTTCTCCATGTATTCTGACATATCGAACCTTACCATAGCCTTCTCTTCACCAAACATCTCGATAGCGAGGGCCTTGGCTAATTCTGTCTTACCTACACCAGTTGTACCCAAGAAGATAAAGGATCCTGTCGGTCTTGAAGGGTCTTTTAGTCCTAAACGACCACGTTTAATCGCTCTAGAAACACTCTCAACTGCTTCATTCTGTCCAATTACTCTTTTCTCAAGATCTTGTTCTAGATTTCTCAATCTCTCTTGGTCAGATTCGTTGATCTTGCTAACTGGTATACCTGTCCAGTCCGCTACAACTTCTGCAATGTCCTCTTCGGTCAAAATATTGTGCTCAGTATCGACAGATTTTTTCCATTTAGCACGCATTGCATTAAGTTCTTCTTCTAATTTCAATTCTTCGCTACGAAGTTTAGCCGCATTCTCATAGTCTTCTAATTTTGCAGCTTCTTCTTTTTGAGCTTCAATCTCTTGCAAGCGTTGTTCAATATCTTTAACCTCTGTAGGTTCTACAAAGTTATTCAAACGTATCTTAGAGCTACCCTCATCAATTAGGTCAATTGCTTTGTCCGGCAAAAATCTATCCGTAATATATCTGGTAGATAGATCTATAGAAGCTTTGATCGCTTCATCGGTAATTTTTACACCGTGGTGAGCTTCGTATTTATCCTTGATACCTTCTATAATTTGGTAGGTCTCTTCTGGACTTGGCTCATCGACTGTAACAGCTTGGAACCTACGCTCTAGAGCTTTATCCTTCTCTATAACTTTTCTATACTCATCAATAGTTGTAGCACCAATAATTTGTAATTCACCACGAGCGAGCATTGGTTTCATGATATTTGATGCGTCCAAAGTACCTTCACCAGCACCTGCACCTACAATTGTGTGTAGCTCATCAATGAACAGAATAATATTTCCTGCAGCCGTAGCTTCTTTGATTACATTCTCAAAACGCTCCTCAAATTCACCTCTATATTTAGCACCTGCCAAAAGACTAGTAATATCTATAGAAATAATTCTCTTATCCTTGAGGGCTTCAGGCATGTCACCTGCGACAATCATGTTGGCTAAACCTTCTGCTATAGCTGTCTTACCGACACCTGCCTCACCGACTAGGACTGGGTTGTTCTTGTTACGTCTAACCAATATTTGCATAACTCTATTGATCTCTTCATCACGTCCAATGATAGGGTCAATTCTTCCTTCTCTGGAAGCTTGTGTTAGATCATAACCATACTGGTCTAGAGTTGGGGTATCAGATTGTTCTTGAGGATTAGAGTTGGATTCCTGTCTATTTCCTAAACCTGCTCTAGGGTTACTCGTAAAACTCTGTTTACGAATGTTACCATCTGCATCTTGAGTGATTGTTGTACTAGTGAAGCTATCTGCATATAGGCTAAAGTAGAGCATTCTAGGATCTACTCCCATACTAGTTAGCATTCTATAGCCAACACTCTCTGCCTCTCTTAAAATCGCACCCATAAGGTGTTCTGGCTCAACAGATTTAGAGTTATTTCTATTAGCCTCGTTAACTGCCAGCTCTATGACTCTCTTGGTTCTTGGGGTCATCATCTGAATTGCAGCTTCTACGTCTTCTGGATTGGTAATCTCTATATTTTTTGCTTCTTTGCCATTAACTCTGTTCAAAGCTTCGGCGAAATTCTCTGCAGTAATTCCTTGAGCATTTAAAGCGTTTTGGGCCTTACCCTCTCCTTCTGCAAGAACACCTGCAATGATGTGTTCTGTGCTTATATAATCTTGTGAGTATGTCAAAGCCGTTTCATAAGCTTTAGACAACACTTTTGCTGTTCTATCTGTATATCTTAATATCATAAGCGTTCCTCCTTTTTTGTTTGCGTTAGTGTTTTTGTTTGTTTTTTGTTTGTTTATTGGGTTCGTGTTTGTTGTCTTTCTTATTATTTGTTAAAGTTTGTTGAGATTGTTTATCTAAACTCTAATTAATTCAAACTCAAGGCCATCAGTCATCAAGATTCACCAACAACTCCACCAGCATATTTTTTAGTATTTTCATTCGTACTGTATCTCTTAAGACTCCATCTAATCCATCAAGACTGCTATCTGATGTTGCCGCCATAAATAGTCTCGCTGTATCCGCATCCATAACGTCATAATCGTAAAAATTCCTAATGAATATATCCGCTTGTTTCTGAGTCAAAGCATTACCTAAAGAATTAACAGCGTGCATTATGTATCCTGCTTTATTATGGTTGGTATCTATCTTGTAAATTCGTATAGAACCTCCGCCGCCTCTTCTACTCTCAACTCTGTACCCGTTACTACTGGTAAATCTTGTAGATAAAACGTAAGTTACTTGAGAAGGGACGCAATTTGCTTGTCTCGCTAATTCTCCACGAGTAATTTCTGCGAATCCATTATTTGCATCGATTATTTCTTTTATCATCGCTTCAACTATGTCACTTATCTTTGCCATCTCTTCCTCCTTGTACTGTTTGTATTTGTCTGTTTGTTTATTTATTTGTTTATTTGTTTATTAGTTTATAAAACTATTATAGTTCATTTAATGGAGCCTTGTTTGTATCTTTTGACCTTGTTTGACATTCATTATACTAGCTTGAAAAATCTTGTCAAGAACTTTTTGACATTCTTTGACATTTATTTTTAAAAAAATAAAAAGAGCAACATTTACGCTGCTCTTTACTCATCTCAATATCAAATCTGCCTACTTCAAACTATGAACCATCCAGTCAATTTTTACATCCGCTTTGACGTGGAAAGGCAGATTAAGCTCTCGTTGTTGCTTATTTCTGAAACACATTAGATTTACCAAGACTGTGCCATGCTCTGGGCATACGGTACTGTTATTTAAGTGCAAACCACGTTTTGTCGGCTTCCAATTCTTTGTAAATTTAAGTTTAGTTTTGCAGGCTGGACATAGCCAATCCGTATTTTTTGCAATTTTTATCAGATCTGAAGACTTACTAATATCATCGAATACAAGTTTATCCCTGTAATTTAAATTAATATCATAGGAATATTTATAGAGCTCGGCAAAAAGTTCGTTTGGGTCAGAACTAATCTTATTCTCTTTTTGTAGATGTCTAATTGTTCTTTGGAAGATAATCGCTGTATACCAGGCATCATTAAGCGCCTTGTGCAAGTCCTTTTCTGGCTCTATTTCTAAAAATTCAAGAGCAGTAGCCACACTATTTTGAGTGTTTCTATCATCTTTTGCTAGACTAAAGAATCTCTGCGCATCAAAAAAACGCATACCCAATGGCCATTGCAAATTATATGCTTCTAAATTAGAAATCCATGGTCTGACATCATTATTGCTCCAGGTGCAAAAAAGAATAGGTTCACCGTCTTGCTTGGACCATTCCGTGAAATGCAAAAAGGCCTCAGGGAAATTGAGACCTGTTTTAAGACTTGCTTTATCTCTTTGAGTAACCTTTGCAACATGTTTGTGCAGTTCATCAAAGAAGTTTGCTTTAACATTTGTAGAAAAACTATCTAAAATATTTAAATGTTCATCTAATCGCCATGCTCCAATTTCAATAATTTCTTCATTTGGGATCATGGCATTATTCAATTTATTTTTCTTATATGGATTAGCAATATTCCATTCTAAGTCAAAAACTATATACATAATACTAAGTTCTAAAATAATTTCTGTTATGTTGTGAGCAATATCTTATTATTCATGAATAGAATATCTTTAAAATATAGCTCTCACTATATTAGTGTATGTATGAATAATATCCTGTTGAACCTGCAGATATAACTCTCTTGTTGTAGCCAAAAGCTGTATAGTTCCAGCCACCTTCAGAAATCAAAATACTACCATCTCCATAAACAGCTTCAACAAAGGCTACATGCATATTACCCATATAAATAACTGCCCCTACTGCTGGGGTATTATTAACTACATAACCAGCAGCTGCTGCTCTGTAAGGCCATGAATCTGCTGCACCTAGATATGTTGGTAACGGTCTGCCAATTGCATATCTTGCATTATAAGCATACCAAGTACACCAACCTGCACCATAGTAGCCTGAACCTGGTTGAGCAACACCACCAATATAGCCAGAGAGATTTAGGTTTCCTGGGCCATAGTAATTATTACTTGGTGCTTCAGTTGCTTGGGTAGTTGGTGCAGGTGCTTGAGTTGTTGTAGGCGCTTGAGTTGTTGTAGGTGCTTGGGTAGTTGGTGTAGGAGCTTGAGTTGCAGCAGTTGTTGGTGCAGTAGTTTCTACTGGTAACTTAATATTTGCCAACTCATCTGCTGTAGGAACTTTTAGAACTTGTCCTGTATATAAACTGTCGTTCCAGCTTTTGCCGTTAAATACTGCGAGGTATCTATAGTCTACTCCTGAACGATTACCTACGTGCCACCAACCTTCACCAGATGCTACTGTTATAGTTCTAGCTGCTGTTGTAGCAGTTGTTGTGCTTTGAGTACTGCTTGTACTTGCTACAGTTGTGTTAGCTGTATCCTCATTTGAATCATTTGCTTCTTCAACTGCTTTAACATCATCTTCGTTAATGTTATCGGCATTTTCTTTATCATCAAGATTAACCTTCTCTAAAACTTTATCAGCAAGTTTAACCTCTTTTAGTTTAATCTTAGATTTTTTATCATTAAGCTCTGAATCTAAACCACCACGATTTATACCATTTTCTGTAATATCATCGATATCTGCCATGAGGTTAATAGCTTCTTTTGTAATCTCTTCTGTAAGATTTAATTCTGGAGCTTTTTCTGTTTCTGCTTCTACTTTACGTCCTGAATTTACTAAAATTGAGCCAGATACTACCACTACTAAAGCAACGGCAGGAACTATTTTTAATACTGATTTCAGGGTAATTTTATTTTCTAGATTGAATTTATCTTTTAACATATTTTAGATTTTGAATTAGACATTACGAGGTATTTCCTCAAAATTTCGAAAAATAAATGTCCCTCTTCAAACTCTCCTTTTTAAACTTAATTTTTGTGTTTGATAAGCCTAACACTTCATAATGTTCAATAAAAGATATTTAAACACGATAGTAATAATAACCTTATGTAATTTTTTTGTCAAAAGCTTGTAATAATGTTTACAATTTTTTCGTCTTTTCGCATAAATACGGCATTTAACACCTTTATTAACAATTTTTCGAATGTAAAAAAGCAACCTTTAAATGTAAAAAAGCAATCTTGTTTTGAATTATGATAGCTAAAATTATCTTTTTTAATTCAAATTTTCAAGATTGCTTTTCTAAATTTATTTTAACTTTATTCAGTAAACTTAAAATCTACTAGTTAATTACTTTTTCTGAATCTGTGTCTTCTAACTCTTCAGCATTTTCCAAGACATTTTCTAGAATCTCTTTGTTCTCTTCAATTACAGGAACTGGAGTTAAGTTTCTATAATATGCCAAACCTGTACCTGCTGGAATTAGGGTACCAATGATGACATTCTCTTTTAGACCAATTAGCTCATCACGTTTACCTTTAACTGCTACATCTGTTAGAACTCTTGTTGTTTCTTGGAATGATGCAGCTGATAGCCATGATTCTGTAGCTAAGGAAGCCTTGGTGATACCTAATAGAAGTCTTTCGCCTTCTGCGATCTCACCACCTTCGTTATTTACACGAGTATTTTCTTCTCTGAAATTGAAGATGTCTACAACACCACCTGTTGGTAATTCTGTATCTCCTGCTTCATTTACTCTTACTTTACGCATCATTTGACGGCAAATAATTTCAACGTGTTTGTCATTAATATCGATACCGTTGTTGTTATAAACTTTAATAACTTCTGAAGTAATGTAACGTGCAACACCTGCAACTCCACTAACCTTCATAATATCGTGTGGGTTAATTGAACCTTCTGTGATTAGATCACCAGCTTCAATTGAGTCACCTTCTTCAATTAGTAGTGTTGATCCATAAGGAACATTGTATTTCTTAACTTTGCCCTCTGCATCTGTTACTTCAACTTCAGTCTTACGTTTACTTGAGTCTTTAATACTTACAATACCAGCTGTCTGACTCATAATTGCTTGACCCTTTGGTTTTCTCGCTTCAAATAGCTCTTCAACACGAGGCAAACCTTGAGTAATATCTTCTCCAGACAATGCAATACCACCTGTGTGGAAAGTACGCATTGTAAGCTGTGTACCAGGCTCACCGATTGATTGTGCTGCCATAATACCTACTGATTCACCGATTTCAGCCTTTGAACCTGTAGCTAAGTTTGTACCATAACATTTAGCACATACACCGTGTTTTGCTTCACAAGTCAAGACTGATCTAATCTTAACTGCTTCAATTTCGGTTAGTTCAACTTTCTCAGCTTTCTTGTTGGTAATTAGTTTACCAGCGTTGCAAATTACTTCACCTGTTTCAGGATCGATAATATCTTCTGCTGCATATCTACCAACAATTCTATCTGCTAAAGTACTAATTACTCGCTTAGATGCTCCTGAACCTGAGGTCAAAGCTGTCATTGTTACTGAATCTTCACTACCACAGTCAACTTGAGTAATGATGATATCTTGAGCAACGTCAACCAAACGTCTTGTTAGGTAACCAGAGTCAGCTGTCTTTAACGCTGTATCTGATAGAGCTTTACGAGCACCGTGTGAGGAGATAAAGAACTCTAAGATGTTCATACCTTCACGTAGGTTTGACTTGATAGGAATCTCAATTGTCTTACCTGAAGTATCACTAACGTTACCACGCATACCTGCTAGCTGTTTGATCTGTGACATGGAACCACGAGCACCAGATTGACTCATCATTGCGATGGAGTTGTATCTGTCCATGTTTACTTTCAATGCTTCTGTAATGTCATCAGTTGTCTTTGTCCAAACTTGGATTGTAGCTTGTGAACGTCCATCTTCATTTAACAAACCTCTTTGGTGTTGTTTGTTAATGAATTCAACTTTTTCTTCAGCTTTTTGTAGATATTCTTGTTTGACTCCAGGAACTTCCATATCGAAAACGCTGATAGAAATACCTGATTTTGTCGCAAAGTGATAACCCAATTTCTTGATATCATCCAAAATGCTTGCTGTCTTGGTCAAACCATTGTAGCGAATTAAGCGCTCAATAATATTTCCTAGTTTTGTTTTGTCTACAACTTCATCAACTTCTAGATCGAATTCGTTCTCAGCTACTGTTCTGTCAACATAACCTAAGTTTTGTGGAATTATTTGATTGAATAAGAATCTTCCGTAAGTTGATGTAACTCTGTGATAAATATTCTTACCAAATTTCTTACCACCATCGAAACGAACTGTAATTGTTGAGTGTAATTCAATATCACCTTTGTCATAAGCCATTTCAGCTTCGTCTAAAGATGTGAATACCTTACCATCACCCTTACAATTTTCTTTGTCGATTGTCAAGTAATATAGACCTAGGACCATATCCTGGGTAGGAACGGTTACTGGTTTACCATCTTGTGGTTTCAAGAGGTTGGTTGAGTGTAGCATTAAGAATCTACATTCAGCCTTTGCTTCTGCAGATAAAGGTACGTGAACAGCCATTTGGTCACCATCGAAGTCAGCGTTGAAAGCTGTACATGCTAGTGGGTGTAGTTTAATAGCTTTACCCTGAACAAGTACTGGTTCAAATGCTTGGATACCTAGTCTGTGAAGAGTTGGGGCACGGTTTAACATAACTGGGTGATCTTGGATAACTTCTGCCAAAATATCCCAAACTGCGTCATCACCACGTTCAACTAAAGTCTTAGCTGTCTTAATATTGTGTGCGTAACCTTCGTCCATTAATCTACTCATAACAAATGGTTTGAACAATTCAATCGCCATTTCTGTAGGAAGACCACATTGGTGCATCTTAAGCTCTGGACCGATAACGATAACTGAACGTCCTGAGTAGTCAACACGTTTACCTAGCAAGTTTTGACGGAAACGACCTTGCTTACCTTTTAGCAATTCTGAAAGTGATTTCAAGGCTCTGTTTCCTGCACCAGCAACTGCTCTACCACGGCGACCGTTGTCAATTAATGAGTCAACAGATTCTTGTAGCATACGTTTCTCATTACGGATAATGATTTCTGGCGCACCTAATTGTAGTAGTTTGTTTAAACGGTTATTTCTGTTAATAACTCTTCTATAAAGATCGTTTAAGTCTGATGTTGCAAAACGTCCACCGTCTAATTGAACCATTGGTCTTAGCTCTGGTGGTAATACTGGAAGAACATCTAATACCATGTGCTCAGGTTTGTTTTCTGAACGGCTAAAAGCTTCCATTACTTCCAAACGTTTTACTAAACGTACTCTCTTTTGACCTTTGCTTGCTTTAATATCGTTACGAAGATCTTCTGTTTCTTTGTCTACGTCGATTTGTGCTAATAATTCTTGAATTGATTCTGCACCCATACCAGCACGGAAAGCATCACGACCAAACTTACGAACAGTTTCTTGGTAATCAGCTTCTGAAATGATTTGTTTTAGTTTTAGGCCTGTTTTGCCTGGGTCCAAAACAATGTAGTTAGCGAAGTATAGGACACGCTCTAGTTGACGTGGAGACAAGTCTAAGATTAATGCCATACGACTTGGAATTCCACGGAAGTACCAAATGTGTGATACTGGGGCAGCTAGCTTGATGTGACCCATTCTTTCACGTCTTACTTTTGATTTTGTTACTTCAACACCACATTTGTCACAGACAATTCCTCTATAACGAATTTTCTTATACTTTCCACAGTGACACTCGTAGTCTTTTGCAGGACCGAAAATTCTTTCACAGAAGAGACCATCTTTTTCTGGTTTTAGAGTTCTATAGTTAATAGTTTCAGGTTTCTTAACTTCACCATGTGACCATTTTAAAATTTGCTCAGGTGAAGCTAATCTAATATCAATTGACTCAAACTCTAAATTTTCTTCATTATCTTTATTTAATTTTTTGTTATCTCTCTCAACAAGTCTTAAATCAGCCATTATTTATTTTCCTTTCACTCTAAATTTAGCAGAGTCTTAATTATCTGAATCGGAATCATTGCCGATAGAGCTAATCAATTCGCGTAATTTATTGGTGTCATAGTTGATGTTTGGGTTTAAATCACTTTCGTCAACTTCTTCTTTCAAAGCAACTTCTTTATCTTGATAGTAAACTCTAACATCCAAGCTTAAACTGCGCATTTCTTGGATCAAGACCTTGAAGGACTCTGGAATTCCTGGATCAGGAATGTTCTCACCTTTAACGATAGCCTCGTATGTCTTGGTACGTCCTTGTACGTCATCTGACTTAACAGTTAAGATTTCACGCAATGTGTAGGCTGCTCCATAAGCTTGAAGTGCCCAAACCTCCATCTCACCGAAGCGTTGACCACCGAATTGAGCTTTACCACCCAATGGTTGTTGTGTAACTAATGAGTATGGTCCAATTGCTCTTGCGTGGATCTTGTCATCTACTAAGTGGTGTAACTTCAAGTAGTACATGACACCAACTGTTACATCGTTGTCAAATCTCTCACCTGTACGACCATCGTATACGACAGACTTACCATTACTTTGGATACCGTATTCTTCAAGAATTTCTTGAATGTCGTGCTCGTCTGCACCATCGAATACTGGAGTTGCAACTTTGTATCCTGCCTTCTTAGCAGCCATTCCCAAGTGAACTTCTAGTAACTGACCAATGTTCATACGTGAAGGAACACCTAGTGGGTTTAATACAATATCTAGTGGTGTACCATCTTCTAGGTATGGCATATCTTCTGAAGGTAAAATTCTGGAAACAACACCTTTGTTACCGTGTCTACCAGCCATCTTATCACCGACAGATATTTTACGTTTTTGAGCAATGTAAACTCTAACTAGTTCGTTAACACCATTACGTAATTCATCACCATTTTCACGTGAGAATTCTTTGATATCAACAACAACACCGCTTGTACCGTGAGGAACTCTTGTTGAGGTATCACGTACTTCACGAACTTTTTCACCGAAAATAGCACGGTATAGTCTTTCTTCTGCAGTTAATTCAGTCTCACCTTTTGGAGTGATCTTACCAACAAGGATATCGCCTGCTTTAACTTCTGCACCAATTCTTACTACACCTTTTTCGTCAAGGTTACGTAGTGCTTCGTCACCAACTTGAGGGATTTCTCTTGTGATTTCTTCTGCACCTAGTTTGGTATCTCTAGCATCACACTCATATTCTTCAATATGAATGGATGTATAAATGTCATCTCTAACTAAACGTTCGTTGATTAAAACAGCATCCTCGTAGTTGTAACCATCCCATGTCATGAAACCGATTAACATGTTTTGACCTAAAGATAGCTCACCATTATCTGTTGAAGGACCGTCTGCAATAATATCTCCTGCCTCAACATGATCGCCAATTCTGACCAATGGTCTTTGGTTAATACATGTGGAGTGGTTTGATCTTTGATATTTAGTTAGTTCATAAACATCTTGTGATACTTCTGATGTCTTAATAATAATTTTGTCTGAAGCTACAAATGTTACTTCACCAGCATTCTTAGCAACTGCTACAACACCTGAATCTTTCGCAGCTCTATATTCCATACCTGTACCAACTATTGGTGAGTCTGGTTTAACTAGAGGAACTGCCTGACGTTGCATGTTGGCACCCATAAGAGCACGGTTAGCATCGTCATTACCTAAGAATGGGATCAATGAAGTAGCAACAGAAACAACTTGTTTTGGTGATACGTCCATCAAATCGACTTTTTCTACTGGTACTTCCAAGAATTTATCACGTAAACGTACGGTAATTTTGCTATCTGCGAATGAGCCATCTTCATTTAGAGGTTCATTTGCCATAGCAATGTAGAAATCATCTTCCTCATCTGCTGTGAGATAACGAACTTCTTCTGAAACAACACCTTTTTCTTTGTCATAAACTCTATAAGGTGTTTCGATAAATCCATATTTATTAACTGTCGCATATGTTGCCAATGAGTTGATCAAACCGATGTTTGGTCCCTCTGGTGTTTCAATTGGACAAATACGTCCATAGTGTGATGAGTGAACGTCACGAACTTCAAAGTTAGTACGGTCTCTACTTAAACCACCAGGTCCTAAAGCTGACAAACGACGTTTGTGAGTTAATTCAGATAGTGGGTTGTGTTGATCCATAAATTGTGACAACTGTGAAGAACCGAAGAATTCTTTAATAGCTGCACTAACTGGTCTTGTATTAATCAATTTCTTAGGAGTTACCTTGTCTGGATCTGAGATTGATCTCATACGGTCACGTACGACTCTCTCCATACGAGTGAATCCAATACGTAATTGGTTTTGCAACAACTCACCAACAGAACGTACTCTACGATTACCTAAGTGATCGATATCATCTAGGTCACCAATTCCATCGTATAATCCAATTAAGTAACTTACAGAAGCAATAATGTCTTCAACTGTTAGGTTTGTTGGCATTAATTGGTTCTTGTCTTTACGGAATAATTCGTTGATTACTTTAGCTTGGTTTTCTTCAGATTCAGCTTGTGCTTCAGCTGCAACTGCTCTCAATGCACTTGTTCTTACCATTTCGGTAATTCCTGTGCCCTCGAAATCAATATCTTTAACAACGTCTTCTGAGAAGAAATTGCTTAAGAAAGCTTTAGCATCAACTCTTGCGTTACCAATTACACGGAACTTCTCATCCGCTTCAGTCAATGTGTCACCAACTTTAATCATTGGGATAACATCAACTTCATTAATACCACTGTTTTGGATATTCCATGCTTGTTCTTCTGTAATAATTTGATCTTTTTCTGCTAAGATTTCTCCCTCTGGAGAAACAATGTTGTCAACAGCTTTGTGACCAACAATTCTGCTTGCCAACGCAAATTTACGGTTGACAGTAAAGATACCTACGTTACCAAGGTCGTATCTTTGAGGGTTAAAAATCATATTGTTTAATAAGCTCTCAGCACCTTCTGCAGAAGCTGGTTCACCTGGTCGTAATTTACGGTGTAACTCTAAAAGACCTTCTTCACGATTTGTGCTGTTATCTTTGGCCAAAGTAGCCATGATGTAGTCACCGTCACCAAAGTTCTCGATAATTTCTGCATTTGTACCATAACCTAGAGCTCTCAAGAAGACTGATAGTGGGAATTTACGGGTACGGTCTATACGCATGTAAATAACGTCTTTTTTATCAGTTTCGTACTCTAGCCATGCACCACGGTTTGGGATAATTTGGCAACTGTATAGATCTTTACCACTCTTGTTATTCTTGATTGGTTTATAGTATGCACCTGGAGAACGTACCAATTGGCTGATAACAACTCTCTCGGCACCATTAATGATGAATGAACCATTGTCAGTCATTAGAGGGAAATCACCCAAGAATATAGTTTGCTCCTTGATAACTCCGGTCTTCTTATTGTTAAGTTGGACCTTCATTCTCATAGGCGCAGAGTAGTTAACGTCTCTATCACGACATTCACTCATTGGATAGTTAGGGTTATCGATATCAAATTCTGTTTCTAAAAGATAGATCTCGAGGTCTCCTGGACCATCATCTTTAATTGGAGAAATTGAGTCAATAACTTCTTTGATACCTTGATCTAGTAACCATTGATATGACTCTTTCTGAATAGAAACCAAATTTGGCATATCGGCTGCTTCATGTAATTTTGCATATGACATGCGCTCTGCACGTCCAAACTTTTCAGGATGCAACATAATTAAGATTCACCTCTTCGTCTGTATTATGAGTTTTAAACTTTAAGAATTTTTACATTCTGGTCTCGTGTGTTTCTTTGAAAATATACTTTGACTTTTGAAGGATAAAGTTCTATATCGCATAAATTACAAATATGCAAGTAGGAATTTATCCAAAAATATCTAAAAAAAGCACACAAAAGCCTAAAATCTCATTAAGCGTTTTTACATGATAGCACCTCAAAAGCCGTCAGGTCAACGTTTACGCGCATTTACAGCTGTTTTTCTATATTTTAGAGATTTTTCTATTTCAGGTGATGAATTTTCTACTTATTGCACAAAAGGATTTTAAAAAATAGTTATTTGTTGAGTTTTAAGAGATTTATAGTTTTGATTTCTAAAATAAAAATGCCGAGTTATTACAACTCGGCATTCTTTAATCTAATGATATATGTGATGTAAATAAGATTATCTTATATCTCTATTATCTCTTGGCGAACCAGTAACCTGGGTAAACAGGTTTAACTTGGTTTTCTGGAGCTTCAGTTAATTTCTTAAGGTCTTCTTCAGATTTTTTCATTTGAAGTGCACTTATGATTTGATGATCTTTACTTGTAACATCTTTTTTATCTACTATATGTACTACATAGATGAAAGTATCTGTCTCAATTAACTCAGTTTTTCCTGTTTGAGCTTCAGGAGATAGTACAAAGTCCAATACTTTTTTCTGTAATTTTGCTTCATTCATTGCATCCACATTTTCGTATTTTACAGATTCACTTTGTAGAATTTTCTCACTATCTTTATTATCTTTTGCTTCTTTATCAAATTTTTCAAAATCAGCTTCACTGTTAATTGCTTTAGTCATTCCTACCGCATTATTTTTAACAGCTTTCTTTTGTTCTTCAGTTATCTCATTACCCTTTGAGTCATATAGACTGAATCTTGAAATTCTAACATCAGCAATATTTCTTGTATCTGCTTTTCTTTCACCAAATTTCAAGATCTGGTAATTATCCCCTATTTCAAAATATTTGACAACTCCAGCTTTTCTATCTTTTGCTGTTAACCAATCTAGAATATCTTTGTTAGTCAAGTTTGATAAAGTAATATTTTCTTGTAGAGTGAGGTCATCTTCTGATTTTTGTAGTTTTTCTTTGCTCTTCTCATCTGTAGCCATCTCAATTGCGACTTTCTTGAACTCTTCGCCTTTGCTAATTTTCTCTACAGATTCTTTTGCTTTAGCTTCTGATTTTTCCTTAGCTTTTTTCAATTCTTCTGATGTCAAAGCCTTATCTTCAGAATCTTTAGTATCTGTAACAATTTGGAAGCTATTAAATGTAACTAAATCATATTTATTTGTATTTTCATTGTATTCTTTATCAATCTCTTCTTGACTAATTTCATAAGTAGAAGGTTTTTTGTTTGCAAATTCAGTAGCTAACTTGTTTTTTAGCATTAATTCACGCAATGAATCAACGTTCATACCTTTGCCGTAGAGATTTTGCAAGTAAATTTCAAAGTTCAAAGGTGAACCTGTTTGTTGCTTCATACTTTCAATGTAATTATCAATTTCTTTGACGTTTTCTTCAGATAGTTCAAATCCTGATTTAACAGCTTCTTGGTAAAGTAAATTAACTTGTTGTAGATTTTTGTTTGTTGTCTTCTCGAAGAATTCTCCCCATGTTAAATCTTCTTTTGTTGCAGCAGATGAATCTGCTTTTTTATCTAGTAAACCACCTTTACCAAAATATCTTGTATAAGTACCAACTAATGTATTGTAGTTATAGTTGTACTCGTTAATAGTTACATTATTATCAGCAATAGTAATTGCGTTTAGATTTCTTTGAATTACTCCAGTTTGCCATAGAATTGTAATAGTAATAGCAGCTACAGCTAATAGAGCTAAGATAACTGTTAGAATTTTTTTGCCTAATTTTGTTTTCCCCTTGTATGGCTTATGTGAACCGTCACGATTCTTTTGTGCTTCTAACCTTGCTTCTCGCTCTGCCCTTGCTCTTTCGGCCTTGCTATCATATTGTGTTTGAACATCTTCTTTTCTCGCCATAGATATATTCCAACTTTCCTCTTATCTTACAAATATATTTAATCATTATAATACATCAATACTATTAAAATTAGTAAATTTTCCATTATTAAATATTACCTAATTTTAGAATTTTTGTTTTGATTGTTTACGCTCTTAAGTCTAGGCATACTTGTTATGAACCTAGTTATCAGTTTTCTATTTATTAAATAGCTTAATAATAGTTTTGACTGGAACACTAAACGATTTTAGATAATTTAAGAGAGGGAATTTCTCTCCCTCTCTTAAATTATAAATGTTCTCTAATATGACTAATCCTTCGACATATACATTACTAAAAATATTATTGCTGTACCCAAAAATATATATCTACCGTTACCAAAATTAAGAACAGATAATATTAAAAAATATATTGATAACGGAAGATAGCCTGCTCTATTCTCGTTATGATCTTGGTATATTTTTTTCATTTTGATTTCCCTTTTTGTTTTCCTTTAGATTTGATTCTTTATGATATTTTATCTTTCTATTAATAAAGGCAACTGCAGATAATAGCAAGTAAACAGCCATGAAGTTAATGATGAAATGGCCTAAATTAAAATGCATTGATTTATGATTTAAATAAATTGTATAGAATTCTACTGGGAAGCCTATTAATAAATTTGATTCTTCGAACTTTATGGCAAACGGGAAAAAAGATAATATGAAAACTATGCAGATACTGTATATAGATCTATTCAATAAAACTTTTTTATTCATTTTTATCTCCTTTCTCTTCTTTGTCCGATAATAGGCCCCAAAATACTATTACTAATGAAATTATTCCTATGATATTAGGAATTATTCCCTTTCCTAGTAGATTTGCATAAAGCAAAAATGCAATTCCCACAATTGCTACTGAGTAGTCCTTCATAAATAATCCTCCCTACATTTTCATGAATTAATAATTAAAAACTCTCATAAAACCATATCCCTAGTTTGATCTTTGAGAATGTATTGAATAGCAAATTTCTCAAACTTAAGTAATAATCTAAAATTTAGACCAGTCAATATAGCCATATTTATTTCGTACTATAAAGCATTCAACCACAGTTGAAACCAGTATTAATAGCATAGGAAATGGAATATCTACCCAAGCTATAACGTAAGTTATAGACATAACAACTATTGACTGAACCATTTTTAATATGTCATCAAATCTTGATTCTTTATCTGAATGTTTGAATAGGTCTACGAATGCATATATGTACATAGATGCTATTATTGCTAGACCAATAACAATAGCTGTATAAAATATCCATGGTACGTATATATTTCCTTTAACTTGTAAATTTGTAAAAATAGCAAATGCTCCAAATAGTAGGGATATAACACCAGTTTTATATAAAGTCATAATTTCACCTTCTATAGTAACTATTTCTTAACCATATTTTAACAGAATAAATCTAGAAGCGGAAGTCTATAAATCCGTTTTTGTTTGATGTATACTAGACTTGATGGGTTAAAAATAGTCCTCGAAATCATCGAATTTTGCATTGATGTCTTGAAATTCTTGTCCGGTTAAAACTTTTTTAAGTTACTCGTTTTTATAGGTTGCCCATTATCCTTTATGTAGTCTACTAGTTTATCAATCTTATCGTTATTGATTATTTTGTATTTTATTTTACTAGGACCATTGAACTCTAGTCTTGACAAAAATAAAAAATCACTTTTGTTGTTAGGGTATAGAAGCGATGTATAGATTCGATATTTAAATCCTTTTGGCATATTTTACCTTTTTTACCTAAAAAATTATTAAGGTTTATGATTATATCAATTCTTAAATTGATATAATCAAAAAGTTCGATTAGCTTATCTAATTCTTCTCTTTTATTTATAGCTAATTCGTAACTTTCAAATGCTGCTCCTGGATCCATAAAAGTCTGCTTTTTCTTTCTTTAACTGCTCAGTAGATTTACAAACGTCAAGAAATATAGTGGCTTCTGTAGGTTTGTTTGACAAAAAAGAGCTAACAGAAGGAGTGTAACACCACCAAAATATAGTTAATGAGATTATGATTATTAAGAGTATTATCAAAATTATTTTTAAAAATTTTTTCCCATCATTTTTTTACAAGAAACCATATATTACCTCAATTTTTCTTACTCAGTTCATTTAATTAAGTTTTTGTAACTTGAGATGTATTGTTTTTTGAAAATCTCGTATGCTCTTTCTTCACTAAATTCAGGCCCTAACCAAAAAGGAATTTTATGCACATCTCTAGGTATATTTGTAACTGGCTTAAGGTTCTCAAATATTATTATTTTTGACATATTATCATCTGAGATGATGTCTAATGAGTGATTTGTCTTTAGACCTCCACCTTTAAAATCTATTATATGTAGGTAATATAGCTCCCCATTTGAATTAAGTTGAA
>QWCJ01000216.1_pt1 | contig 32124 bp, 26 predicted proteins | sample 1972501 | NCBI WGS metagenome assembly QWCJ01 (sample SAMN09866711, study PRJNA288562) | Human vaginal metagenome isolate term2_vaginal, whole genome shotgun... | isolation source: vagina | host: Homo sapiens | place: USA: California
TAGAGATGCCTAACTTTATATCTCTACAATCAGCGGAGTTCTTCTCCTACAAATCAATCGAGCTTTTAAACAAATTAAAGATAGACTACCTTGCTTTTGGAATAGAGAATTTAGATAGTGAAGACTTTCTTGATATTTCAGCTAGGTTAATAAAAGATAATGATAGATTAGAAGAATTAACTAAATATTATATTGACAAAAAATATTCATTTACCGAAGCAAAGTACCTTGCTCTCAAGGACTTCCTGGGAAGAGAGGATTTTATAAGTTCTAACAATATCCTTGCCCTCGAGTATATGAGATCAATTAGTAAAATCAACCCAAATATTAAGGCAATTCCTATTAGAAGGCTTGGTGCAAATAACCAAGACCTAGATATAAAAGATGAAAAGTATGCCTCATCTACATCAATAAGAATGAATCTTTCTGGAAATATAGAAAAACTTATGCCTTCCTCCTCCTATCAAAAATTAATATCCTTTCAAAAAAATTATGGCCTAGTCAATAAGGAGAATCTTTTTGATATTTTCAAATATAAATTTATGATTGAAGAAAGTCAAATGCAAGAATCCTTGTGCTATGAGGAAGGTCTAGATAATTATTTCAAGACCTTGTTAAAAGATTCGCCCACCTACGATGAATTTATTGAACTAGCTGTATCAAAGCGTAATACAATGGCGAGGATTAAGAGATTAATGTTAAACTATATACTAAATAATAAAAAATTTCTTAATGATCTTGATTACAATTTTGTTAAAGTTCTTGCTTTTAATGAAAAAGCTACAAAACTTTTTAGAGATATTAAAAAAGAATTGAAAATTGTTATAAGAAAGTCTGATATAGAAGCATTAGACCACGACGATCTTCTTGTGTACGAAAACATGCTAAGGGCAAGCAACCTCTACTCGCTCCTAATAGATAGACAGTTTAATACAGACTTCACTAGAAAAATTTCTATTAAAAAAACCTATGAGGCCAATTAGCTTCATAGGTTAAGTTTTATTTATTTTCTAGAATTGTTCTTCTGTTCTTCTCAAGTTGGTTAGCAAGTTGACTGAAGTTTTCAACAGAACCTTGGAATAATCTATCAACATAAGCATAGGATTGTTGTCTAATCTTGTCAGCTTCAATGTTTGCCTCTTCAATTATCCTTTCCGCTTCATTTCTAGCTTCTCTGGTTATTTCATTTTCTGAAACTAGTTGTCTAAATTTATTTCTGGCTTGCTCTTTGATATTATTAATTTCATTTTCTGCTTCATTTAATCTACTATCAGCTTCGCTCTTAGCCTCACCAATAATCCTATCTTTCTCATCAGTTACCCATTGAGCTTGCTTAATCTCTTCAGGTAGAGCATCTTTCATCTCGTTTAATAGTTCATAGATTTCATCTGGATCTACAGAAACTTTTCTAGAAAATGGTACAGATGATGATTCATCCATCACATCTTCCATCTCATTAATCAAGTTAATCAATTTATTTTGTGCCATAACATCCCCCTAATATTCAAACTTCTCTCTAATTCTTTCTTCGACTTCTTTACTTACAAAAGAAGAAACATCTCCCTTAAAGGCTGCAACTTCCCTAACTCCACTTGAGCTTATAAAAGAATAGTTAGGATCGCTTAAAAGAAATATAGTTTCGAGTCCATCCATAAGCTTTGAGTTAAACATAGCTATGTTTTTCTCGTACTCATAGTCAGTAACTTCTCTTAAACCTCTTGCAACTATCTTTATGTCGTTTTCTTTTGCAAAGTTTACTAATAAGCCATCAAAAGATGATATACTTACATTTTCAATTCCATCTTTAATCATTTGCTCTTTTATGATTGCTTCTCTTTCTTCTAGAGAAAAGACGGATTTTTTATGTTCATTAATTAATACAGCTACGACAACTTCATCGAACATCTTGGAAAGTCTCTTGATGATATCAATATGCCCAAGAGTCAATGGGTCGAAGCTACCTGGATAAATAACTTTCATTTGCTTTATATATGTTTACTTGTTTCCTTCCATAAGATTTTACCTTAACAGGAGTTAATTCACCCATATAAGAAAAATCTAATTCTTTATCGGATTCTGTTATTATTATACCTTCATAGGATAATAATTCATATTCTAATATCAGCTTAATAGATTGCTCTACTAAATCACCCTCATAGGGTGGATCTAGAAATATGTAGTCGAATTTAGTCCCACATTCCTTGTATTTCTTAAGAGCTTTCTTAAAATCAAGCCTATCTACACTTACATTAGTTGCTTTGACTTTCTCTATATTTTTATTTAAGATAGAAAATGTAGAGGAATTTCTTTCGTTAAATGTAACTTCACGAGCTCCTCTAGATAAAAATTCTATCCCCATTTGGCCCGTTCCTGAAAATAGGTCCAAGGCAGTGAAGTCATCCCTAAATGGATAGAGCATATCAAAAATCGCTTCTTTTACCTTGTTATCAGTAGGTCTAGATGAGCTTAACTTTGGAGATTGTAAGATAAACCCCTTATATTTTCCTGCTACTACTCTCATTAGTTTAAAATAATCCTTTTATTTTCTCTAAAATATTCTTCGACATAGCTAAGGTCAATTCCTTCGTAGTTGTTTGATTTTAAACTCTCATATATCTCAAAACATTTTTCAATTTCATCTTTACTCATATTCAGAAAATCTACAGTTGAAAGATTCTTGCCATGTTGTAAATACGATAATATCTTGCCCCCGCCTCTATTTTCATAATCTTTCTTAGCTATCTCAAATCCATCATTGCTCTCAACTAATATATTTAATTTATTAGATGGTGATGGGTTATCAGAAATCAGATAGCAGTATGATTCGTACTCACCCCTACCGACTCTTCCCCTAAGCTGATGAAGGGTTGAAAGACCGAAATTATTGGCATTATAGATTATCATAGTGTTAGCATTAGCTACGTCTATACCAACCTCTATAACAGTGGTTGCAAGCAATATATCAATTTTACCATCATTAAAATCTCTTAAGATTTCCTCCTTATCCTTAGCCTTCATCTTGCCATGGAGGTTAGCGACCTTAAATCCTGGAAATCTCTTCTTATAGATTTTGTATAAATTTTCCAAAGAATTCTTATCGTCTGAGTCTATATTATTGGTAACAACGTATATTTGTCTACCTTCTCTTATAGTTTGATCGATCTTTTCATATAAAATCTCAATCTTATCAGATCCCAAAAGTTTAGTCTCTATAGGTTTTCTTCCCTTAGGAAGTTCGTTTATTATTGATAAATCTATTATTTCTGAGATTTTAAGCGATAGGGTCCTAGGGATAGGTGTTGCTGTCATTGTAAGATAATTTACTGCATCACCTTTTAGGGCTAGCATTTGCCTTTGACTTACACCGAACCTATGTTGTTCATCATTTACTACAAACTTTAATTTAGTAAATTCAACATCTTCTACTATGAGAGCATGAGTACCTATAAGTATATCAATTTCTCCATTTTTTAGGTCGCTTTTTATTTTACCCTTATCCTTACTGCTTCCTGTAAGTAAGGCTGCCCTTACATTAAACTTCTCAAAAAGCTCAATGTTTTTTTCAAATTGTTGAATAGCCAAAAGTTCAGTAGGAACCATCATGGCTGATTGATAACCATTTAGGACAAAAATTATCATTACTACTATAGCTACTATTGTCTTACCACTTCCTACATCACCTACCAAGAGTCTATTGGCAGTGTAAGAGCCCGAACAATCTTCTAAGATTTCTTCTAGAACCTTTCTTTGACTTCTGGTCAGTGTGAAAGAAAGCTCGGATAGAATATCATCTAGCTTGTAAGATAGATCAATATCCTGGCTAAATTTAGTCTTTCTTTTGAGAAAATCCAAGAAGCACAAGTCCTTAAGTAAGTCTACTAGCTTAATTTCACTTTTAGCTTCAGATAAATTTTCAATAGATGTCGGAAAATGAATTTCCTTAAGATTATCATATCTCTTATTTAAAGAGTTTTCTTCTAAGATTTCATCAGATAAGATTTCTTCTCTTTTATCAAAGTAAGCCAAGGCTTGATCTATAAATTGTCTAATTTGTTTATTAGTAATTCCTCTTGTAAGAGGATAAATCGATACAATAGATCCTATTTCATCATCATCTATATCGCAAAACAAAGGATTCTGCGCTTCATAAAAAGCATTCTTCCTAGAAACTGATGTATAAAACTTATACTCTCTTCCCTTTACGAGCCTTCTAGGAGTAAATCTATCGTTAAACCATATGAGTCTTATCTTACCAAAATCAGATTTTTCTTCATAGGCATAGATATAAGAAATGGTCATTTTCCCGAAATTCTTCTGATATAATCTGCTAGATACCCTCCAGATAAAATAATGTTTGTTATTATCAGCTATATCTACAACGCTTTTAAGCTTACTCCTATCTTCATACTCACGTGGGTAGTAATTGTAAAGTTCCGATACAGAACTTATACCAAGCCTTCTAAAATCCTTGCTTTTCTTATCTCCTATGCCCTTTAGAGCTGTTAAATCCATTATTCAAGTGTGATTGTATAGTAGTAAACCGGTTGTCCACCGTAGACTAATTCACAATCTACGTCCTTGAACTTTTTGGCGAGTTTCTTGGAGAAATCCTTAGCTCTTCTTTTTTCTATATCTTCACCGTAATAAATAGTTATCAAAGAAATATCGTCTTCTTCAATAATATCTGCTATAGTTTCCTCACATGTTTTTTCTATTGATGAGTCCGTAGCAACTATTTTTCCATCAAGAATTCCAATATAATCATCTTTTCTTATCTTTATGTCGTTGACGCTTGTGTCTCTTATTGATATCGAAACTTCTGCAATATGAATATCTTCAATAACCTCATTCATATTTTCTAAGTTTTCTTCAGGATCCACAGCTTCATCAAATTCAAGTATAGCACTAAAGGATTCAGGAATTGATCTTGTCTCAACAACGAATACATTTTTGTCTGAAACCTCAGCAGCTTGTTTAGCAGACATTATAATATTCTTATTGTTTGGGAAAATAAAAATATTTTCAGCATTGATTTCTTCAACTGCCTTGTATAGATCTTCTGTTGATGGGTTCATGGTTTGGCCACCTGCAATAATTTTGTCTATATTCATGCTTTCCATTATGGCGTTATATCCTTCACCCCTAGATACAGCAATAAATCCATATTTCTTATTGATAACTTCCTTACTTTCTGGAATATTTTCAACATCAGGTTTTAAATTTTCCACAGTGATCTTTAGTATTACTCCATCCATAAGGATCATCTGAACAATGTTTTGTGGACTGTCAGTCTTAAAAGAAGATTTCAATGTATCTTTATTTAAATCGGATTCATAATCTTTTGTGATTCTTTTAAGGTTTTCATCTAGGGAAATAAGATTTGCTCCATTGCCAGCAAGTTCAAATTCAATCTTATAAGTAAAGTCATCATCATTTTTTTCTTCAGATAAGTTGATATCTCTATCAATATTTGAATTTAGTGCATTAAGTGCTCCTCTTAAGAGAAAAATCAAACCTTGTCCACCAGAATCTACTACTCCTGCTTCCTTTAAGACAGGTAGTTGGTTAGGGGTATTATCTAGAGCTACTTGGCCTGCCCCTATAATTTCTATAAGATAATCGTCCAACTCTATGTCTTCGTCAAAGGCTTCATTGGCTTTTTCAGCCATTTTATTGGCTACAGTAAGGATTGTCCCCTCTGTTGGTTGCATAACAGCCTTATAAGCAGTTTTGCTAGCATTTTCGAAGATATCTCTAACATCAGCAACATAGATTATATCCTTACCCTTAAGGGTCTTAGACATTCCACGAACTAACTGAGATAGGATAACACCTGAGTTTCCCCTAGCCCCCATAAGAGTTCCTTGGCTTAGGGCCTTGGATACTTCTTCAACAGAAGAAAGTCCGGATTTATTAACTTTATCAAGACCTGATTTTATAGTCATAAACATGTTTGTACCAGTATCTCCATCTGGTACAGGGAAGACATTTAGCTCATTAACCAAATCTTTATTTTCATCTAAATATTCATAAGCTCCAATAATCATTTGTTGGAGTTTATTTGCATCAATACTTTTCATTTACACTCCTATTTGTTGATCCCTTGAACATAAATGTTCACTTCGGCAACTCTTACCTTAAGAGATTTTTCAACATTATATTTAACATTTTCAATTATATTTTGACAAACTACAGGAATTCTAACACCATATTTCAAAAATAAGGAAATATTGATAGATATAGTCCCATTGTCGAGTCTTTTTATATGAACTCCCTTTTGCATATTATTTACTCTCAAAAGTTCATATATACCATCTTTTGCTGATTGGCTTGCAAGACCCACAACCCCATATGATTGCATGACACTTGCTACAGCAATATTAGTTATAAGTGAGTCATCAATGGTTACTTTTCCTAAATTATTAACATACTTAATAGTCATAATACCTCCAGTATGATCAGTAAGTCTATTACCTTTTTACAATGATTATACCATAAACGATACATTAATTATAATAAATTTAGCAAAGAATATTGAACAATAGAAAAAACCGCCAAATTAATGACGGTTTTTAAAAGCTTTATTCTTATTTTCCAGCTAATCTCTTGTATGTTTCATATCTTTCTTTAGCAGCTTTTTCTGCTTCAGCATATAGTTCATCAGCTGTTTCAGGGAAGGATCTCTTAAGTGATGAGTATCTTACTTCACCTTGAATAAATTCTTGGAATGATTCTTTTGGTTCTCTAGAATCAAGTTGGAATGGATTTTTGCCCTCGTCTGCAAGTCTTGGGTCAAATCTCCATAAGTGCCAGTAACCAGCATCTACAGCTTGTTTTTCTCTGTATTGTGATTTACCCATACCGATTCTAATACCGTGGTTGATACATGGTGCATAAGCTATAACTAGTGATGGACCATTGTAGCTTTCAGCTTCTTTAAGAGCTTTAAGTGTTTGGTTTTGGTTAGCACCCATAGCTACTTGTGCACAGTATACATAACCGTAGGAAGTCATCATTAGGCCAAGGTCTTTCTTTCTTACTTTCTTACCAGCGGCAGCAAATTGTGCTACTGCAGATAATGGTGTAGCTTTAGAAGATTGTCCACCTGTGTTAGAGTAAACTTCTGTATCGAACACAAGGATGTTGATGTCTTCACCACTAGCAAGTACGTGGTCAACTCCACCGAATCCGATATCGTAGCTCCATCCGTCACCACCAAAGATCCAGATTGATTTCTTAATCATGTAATCTTTTAGTTGGAAAATCTTATCTAGTAGGTCTTTACCTTCTTCGCTGTCTACTGTTTCTTCTTTTAGTTTCATGATCTTAGCTGTTGCTTCCTTAGAAGTATTAACAGTTTCTTTTCCTTCTAACCAAGCTTTGAATGCTTCGTTAAATGGTGTATCAAGACCAAGTTCTAAGAAGTTGTTCATGTATGTTTCAAGTAATGACTTGTTAGCATCTGCTGCAAGTTTCATACCATAACCGTATTCAGCTGCATCTTCGAATAATGAGTTACCCCAAGCTGGGCCTTGTCCACAAGAGTTCTTTGTGTAAGACATAGCTGGTGCACTTGCTCCCCAGATTGATGAACATCCTGTAGCATTTGCAATGTACATTCTATCACCAAATAGTTGTGTTACAAGTTTAGCGTATGGTGTTTCACCACAACCTGCACAAGCACCTGAGAACTCAAGTAATGGTTGTTTGAATTGGCTGCCCTTTAGAGTCATTGGATCCATAACATCTTCTTTGTATCCAACTTCTTCATGAGCGTAGTACCAATTGTCTTTTTCTTTTTCAACTTCATCTTCGAATGGTTTCATTAGAAGAGCTTTTTCTGGAGCTGGACATACGTCTGCACAGTTACCACATCCAGTACAGTCTAATGGAGAAACTTGAATTCTAAATTCGTATCCTTCCATGCCCTTACCAATAGCTTTTTTAGTTTCAAAGCCTTCTGGTGCGTTTGCCTTTTCTTCTTCTGTTACTAAGAAAGGTCTGATTACTGCGTGAGGACAAACGTATGAACATTGGTTACATTGGATACAGTTTTCAAGTTGCCATTCTGGAACGTTAAGAGCGATACCTCTCTTTTCGTATTGTGTTGTACCTGATTCGAATGCTCCATCTTCTCTACCAACGAATGCTGATACTGGGATGTCGTCTTCTTTTTGTTCAAGCATTGGTTTAACAATTTCTCTGATGAATTCTGGAAGTTCTCTTTCTTCTTTCTTTTCATCAACAGCGTCTTTCCAAGCTTCTGGTACTTCTACTTTGTGGATTGCGTCAATTCCGCTATCAACTGCCTTGTAGTTCATGTTTACAATGTCATCACCCTTGTGACCATATGATTTAACGATAGAGTCTTTTAGGAATTTAACGGCATCTTCTAATGGAATTACGTCAGCTAGTTTGAAGAATGCAGATTGCATGATCATGTTTGTTCTAGAACCTAGACCAATTTGAGCAGCTAAGTGAGAAGCATCAATTGTGTAGAATTCTACGTTATGTTCTGCAATATAGCGTTTCATATTTGCTGGTAAGTGTTCTTCTAATTCTTCATCTGTCCATGCACAGTTTAGTAAGAATTTACCACCGTCTTTAAGGCCTTTTAGTAGGTCATACTGGTTTACATAAGCTACCTTTGAGCAAGACATAAAGTCAGCTTCATCAAGTAGGTATGTTGATCTGATTGGGTCTTTACCAAATCTTAAGTGAGAAACTGTTAGACCACCTGATTTCTTTGAGTCATAGTCAAAGTAACCTTGTGCGTACATGTCTGTGTTATCACCGATAATCTTGATAGCTTGTTTGTTAGCGCCAACAGTTCCGTCAGATCCGAATCCCCAGAATTTACATCTAGTTGTACCTTCTTGTCTAATCTTAAGATCTGTTCTTTCAAGTGATTTGTGTGTTACATCATCGTTGATAGAGATTGTGAAGTCTTCTTTTGGTTCATCTTTAGCAAGATTTTCAAATACTGCTTCGATATCAGCTGGAACTGTATCTTTTGATGAAAGACCATATCTACCACCGATGATAAGTGGTTTATCTTTTTGATCATAGTAAGCAGATTTAACATCTAGTAGTAGTGGCTCACCGATTGATCCTTTTTCTTTTGTTCTATCAAGAACAGCAATTTTCTTAACTGTTTTTGGAATTGCTTTTAGTAAGTGTTCTTTTGAGAATGGTCTAAATAGATGAACTTCAATCATACCTACTTTTTTGCCTTCAGCTAGTAGGGTATCTATTGTTTCTTCTGCTGCTTGGCAAACAGAACCCATTGCTACGATGATTTCTTCTGCATCATCTGCACCATAGTAGTTGAATAATTCGTAGTTTGTACCAATTAATTCATTGATTTGGTGCATGTAATCTTCAGCTATACCAACGATATCTTCATAAGCATTGTTGCTTGATTCCATTCTTTGGAAGAAGATGTTCTTTTCAGCTGTACCAATTGTCTTTGGTCTTTCTGGGTTTAGTGAATTGTTTTTAAATCTATTTACAGCTTCCATATCAACAAGTGGAGCTAGGTCTTTGTAGTCCCAAACTTGGATTTTTTGAATTTCGTGACTTGTTCTAAATCCGTCGAAGAAGTTTACGAATGGAATGCTTCCTTTGATTGCTGATAAGTGAGCAACTGGTCCTAAGTCCATAACTTCTTGAACTGAAGAAGCACAAAGCATTGCAAAACCTGTTTGTCTTGCTGCCATTACGTCTGAGTGGTCACCATAGATTGAAAGTGCGTGTGTTGCAAGTGTTCTTGCTGCAACGTGGAATACACCTGGTAATCTTTCACCTGCAATTTTGTACATATTTGGGATCATTAGTAATAATCCTTGACTTGCAGTATATGTAGTAGTTAGTGCTCCTGCTGCTAATGCTCCGTGAACTGCTCCTGCAGCACCTGCTTCAGATTGCATTTCTTTTACTTCAACTGGTCTACCAAAAATATTTTTTCTACCGTTAGCAGCCCAAACATCTACTGCTTCTGGCATTGGTGATGAAGGTGTGATTGGATAGATTGTTGCAACATCAGTGAACGCATATGATACGTGAGCTGCTGCTGTGTTACCATCCATAGTCTTCATAGCTCTTTTAACTGTCATTTAAGACCTCCTATAATATTAGTAACAAATATCGTTAACACTATTTAAAGTATAAAGTTTATTAGGGGAATTGTCAAGGGAAATTTTGAACTTTTTTATATTTTTAACTAAGATTGTTCATCCCACAAGTCAATTTGATAATCCCCCTAATCTTAGTAATTATATAAGTTATTATATATAATTTATTTAATAAATCTTCTTATAATTGTTCGCCTTCATCTACTTGGCTAGGAGTTGATGAATTATCTGGCTCTCTGCCCGCAGCTTGTCTAAAGATATTATCAGTCATAACCTTTGCAGCATTGTAACCTAGATTCTTTTCTCTTTGATTCATGGCGGCAACTTCCACAATCATTGCAAGATTTCTACCAGCCCTAACAGGAACAACCAGATGAGGAACTTTTACTCCAAGAATTTCTATGAAGTGATCGTCAAGCCCAAGTCTGTCGTATTCGTAATCTTCCTTCCATTGCTCTAATTCTATTACTAAATCAATTCCTGTAGTTGTCTTTACAGAACCTGAACCATATAATCTTCTGACATTTATGATTCCAAGCCCCCTTATTTCCATGTAATGCCTTATATTTTCTGGTGAAGTTCCAGAAAGTCTATTATTTACGGAAATGATGTCGACCATATCATCTGCTATTAGTCTGTGCCCCCTGTTTACAAGATCAAGGGCTGTTTCACTCTTTCCAACAGATGATTTTCCCATTATTAGGACTCCAACACCAAATACTTCTAAAAGCTCCCCATGTACATTACTGGTTTTAGCTAGTTGGTATTCTAGTTCATCCGATAGCTTGGATATCAATCTTGTAGACTTTAGCGGAGATCTTAATAAAGTAACATCATAGTAGTCGCACAAATCCTCTATGTCTTGATTGATTTCCTTGTCATAGGTAAAGATGACTGCTGGAATTTTATATGATAGGATTCCCCTAAATCTTTCATACTGCATCCTTGAATCTAGACTTGTAAGATAAGTGTATTCTACTGAACCAATCAATTGAAGCCTCTTGTGGGGAAATTTTTCTAGATATCCTGTAAGTTGGAGGCCGGGTCTATTAACTTCCGCACTTTCAAGCTCTATTTCTTCAAAATCACTTGACTTATGAACTATCTCTAGATTTAAGATTTCTACAATTTTACTTAGTTTAACAGTCTTATCATCTATTCCGCTTGTAATTTCTTTGTCTATGTGTTCGCTAAAATCGCTTATACTTGTACTATTTGCCATATCTATCCTTTCAGTCTAAAGTATTTGTATATTTCTAAGGCTTGAACTTTCCCCACTAGAGGAACTTCCATGAGCTCTTCAACGCTTGCCTTTTTAATATTTGAAATAGTCTTAAAATGCTTGTAGAGGTTTTTTCTAGTTTTCTCGCCAACCCCTTTTATATTGTCTAGCTCTGTAGTCTTCACTGTGTTTTGCATCAGCTTTCTATGGTAGTTTATTGCAAATCTATGGGCCTCTTCTTGGATTTCATAGATTAGCTTATATACAGGTTCTCTCCTGTTAATGGCGATTTCCTCATTGTTGTAGACTATTGCCCTTGTAGTATGTTTATCATCCTTAACAAGTCCTGCTACTTCTATGGATAGACCCAAGCTATCTATAACTTCTTTTGCTATAGTGACCTGCCCTTTTCCTCCATCCATTAAGATCAAATCAGGTAGAGATCCAAACCCTGTCTGGGTATTTCCTTTTTCTTTTTCTTCTAGTCCACGTTTTAGCCTTCTCGTAAGAACTTCCCTATGAGACGCATAATCATCGCTTCCTACTACAGTATTTATTTTAAACTTCCTATATTCCTTAGGAGTTGGTATTCCTCCCTCAAAGACAACCATAGATCCTACCGAAAGAACGCCGGATGTGTTAGAAATATCATAACATTCTACTCTAAATATATCTTTAAGATTAAGTATATCCATGAGCTGGTTGATTCCAGAAGATTTCTTTCTTTCCTTTCTTTCAACTCTTTTATCATATTTAATTCTCATATCGAGAGCATTACGGCTTGCCATATCTACAAGTTCTTTTTTCTTTCCGAGTTTTGGATTGTGTATATAAACCTTGGATTTTTTCTTTCTAGATAAAAACTCACTGATAGAGTCAAGATCATCTGGCATATATTGAACTAGAATTTCTTTTGGAACATACATTATATCTAGATAAAACTGCTTTATGAATGAAGACATAATATCTGAGTCAGTTTCCATAAAATCGTTTTTGATTATGAAGTGCTCTCTATCGACAATCTTTCCCATACGCATAAAGAAAACCTGGATAATAATAGAATTCATTCCCTTACTCATGGCTATTATATCTAGGTCATCTCCACCAGTTTCAGTAACGTTCTGTCTTTCAGAAATCACAGATAAGGCCCTATAGTAGTCTCTATATTTTGCAGCCATCTCGAAATTCAAATCCTTACTCGCATCATCCATTTTAGCAAGAACCCAATTCGGGATTTTTTCTGATTTGTTCTCTAAAAACTTCACCACGTCGTCTATATGGTTTAAATATATTTTCTCATCCTCTTTGTCTACACAAGGTCCCTTGCACTTATGGATGAAATAATTGAGACACGGCCTATCTAGCCTTGCTCCTTTATCGAAGTTTAGATTGCAGGTTCTAAAGGGATAATAGAGGTGAAATAAATCGATCGCATCATTTACTGCATAAGCATCAGGAAAGGGTCCAAAGTAGCGTCCCCCATCCTTTACAACTTGTCTCACCTTTTTTATCCTAGGATATTTTTCCTTACAGATTTTAATATAGGGATATTGCTTATCATCCCTTAGGACTATATTATATCTGGGTCTATTTTTTTTGATTAAATTGCTTTCAAGAACTAAGGCTTCTACCTCATTTTGAACAATAATATATTCGAAATGGTCGATGTTTTTGACCATGGCAAGGACCTTAGCCCCCTTGTTTTTATTATTGTCAAAGTATTGGCGTACTCTTCTTTTTAGGGAAATGGCCTTGCCTACATAAATAATTTCATCTTCGGCATTCCTCATTATATAAACGCCAGGTAGGTCTGGAAGTTCTTTTAATTTCTCTTTAATCTGTTTTTTTGTCAAATTGCTTTACAACTCTCTTTCAAATATTCTAACTCTGATCCTTCGAGATATGGGCTTAACTTTTCAAAGCAGGTCTTGTTATATTCGTTTAGCCAATCAATCTCATCCCTATTAAGCATCTCAGTCTTGACTGGTCTTGTATCTATTGGAACAAAGGTTAGACTTTCAAATTGATTGAACTTTCCAAATTCATTTTCCATAGCTCTTTTTACGTAAGCCTCATTTTCAATTCTTATTCCGTGAGAATTTTCTATATAAAGTCCTGGCTCGATTGATGTGGTCATGTTTTCTACAAACTCGCTATCATCTCTTTCTGAAATTCTTTGTGGTCCCTCATGTACAGTAAGTACAAAGCCTACCCCGTGTCCTGTTCCATGGAAGAAGTCCTTGCCTGCTTGCCATAGTGGATATTTAGCAATAGCATCTAGTCTCTGTCCATTGGTCTTATCCTTAAATCTTGCCAAAAATAAGCTCAAGAATGATTTTAATACTAGGGTGTAGTCAGTTTTTTCCTGATCAGTCAGTCTTCCTAGTGCTACAGTTCTTGTGATATCTGTAGTTCCTTCCTTATAGTGAGCACCAGAATCAACTAAGATCATTCCCTCATTTCTGATTGTCTTAGATCCTGTGGCTTGTGGAGCATAGTGTACTATAGCTGCATTTTCCTTATAACCTGCTATTGTTTCGAAGGAATCTTCAATGTAGGATTCATCTTCCTTTCTTAGGTCTTGAAGTTTTTTGCTTGCTAAAAGCTCATTTAAATTTCCAGTCTTTGCCCCAACTTCTAGCCAAGCGAAAAATTTAGTCAAGGCAATACCGTCTTTGATGTAGGCTTTTTTGATATTTTCTATCTCAACATCATTTTTAATCGCCTTCATATCAGTTGTTATGTTGGTACCAAGGCTTACCTTAACGTTAGAATTTATGCTATCATAGATTGCAACATTTGTTCTCTCTGGATCTAAGAAAATTCTATTTTTTCCAGAAATATTATTAAGTAGCTTAAAAATAGAGTCATAAGAATATAGTTTCACTTCATTAGCCTCTAGATAATCACTTACTTCTCCAGGGATTTTGTCTTCATCAATACACAAGTAGGCTTTATCCTTAGATATTAGAGCATATGATAAAAGAACCGGATTATAGTCTACATCATTACCTCTTATATTTAAAAGATAGCAAATATCTTCAGGGGATCCTATGAAGGTGTAATCATAATTATTATCTGACATTTTTTCTCTAAGGCGAAGAAGCTTTTCTGATACACTTTCACCTGCATATTTATCTTCCATAATCCAAGCCTTATCTTTTCTTAAGCTTGGTCTATCTGTCCAAATTTGAGAGATATAATCAACATCGGATACCAGAATTCTCGCTCCCATACTTTCACTTAGATCTTTATAGGCTTTTACCGAAAAGTTTTCGCCATCAAAGGCAATCTTGCCAAATTCTCCTATATTTTCATCTAAGTATTCGATTAGATTAGGAACACCTTCTACTCCCATTTTCATTAATTTGAACTCAGAATTCTTAAGCTCCTTAGCTGCTTGCAAGAAATATCTGCTATCAGTCCATAAAAGTGCCTCATTCATAGTAATAAGAGCAGTCCCTGCAGATCCTGTAAAGCCTGATATAAATTCACGTGTTTTGTAATAATCAGACAAATATTCTGACTGGTGAGGATCAGAAGTTGGAACTATATAAGCGTCTATATTTCTTTCTCTCATTAGATTTCTAAGTTTTTCTAATCGTTCGTTGATATTCATTTTTTTCTCCTTAAAATCTTAAAGTAATCATCTATCTATATTATACTAATAATAATCTCTTTACATAATTTAATTTCCTCAAAAGAGATTAACAAGCAAGTATTGACAGGAATTCATCTGATATCTAGATTGATATTTCTCCTAAAACAATTATAATATAATCATTGCAAAAATAAAAAAGTGGATGGAGTGATTAAATGAAATTAGGAATAGTAGGCTTGCCTAATGTTGGTAAATCAACATTATTCAATGCCATAACAAAAGCGGGTGCACTTATTGCCAACTATCCATTTGCGACTATAGATCCAAATGTTGGTCTTGTAAATGTGCCTGATCAAAGACTAGAAGTTCTATCAGAAATGAGCTCTAGCAAAAAGATAGTTCCAGCAGTTGTAGAGTTTTATGATATAGCAGGGCTAGTAAAGGGTGCTTCCAAGGGTGAAGGACTCGGAAATAAGTTCTTATCTAATATTAGAGAAACAGAAGCTATAGTTGAAGTCTTAAGATGCTTTGATGACGCTAACGTAACCCACGTAGATGGATCAGTTGACCCATTAAGAGATATAGAAACTATTAATCTCGAGTTGATTTTCTCTGATCTTGAACTTGTAGATAAGGTCCTCGAGAAGAGAAAAAAGGTTGCAAGAAGCGATAAGAGCGTAAGAAGCGAAGTTGAGCTTCTAGAAAGAATTAAGGAAGTTCTTGAAGAAGGAAAGTCTGCAAGAATTTTGGACCTAAATGAAGAAGAAAATAAAATGCTTAGGGATTACCAGCTTCTTTCTACCAAACCAATCATATATGTATGCAATGTAAACGAAGAAGATGCTGCAAATGATGGTAAGAATAATCCTTATGTAGAGAAGGTTCGTGAATTTGCCAAAAGCGAAGGAGCTGAAGTTTCTGTAGTTTCCGCTAAAATTGAGCAAGAAATTTCTGAAATCGAAGATGAAGAAGAAAGAGCGGAATTTTTAGCTATGATCGGTCTTGAAGAATCTGGTACTGATAAGGTAATCAAAGATTCATATAAGACTTTAAACCTAATGTCATTTTTGACAACTGGAGAAATGGAAACAAGAGCTTGGACCATCACAAATGGAACAAAGGCAGTAGACGCCGCTGGTAAAATCCACTCTGATATATCTCGAGGATTTATCAAAGCAGAGATTGTCTCTTATGATGACTTAGTAGGATCTGGTTCAATCCACAAGGCTCAGGAAAAAGGCCTCCTAAGACAAGAAGGAAAAGATTACATCATGCAAGATGGTGATGTAGTCAACTTTAAGTTTAATGTATAGAAATCCTATGAAAAAACAAGGAAGATTAATCGTCCACACAGGCTCCATGTTTTCAGGAAAAACAACCTCCCTTTGGAGAGAGCTTTATAGGATGAGGATAGCGAATTATAAAATTGTAGCCTTTAAACCGTCAATCGATAGCAGAGATGACGAAAGAAAAATCGTAAGCCACGATAACTTAGAACTAGACGCTCATAAGGTCGAAAACTTAAGAGAAATTTTAGCTTATGCGAAAAATAAAGACATAGACTGCATAGGAATTGATGAATTACAATTCTTTCCTAACGATCCTAGCGAAGTGATTGATATATTCAACGAACTAATGGCAATGAAGATTACTATAGTTGTATCAGGACTTGATATGGACTATAAGACCCAACCATTTGAAATTATAAAAGAAATCATGCCTATAGCAGATGAGCTTGTAAAGCACCACGCAATTTGCGCATCATGTGGAGAAGATGCTTGGGCATCTTATAGGAAGACTTCAGATGAATCTCGTATCCAAATTGGATCAAAAGATTTATATGAACCCCTATGTAGGTCTTGTTATAACAAAAAAATGAAAGAAAAAGAAAAATACAAAAATCAAATATCTTTAGAAGAAATCAATTAAAAAATGCATGGACTACACCATGCATTTTAAATTGAAATTATTTTGAGTTTTCTTTAAAAGAGAGAGCATTTTCTTCTAATTCATCAAATTCTTCTTTGGTTAACCCATATTCTCCAAATGTAATAAGTTCTGGATTATGATAATCACTTCCCCCACTTTTATATAGGTCAAATTTTTTGGCAAATTCTTGAGTTAAAGGATAGTCTTCATCTTTCATCTTAGAATGATTTATCTCAATACCTTTCAGACCATAAGATACATATTTTTCAATTTCAGAATAATTATGATATTGACATGGATGTGCAATAATTGGTATGCCACCATCTTTTAAAATAGCTTCAATACCTTCTTTAACGTCTATATAGCCCATTTTCATATCTGTTTCTTTGCTCGTCTTTGATGCAAAAAGTTCCTTATACTTTTGTGGAGTCATCTCTTCTGGATACTTTTCCTTTAATGCTTGGAAAATATTCATCTTGAATACAATAGAGTATGGCGAGAATTTCTTAGTATCTTCATAACTTATATCATAGCCTTTTCTTCTAAGATTTTCTATAAGCTCTTTGTGATATTCATTTCTGCAATGTAGGGTATGGTTACAAAGCCTTTCTATATTGGGAGTGTTTTCGTTTAACCAAAGACCAACCACGTGAACTTTTTTATAAACATCAAAGTCATAGCAGCTCATCTCAACGCCTTTTATGATTTTCATATCATGTTTTTTTCCGTATTTATAAATTTCATCATAATGATTAACTGTATCATGATCTGTAATAGCTATTACCTTTAGTCCGTGATTTTTTGCATCTTTTATTACTTCTTCTATTTCACAAACTCCATCAGAGTGGTTTGTGTGCATGTGTAAGTCTGCATATTTCATTTTTTAGCTCCTAACAATACATCTTCAAATTCAACTTCTCTACTGTCGGTAATTTCAAATTCTTTATACTCATCTGAATTTGTAACTACAATTATTACATCGTCATCATATCCAGAATTACGAATATTATCTATATCAAATTCTATAAGCTTATCTCCTTTTTTAACCTTTGACCCTACTTCTACCAGTACCTCAAAACCTTCTCCTTTAAGATTTACGGTATCAATTCCAATATGAATCAAAACTTCCATTCCATTATCACATTTTAAGCAGATAGCATGTCCAGAGTCAAATACAGCTGTAACTTCTGCATCTTCTGGAGATCTTAAAAGACCCTGGATTGGTTTTATAGCAATGCCATCACCCATAACCTTACTTGCAAAAGTTGTATCATCTACTTCTTCTAGTTTCTTAATACTTCCTTCAATAGGGACATAAAGCACGCCATCTTTTACAGAAATTTCTTTACTTTCATTCTCTACAGTATTTTGTATTTCCTCTTCTTCGTCTTTAAATTCTGAGTCATCAAAACCTATTATGAGAGTCGCTATAAATGTAACTATTGATGCTATTAAAATTGTAAGAATCGCCATAAAAAAGAAGTTTTCTTCTTTAGAAACCCACATGGCCAGTGATAAAATTCCTGGTGTTACATATATAAAAGCCTTTAACTTAACAATACCTGCAAAAATTCCTGCTACAAAAGCACCTATCATTGCTGCATACATCGGTTTTTTTAATTTTAAGTTAACACCATACATAGCAGGCTCCGTGATTCCTCCAAGAAAGGCTGTCACAGAAGATGAAAATGCAAGAGATTTAAGATTTTTCTTTTTTGTTTTTACTGATACTGCAAGAGATGCAGCGGCTTGACTCATGTTTGAACAGAGTGCAACTACCCTAATCACCGGGTCAAATCCTTGTTCTGCAACAAGGGCTATTGATATAGGACTTAAGGCCTTATGAACACCTACAGATACAAGCCAAGGATAAATAGCTGCAAGGATTGCTATCGCGAACATTCCTGTCTTGTTATATAAAAACATTGAACCCTTAGCTATAAAGGTAGAAATAAAGTTTCCTATAGGTGCTATTAGAATAAAGGTTAACGGCATCATAATTAAGGCAATAAGTAATGGTTCTGCAAAAACCTTAATCATTTCAGGAACAATTTTTTTGACAAATTTCTCAACATAGGACATTATCCATACTCCCATAAGGGCTGGAACAAGGCTTGATGTGTATTTAACTAAAGGAACACTAATTCCAATGAATTTAAATACTTCTCCTTCTTTGACAATATCCATCCAGACTGGGTTTACTAAACATAGGCCAAGAAAAGCACCTAGGTACTGGTTAGTATTAAATATTTTAGCTGAAGAAAAACCAATAAATGCTGGCATAAAATAAAAACCAGTATCAAAAATAAATTTAAGCATGATATAAGTTTGGGAATCTTCTGCTAATATGCCAGTTAAGCTAAGAACAAGAAGCAGAACTTTTCCTATACCTACGCCTGCTAAAAGTGGGATAACTGGTGCAATTGATCCTGTGATTGCACTTAAAACCCTATCTACGATTGACCTTTCATCTTTTTCGTTACTGTCATTTGATGTTTTGATATTTAAGTCTTTTGCTATTTCTTGATAGACCCTATCTACATCATTTCCTATAACCAATTGATATTGGCCAGATTTTTTAACAAGAGTTAAAACTTCATTTAGGGCTTTTACTTTTTCATCATTTGCTTTTGACTCATCTACTAATTCAAATCTAAGCCTTGTTGAACAATGTACCAAAGACTTAATATTATCTTTACCACCAACATATTTTATAATATCATTTGCTAATTTTTCGTATTTCATCTTTACCTCCAATTTTTTGATAATTGAAAGTTTAGCCAACTTAATGTAACTACCTTACTTAAAATTTATTTTTCCCTTTCTCCTCCTCTATATCGCTAATTACTTGTGATATGTGAATTGTTAAGTATAGAATTTCCTCATCGTCTAAAATATAATTAAAAGAATTGTTAACAAAATCTTTTATCTTTAGTGTACACTGATAGGCTTCTACATATCTATCCTTAATCAAAGGCAGCAAATCATTTTTTAAAGATAATTTTTTCTGATCTTCGCCTGATAAAATCCTAAGGCTAAAGAATCTTAAATGTCTCAAAAATCTTTGATAATAAAAACTTTCCAAATTGAAATTAACCTTAAAGAAAAATTTTACTATATTTAGAATACTTTGAACTAGCTTGGTAGACTTATAAAAATCTTCCATGTTATCGCCATTTTCAGATACTACTATATGCATAGCAATGAAAGCTGCTTCATCTTCTGCCATCTTTACAGAAAATAGTGATTCTATTATATTTAAAGCTTCAAGGCCCAGCCTAAATTCATCTGGGTAAAAGTTTTCTATTTCAAATAAAAGCTTATTTTTCAAATGGAGCCCTTCTCTATACCTGGCAATTGACATATACAAGTGATCTGTTAGTGATAAATAAATACTATCAGCTAAGTCTTTACCAAGTTTTTGACTGGACCTTTGAATTATCATTTGAGATAATTCAAAATATTCTTCGGGTATATCTTCAAGTAAATTTATTAACTGATTATTTTTCTTATCGCCTTCTAAAACAAAAATCTTTTGGATTTTAGTCTCATCTATCAAATCGCCATTTTTTTTGCTAAATCCTATCCCTTTTCCCATAACAATAACTTCTGTACAATTTATATCTTCAGATATAACGGAATTATTATTAAGTATTTTTTTAACTATTATTTTTATCACCACCTTAAAAATAAAAAAACCTATCCCATAAAAAATCGGGATAGGTTTTGCGGAATTTCCTAACAATCCATATCTAATATTATAATACTATAGGATAGAACAAATATCAATCTATTTATAGATTATTTTTTTCCTTGTATTTCTTTATGAAAGCCAAATCTTCTTCAGTCAATTTGTACTTATCTTGATCAGTTATTATCTCTGGACCATCTTCATGGATTATCAGTTGGTGTTCGAATTGTGAGCATTTAGAACCATCTCTTGTTCTTGCGGTCCAACCGTTATCGTCAACTTTCATCTTCCAATCACCAGCAGCAATCATTGGCTCAATAGTAAATACCATGCCAGCTTCAATTCTAGGTCCTCTTCTCGCCTTGCCGTAGTGAGGAACTTGTGGATCTTCGTGCATTTCCTTGCCTATTCCGTGACCTATAAAGTCTCTTATAACAGAAAATCCATTCTCATCTTCAACATATTCTTGAATGGCAGCTCCGATATCTCCTATTCTATTTCCAACAACAGCAGCCTCTATACCTCTTTTTAGACATTCTAAATCGACATCGACTAATCTTTGATCTTCTTCACTCATATTTCCAATTGTATAAGTCCAGCAAGAATCAGCAAGACCACCGTCAAGGTCTATTACATTATCTATTGAAACAATATCTCCTTCTTGGAGTACATAATCTGTTGGGTAGCCGTGGCATATTTCATCATTTACTGAAATACATAGTGTAAATGGAAAACCGCCATAACCTAGTTGGGCAGGGATTGCCTTCTTGTGTTTTGTAATAAACTCATTGGCAAATTTATCAAGGTCAAGAGTCGTTATTCCTTCTCTAATAACTTCTCTTATAGCTAAATGAGTTTGGCAGAGAATTTCTGCTGCAGCTCTCATTTTTTCAAAATCTTTTTCTGTATATAATCTTATCAATTCTAACTCCTTCATTAAAATAAGGACGCTTGAGCGCCCATTATTCTATAAATTCTTACTTGCGATGTAGGTATATTCTTTCCCATCAACAACTGGTTTGATATCCCACTTGCTATTAGATGAAATTGTCTTTCCTAATTCGTCAATATAATACATTATTATACCAGCATCTATTAAATTTACATCGCCTGCATAGTCTTTGATATAGATTGAAAGTTTATCATCTTCTATTAGGAATCTCCATGGTTGAGCATTGTATGCTGATGGAGCGTATTTCGCATAATCGAAGATGCTACTAAGACCTCTTTGCTCTAAATCCTCATCACTTGCAGGATTGTCAAAGCTATCTATATATACCAAGTCTGAGTTTGCAAGTCTGTCGTAGTACTTGTGCTCTCTTACTGTATCATCTATTGGATAACCGATGGCTAAGAGTATTGAAACATCACCTTCTGAATAGTTGAAGGCAGATTTTTTGATATCTTCTTCTACCTCACTTACTGTAATCCAGCAATTACCAAGATTAAGTTCATTTAATTTAGTGATGAGCTCTTCTGTTGCGTAAGCTGCCTTGACATATGTCTCTTTTTTATCATTTAAAGTATTCAAGGCAATGTAGCATGGAGCCTTAATCATCACTCCTTTATAGCCAGCGAGGCCTTGGAGTTTTTGATAGACTTCATCACCATCTGTTATTAGTAAGAATTTGATGTCTTCTTTTCCATGTTCTGCAGCAGAAGCTTTCATTTCTTTATTTAATTCTTCTACTACTTTGCTTGATAAATTATCATCTTTAAAGTCTCTAGTTGATGTTCTTGATTTCAAAAAATTTTGTGTAAGCATTATTTCCCCCATCTATTTTTTTCTTCTTCTTATATTTTAACATATATTTAAAGAAATTAATATGATAAAATATAGATATGAAACTAACTAGCCAACAAAATTTAGCCCTAAGGCACAAAGATGGTCCGATTTTGGTTCTTGCTGGCCCTGGAGCAGGAAAAACTACCATGCTTTTGGAAAGAATTAAATTCTTATCAGAAACAGTCAATCCAAAGCATATACTTACCATAACTTTTTCTAAAACCCAGGCCCTAGATATGAAGGATAGATACAATTCATCTGATGCTAATTTTATGACCATTCACGCCTTTTGCTATTTAATTATAAGAAATTATCTCAAAAAAAATAATAGGAATCTAAGACTATTGGAATCCGATGACCTTTATAATAAATATGATTTAATAGGTAATATTTATTTTAAGATTAACGATAAAAAAATATCAAAAGAGGATCTCAGTGAATTTTTTAGATTAACTTCTTATATGAAAAATGCCATGATAGATGATACTTATCTAGAAGACACCAAGGTCAAAAATTGTCTTCAAATCTATAGGGCTTACGAGAATTTTAAAATAAGAAATTACTATATAGATTTCGACGATATGCAAGTTATGGCCCTAAAGTTAATTGAAAATGACCCCAGGCTTTTAAATTCTATTAGAAAAAAATATAGATATACGCAGCTCCCCTAAATAACTTGATGATAGTAGCAGATGATGACCAGTCGATATACTCTTTTAGGGCTGCAGATGTAAGCTACTTGCTAAATTTAAAGTCTCTCTACCCTGATCTAAAAATTATAGAGATGACAGAAAATCACAGGTCTTCAAAAAAGATAGTAAATCTATCCAAGGCTTTTATAGATATTAACCAAGATCGTTACCCTAAGGATTTGTTCACTAAAAATGATTTTTTGGGACAAATATCAATCGAAAGTCTAAGAAACGTAAAAGATCAATACAAATTTATCATAGAAAATATGAATCAAGAAGAAAAGAACGCAATTTTATTTAGGAACAATATTCAAGCCCTAAATATAATTTCCTTTTTGATGGAAGATGAGATTGATTTTTCTGTGAATATTTCTAGTCTCAATTTCTTCGAATCAAAAATCATAGATGATTTATTTAATATTATTGAGTTTTCGGATGATTTTGATAGGCTCGACCTTTTTTGCGAGATTTATTACAAGATGGGGACTTTTCTTAATAAAAGAGAAGTAGATAGGCTATCCTTTAAGGCTATTAATAAAAATGTATTTGAAGCTCTTTATGAAATGGATCTAGAAGATTACAAGATAGAAACTCTAGTCCAAAAGGAAAAACAATTAAAACACATAAGAAAGCTAAGTCTTGATAAGAAGATATCCTATATTTATAAATATATGGACTACAAGTCCTATATTTCAAATTTCAGCAAGAAATACAGGGAAGAAGTTGTAAACAAAGACCTCTTTATTGAATCTATGGTAAATTTTACTAAAAATTTGGAAAGTATCGAAGATTTTTATAATAAGAAGGACAAGCTTGAAAAAAAACTCTCCTCTTCTAGGTCTGACCTTATTCTTTCTACAATCCATAAGTCCAAAGGCTTGGAATATGATAATGTCTTTGTAATCAACATGGTAAAAAACGAGTTTCCTATCATAGTTGATGATGAAGATATTGTAAGTAAAATCGAAGAAGAAAGAAGGGTTATGTATGTTGCCATGACTAGAGCTAAGAAGAATCTCCATATTCTATCAATAAAAAAGAGAGGATCAGAAAAACTTAGCCCCTCTATATTCTTTACTCAAATCAAAGATTTACTCTAGGCTCCTTATCGAGGAGCTTTTTCGCATTTTAATATATCTCCCACAAGATACAAGGATCCGCACCAAAGAACTAGGTCTTCTTCATGTGCACGCTTTTTAGAATACTCATAAGCTTTTACTAAGTCTACAATCTCTATAGCCTCTTTAGCTTTATCTTTCACTAGGCTATAAAGCTCATCTGTATCAAAGGCCCTTGGGTTGTCTTTTATTTTTGTAACTATAATTTCATCGGCAATCTTCGCCAAAGAATCAATTATATAATTATAGTCCTTATCCTTCAATATGGAAAATCCTACTATAAGCTTTCTATATTTGTAGGAAGATATGGCATTAATTAGAGCATCTATGGCTTCCCTATTGTGGGACCCATCAACTAATATCCTAGGATTCTTATTTATAAGTTCAAGTCTGCCAGGGTTTCTCGTAGTTAATAATCCATCAGAAATATCTTTATTACTTAGATTGAACTCTTTTTTGAGGAAATCCAAAGTTATAAGAGCTGTCACTGCATTATATATCTGATGGATTCCAACTAAGCTTGTCCTAATATTCTTATAAGACCTAAATGAAAACTCATTATAATCAGGTCCTGTTTTTATTATATCAATCTCTTCCTTATCAAAAGTATGGAGTCTGCTAGAAGTATTTTCTATTTTTTTTATGAAAACTTCCTTCACTATACCTTCCTTTGGATACAGAAAAACTTCTGACTTATCTTTTATAATTCCCGCCTTGTTTTGGGCTATTTCTTCTAGGCTATCACCTAGGATTTGGATGTGGTCTTTTGAAATAGTTGTGATTACACAGGCTAGAGGACTTTTAATAATATTAGTTGAATCAAGACTTCCTCCTAGTCCTACTTCTACCACAGCGACATCTACTTTTTTTTCATAAAAATAAATATACATTATAGCTGTCAAGACTTCAAAATAAGAATTGTGGAGTCCTTTTTTATCAAGTTCTTCCAAAGGCTTCTTCAACCTATCAATAATTTCTGCAAAATCCTCATCGCTTATATCAACTCCAGAAATTGATATAGCTTCATTTATCTTGGTCATATATGGCGAAGTAAATAGGCCGACCCTATTTTTCCTTGAAAGTGTATTGGCGATCATATTGGCAGTAGATCCCTTGCCATTAGTTCCTGCAATATGAATCACCTTTATTTTATCCTGGGGATTGTCAAAATATTCTAAGAGACTTTTTATCTTCTCTAGACTATGACCCCCACTTGTACTTCCCCTATTTAATATAAATTCGTAGTATTGATTAAAATTTTCCATTATATCCTCCACCTTCATATTATAATTAATAAAGACCTTTTGGGCAAGAGAAACCCCCGCCATATCTAGGGATTTTGGGGCTAAGATCTTGTATTATTTTAAAGCATCAACAAAGGCCTTTACGTGGGCTGGTAGGTCTTTAGGAGATCTGCTTGTAATTATATTATTATCTACAACTACTTCCATATCTTCCCATTTTGCACCAGCAATTATCAAGTCCTTTTTGATAGTAGGGGGTTGAGCTATCCTTTACTCCATCAAGAAGTCCTACATCAGAGACAACCCATGGACCGTGGCATACAGCGGAAATTGGCTTGGCATTTTCGTGAACTTTTTTGACAAAATTTATTGTAACTTCGTGCTTTCTCATTCCATTTGGTGAGTAAGCTCCCGGAATATATACTCCGTCAAATTCACTTTGATAGGCTTTTTTGCTTGTTATGTCAGATTTTACCTTATAACCAGCTTTTGATGGATATTCTACGTCCTTCTCGCTTCCTACAAGGACAACATCAAAGTCCTCTCTTAGTCTGTGATATGGATATATTAATTCACTTTCTTCGAATAGTGATTCTACTAATACTGCTATTTTTTTCAGATAAACTCTGTTTCTCTTTCTCGTCTCTTACTACAGACTAACCCTAAGTGGTATAATCTAAACAAGGAGTTTATATGAAAAGAAATTATTATTTAGATAGCTTCAGGGGTTTTACTATTATATCGATGGTCCTTTTCCACCTGGCCTATAATATAAATTATTTTAGACCTATAAGCTGGTATGATGGAACTACTTTAAACCGAATATGGCAAATATCTATAGCCTTATCATTTTTTATAATATCAGGAATTACGTCAAGCCATCTCAATTCTAAGAAGAATATAAAAAGAGGAATAAAAACTTCACTCTTTGGCTTTGCTATTACATTAATCACATATGTTTTCGCTAAGGACCAATTAATTGTTTGGGGAGTCTTAAACGGGTTGGGACTTTCTATGATAATTGCTGGACTTATCCAAAGATTCTGGAAAATCCCTCCATACTTTGCTATTATTTTCCTCTTGATTTTTGTAGGAACTTACAATATACCTAGATCTTCCCTAGCTGACCTTAAATTCTTTGACTTTTTATATGAAAATAATATCTTTATCCTAGGTTTCCCTTCTTCAAGCTTTATTTCGACAGATTATTTTCCTATAATACCTTGGATATTCGCTTATCTTGCTGGCCTAAGTGCAGGAAATTATCTTAAAGAAAAGAATATAAGTAAGGGAAATGACAATATCCTTGCAAGGGTCGGAAGACTTTCTATGCCAATTTATCTGGCCCATCAAATAATACTTTATCCTTTAGTAAGTTTTTTCTTAAGCTAAAAATCCGCTAACTATCTTAAGCTCGATAGCTAGCGAATCTTTTAATTTACCTTAACTGTATATTCGTCTTTGATTAATGGGTTAATATTTAATATTTCTATAATAGCATCCTTGCTCTTATCCCTTGCTTCTTCCAAAAAGCCCTTTTCTAAGAGTTCTTGTTCAGTCTTTTTCATTTCATTTTTACGAAATTCTGAGAAATCTTTTATCTTTAGCTGGTTGAAGATAGATTCTTTCTCATCAAAGATTGTAAGAGAGTCCTCATCTATCTGATGGGATAAGATTTTGGCTTGAGGTAGGGATATATTTATAGCTTTCTTCTCATCATTAATATCTACCTTAGCCTTATCTAAATCTATTCCCGCACTGATTTCTCCATCATAAGATATGATAAATTTCTTGGTAGTGAAAGGAATTTTGATTCCATAAAATTCATTGTCATTTTCAAATGATCCTACATTTGTGTATCTGTATTTTAATGTAGTAAGCTCCTTAACGCTTACTAGTTGTTCCTTTACAATGTCGCTTGTTACTTCTTCTTTAGTCTTAAATACTCCTGCCTTCATCCCAAAGAAATAGGAAACAACTACTAGAAATATCAGAATAATAAATCCACTGAGTAATCTTTTAGCTTTTTTAGTTTTCATAGGCTCTCTACCTTGCTAATTTTGAAATTTTGCAGCTACAAAATATATTGGCATATCTCTTTTCCTAAATTTCGCTTCATATTCTGTAACAACTGATTTATTGATATCTAAGTCCCTATCGACTTCTTCAATCTCCATGCCAAAGTCTTCAAAATAGAGGCAGCTTGCATCAAAAAAGTCTTCATTATCAGTCTTTAGCTCAATTTCTGCTCCATCAGATATTATTTTCTTATATCTATCTAGAAATCTCTTGTGAGATAGCCTCCTCTTATGGTGGCGTTTTTTGGGCCAAGGAGTAGAGAAATTGAGATAGATTTTATCAACTTCACCCTTCTCAAAAAACTCTTCAAGATTTTCGGCATTGCCGATTATGGCCCTAACATTTGTCATATCCTCATCGAGCATTTTTCTACTAGCTACAACAAAAGCATTTGTGTTCATCTCTAAGGCTATATAGTTTATATCCTTATGTAAATTTGCCATTTGTGTGACAAAGTCACCCTTACCTGCACCAATTTCTAGATGTATAGGATTATCATTACCAAAAATGTCCTTCCATTTTCCTTTATTTACACTTGCATCAAAAAATATTTTATTATTTTCCCTCATCTCAGGAATTGCATTTGGCTTATGTCTTAGTCTCATTCATCCTCCTAACTATCTTCCCTTTTCTTCGCCCCAAAATACTACAGCTAGGGTCCCAGGACCAGTATGACTACCTATTATAGTTCCAAATTGATAAATTTCAATATCCTTCCTTATCTTAGGAAAATTTTCTAAGAGTTTTTCCTTAAGGGCTACGGCTCCTTCATAGTCATGGGAATGAATAATCAAACATTCATTATCATAGTCTTTACCATCATCAGCAAAACTTTCCATCTTCTTTAAAAGAACCTTGATCGCACGCTTTTTGGTCCTTACCCTTTCTCTTACGATTAGCTCACCAAATCTGTTAACTTCCATAACCGGACAAATATTTAAGGCATTGCCGACAGTTCCCTTGGTCTTGGATATCCTGCCTCCCCTAATATAATAGGTTAGATCAGAACTTAAAAACCATCCATTAACCCTGTCCCTATTGTTTATCACCCAATCATTTATCTCTTCTATACTTTTTTCCTGATCTCTCATTTTCGCCATCTCTTTGACTAGAAAAAGTTGGGCAGCCGAAGCATTAAGGGAGTCTAGAACATAGATCTTTCTTTCAGGATATTTTTCAGCAAGCTCTTCTTTAGCTATTAAAGCATTATTGTATTCACCAGTTATTCCTGAAGATAAGCAAAGATGAATTATATCCTTGCCTTTTTCTAAGAATTGTTCAAAATAATTAAGATATTCAAAAACATTTATTTGGCTAGTGGTCGAGTAAGATCCTGCAATCATTTTTTCATAAAAATCGCTAAGACTTATACTTTCTCCCAAATCATCCAAGTAATCTCTTCCATCTATCTGATAATGGAACGGAATCCATTTCACATCTAACCTTTCAAAGAGTTCTTCTGTAATATCGACAGAAGATGTTGCGCTAATTATATAGCTAGCATGTGTCATACAAACCTCTCTTTTCATTTTATATTATATTATAGTATTATATAAGTTTTTTTATTTAATTCTATCTGGCTTATCGATTATTATACTAATAAATGAAAGAAAATATAAGTATTTTATATAATTTTAAGATATTTTTACAATTCAAAATTAGATAAGATTTTTAATTCATCTAAAAAGCCACTGATAATAGTCATCATAAATCACAAGTAATAGGGCTTTATGATTCTAAGCCAGCGGCATATCTTATTCTTATAAATAGATTGTATTTTCTAAAATTTGACCAATCTCCCTAAATTTCTCTAGCTCTAATTCAGTGAAGCGAGCTGGCTTTGGTGAGTCAAGGTCTATTAAACAGACTAGGTCTTCTTCATTAAATATGGGAATCACAAGCTCAGATTTGGAATTACTATCACAAACTATATGATCTTTAAACTCTCCTACATCATCTACCTTAACTATTTCCCTATCCCTATAAGCCTTGGCACAAACTCCCTTATCAAAAGAAAGCCTAGTGCAAGCTGGAAGTCCTTGAAATGGTCCAAGTATTAAGCCTTCATCTCTTACTATATAAAAGCCTGCCCAATTCAAATCTCTCACATAGGCCTTGATAAAAGCAGAAACATTGGCCATTAGGGCTATAGGATTTTCTTCATCAGAGACTTGAACTCTTATAAAGTTTATAAGTTCATCAAGACATTTCTCATCATCAAGCCCTGCTATTTTATTTAAATCTATATTCATTATAAAGTCTCTACGTATTTTTTGACATCAGGACCAACCAGAATCTTGCCATCATCAGTAAAAAGAATTGGTCTTTTAACTAGCATTCCATCTGTTGCTAGGAGATCATATTTCTCATCTAAAGTCATTTCCTTTAGCTTATCTTTTAAATTCTCTTCCCTGTATATTTTTCCAGATGTATTGAAGAATCTTTTAATATCATAGTCTGTTTTTTCATGCCAAGATTTTAGTTCATCTCTTGTAGGGTTTTCATCCTTTATATCTCTTAATTCATAAGAAATATTCTTCTCATCGAGCATTTTTTCAACGCCCTTACATGTTGTACATCTTTTATAACAAATTAATTTCATTTATTTTCTCCTTTCAAATAATCATAGGCAAGGCTTGCCATAGTAGTAGGACCATAGACAATTGAATCTTCATTAAAGATCGCCTTACCGTTATGAAGAGGATAGACCTCGCCATTTTCTACTTTACAACCAACCATTAGCATTAAGGACGGAACAAGCCTTGCTACATTTGCGAAGTCATCGCTTGCCGTAACCGCTTCACAATCATCTATTAAGTTAAAGTCCTTATTTTCTTCTTTAACATTCTCTAAGACTCTAATAGCGTCTTTATAAAAGTCCTTATCATTAATTATAGCAGGAACATCCGAAAGAATCTCAAATGTCGAATCTGCCCTATAGGCCTTGGCTATATATTTACTAAGTTCTGGAATTCTTTTTTGGATATGCTTTTTACTTTCTTCATGATAGGTCCTACAAGTTCCTTCGATAATAGCCTTGTCTGGTATTATATTAGGAGCAGATCCTGCCTTAATGTGACCTGTAGTAAGTACCGCTCCCTTGGTAAAGGAAAGCTCTCTAGATACAATTTCTTGTAGGCCATTTACGATTTGGCTTGCAACAAAGGCTGCATCGATTCCATTTTCTGGCATTGCACCATGACAAGATTTCCCTTCGACTCTAATTCTAAAATTATTATTTGACGTAGCCATGGCTCCATCTTTTATATAAATGCCCACAGGTCTTGTAGTATCCATATGAACCATAAATGCCCTATCTACCTTTGGATTGTCTAGGATTCCCGCTTCTATCATTTTTTCTGAACCCTTTAGGATTTCCTCAGCGGGTTGAAACATTAATTTGACAACACCATCAAGGTCTTCTTCTATTTCCTTTAAGATCTTGGCAGTTCCTAAAAGCATTGCTGTATGGAAATCATGGCCGCACATATGTCCGCATTGATTCTTGGACTTAAAAGCCAAATCATTTTCTTCTTCTATTGGAAGAGCGTCCATATCGGCTCTTAATAATATCGTCCTATCTCCCTTGCCAAAACTTGCAAGTACTGAGTTTTCTATTGGGGAGGTATAGCTAATCCCTAATTTATCTAATTCTTCTTTGACAAGCTTACTTGTATCTTCCAAGTCAAAAGCAAGTTCTGGATTTTCGTGAATTCTTCTTCTTATATCAATCATGTACTCTTTAATTTCGTTTGATTTTTCAAAAAAATTCATATTCCACCTTCTTTCCTATATATTATACTATAGGAAAAAGAGATGTTTAATTCATATGGATGGAAAGGAAAACTATTTACCCTATAATTATCCATCTCTAAAATTAAACATCCCTAATATTATCTAGAAGTCTACTTTTTCTCCGTAGTAGCTCGCCTTGTAGATTTTCTTTATATCACTAGCTGAGGTTTCCCTTGGATTAGTCAATGTACAAGCATCCTTAAAGGCATTTTCGCTCATTAAATCTAGATGATTTAGGAAATCTTCCTCGCTAATTACTGTATTTTTTCCTTCTTTGATGTTAGGAGCAATACCGACTTTAGCATTTAATTTTCTAATTTCTTCTGCTAGATCGTCAATTCCTAAAATCTCTTCAAGCTTTTCATACTTATCACAAGATTTTCTATTGTAATCAATGATGTATGGTAGCATTATTGCGTTGGCCTCTCCATGAGTTAGATGGAAAATACCACCAATTTTGTGGGCCATGGAATGAACTATACCCAAAGAAGCATTGGTAAAGGCCATTCCTGCTATGGTTGATGCTGTATGCATCTTCTCACGTGCATCCATATCGCTTCCATTCTTATAAGCTTTCTCGAGATTTTCAAAGACTAATTCGATAGCCCTAATGGCATATGGATCTGTAAAATCATCTGCACTTGTTGAAACATAAGCTTCTACCGCATGAGTCATAACGTCCATTCCTGTAGCAGCTGTTACTTTTTCTGGCATCTTGGCAGGAATTCTTGTATCCAAAATCGCAACTTCTGGTACGAAGTCTGGATGGACTAGAGGATATTTTATTTCTTTTTCTGTATCAGTTATAACAGAAAAGGCAGTAATCTCTGAAGC
>QWCJ01000213.1_pt2 | contig 31732 bp, 26 predicted proteins | sample 1972501 | NCBI WGS metagenome assembly QWCJ01 (sample SAMN09866711, study PRJNA288562) | Human vaginal metagenome isolate term2_vaginal, whole genome shotgun... | isolation source: vagina | host: Homo sapiens | place: USA: California
ACGTAAACGCGAGGCGATGTTCAAAGCTAGCGTAGACTTTCCCGGCGCGCCCACCGGACCCCAAAAAGTGACAATCTGACCTATTGAACCGGCCAATTCAGCATTATCGTTACCGAATTCCTCACGAGGGTTGGGGGGCGGCGGAGGCATCAGGGTGGACATCATCTGTTCCAGCAGACGGGCTGCCTCACTCTGTTCAGGCTCTTCCACTCGGGGATCCGCTTTGGCTAAAACCGAAATCCCCCCGTGGCTGTTCAACTGATCCACGTCCTCCAGAGGGGCAAAGGCAATGATGGCAACATTTTCAGCGGCTAGTTCCTGGACGGTGGCTCCTTCCAGTTCCAGCATCTCAGTATCCACCGCTACCAGCTGCACCAGGTGCGCCTTGGCTATCGATAATAGCTCCGTGGCATCACGGCAGCGCCGGATGACTTGCAGGGGCAGAGAATCTGACTCAATGGTCCTGATGATGTCCGCTTCCAAATCCGGATGCAGGCAAGTCGCCACCCCGATGAAACTCATGATGCCACCGGTATCGCCATCAGCGGGGTTTTTGTACCGATAGCAGCCAAGATAGGAGACAAGTCCTCTTCCGGTACGCTGATTTCTACATTCGTTTTGTTCTTCGACCCGAGCGCTGTTTCCGAGCTTTTTTCCGCCAGGAACACCGCTTTATCTGCCAGCTTCTGAGCATTTTTCAACGGGAGATCCTTGTCAAAGACACTGGCGGATTTTTCGTCAGGGAGTTGCCAGATTTCGAGGTAATCTCCCTTTTTTACACTGCTGGGCAGGGGTGCGGCTAGCTCAAGGACAATCCGTTTGTTGTAGGGTTCGGTTTGGCTCAGCGAGGTTTTAGGGAGCAGCTGTCCGCCGGCAATAGTTTGCACGACCACACTACCTTCCTTTAGCTCGCCTTCGCGCAGGTACAGCCCCGCTGCCCGCCCCGGGTTTGCCGGAATAACTTCAACATCACTGGATTGTACGGTATGTCCCGCAACGAGAGTTGTTTTTGCCACCAAGTAACCTTCCAGGTGGCTGGCCAGCCGCACCGTAACTATGACCAGGATTACAGCCAGTATCATCAGGCCGATTCCCAGTGCGGTACGCCGATTCAAGTACCGAGATTTGCTTGATATTTCCGAACCAATGGGCATACAGGCCTCCCTGAATTCTCCTTAATAGGCTTTATATCATTAAATTATCGAAGCATAGGAATGTTTTTGTTGTGGTTTTGTGTCATTTGATGTACCATAAACTCATGGGATATAATTTTTACACGATTGCTGATGTTGCTGACATGCTGAAGGTTTCTCACGGCGCAGTGCGTAACCTCATCAATAACGGAGAGCTCAAAGCTATCCAGATTGGCGGGCGCGGCCTCTGGCGCATCGAGGAATCCGCAATGGAGGAATACATCAAGGGACAATACGCCCAAAGCGAGGAAAAAATAGCTTCCGGTGCGGCCTTGGTGGACTAGCCCCTTCTTTCACAGCCCCCGCTTGATTAACCGCTCCTGGTTACACATAGCGGGGGTTGACGCTTTTTATTCCCAGTAGTGCTCCTCAACGCGGGCAAGAGACATAGAGCAGTCCAGACAGTGCAATGGCTTCATGGCGACCGTGATCGACAATATCCACAAAGTCCGCACCAACTCTCTCAATGTAGCCTTTCAAAGTCTGGTTGTGAGTGGTGAATTGGACTTCGCGGCGGGTGGCGGCAAACTCGCGCAGCTTCACTGTGCCTGGAATTCTCGCTTCAACCAAAGTGGGCCATTGCGGTGCAGTCCCCAGGCCGGAAACGACTTCGATGGCTGAGTACCTTATGAAGATATCCATACGCAGCAAGCGCAGTATCAGCCAACTCGCTGCAGCATCAGCGACTTCACCACGCAGCGATTCCCCGTTGATGAGTCGAATCTCGACCGCAGTGCCCTTACTGGCTAATAAACGACCGGAGAGAGTCACCTCCGCCGCATCCGCCGCCGACAACTCAGCCGCTTCGGCTTGCCGCTGTGCGCGCAGCTTCGCAGCGAAATCAGCCGAGAGATCGTCAAGATAATCGTCATGCTCCACGTACTGTAGTCTAGCTCACCCGCCGCAGCGGGAGAAGCAAAACATATTACTGGCTACCAAGAATGCTATAAACAGCCTTAGAAAGCCGGATATTGACAAAGAAACGAAAAAACCCTTAGGATATGAAACCAAACGCTATCAAACGCGCAATAACTAAATAAAACTTGCTAACAAAGGGAAATACTATGGAAACCGCACTTCTTGAACCCAATACTGCCGAAACCAATGACTCTGCCGAGGCGACTCGCCCTGCGCTCAGCACCTCCCCGGCGTCCGTGTCCTCAATATCCCTCCCTTCTGAGGTGAGCTCGCAGCCGATGTCCACCGAAGTTACCGAAAATCTACTGATGGAGACCGAACGGGGATTCCAGCAGGAGGTCAAGCATCATGAGTCTGGCCAAAATGATCTGAAGCACGCCGCCACACTTGTGACGAACCAGCGACTCCAGCCAGTAGTCGGTCCTGCCTTGAAACGCCGTCAGGTTGCCAAGCCGTCCTTGCGGAGTTTAGTCAAGGCTACTTATGCCCAAAGGGGCCAGACATGGCAATCGATAGCTCCGCAGCACCAAACGGAAAAATCCGGAAACGTTGGGACGGATCCAGCCCCCGTAAGGCTCCAAGGGAAATCATTCATCGAGGATGTTCAACATTCCCCTCGAGTTTGGGCCGCTCAGATGGCTCGGTGCGGGCTAGAAATCATTGAGGGCATGCGCCCTTTGTCCCAGATGACCCGCTGGGCCTCGCCGCAGGCTTATCGCTACCTCGAACAGCGCCGAAACGCTATTAGCTCCAAGCAAAAGCCACAGCCGGGACTCATCGGAGGCAAGACACGCCGGGTGTCACCAGTGAGGGTGCTCAGTGCCCACAGCCGGGCTACCTCCGCGACCACTCACGAAGCGGTTGTCGTACTCAACGACGGCCAGCGGACTCGTGCCGCCGCGCTAACCTTAGAAAATCATGGCGATCAATGGATGATTGCCGCGATTCGCCTGGGCTAAACTGAAGACCCTCAGCCCCGCCGTTTTGCCGCACGACGCTGCGCTCTGTTGCCCTGCGGGGCTTGTTCAGTGGAGCCATCGCTGGAATAAGAGATTTGTGAGTTCATAGCCTGATGTCCGGTATCGCCCATAACCGTGCGATTAGCGGATACCGATTTCAGACCGGCCCTGCGCCCGGATTTCTTAAAGTTGCGGGCTTTCTTTTTCGCCGCGCTCTTAGAGAGAGGCGCTTTACTGTCCGGTGTCGGCTCTTCCGTTGCTTCCGCCTGGCCTTCGCCAGCTTCTCCGGCTTCCTGAGCTGCGGCTTCAGCGCGCTCCAGGGCATCGACAAAGGCCTTGACGTACCCAAATACATTCTGGACAGTCTCTTCCTTAATACGTCCCATCATGGCACTGAACATGAGGTAACCCTCAGTCTTATATTCCACCAGGGGATTGCGCTGGCCCATCGCCCGCAGCCCGATGCCTTCCTTCAGGTAATCCATTTCGTACAGATGCTCACGCCACAGCCGATCCACCACCGAGAGCAGAACTCGCCGTTCCAACTCCTTCATCGGTTCATCGCCCAGCTGGGCTTGCGCAATGGGATTTTCCGCCAAAGACTTACCAGCTAGCTCGTACTGCAACTTGGCGTCATCGACCAACTGTTCGGTGATGAAATCCGTGGTCAAAGCCGATTTACCGCCCACCGCGTTTTCCAAATCCTCCACCGAAAGCGACACCGGGTAGAGATTCTTTAGCCCCGCCCACAAGGTCTTCAAATCCCATTCGCTAGTATCGGGAAGGTCCGTGGCCTGCGCAACCGCATCCGCAATTGTGCCCTCGATGAAGGAGTCAACCGTGGCCAAGAGGTCCTCCCCACGCAGCACTCGTCCCCGTTCCCCGTAGACAGTTTCGCGCTGCTCAGTCATCACATCGTCGTACTTCAAAACATTCTTGCGGATTTCCGCGTTACGACCTTCCACCTGGGTTTGCGCCGAACGAATCGCGCCGGAAACCATCTTAAACTCCATGGGAATGTCCTCAGGCAGACTCGAACGCATCACGTTGCCGAGCCAGCCTTGGTTGGCAAAACGCATCAGCTCGTCTTCCATCGACAGGTAAAAGCGGGAGCGACCGGGGTCTCCTTGACGTCCCGCACGGCCACGCAGCTGGTTGTCGATACGGCGCGACTCGTGGCGTTCCGTGCCCAAGACGTAGAGTCCACCAAGTTCCACAACCTCGTCGTGTTCCTGAGCCACCTTGGCTTTGGCATCCTTCAGGGCTTGAGGCCAAGCGGCCTCGTATTCTTCAGAGTTTTCCTCCGGATCCAGCCCGCGGTCTTTCAAATCCTGTACCGCCAAGAATTCGGCGTTGCCGCCCAGCATAATATCGGTACCGCGCCCGGCCATGTTGGTCGCGACTGTGACCTGGCCCTTTCGGCCAGCCATCGCCACAACTGCAGCTTCACGTTCGTGCTGTTTCGCGTTCAACACCTGGTGGGGAATCTTCCGCTGGTTCAGCAAGTGCGAGAGGTATTCGGATTTCTCCACCGAGGTGGTGCCAACCAGGACAGGCTGGCCGCGGTGATAGTTTTCTTCGATGTCCTCAACGACCGCGTTGAATTTCGCTTCGGCGGTTTTGTACACCACGTCGTCTTTGTCCTCGCGAATCATGGGTTTGTGCGTGGGAATCGGCACCACGCCCATCTTGTAAACATCGTTAAATTCGGCGGCCTCAGTCTCAGCGGTACCGGTCATGCCGGCACGCGAGCCCTTCGGGTAGAGACGCACGTAGTTCTGCAGAGTAATCGTGGCTAAAGTCTGGTTTTCAGCCTTAATTTCTACGCCTTCTTTAGCTTCAATCGCCTGGTGCATCCCTTCGTTGTAGCGCCTTCCGGGCAGGACACGCCCAGTGTGCTCATCAACAATCAGCACTTCCCCTTCCGGGGTGACAATGTAGTCTTTATCCAACTTAAACAGCTCTTTAGCCTTGATGGCGTTATTCAAAAACCCAATCAGGGGCGTGTTGGCGACCTCATAGAGATTGTCGATACCCAGGTAGTCCTCAACTTTGTCAATGCCGGGTTCCAAGACCCCCACGGTGCGTTTCTTTTGGTCCACCTCGTAGTCTTCGCCAGGATGTAAATCCTGGACAATCTTGGCGAAGTCCGTGTACCAGTGGTTGACATCGCCCTGGGCGGGACCGGAGATAATCAGGGGGGTACGGGCTTCGTCAATGAGGATGGAGTCCACCTCATCGACGATGATGTAGTTGTGTTCCCGCTGCACCAGGTCTTCGACTCGTTGCGCCATATTGTCGCGCAGGTAATCGAAACCGAACTCGTTGTTGGTGCCGTAAGTGATGTCGCAGTTGTACTGTTTGCGGCGTTCCTCGGGATCCATCTGAGCCATGATGATGCCGGTGCTCAGACCCAAGTAACGGTATACGCGTCCCATCAATTCACCCTGGTAAGACGCCAGGTAATCGTTCACGGTGACGACGTGTACGCCTTTGCCGCTCAGCGCCCGCAGGTAGCAGGGCAGCGTGGCTACCAAAGTCTTGCCTTCACCGGTTTTCATTTCGGCAATGTTGCCCCAGTGCAAGGCCGCCCCGCCCATAATCTGTTCCCGGAAGTGACGCAGTCCGAGCACCCGATCGGAGGCTTCACGAACAGTTGCGAAAGCCTCAATCATAAGGTCGTCAAGTTTCTCGCCCTCTTCCAGGCGCTGCTTGAACTCGTCAGTCTTTGCTTTCAGTTCGCTATCGCTCAGCTCGCGGTATTCGTCTTCAAGCAGGTCCACCGCATCAGCTACTTTCACCAGCTTCTTGAGGACTTTACCTTCACCGATGCGCATGAACTTATCAAGTAAGGACACGTTTTGCCTTCCTTTTCAGGTCTATGGGATGGCCTTACTGGGCTATCCATTGAGGTCAACAGCCTTTTATCTACGATTGTCAGGGTTTTGGCCCGACCGTGATGACTCAGCCTCGACCATTTTAGTTGAAAGCGCCTAGCTTCGCGAAAGCGAGGCGCGAAGCTCCGGTTCTTGGGGGCAGTTGCTTTTTGACCCACCGAAGATAAATAAAGAGGGACCCTGGGACTGCGTCCCAGGGTCCGGCCTTAAACTTAGTCGTTCAGCTTGCAGGTTGCGTCTAGGCGAATCACACCATAGGTCCAGCCTTTCCGGTGGTAAACCACCGCCGGCTGCGCGGTCTCAGAGTCAATGAACAGGTAGAACGGGTGGCCCACCAATTCCATCTCATCCAGGGCATCCTCAACACTCATAGCCCGGCTTTCGTGCAGTTTTTCACGCACAATGACGGGAGAATCACCCAACTGCTCCTCACGAGACTCACCCAGTTTCAAGGGCGGCTTGGCGACGGGAGCCTCAGCTGTTTCCGGGATCTGCACATCCAATTCCACGTCCGGTGGAATCTCGTATTTGCGGTGGTCCTTAGCCCGATCCCGAGCTCGGCGCAAACGCTCAAAAAGTTTTCCGGCGGCAATATCCACAGCGGCGTAGCGGTCTGACGAAGACGCCTCCGCCCGCACCACCGGCCCTTTGCCGAGAACAGTCAGTTCGATACGTTCCGCAGTATCAGCTTGTCGCGGATTCTTTTCATGCGTCAGTTCCACATCGACACGTTGCGTACGGGGAGCCAGCTGCTCCACTTTGGCCATTTTCTCCTCGATGTATTCCCGAAAATTCGGGTGGATTTCAGCATTACGTGCTTTCACGGTGATTTCCATGAGGGCCTCCTTAGGTTAGGAATTGGGTTCCAACTATCATTTGCTGGGACGGAGTGTTCGGTTCTCACCTCTTTCTCACACAGGTGCACTCCGGTGTGTCACCTGCGATTTTTGCATGTGCTTTATATTTTAGAGCACACCGCAAAGCCGTGCAGGACTTCCACTTACTTTTCGGAATTCTCCGGGGACGATACTGGCATTTCGCGCCGTGATGAAGCGAAAACCAGCCCCGCGAGGACAGCTGCGTCTAAACCGGACAAAACGCGAATCATTTCTCTCAAAGTCGCCCCGGTGGCACTGACATCATCGATTATCAGCAGGCTCTTGCCGGCAAGTTCGCGTTTTGCCACCGCTGTACTGCCACGAACCTGCATTTTGCCGTGCCGATTCAAGTTGCGAGATTCCCACCCCAGGCCAGCTTGAGTCGTGGAGCCTGCCGCGAGTTCCAGGATTTCTAGCACTGACGCCTGACGACACAGTCCTGCTCGCACCAATCCCCGCGCCGCGCCCTGAGCGAATGCGGCAGCGACTTCAGAAGGATCACGGGGATGGGTGGAAGGGGCTGGGACTACGAAAACCTCCCGCCGGATTGTACCGTCAGTTCCAAATTTGTCCCTAGCCAGCAGGCCTTCTGACACCAAGCCCTGCACTGCTGATTGACCCGCCGCTGTGAAATACCGGCGTAGATCCCGCCGTTTATCATGCTTACCAGTCAAAACTACGCGCCGCATCGGGCCGTCATATTTGGCGATAGCAAATACTGGAACGTCTGTTACATTATCTTCGTCCTCAGCAATCTGCAGCGGGAACGGTCGTCCCAGCATCTGCGCCAGACAGGTGTCACAGATTTCTTCATCCCAAGCCCCGCAGCCAACGCATTCCGTGGGCAGCAATACCTTTCCCAGTTCACCTGCCGCGTCCCAGAAACCCGAGAAAACCACCATAGCGCGTTCCTTACCTGGCTATCCGGGGTAACTAGGATCGGCGACCCCGTTGAGGACTTGCTGCCAGTTCCTACCGGAACGCTTGTATAAATCGCCACCCGTAGTAATCAAATAAATCTGGTTTTCCTCCTCGCCGGCAGCCAAATCTACGGCGTTCTTAACCCCCGGCAAAGTTGATACCGGCCCAAAAAGCGGAGCAATCCGAACGGTAGTGTTATCTCCTGAACCGGTCAGCAGCACCAGGGAATCTCCTTGTAGCCATGCAATTGCGGGAACAACCTCATTCCCAGCCTGCAACGTCACGGGAGCGGAAAAAGATTTCGGAGTGCCCGAGCCGTCCCGAATAACGACCGCGACACTCACAATGTCTGCCTGACCTACGTGACGTACGAAGGCAACCCGTGTTCCGTCCGGGCTAACGGTAAAAGCATGGACCGGGTCTCCGGTCTCCCACGGCACTTCCAAATTCGCCCTGGTTCCATCGGGACGCAACGCAATAACTTGGCGCGGATTGGCTGTATCCAGAGTCCAAATCCAACCGTTTCTATCGATGGAAGCAGCCAACAGCTCTCGACCGTTATACAGCTGCGTCACCGCACCGTGCCCCCACACATAAAGCCGGCGATAACTGGAATCTGTAAAAACGATTTCGTTGCCAGCGGTAGAAATAGCCGGATTCGTGATAACACCGGAAGCCACCACCCCGGCAGGCACCAGAACCTCGGTGGCTCCGGAGTTCAGACGCACCACATTGCCGTCTTTGACCATAATGGGGAATTGCGGCGTGGTACTTTGCGTGATTGGATTCGTGTTCTCCAAAGGCACTTTACCGATGCTCAAACTGACGGTAGAGATTCCTGAAACATCGCGCAGTGTCGATTCTATCTGCCAATACGCCAAGTTAATCGTGGTGGGATCGCTGAAAGCATCCGGGATATTTAAAGACACGTTAGCGACACCGTCAAAAACATCTACCGCTCCTCCTGCCAAAGTGCTACCGGCGGGGAAAGCAGAACGAACCGCCCCTTTAAAGCCAGCTTGCGGCCCTGCCAAGAGCGCATTAACCAGGTAGGTAGGCAGCCGTCGACGCGGATACCAGCGCAGATCCGGGACCAAAGCTCCCGCATCGTTGGTGAGGAAGTATACGGGAGCCGAAGCGTAAATCGAGCTGAAAGCCGATTGTGAAAGCATCACTCCGTCCTCCAAAGCGGCGATACGCCACTGATTGTCGGCGGGCTTCACCAGGGAAAACACGGTACGAACTCTCTCGGAGGGACCTGCCACGGTATAGTTTCCATGCTCGTCGACGCTTCCGAGCGCGCGAGCTGTCACTTCAACAGAGCCATCTCCCAGTTGACGAGTCTCCAGCGCGGAATCCGTATCGAAAATTTCCACTTGGACATCGGGGCGCCAGTCTATCGCCGCTTTGGGAGCGAGGAAGGAACGTGCCACGGTGAAGTCATCGGAATATCCCGCCGAACAGGCACGAATAAAACCGGTCACAATTTGTTCCACAGTTGCGTTCGGGACGGGCCCGGGGGCGCTCAAGCCTAGCAGCGGCTGATTCATGCCGACTCGCACTTCGGAATCATTGACGGGACCGGCAGTTGGCAACGCGGCACAACCGACCAGGCTGAGGGCAGAAACGCCCCCGAGTACAGCGCCCCACCACCGAGTTCGATGTTTGTTAAACATGGCTACGCCTCCCCATTTTTGCCCAGAGTGTCCGACACGTTCGGTGGTGTTATTGCTTTTTCTGGCGCAGGCTGAGGAGGAACATAACTATCCAAGGTAGGTTCCACATAGTCAGTAATATCCAGAGGCGAAGGGCCAATCTCCATATCGTGACGCCGTGGCAGGGTCAGCAAGAAAGACGAGCCATAGCCGGTTTTGCCCCATGCCTGCAGAGTGCCCCCGGACAGGCGAGCATCCTCCAAAGAGATGGCTAAGCCCAACCCGGTACCGCCCGTGGTCCGCGCTCGTGCCGGGTCAGCACGATAGAAACGGTCAAACACTCGACTGGTCACTTCCGGGGACATCCCCACCCCGTGATCAGAAACCCGCAGAGCCACGGCGGTTTCGCTGGAATCGGTAGTAATTACTACGGGATTTCCTTCGGAGTGCTCAATGGCGTTGACCAGCAAATTCCGCACGATACGGGTCACTCGGCGGGTATCAAGCTCCGCTGCGCAGGGGTACTTTGGCGGGTTAAAAATGACCCGGCACCCCACCTGTTCAGCCAGAGTCGCGTTATCCTCCACAACTTGCTCAACGAGCTTGTTCAGGTTCACCATCTCAAAATCAAGCCGGGCGGATCCGGAGTCAATACGCGAAATTTCAAGCAAATCCGCCAGCATGGCATCGAATCGATCAATCTGGTCGTGCAGCAATTCCGCGCTTCGCAGCGCGGCAGGGTCGAGTTCTTCGCGGGCATCATAGATGACGTCATCGGCAATCCGCATCGTGGTCAGCGGAGTGCGCAGCTCGTGGGACACATCGGAGACAAAACGCTGCTGCAGCCGGGACATCTGACCCAAAGTATCAATCTTGGACTGCAAGGAATCCGCCATTTTATTGAAGGAATCAGCCAGTTGCGCGGTTTCATCCTGGCCTTGTGAGAGTACGCGTGCGTTCAAATCCCCAGCTGCCAAACGTTCCGCCGTGCGCACCGTGCGGCGCACCGGCACCAGCACGGAATAAACCACTACCCAGGTCATGCCCGCCACCAGCACCAGCACAGCGAGGCCGCCGCCGCCTAAAACCCCCATCACCAGGTTTATTGCCGCCTGTTCGTCAGCCAGGGAGTACACCAGGTAAAGTTCGTGAGCCCCCGCTAAGGGCAGGCTCACAGCAGTCCCTACCGCAATACCGGGATGCCGCTTGCCTTGTGCGTCCGTAATCTCAATAGACTGCCAATGCTGGCCGGTCTTTTGCTGTACCGCCTCACGCAGTTGGGAAGTAATGACTTCCCGCATGTTCTGGGTAGCGATTTCGTTAATCACAAAGGAGGAGGTTTCGCTGGGGTTGCGCAAAATCAGCACGGCGGGGGCGCTAGAACCGGAAGTGAGGGTGGAGATTGAGGTGACTACGTCCTGAGCGAGGGACTGTACCTGTTCCACAGTCGAGGCCGGAGCCTGGTCGAAACGATTTTGCGCCGTCCTCGCTTGGGTGGCAGCCTCCTCCAACACCTGATTCAGCCGCTCTTGAAAGATGCCGTTTTTGATGGCTGCGGAAGCATAAATCCCTACCGCGAACAGAATCACGAACGTTGCGACCAGCATGATACTAGCCATCCGCAGAGCCAACGAACGCCGAAGCCGTTTTGGAACCCAGGTAGCTTGCGTGACGCCAACTAAATAGCGGGTGGCGCTACCGAAGAATTGCGAGATTCTTCGCTGCCGGCGAGTCCGGCGAAACACCGTGTATTGCGAGGAACTCACTGAGGTTCAGTCCCGATTCGATAGCCCACCCCACGGACTGTGAGAACCACAGTAGGATTATCCGGGTCAAGCTCTACCTTGGCGCGCAACCGCTGGACATGCACGTTGACCAGACGGGTGTCGGAAGCATGGCGCAGCCCCCAGACCTGCTCCAGCAATTCTTCGCGGGAAAACACCCGCCCGGGCTTTGCGGCTAGGGCAACCAAGAGGTCATACTCTAGCGGGGTGAGGTTTAAAGGCTTTCCGTCCCGGCTCACCTCGTGAGATGCCAGATTAATTTCCACCCCCGCAGCTTTCAGAATGTCATGTTCGGCCGCTTCTAGGTTGCGCAGCCGCGCGGCGACTCGCGCCAGCAGTTCTTTGGGTTTGAAAGGCTTAGGAATGTAGTCATCAGCACCGGCTTCCAACCCCGCGACCACATCAGTGGTGTCGGATTTTGCGGTCAACATAATGATGGGCACATTTGAGAATTCACGGATTCTACGGCAGATCTCGATACCATCCATTCCTGGCAGCATCAGGTCGAGCAGCAGCAAGTCTGGTTCAACTTCCCGGAACTTATCCACGGCTTTTGCGCCGTCGGCACAAAAACTTGGTTCATAGGCGGATGATTCCAGAATAATGCCAATCATCTCGCTTAGGGCTTGGTCATCATCTACTACCAGGATTTTTGCACTCATATTCCTATTTTGTCACGATTTCACAATTTGCGGGAAGACCCGCAGAGGAGCTTGGCATTGCTATAGAGTTTTTCGGTTTAAACGAGCGCATCTGCGCGGTGTCGTGGCAATATTAAGTGAACCAGTTATTGGAAAGGCATTATGAGCGACAACTCTTACCTCAATCAGAGCACCCCCCCGGAGAACAGCTATGGTAATGTTCCCCAGACGCCGGGTCAGGGCAGCCCGGTGCCGCCGGAACCTTCATTTACGCCTCCTCCCACGCCCGCCCCAGGCAGTTTCAACACGGGCTCGTGGACACTGACCCCGGAGGACAGCACCGGTAAGCCAGAGTCCCTCCCGAATCTTCTTCAGTCCGGATACCCCGCCGCGGCCGCCCCGCAAACCTCCACCCCCAACTTTGGAACGAGCAGTACAAACTATAGGAACGGCGCCAACAACACCGGATTCGACCCTTATGGTTTGAACTATCAGCAGGTCCAGCCCGGAATTATTCCGCTGCGTCCGCTGAAACTTGGGGATATTTACAATGGAGCATTCTCCGCGATTCGCCAGGCTCCTTCTGTCATGTTCGGTCTGGTTTTGGCTCTCTGGGCAGGACTTGGCGCGTTGATGGGAGTGCTGCTTTATTTCCTTGCTCCCGATCTCAACTCCTATCTGGCTAACGACCTCAATTTTGACGGCACAGAAGCCACGATGGATAGTTTTTTGGAGTTTACCGAATCAACGATACTCATGAGTGTCATCGCCGGTCTGCTCCAACTGTTTGTCGTCTTTATGACCTTGGGGGTTTGCGTAGCCGGATTGGGACCGTTGGTTTTGGGTCGCCGTCCCTCGGTGTCTGATGCGTGGCAGACTTTGAAAAGCCACCTCTGGGGCATCATCGGCTATTCTTTGTTGCTCATCTTAGGGTCAGCCCTGTTGCTAGGGTTGGGCCTGCTTCCGCTGGGCGGGTTTTTCCTGATTAACATCAAAGATTTTGGGGCCTCTCTGGGCTTGTTGGGTCTTACTTTCCTCACCCTCATTGCCGTTGCCGTATTTTCCACCTGGATCTATGTCAAACTTGTTTTTGCTATCCCCACTGCCATCATGGAAGATATCGGCATCGTCCCCGCTTTGAAACGCTCCTGGACGCTGACCAAAGGCAGCTTCTGGAAGATTTTTGGCGTCGTCTTACTAACTTCCCTCATAGTTTCGTTCCTGGCCAACGGATTGAACACAGTGATTGGCTTGATTCTCTCCGCAGTGCTTCTGATAAACCAGAATGTAACGATAGTAATGACTATCTCCGCCTTTTTGGGCACCATCATTACCGGACTGACCATGCCGTTCTACGGGGCAGTTTTAGGTCTGCTCTATATCGATACGCGGATGCGCCGTGAAGGTCTGGCGGTAAGTCTGCTCCAGGCAGTCCAGCAGGGCTGATGAACGGTACCACAGAAGGGATTCTCGGGTAGGTATGCTGAACATTTCGACGCAATTGGAGGGCTTACGGCTCTATCACGTTGATTTGTGCTGCCTAGTGTTCTCTGACGTGTCGGACCGGGACGGGCGCGACACGCTCGAAGAGGAACTGTCCAAACCGATTTACCAGGAACGACCCTCCCTGCTGAAAAAAATCGTGGAGTGGTTTGCCGACAATTTTTCGTCCGCAAACGTCAATCCCGTCTTGCCTTCTTGGCTGTGGCTCATTGCCGCCTTAGTCGTAGCTATGCTGGTCATCATCATCATGATTTTGTTTTCGGGTAACTGGAAGTTCCGGGAACAGGTCAAGCCGACCCTCACTGATGATGCTGCGGTTTTCGAGGATAACCGCAGCGCGGTGCAATATCTGGCAGCAGCCAAAAATGCCCTCTCCCGCGGGGACTACTCCACGGCTTTCTTGGAACAATTTCGCCATCTGCTGCGTCTTTGTGAAGCCAACGAACTGTTGGTAATCACCCCCGGACTCACCGCCGGGGAAGGCAGTGCTGCCTTGAGCCGCGTGATTCCTTCAGAATCAGAGGAATTAGCTTGGGCGGCCGGCGTGTTTAACGCACTGCGGTATGGACGACGGCAGTCGGACAACACCCAGGTGCAAAGATTGATTGCCCTGGATTCCCGCCTAGAATCTTTCGTTTCGCAACCCCACGCACGCGCTAACCCCACAGATTCACCGCGGGACGCGCTGGCGCAGGCGGGAGGTGCGCTCCAGTGAGTAGTACGACTCCACCTACAGCCACACCGCGCATCTCGGAAGCAATTCTTCGGGGCCGCTGGGTCATCGGCGGTCTGGTGTTGCTGGCAGTTTTTTCTTTCCTCAGCGCCGTGCTGCGTACCCCCACCGACGAAATCAGTCTTTCTATCCGCAACCCAAAAAGCAGCGGGGCGATGGCTCTGGCCGAAGTGCTTCGCCACGAGGGCGTGCTGGTCGGTGAGGCGTATTCCGTACGTGACCTGGAGTCCTATAGTTCCAAGGACACTGTTGTCATCACCAATACCAATGAAATCGACGATGCTACCCTGCGAGAAATCCTGCACACCCCCACAAACCTTTTGGTTATAGGGACTTTGGCGCAAGGGAAACGTTTCGACCCCTATGTGGAATCCGCACCAACGGGTTCTCCCAAGGAAATCAGTGCCCAGTGCGATTTTCCTGGTGCGAAAGCAGCCCGAACGATTTCTTCAACTCGTGGTTCGCTCCGCCCTTTGCGGCAGCCCGAAACCGCGTGTTTTCCGATTCAGGATAACGCTTTCGCGTACGTAGCGTTCAAACGTCCCGAAGGCTTCCGCCTAGCCTTGCTTTCCGAGGACAGCCTGGCGCGCAACGACACCATCACCGAGGCCGGCAATGCCGCTTTGCTGTTGAATCTGTTGAGTTCCAGCCCTCGGGTCGGTTGGGTCAACGGCACCACATTCCAGCAGGGTTTTGACGAAAACGGTGAGGCTCAGCCTCTGTTACCCGATTTCTTCCTCATTGCCCTAGTGTATTTATTCGTGGCAGCTTTCGTGTTTACGTTGGCACAAGGGCGTCGCTTGGGTCGTGTGGTTCCCGAAGAGTTACCGGTCGTGGTGCATGGCGCCGAGGCAGTTTACGGTCGCGGGCGCCTCTACGAAAAATCCGGGGCCGTCTCGGTAGCCGCCCATAAGGCTCGGGAATACACGGCTCGACGTTTAGGTGCCGCTTTGCATATTCCGACCCCGACGACCCCAACTGTCATGGTGCGAGAAGTGTCGCGATACACCGGGGTTGACGAATCTCAGGTCTATGACCTCCTCTACGGTGAGGTGCCCGCCACCGCTCGCGGGTTGGGAAACCTATTGCACGACTTATACCTTCTGACCAAAACAAATCCGCGAAAGGAAAGCTAAATGGATATGCAAGATCCGACTTTGCGCAAGCTCATCGCGTTGCGTACCGAAATCAACAAGGTGGTGAAAGGCCAAGATGCGGTGGTAACCGGGCTGGTAATCGCGTTGTTGGCGGAAGGGCATGTGCTCCTGGAAGGCGTTCCCGGAGTCGCCAAGACCCTGCTGGTGCGGACTTTGGCAAAGTCGCTGGACCTGAGCCACAAGCGGGTGCAGTTCACCCCGGATTTGATGCCCGGCGACTTGACCGGTTCGCTGATTTTTAATGCTCAAGAGTCTTCGTTTACTTTCCGAGAAGGTCCCGTTTTCACAAACTTACTGCTGGCGGATGAAATTAACCGCACTCCTCCGAAAACTCAAGCTGCCTTGCTGGAAGCCATGGAGGAACACCAAGTCACTACCGATGGGGTGAGCCGCGCTTTGCCGGAACCGTTTACGGTCATCGCAACCCAGAACCCGGTGGAATACGAAGGCACCTATCCCCTGCCCGAAGCTCAGCTGGACCGGTTTTTGCTGAAACTAGACGTGCCTCTCCCGACACGGGAAACGGAGTTGGAGGTTTTGCAGCTGCATTTGAGTGGCTTCAACACTCACGACCTCGACGCCGCGGGAGTGAACGTGGCTGCCAACGCGGCAGACATAGCGGCGGCTCGCCAGGCCGTCAAGGAAGTCAAGGCCAGCAGTGAGGTGTTGGGCTACATAGTCGACCTTGTGCGAGCCACTCGCGCGTTACCGCAAGTGGAGTTGGGAGTGTCGCCCCGTGGCGCGACGGCCCTGCTGTCGACTTCCCGGGCTTGGGCATGGCTGTCCGGACGCGACTACGTCACCCCAGACGATGTCAAGTCCCTGGTCCTGCCCACATTCCGCCACCGTCTCCGGCTGCGTCCCGAAGCCGAAATGGAAGGCGTCAACGCCAAGACCGTCCTGGACAGCGTCCTGGCTACCACTCCGGTACCGCGCTAAACGCAGCATAACCCGGTTTCCACCATCGAAGAGTTATAGAGGGGAGGCGAAATGGCAGTTTCCAAACGCCTGGCGTTCTTGATCGCGCTGGGTATTCCGCTGGTGCTGCTGACTCACTGGAACTCTGGCGCCTTTTTCTGGCTGCTGGTGTGCCTGCTGGTGTGGCTGTTTGACGTCATCGCCGCGCCCAGTCCCCGCCACCTCGCGATAACGCGCTCCCTGCCCCACACACTGCGTCAACGCACCGAAACGCCCTACACCGTGAGCGTGAAAAATCCCACCAAACGTAAATTCCGCGCTCAGATACGCGACGCGTGGCCGCCTTCGCTCCAAGCCCTGCCACGCCAGCAGCGTCTAACGCTGGACGCACAAAGCTCGACCACTTTGCAGGCCAGTTTTACCCCGCAACGCAAAGGCACTCTGCGTAGCGATGCCGTTACCGTACGCTCTTATGGGCCCCTGGGGCTGGGAGCCCGCCAGTTTTCTGCCCCCATCGTGCAGGAAGTGAAGGTGCTGCCAGAGTTTCGCAGCGCCAAGTACCTGCCCTCGCGCCTGAAAACGTTACGCCGTTTTGAGGGCAACTCCCTGGTCATGCAACGCGGGCAAGGCTCGGAGTTCGATTCCCTGCGGGAATACGTCCCCGGCGACGACGTGCGCGATATCGAGTGGCACTCTTCCGCAAGGTTGCGCACTCCGGTGGTAAAGACTTGGCGCCCTGAGCGCGACCGCAACGTCATCATTTGCTTGGATTCCTCGCGCAGCGCCGCGGTGCGGCTTGATAAATATCCCCGGCTGGATGCCTCTATGGAGGCGGCCCTGCTGCTCGGAGCATTAGCTGGCAGCGCCGGGGATCGGGTACACCTTATCGCGTTCGACAATCAGATTCGTTTCCATATTCAACCGGATCGAGGTGTCGGACTCATCACCGAGATGGCGCAGGCCTTGGCCGATTTGCAGGTTTCACTCACCGAGGCGAACTGGTCTGGACTGAGCCACACTTTGCTCTCCGGATTGCGGCAACGTTCTCTGGTTGTGATTTTGACAGGTTTGGAAGGCGGGGCGGAACGGTCCGGCTTGATGCCGATGGTAGAAGCGCTGTCCTCCCGACATCACGTGCTGGTGGCGAACTCTTTGGATCCCGAGTTAACCCGTTTGGCTCAACTGCCTGGCCAATGGAATCTCCATGATGCCAAGCAGTCGCTAAGTCGGTTCAATCCCGCGGACGCTTTCCTGGCGGCAGCGGCGATGGCGGAGTTGAACGAACACGAGGAAGCAGGGAATCTGTTGCCTCTGTTGGGGGGACATTTGTTAAACGCCACCCCTGAAAAGCTGCCTCCCAACTTGGCAGATGCCTACATTTCGTTAAAACGCCGCGGGCAGATTTGAGACGCGGTTTACCAGTACGGGTCGATATCTTCGGGATGTTTGCCGATGAGCTGAGAAGATTCCTCCAGCACCACTCCGTGAATGAGATAACGCAGATCATCCGTGGAGCGAGCACGCTGCTCCAGGGGACGGCGATACACCACTACCTGGGCGGGCAAACTTTTGCCTGGGTCAGCGCCGAAACCTCTGCCCAAGACCACTGACTCGCTCTCCCAAGGTGCCGGGTCCGAAGGCGGAACGTCCTCCACCCCGTACTGGATAGCAGCTAGTTCTGGACAAGCCGCCACCAGGGAGCGAACTTCCTGAATGACCAGTTCGTCAAAGGTTTCTCGACGGGTTCGGTAACGCGGCAGCATCGCTGGAACTAAGACTCCACGATTGCCCCGGCCATGTCGATCGCGGCAAACATAGGCACGCCGCAGCCGCGGCCCGCTGCTGACATCCCAGCAAATCTCGCCGCCCAAATCCAAGACACGAACCCGGTTGGTTCCAGTTTTTTCACTCATTGCTCCTAGCTTATCCCGCGGCGGCACTCGGGTCGAGGATGTCCCGTACAAATCGCCGCGAACGCCCAAGTCAAACTCTCAATCCAGGCTCTTTCCCGGCTCGGAATCGGCGTTAACAAGCGAGCCTGACTGCATCTGGCACTGGTCGGCAGTATGCTGAGAAAGTGACTTATACGCGCCGTTGTTCCAAACCGAGCTGCCCTAATCCGGCGGTGGCGACGATGACTTTTGACTATCGGGAGCGCAGCGCAATCGTTGGCCCACTCTCTGCCCATCGTAATCCTGGAGCATACGATTTTTGCCGTGAACACGCCGAAAAACTGACGGCGCCACGGGGCTGGGAGGTCGTCCATTTGACGAATTCCTTTACACCCCCGCCGCCCAACGATGAGGAACTGATGGCTTTGGCCAACGCGGTGAAAGCAGCGGCGCAAAATCCCGCCCCCCGCCAAACTGTGCATCCCGAAGGCTATCGCGGCCCCTTGGGAAGGGAACCTCAGCCCGGGTGGGGGGATAGCGCGCCCGAAACGCCCGATACCGCCGGGAAACGCCACGGTCACCTGACTTTAGTGCCGCCCCCGAAACAAGTCAGCTAAAACATTAGACCGGCCAACTTAGCTGTTGACCGGTCTAATTGTGATTCGTTCACAAGTGAATGTAGGTGTGCGCGTCAGGGCCTTCCTTGTCCCGGAAACGCTGCCACGAGGCGTGAATTTCTTTCTCGGCCTCTTCCCGGCCGACCCAGCTGGCTCCTTCCACTGACTTGCCAGGTTCCAGGTCTTTGTAAACCTCAAAAAAATGCTGGACTTCCAGGCGATGGAACTCCGAGACGTCCTCCAGCTCGGTACGCCACGCGGCTCGCTGGTCAGTAGCGGGGACGCACAAGACTTTGTCGTCGCCACCGTGTTCGTCAGTCATGCGGAACATTCCCAGCGCCCGGCACTTGATGACGCATCCGGGGAACGTTGGTTCTTCCAGTAAGACCAAGGCGTCGAGCGGGTCGCCATCCATACCCAGGGAATCATCGATGAAACCGTAGTCATCGGGGTAGCGAGTCGAGGTGAACAGCATTCGATCCAAAACAATCCGACCTGTCTCGTGATCGACTTCGTACTTATTGCGATTCCCCTTTGGAATCTCAATGGTCACATTGAACGTCAAAAAATCTTCAGCCATTATTTTCTTCGGCATCCTTACTTTTGTGCCACCGGTGTCTCCGGATTGGCATTGCTTTGCATCGATGTCACCTGCTTTGGCGAGCATCTCTGTAAAACCATTGTGCCACACCCGCCCCCCAGAGCGACATCTTCTATACTAGATGGGGTTGTTTCCGAACAGAAAACCGTTTGACAAGGGGGGTCGGTGCGCGCCAAAGGACGACTAAACGCAACGATAATCGCAGGCGCCCTGATTCTCGGCGGCGCTTACGTCGGTGCTGACGGAGCGGACTTAGTGCCAGGTATTTTGACCTTCAAACCACCTCTCCCCCGAGTGGTTCCATTCCCTGATTCCCCCGCAGTCAACCCCGAGCCTACCGAGATCCCGCTCTTTGCCAAATCCACCGATTTCGATGCCAATACTTATAAAACCTTAGTGCGCCAATTCGCCACGGATTACCGCCTCGCCAACGCGAAACTCTCCTTCTGGGTAGGCGACCGGGATGGCGTGGAATTGGCCTCTCATGAGCCCCAAAGCGCGCTTACTGCTGCTTCTACGACAAAACTACTCACCGCGGTGGCGGCACTGCACGAATTCGGCCCGGAGGCGCGAGCTCGCACGGTAGTGGCCTGGGATAACGATAAGCGCAAGCTGTTTTTAATCGGCGGCGGCGATGCGCTGCTGGGGTTAGGGGCGGACGCTCCGCGTTCCATAAAAGGCTACGCCGGCCTAGACACTCTCGCGACTGACACGATTGTGGCACTTTCCTCCCAAACTCCAGGGAAATCTGAACATCACGAGGCCTCCCCCACCAACAAATCGGTGGCCTCGAGCGCGAACGCACCGGCCTCTGAGAACAATGCCCCCACGGGCAGCCTGTTGAATGGAAAGCCCTACACGTTGGTGTTGGACACCTCCTGGTTTGGCTCTGAAACAGCCTCTCCATTTTGGCGTGAGGGAGATAACCGCTGGGTCGGCCCTATTCAAGGCATGGCCATCAATACCGGTCTGGTCGACCCGAACTCTGACAATGGATATCACCCGGATGCTGCACAGGTTGTAGGTCAGGCATTTGCAGAGGCCTTGAATCGTTTAGGCGGGGCAGGACCAGCCAAAATCGAGGTAGGAAAATCTGGTTTGGCCTCGAATAAGCTCCTGGACCCGCTCTCCGAGCTACCGCAAATCGCTACTGAGGTTTCCACCAGTCACGGTCCGACCCCGATTGCCTACGCACAAGGGGCCCCGCTCGCTCAGGTGGAACGGCAAATGTTAAAGATTTCGGATAATACTTTGGCTGAAAGCCTTGGGCGGCTGGTAGCGCTGCACCGTAAGGCAAAACCGACCTTCGCCGCCTCCGGGGCGGCGGTCATGGATTCGCTGCGGGAATTGGGCTTGGACTTGGGTGAAACTGAGCTGAAAGGCTGCTCGGGGCTGGCTTATGACACCCGGATACCTGCCCGAGTTTTAGCGGATGCGGTGCGGTTATCAATGAGTAAAGACCATCCCGAACTGCATTCTGTTACTGCCAATGTCCCGGTAGCCGGGGCAGACGGTACTCTGGAACACGTTTACCAGGGCACTTTTGCCGCGGGAGTGGTTCGCGGCAAAACCGGCACGTTGGGAATTACGAATTCTCTGGCAGGGACATTCGTGCGCAATAACCAGGAGTTCGTCTATGCCCTGGTCATCTCCGATTACCCGGAATCTCAGGGCGGACCCAGTATTCAAGCTAAACAGATGTTCATCAACGGTTTGCTCGGCGCGACAACCTCTTTCTCTAACGTCGACCCGAAGAGCCGGCCGTCCACCCCTGATCCAAATGCCCCCGCGCCGGCGAATCCCGCTGCTCCCGTCGACTAAAACAGCCGCATCCCACATTCTGAAATACTGGTTTCGCTTTTTGGCTGCGAGATTGCTACAATCGCAACATGACTAAACGAATGCCTCGCTGACGTGCACGTCAGCCTCTAAACGTCCAGCGCCACGTCCGGTGCTGAGCATTCGTATCTCCATGTTCCTGCGTGCCCGTCAGAGTCAAAATCTTTGGGACAAGTTTGTACAGCCATAACTCACGCAAAGGAAACTACGATGTCTAAAACCACTATTGGACCCAACTGGGTCGACCACCCCGAATGGGGTTTCGATACTCTGCAAATTCATGCCGGCTACACCGGCGATCCGACCACCGGCACGCAAACAGTGCCGATTTATGCCACGAACGCGTTTCACTTCCCCAGCGTGGAATCGGCGGCTGCCCGTTTTGCTTTGCAGGAGCTGGGACCGATTTATTCCCGCCTGGGTAATCCCACCAACGATGCTTTGGAAGCTCGGATTGCTGCGCTGGAAGGCGGGGTCGGGGCGATTGCCACCGGGTCGGGTCAAGCTGCCATCACGCTAACTATTTTGACTTTGGCATCGAAAGGTCAAAATGTGGTGGCCTCAAACTCGATTTACGGGGGCACTTTCAACCTTTTGGGCCATACTTTGGAACGCCTCGGCATCGAAGTGCGTTTTGTTGACGATCCTCGTGACATTAGCCAGTGGGCAGCCCACACGGACGCAAACACGGCGGCTTACTACGGGGAGCTGGTGCCCAATCCACAAGGCGACGTACTGGATCTCGAACCGTTAGCCCAAACCGCACACCAAGCCGGGGTTCCACTCATTGTCGACAATACGGTGCCTACCCCTTACCTGTGCCGTCCCATCGAGTTCGGGGCGGATATCGTAGTGCATTCCGCCACCAAGTACTTGGGCGGACACGGGTCAGCCATGCTCGGTATCGTGGTTGATTCCGGCCGTTTTGATTACGCTGCAGCGAAAGCGGCCCCGCGTTTCCCCGGTTTCAACGCTCCCGACCCTTCCTATCACGGGGTTGTTTATGCCCGCGATTTCGGTGTTCAGGGCGCATTGGGGGCGAACCTGGCGTTTATTTTGAAAGCGCGTGTAGAAGGCCAGCGGGACCTGGGCTTCGTGGCTTCACCTTTCGCGGTGTGGACAGTCGGACTGGGAGTGGATACGTTGAGCCTGCGGATGGAACGCCATATTGCCAACACTCGTCTGGTCGCTGAATTCCTGGAGTCTCAGGTAGGTGCGGGCTTAGTGGAGACAGTGCGGTGGTCCTCGCTACCTTCCTCCCCGTTCTATGCCCTGGCCCAAAAATATACCCCGAAGGGGTGCGGTTCCCTGTTGAACTTCGATTTGGCCGGAGGCCTACAAGCCGGTAAAGCATTTATCAATTCCCTGGAATTACTGGCAAATGTCGCTAATATCGGAGATGTGCGTTCCTTGGCGATTCACCCGGCTTCCACCACTCATGCTCAGCTGACTACAGCCGAACTGTTGGCGCAGGGCATCACGCCCGGTACCGTCAGGCTGTCGATTGGCACCGAAGACCCCAAGGATATTTTGGCTGACATTGAGCGCGGTCTGGCCGCGGCACGGCAGGCGAATGCCGCGTAACTGGATGAAACTATCTCTCGCTTAGGAAAGCCGATGACTATCAAAGACCTCTACGCGGCTCACCGCCCCGCGCTATCGCCTCCCGGTGAGGCTGGCTCTACCCCTCGCGGGGACGGGTCAGGGCGAGACTTGCGGGTGTCGTACGAGCTGTATCCGCCGCGCAATGCCCGCCCGACCTCCCAGGCCTGGGCAGGCATAGACCGGCTTCTAGATTCTCGTCCCGATTACGTCTCCGTAACTTTTGGAACGAGTGGTACAACACCGGACGCTTCACAATCCGTCCTCTGGCATGCTTTGAAGCGTTCGGGGCGGCCTGTCCTGGCTCATCTGACCTGCGTGGGGAAAACCCGCGCCAAGCTGGTGGGAATCGTTCAAGACATGATGGACTTAGGAGTGCGAGATTTTCTCGCACTGCGCGGGGATGAGGCACCGGAGGATGAGCCAAGAGAAGCAGAATCGGGCGAATTTGACCGAGCGTTCCAACTTGTGCAGCTGATTCGAGAGGTCTCCGCTGATTACCTCGGGGACGAACACGCCGTCAGTATGCCGGAAAAGATTATGACCTTAGCTAATATCGCCGATCCTGCCGAGAGAATCTTGGAGAGCCTGGGTGCCACCCTGGATTTCGTCAACGATCTCATCGAAGCCAACGCACCCGGCATTCACTTTTACACGTTTAACCGACCCCGGCCAGTCTTGGACTTGGTGGAGCACCTGCATTCTCGCGGATTTGCCCACGTGGACCAGGAAGATTCGCACGACCTGCTCGGGCTGATGAACGCCGCCATGCACCGCATCTCTCCCTGAGTTCCGTTGTTCGATAAACCCGGCAGACCGAACCAAACCAAACTTAACAAAGAAAAACATACATTCGAACCTATTGAAGGGATTTATAGAAAATGACTGAAAAGCAGCCTTTTCCCGCCGCGACCGTAGCGGGTTACCCCCGGATTGGCGCAAACCGCGAACTGAAGCGAAGCCTGGAGCACTACTGGGCTCAAAAAATCGACCGCGCCACCTTCGACACCCAGATAAAACAACAGTTGGCGACACGTATCAGCCACCTGAAAGACTTGGGATTGAACGAACCGGGGGCCAATCCTGCAGACTTTGTCCTCTACGACCAGGTTTTGACCCTGACTTGTGCCCTAGGGGCGGTACCCCAGCGTTTTGGTAACCTGGTGCGCCCCGACGGCTCCCTGGACGTGGACGGAGAGTTCACTCTAGCCCGGGGCATTGATGATAAACCCGCTTTGGAAATGACTAAGTGGTTCGACACGAATTATCACTACCTGGTCCCCGAAATCGGCCCGTACACTCAGATTTCCGCCGTAGCCAATCCGTGGCTGGAACAGGTGAAGGCCGGAGGTAGCGCAGTGCGTCCGGTCCTCACCGGTCCGGTTACCTATCTGTTGGGAGCGAAAGCCAGCGCGGACGCCCCCGCTCATTTCCATCCCCTGAAACGACTGGACGCAGTATTGGCTGGATTCGAGGTTTTCCTCAGCCAGTTCGCGGCCACCGGCGTAACTTGGGTTCAGTTTGACGAGCCGGCTTTGGTGTGTGACACCTGGTCGACTTCCCGCGAGGAAGTGCTGGCGGCAGCTCGTAAAACCTATGAATTCCTGAGCAAATTGACCAATCGTCCCCAAATTTTTGTCAATGCCCCGTACGGACCGTTGGGCCTCGATGGGCTAAACGTGCTGAGCGCCACCGATGTGGAAGCCATCGGCCTGGATTTGGTCGCCGGCCCAGTCCCGAGCCGCGAGGACCTACAGGCCCTCGGGGACAAAACCCTGGTGGCGGGCATCGTTTCCGGTCGCAACGTGTGGCGTACCGACTTGCGGCAGGCCCTCGAGACTTTGCAAGCAATTCACCAGGTCGTCCCGAACCTCAGTGTGTCGACCTCGACTTCGCTACAACATGTCCCTCACGATGCGACCAAAGAAACATCCCTGGACCCGCAAGTGCGTTCCTGGTTGGCTTTTGCGGACCAAAAGATTGCCGAGGTACAGACCTTGGCGCGCGGCTTGGCGGATCCCAGTTCCATTGCCACTGAGTTGGCGGAAAATGCCGAAATCTTGGCTTCCCGCGCCAACCACCCGGGAGTGAAACGAGCCGAGGTACGTCAAGCTACTGCGGCCGTGACGGCGGCCGACCGGACTCGTGACCCGTATCCCAAGCGTTTGGCGGCACAAGCGGAGATTCTGCAGTTGCCGTTGCTGCCCACCACCACGATTGGTTCTTTCCCGCAAACCACCGAGATTCGCCAGGCACGGGCTGCATTCCGCCGCCACGAAATCGACGAGGCTCAATACGACGAGGAAATCCGCAATGAGATTGCTCGGGTCGTAAAACTGCAGGAAGATCTCGGTTTGGATGTGCTGGTACACGGGGAGGCTGAACGCAACGACATGGTGCAGTTCTTCGCCGAAAATCTGGAAGGTTTCGCCACCACGGAACACGGCTGGGTGCAGTCCTACGGTTCGCGCTGCACTCGACCCTCGATTCTGTGGGGCGACGTCACGCGTTCCCACCCCATGACAGTCGAGTGGTCGACTTATGCCCAATCCCTCACCGCAAAGCCGATGAAAGGGATGCTGACCGGCCCCGTCACCATCATGGCGTGGTCTTTTGTTCGCGACGATGAGTCTCGTGCGGAGGTTGCGGATCAGCTGGGGTTGGCACTGCGCGCTGAAATCGCCGACCTCAATGCGGCTGGCATCAAAATCGTGCAGGTGGATGAACCGGCCATCCGCGAGCTGTTGCCACTGCGCGCTGCCGGACGGGAGAATTATTTGCAATGGTCGGTGGGGGCTTTCCGTTTGGCCACCGGCGGGGCGCCGAAAGAGCTGCAAATCCACACTCACCTGTGCTATTCCGAGTTCAACGTGGTGGTGGACGCGATTGATCACCTGGATGCGGATGTCACTTCGATTGAGGCCAGCCGCTCCAAGATGGATATTTTGCCGGCAGTGCACGAGCACGGTTTCGAGCGCGGGCTGGGGCCGGGGATTTGGGATATTCACTCGCCGCGGGTGCCGAAACTCGATGAGGAAGTGGGTCTGCTGGAAAAGGCTGTCGCCGCTTTGGATCCCCACCAAGTTTGGGTCAACCCGGACTGCGGGTTGAAAACCCGCGCCTACCCCGAAACGGTGGCCACCTTAGAGAACCTGGTCGGAGCCGCGAAGGCGGTGCGCGCGAAACTCGAAGCCTGAACCTGAAAACCGTCGAGCCTAAGGATAGCGATGCCCGAAACGAGTGAGTTGATACCGGTCAGTGGAGCTTGGAAACCCACTGACCCCAAAGGAAACCGCCAGTTTGCGGCACTGGGAATGCTGAAGCTGGAGGGCGGGTCAGCCCTGCCAGGCGCTCGGCTCGCCTTTGAAACTTTCGGCACTTTGAATGCGGACAAGTCCAACGCTATCCTCATCAATCACGCTCTCACCGGAGATTCTCATGTGTACGGTGAAGCCGGGCCGGGCCACGTCACACCAGGATGGTGGAACGAGGTCGTTGGGCCCGGTGCCGCGGTGGATACGAATCGTTGGTTTGTGGTTTGTCCCAACGTGTTAGGTGGTTGTCAAGGTTCGACCGGCCCCGCCAGCTTGGCTCCGAACGGGCGCGCCTGGGGATCACGTTTTCCCCTGCTGACGACCCGCGATCAGGTGGCGGCGGAAAAAATCCTCATGGATCAGCTCGGTATTCCTCGCTGGTTTGCGGTCATCGGCTGTTCTCACGGGGGACACCGGGCACTGGAGTGGGCGGTGACTTATCCCGAACAAGTGGAGCGGCTGGTGGCGGTGGCTACCGGCTGCGCCACCACAGCCGAACAGGCCGCTTGGTGCCATGTACAGATGCACGTGCTGGAACTGGACACGAATTTTCGCAACGGCGACTATTACGATAATCCTCCCGGTCAAGGACCATTCCGTGGGTTAGCTTTGGCGCGGGAGGTGGCACACACTACGTACCGTTCACCTAAGGAACTGCAGGAGCGGTTCGGGCGCGATCCGGGCTACCGTGAGGATCCCCTCTCGGGAGGCCGTTTAGCAGTGCAGTCTTACCTGGACTATCACGGGGTGAAGTTGGCAAAACGCTTTGATGCTGGGTCCTACCTGGCGCTGACTCGCTCGATGCTGACTCACGACGTGGGGCGAGGCCGGGGCGGTTTAGAAGTCGCGCTCTCTCGGGTGCAGGCTCGCGTCCTGGCCTTGGGAGTAGACTCTGACCGGCTGTTTTACCCTTCCCAAACGCAGCAGCTGGCGCGTCTGACCCGTCGCAGCCAGGCGGTCATCATTCATTCCGATTCCGGTCATGATGGTTTCTTGATTGAAAACGAACCTGTCGGCCAGGCCATCGGTGAGTTCCTCGCTGCTTAGGTCACTCCTCTGGCTAATGATGGGCTGGCTCATCGCCCTGTCAGCTAACGCTTCGGCCACGATGTGTTAGCGCCACAGCCTTGAGAAATCAGCCATTCTCCCGCCGCATCACACTGGTGGCGTTAGAATTTGAGAATGCGATACCTGCCTGACGTACTGGGACCCGGATTTGGCGCCGCTAAACTCCAGTTAGAACCTGATCAGATTTCCCCGCGCTCTGCTACCTTGGTGCGCTACACTCCCGCAGAGGATCCAAAATCACAGTTGCCCGACCGTGTAGTTCCGGTTAACGTGAAACCGAGTGGAGGCCCCAATCAAGGCAGTTTCCGGGTTCTTTCGCCCTCAGCCAGCCCGCAGCAGCGTGCCGGGAGCTACCCCAATCAGTCTGATGCGGCGGCACAGTGGGACGATTCACCCGCTCGAAACCTGGATTACCTGCGAGATTACCTAACTTCCGAGCTGCGGGGTCGCGAAATTAGAGTTGTTGACGAGCTTGATGCACCCTCAGCTGAGCAATTTATCGCCGTCTATGTCCACGGCTGGAATGACTATTTTTATCAAGCCCACCTAGCCCGCATGATGGCCCATTTGGGTGCCGCGTTTTACGCTCTTGAACTGCACCGTTACGGTCGCAATATGCCGCGTCGGTCGGGCCTTATCCCCTTCAACTGTTACGAGGACGATTACACCACCTACGACCGGGAGTTGGATTGGGCCATCGCCACCGCCCGTCAGGAGCATCCTGATTTGCCTGTAGTCGTGATGGCCCATTCCAACGGTGGTGCTGTAGTTTCCGGGTGGGCATCGCGGCACCACGATGCCTATGACGGCCTCATCTTTATTTCTCCCTGGGTGGTGCAAGATGTGTCGGGTATTCCCGCCGGGAATACGATACGCAACATCATTGCGAAATATCTGCGGGGGCTGCATATACCGATGCTTGGCCCCGGGTCTACGGTCTACCAGGATTCTCTGGTGGGCTATGCCACTATTGACTCTCCCCTGCCCCGGCGCTTGGTGCCTTTTGGCAACGATCCGGCGGTGTGCGGTTGGGTCACAAATCCGCAATGGCGTGTTACCAGCGGAGCGCCCATTCTATTTGGATGGCTCTCTGCCATCCTCAGCACCCAGCAGTGGTTGGTGGATCATGCTAGTTTTTCCAACCAGCCGGTGCTGTGTCTGACCGCCGCACATGACCCGGATGATTTTTATCATCCTGAGATTGCCCGGGTTGACCATCTCATGGCTCAGAAACGGAAATCTGCCGGAATGTCACCTCTCCGTCAGAACCTGTTAAAACACCGCCTTTATTGGTCAACCACGTCAAAGTCTATTCTGAGCAAAGGCAATACTTCTGAGCAGGAAACTCCCTATGAAACTGCACTTGTGGACTGGAGCGAGGCGGCGCGCCACACTGACACAGTATTGAACGGAAATCTCATCGAAGAACGGATTAATACCCTTTACGGTCAGGTGGGCGGCGGATTAACGCTGCGCCAGATGTCCGGTTTGCATGACTTGACCCTATCCCAGCCTTTAGAACGCGCCGAGTTTTTCGCGGAAGTCGCAGCCTGGATAGCTCGCTCCGGCATCCTCAGCAAATAAGCAAATCTGCACCCATATGCTTACTACCTGGATAGATGTCCTTATTTAAATCAGACTTAAGGGACAGCCGACACAGCGGAGGCGCTGCTGGTTGCTCACGGCGGCCAGGTCCCCCGGTGTACAAGCCCCCTGAGCACAAGACACGTTTACCGAGTTATTTCGGTCTGCCAACAGTCCCGTGCGGCGCAGATGCTCCAAGAGCAGCTGTCCGTGTTCCACGCTCAAACCGCTGCGTGCCGCCGCAGCTAGGAACGTGGAACCTTGACACAGGGAGTCGATAAAGATTGCGGCACGAGATTTACCAGGTGCGCTCCGTGGTGCTCCGCCCGCGGCGGGCGTTGGGGATTTAGGGCCATCGGCGCTGTTCATAAGCTTACCTCAGACAAAAATGCGGCCCACTTGGAACACTGCCACCGCGAGCAGCCAGGCTATGCCAAGCTGCCCTCCTACGGCCGCGAGGACGCGCCGCGCCCCCAACTGACGCCACTGTTCGGCTACGGTAGCCAGGCAAGGGGTATAGGTCAAAACATAAATCAGGAATGCCAGAGCGGCCACGGGGGCCGCTGCTGCGGAGCCCGCGGAATCGATGAACGTTTGCCGGGTCAATTCACGCATCGTCGGAGTGGGATTCCCCTCGTCTTGAGCGGCGGCTACGTCTTGGTCGGAAATATCCGCATCGGTGTAAGTGGCCGCTAGTGCGCCCAGCATAGTTTCTTTCGCGACAAATCCGGTTATCAGCGATCCTGCTAAGTGCCAGTCGCCAAAACCGGCGGGAGCAAAAACTGGGGCTATCGCCGAAGCCGCCACTCCGTAGGCAGATTCGTTGGCCGGCAGGGAATCCCCAAAGCGGCCCTCGCCAGTAACGGGCGTAACCATCAGGAACCAAATCACGATAGTCATCACTACTATGACCTTGCCTGCGCCCTTGATAAAAGCCCAGGTGCGCTGCAGGGCCGAACGAGCCAAGATGATGCCTCGGGGAGTCTGGTAGGCGGGGAGAACCAACATCAGCGGCGCGCCGGTAGAGTCGCGCATGAACAGCGGACGCAGCAGCAGCCCTCCCAAGACCACCATGACTATGGAGAGGAAGTACATCAACCACACCACTTCGGTGGCATGAGTACCAAAGAACACCTGCGCGATAAACATATAGACAATCATGCGTGCCGAACAGGTTATGTAGGGGGTGAGGATGACCGCCATCATGCGTTGACGGGAATCCGGAACGGTACGCAGCGCCGCCAAAGTGGGAAGGTTACAGCCAAAGCCCACGATGAAGGGCATAATGACGCGTCCGTCTAAACCAATGGCACGCATCATGCGGTCGCCCAGGAAAGCGACACGAGCCATATAGCCGGAGTCTTCCATTACCGCTATGGCGGCGAACATAACCAGCATCAGCGGGGCGAAAGACAATACGACCCCCACACCGGTAAACAGTCCGTTTATCAAAATACCCTGCAGAACCGGGTTATCCCACCCCATCCACGTCAACCAAGTCAACACTCCATCGGCTAGAGAAGGCGCATGGAATACCGTGATGTCCTGTCCGGGAACTCCGATAGAGGAAAATGGCAGCTTTAGAAGTCGGGCAGGAATCGTGAAGTCCCAACCGCCGACGGCATCGAAAATTCCTTCGATAGGATCTTGGAAAATCGCGGCGAACGTATTAGCCAGCCAGAACACCACGTACATAGCCAACATGAAAAGTAGTGTTCCAGATAAAGGATTGAGCAGCACTCGATCGACTTTGTCCGAACGCGTCGCCCGCGGAACTTCGATACGTTCTTGACGCAGACCGGATTCGATATTTTCAATCCAGTCAAACAGCAAAGCCGCCCGCTGGGTTTCTTCTATCGGTTTGGTGATTAGCTCTGGAAGAGGGCGACCCGAAGGTTCACCCGGTTGACAATTTGTCCCGCCGCAGGGGTTGGAGAGATTGGCAACCGATAAACCACTTTCCGCATTGGCCTCAACCGACTCGGAAGTCTGGGACAGCGAGGCTTTCGCCGCCACGACTGCCGCCGGGTTATAGCCGGGAGCATGTTTATCCCAGGGCAAACCGCTGAGGTAAGTCGGATTCCGTAACGCCAACGCAATCAGCTGCGTCGCGTCACGCAGGCCTTCGCCGGTACGCGGGTTCACCGTCGCCACGGGAACTCCCAGCAGGCAGGAAAGATTATCCGCATCTATAGCCTCGTCGCTCTGAGCAGCGACGTCCTGCATGGTCAGGATGACCGCAACCGGCAGGCCGGTCTGGGCTACCTGAGCCAACAGGTACAAGGAGCGCGACAACGCGCTGGCATCTAAGAGGGTAACGACCAGGTCGATTCCTCCGTCGTCGCGTCCGATGTCGGTTATCGAACCGGGCTGTCCCGCCAAAGTTTGTACCACCACGGACTCGTCAGGCGAATTGGGCACCAGCGAGTACGTTCCGGGAGTGTCGATGAACCGCACGCCCAACGACTTATTGAAACCGGTAAAGACTTCCACCGTGGTTCCGGGCGCATTCACGACCGTTTGATGCATTCCGGTTAGGGCGTTAAATAGCGAAGATTTCCCCACGTTGGGGTTTCCTACCAAGACCACATTGGTGGTATCACGCTTGGGCAGGTAGACACGATGTGCGTGCGTGGCGGCTGTTGCGGTTGAGCCATCAGCAGATTTGGGCGGCAGCGGATTACATTTGGGGCAGCTCATCGGATGTTTACTCTCCGTTTTCCGCCGCGGGGATATCTTTCGGGGAGCCCTCACAGTTTGCGGTGATACCGCAGACCGCCAAACGTGGCTCGAACTGCGGTGAAAGGTCGTGGAGAGCCAACGCGGCCTCGAGAGCGGCCTTTTCCTGATCCAAACCGAGCTTCTGCGCAAACTGGATACAGGGCCGCACCAAGGCGGACCGGGCAAAACCACGGTCTACCGCCAACCGAGTTCCGCGTACGAACAAAACACGACCCCCAAAAGAATGGCTGATGTAGCGCCCAAAGAAGCCCCGGAGGAAATCCCGAGTATGTACGGGTCTGCCAACGGGTTTTTTACGATAGCCTGCATGATAACG
>QWCJ01000127.1_pt1 | contig 31275 bp, 31 predicted proteins | sample 1972501 | NCBI WGS metagenome assembly QWCJ01 (sample SAMN09866711, study PRJNA288562) | Human vaginal metagenome isolate term2_vaginal, whole genome shotgun... | isolation source: vagina | host: Homo sapiens | place: USA: California
GGCCACCTTTCGCTCAAGGCGGCGGCGAAAGCGCTGGGTTGGAAGCGTGCGGAGATGACCGATCCTGCTCAGGCGCAGCGTGCGACCGGCTATGTCGTGGGCGGGATCTCCCCGCTGGGCACCACCAAGCGCATGCCTACGCTTATCGACGACTCCGTCGCCGACCTCGAAACCATCACCGTCTCCGCCGGCCAACGGGGCCTTTCTATTGCGCTGTCGCCTACCGACCTGGCGGAGCTGACCAACGCGAAGTTCGCGCCTATCGGGACTGAATAGCCCTGGACTAGCCCGAGATCAACTCCGCGTAGTCGTTGCGCACGTTGCCCACTTCCTTTGCGGCCTCGTTCCACTGCAACGTGTCGGCCACGCGCGAGGGGTGCACGAGTTCTAGTGCTTCCTCTGGGGTGCCGTCGACCCACTGGCGGATTTCATCGTCACGCAGAAAGAGCGGTAGGCGGTGGTGGAGCCAGGCCATGTTGTCGGTCGCGTCGGTGGTGATCATGGTGGTGGATAGCCGGTCCAGCCCGGTCTCCCACAGTGCCGCCGCGTACAGCAAGCCCTCTGCGGGGCGCACGTAGTAGGGCTGCTTGCCGGATTCGGTTTGCTTCCACTCGTAGTAGCCGTCGAGCACCATCAGCCCGCGCCGCGCTTTGAACGCGCTGCGGAACGAGGGCTTCTCCGCCACCGTCTCTCCGCGTGCGTTGAACAGAGGCATGCCGGTGTCGTCTTTCTTCCAGGTTGGGAGGAGGCCCCAGCGGGCGGCGTCGATACGCGCAGTCTGCTCTGCGACCCGGATGAGCGGCACCTGGTTTGTCGGCGCGATGTTGTAGCGCGACGGCGGGGTGCCGTCGGGCGCTTCGACATGGTTGATGCCGGGCAGGGTGGCTACCTCGGAGAGGAGCTCGTCGCCAGTAGTGAAAAGAACGAATCGTCCGCACATGCGCTCCATTATTATGACGTTCATGACGAACATGTGGCCCGCACCGTTCCATCCGGCCCCGATCACCCACACGCAGCGGGTGCCGGGGTCAAAGTCCATGACTAACCGCGCCTACGTGCTGGCGGCACTTGCCGCTGGTCCGTCGACGATGACTGGGGCGCTGCGCTCGCGCGATACGGATCTTATGGAGGCCGCACTGGCGTCCATGGGCACCGGCTTCGAGCACGACCGCGACGTCATCCGTGTGACCCCGGGCGAACTGCGCGGCGCGGAGGTTGATTGCGGTCTTGCTGGCACCGTGATGCGGTTTGTGCCGCCGGTTGCGGCGTTTGCGCAGGGGCCTGTGCTTTTCGACGGCGACCCCCACGCCCGCAACCGCCCCATCGCGGTTATCCTCGACGCCCTTCGCACCCTCGGCGTGTCCGTTGCGGGTGACGGGATGCCGTTTACCGTCCACGGCACCGGCAAGGCTGACGGCGGCCCGGTGGAGATTGACGCTTCTGGTTCCTCCCAGTTCGTATCGGGCCTGCTTCTGTCTGCGCCCCGGTTCGAGCGTGGCGTGTCCATCCGCCACACGGGTGGCATGTTGCCGTCGATGCCGCACATTGAGATGACGGTGGCCATGCTCGCAGAGGCTGGCGTGAAGGTCACCGCTACCCGTGACACCTGGGACGTTGCTCCGCAGCCGATCCGCGGCACTAACTGGGTGATCGAGCCCGACCTGTCCAACGCAGCACCCTTCCTCGCCGCGGCAGCTGTCACTGGCGGCGAGGTGCGTATCCCGAACTGGCCGCTGCGCACCACCCAGCCGGGTGCAGTGATCCGTACCGTCTTGGAGCGCATGGGCTGCGAGGTCGAACTCATCGCCGACGGCTCCACCCAGACCCTGCGCGTGCGCGGCCCGAAGCCTGGCACGCTAAAGGGCATTCGACTCGACATGAGCGACATCGGCGAGTTGGCCCCCACCGTCGCCGTCATCGCGGCGTGCGCCTCCACCCCGAGCGAGCTAACTGGCATTGCGCACCTGCGCGGCCACGAGACGGATCGCCTGGCGGCGCTGACCAACGAGATCAACAACGTCGGCGGCAACTGCGAGGAACTCGGCGACGGCCTGCGTATCACTCCGACCGAGATGCATGGCGGGACGTGGCGTTCCTACGACGATCACCGCATGGCCACCGCCGGCGCCATCATCGGTCTGGTTGTGGAGGGCGTCCAGGTGGAAAACATTGCAACCACCGCGAAGACGCTTCCTGGGTTTGAGGACATGTGGTTGGAGATGGTTTCCAAGTAATGCGCCGCAAGTTTTCCGATTACGACGAATCCGACGTCCGCGTCCGCCCCGGCAAGGGCTCACGCCCGCGCTCGAAGAACCGCCCGTCGCACGATAATGCCAAGTTCGGTTTGGTCGTGGCTAAGGATCGTGGGCGTTGGGGCGTCGTGCTTGACGACGACGCCACGCGCCTGCAATGCACCCGCGCCCGGGACCTGAAGCGCACCTCGATCGAGGTCGGCGACCGTGTCGGCGTCGTCGGTGACACCTCCGGCGCGAAGGACACGCTGGCGCGCATTGTCAAGCGCGAGGAGCGTTCCTCTGTCCTGCGCCGCACGGCTGACGATACGGACCCGTACGAGCGCATCATCGTCGCCAACGCTGAGCTGTTGCTCATCGTGGTTGCCGCCGCCGATCCCCCACCGCGTACCGGGTTTGTGGAGCGCGCCTTAGTCGCCGCGTTTGTCGGCGGCGTGACCCCGGTGGTGTGCGTGACCAAGTCTGATTTGGCCGACCCTACCGATTTCGAGCGTGAACTCGCCGACCTTGGTGTGGAGGTGCTGCGCACCGGCGTCGACGACGACATCGCGGAACTGCTCACACACATCCGCGACCGCGTTTCTGCGCTGATCGGCCATTCCGGCGTGGGCAAATCCACCCTGGTCAACCGCATCGTCCCGGACGCGGACCGCGAAACTGGCGAGGTCTCCGGCGTGGGCAAGGGCCGCCACACCTCCACCCAGTCCGTGGCGCTGGAGGTACCCGGCGGTGGCTGGATTATCGACACCCCCGGTATCCGCTCCTTCGGCCTCGCACACGTCGCCCCGGAACAAATCGTGCAGGTCTTCCCCGATCTCGCCGAGGCCGCCGAAGGCTGCTCCCGCGGCTGCACCCACTTGGGTCCGCCTGCGGACCCGGAGTGTGCCTGGGACACGCTCGACGCTGAATCCCCCATCGGGCGCCGCGCGCTGGCTGTGCGCCACCTGCTGGAGGCTCTACACAGCAATAACGAGTGGGAGTTAAAGCAGCTCGAGGAGGAACGCTAACTCGTCTGGGTGGTAGAACGCCATGTAGTTGTCTTGGGCGTCGCCGACGGTCAGCTCCGCGTCTTCGTCGCCAAGATCCGCGGCATCGACCACCTCGATGGCCTTCGCGGTGGCTTCTTCGGATTCCTTGATGTCCACGTGGATCGCCGCGACGTCCTCAAGATTCACCGGGCCGGACAGTTTCACCACAGACTCGCCCATATCGGGCGCTTCAGTCGCGTCCACGTCCACGGAGATGACCACGCGGCGGTGCGGGAAGCGCTCCTCGTCCCCAATGGCGAGCAGGCGTAGCGACGCCAACGCTGCGTCATCGAACGCCACATCTTCGATCTCTTCGAGATCGCCCGAGGTGAAGAACTCCTGCAACGCTTTCGTCGCAGAAAAACCCCACCCGCTGCGCGCATGCAACAGACCGTTGTCCTGCAGCGCTTGCAGCATGCCAAAGGTTGCCGGGATGTAGACGCGCACTAGAACTCGCCCTCAATGTCGAACAGGGACTGGATCTCTACCGCAGTGCGGTCCAGCGCGGTGTGCAGGATGCCGATGAGGTTGTATTCCACTGCGGCACGGATGTTCATGATGTCATCGTCGATCATCACGCACTCGTTCATGTCCAGGCCGATCGCGTCGGCTGCCGCCTGGAACGCTGCACGCTCCGGTTTTTCCACACCGATCTCGCCGGAGAGCACAACCGCGTCGACAACGCCCTTGAACTCCCACTCGCGGATCGCGTCCGCAATCTCGCCCTCAGCTGCCTCGTTGGAGAGGATGGCCACGGAGACGTCCTTCTTCTTGGCTTCCTCGATGAGGGTCTTCCAGCGGCTCTGGTCTTCAGCGCCCGTGTCCAGCACACCTGCGTAGTCGATGATCAAACCCTGCACTTCGGCCTTCTTTCGTTAGCTTTCGTTAGCTGCGTATTTCGCGTACGTGATGCGTATTTTAGTGCGCACACTCTTTATTTCATTGCGCCAATCGTGAACAATGATACCTACCCCGCGCCGCGCCCACCCCCTCCCGTGACGGAGGATTCCCACATGCCCACAACCAGGTACTACAGCGTTCCCGGCCACCAGCACATTCAACTCCTCGCACCTGAGCGCCGCACGCCCGCGCCGAAACCGGCGCCGCCGGTGCTCGAGCCGGACACCGCGCTCAGCGCCACACCACAGACCAATCAACGCGTCGACCCTCTCGTGCGCCAGGCCATCAGCGCTGCGTTCGGAGGCTACGACCCGACTGTGATGACAGCCTCGCGGTTCAGTACGTCGGTGCGCACACACATCCGTGCGTATCGACGAGCCCAGCTCCAACTCCGCGCCCACACCCGCAACACCGCAGTCCTGCCCACCCAGCACGTCCGGGTGATCACCTGCCACTCTGGTGAGGCCGGCGAGTTCTACGGCACCGTGGAGAAAGGCGGGCGACGCCTCGCCTTTGCCGCGAAGATGGCGGACGGCAAACTGCAGTCGTTCAAAATACTGGAGCCGCCTGCGCGCAACACGTCGCAGACGGCTCCTCACGCCCTCACCAGGGCGTTGCCCTCAGTGTGAGACCGCACTGGCCCAAACAGTGGCCCCAAACAGTGGCCCCAAACAGTGGGTCAGCGGCGGTTTTAGACGGTGGCGGTGCCGCCGTCAGTCTCGCCCTCAGCAGCCTGGGCTGGCTGGGTCTCAAACTGCTTACGCATGGCAAACAGCTGGCGCACGGTCTCTTCCTGGATCGCCTCGTTCATGGCGTTGAACATGTCGCCACCCTCCTTCTGGTACTCCACCAGCGGGTCGCGCTGCGCCATCGCACGCAGGCCAATACCTTCCTTGAGGTAGTCCATCTCGTAGAGGTGCTCGCGCCACTTCGTATCGATGATCGGCAGGATCACCATGCGCTCCAGGTTGCGCATCTGCTCTTCGCCGCCGATCGCAGAGATGTTCTCTTCGAGGTTGTCGTAGAGGGCGTTGGCGTCGTCGAGAAGCGCCTGGCGCAACTGTGCCGAGGTCAGCTCACCCGGGCGACCGTACTCGTCACCATCGATGAGTTCCTGCGGCGTCACGGACGGGCCGTACAGGGACTCGAGTGCGTGCCAGAGTTCCTCGAGGTTCCAGTCCTCCACGTAGCCTTCCGCGGTCTCCGCATCGACGTACGCAGTGATGGTGGACTCGATCATGCGACGCACCTGGTCCTTGATGTCCTTCGACGCCAGGATCTCCTGACGCTCGCCGTAGACCACCTTGCGCTGCTCGTTGAGCACCTCGTCGTACTTGAGCACGTTCTTACGCATCTCAAAGTTCTGGTTCTCAACCTGCGACTGTGCGCCCTTGATGGCGTTGGACACCATCTTCGCCTCGATCGGCACATCGTCCGGAACGTTGAGGCGGTTCATCATGTTCTCCATGGTCTGACCCACGAAGCGAACCATCAACTCATCGCGCATGGACAGGTAGAAACGGGTCTCGCCCGGGTCACCCTGACGGCCGGAACGGCCACGAAGCTGGTTGTCGATACGACGCGACTCGTGACGCTCCGTACCAATCACGTACAGGCCGCCGGCCTCACGGACTTCATCACCAAGCTTCTTGGAACGCTCCTTCGCCTTCGGCAGTTGCTCGTTCCACGCCTCTTGGTAGCGCTCCTCGTCCTCAAACGGGTCGAGGCCCTGCTCCTGCAACTTCGCATCCAAGAGAATTTCCGGGTTGCCACCCAGCACGATATCGGTACCGCGACCAGCCATGTTGGTGGAAACGGTCACCTTGCCCGGCAGGCCAGCCTCAGCGATGATGCGGCCTTCTTCCTCGTGGTGCTTCGCGTTGAGCACGTTGTGGGCCACGCCCTTGCGGGTCAGCAGCTGCGACAGGTACTCGGAACGCTCCACCGAGGTGGTACCGACCAGCACCGGCTGGCCCTTCTCCGCGTGCTCCGCAATGTCCTCCGCAACGGCCGCGAACTTGGCTTCCTGCGTCTTGTAGATCAGGTCGTCGCGGTCCACGCGCTGGTTCGGACGGTTCGGCGGGATCTGCACAACGTCCATCTTGTAAATCTGGTGCAGCTCGGCCGCCTCAGTCTCAGCGGTACCGGTCATACCCGAGAGCTTGTCGTACAGGCGGAAGTAGTTCTGCAGGGTAACGGTGGCCAGCGTCTGGTTCTCGTTCTTGATCTCCACCTGCTCCTTGGCCTCAATGGCCTGATGCATGCCCTCGTTGTAACGACGGCCCGCGAGCACACGGCCGGTGAAACCGTCCACGATCATGACCTCACCCTGACGGATGATGTAGTCCTTATCGCGCTCGAAGAGCTCCTTGGCCTTGATCGCGTTGTTGAGGTAGCTCACCAACTGGGAGTGCTCAGGCGCGTACAGGTTGTCAATGCCCAACTGGTCCTCGACGTACTCCACGCCCTCCTCGGAAATACCGACGGTGCGCTTGCGGTGATCCACCTCGTAGTGGATGCCCTCACGCATACGCGGCGCAAGCTGTGCGAACACCGAGTAGAACTGGCTGGACCCATCGACCGGGCCGGAGATGATCAGTGGGGTACGGGCTTCGTCGATAAGAATCGAGTCAACCTCATCCACAATCGCAAAGTTGTGGCCACGCTGCACAATTTCGTTGACCGAACGCGTCATGTTGTCGCGCAGGTAGTCAAAGCCCAACTCGTTGTTGGTGCCGTAGGTGATGTCAGCGTCGTACGCCTTCTTGCGCTCCGCCGGACGCATCTCCGACAGAATCACGCCCACCTCCAGGCCGAGGAAGTGGTGCACACGACCCATCATCTCGGCGTCACGCTTAGCCAGGTAGTCGTTCACGGTGACCACGTGCACGCCCTTGCCGGACAGCGCGTTGAGGTACGCCGGCAGCACCGACGTCAGCGTCTTGCCTTCACCGGTCTTCATCTCAGCGACGTTGCCGAAGTGCAGTGCGGCACCACCCATGATCTGCACCTTGTAGTGCTTCTGTCCCAGCACGCGCCACGACGCCTCACGGGCAGTCGCGAACGCGTCGAGCAAAATGTCGTCGAGGCTCGCGCCGTCGGCGATGCGCTGCTTGAACTCGGCGGTCTTCGCCTTAAGTTCCTCATCGGTCAGCGCCGCGTATTCATCGTCCAGGGCCATGACCTGGTCAGCGATCTTCGCCAGGCGCTTGACGGTACGCCCCTCACCGGCGCGGAGCAGCTTCGACAGTCCAAACACGTGAGAAAATCCTTTACTACTGGAGTAGGCAGGGCCAAGGTGTAACAACCCGCCATTGTACGCACGCCCACGTTGCAGAGAACAACCCGGCGTTGCTAATCGACGACAAAACCCGCCCGACCCCTTTCACAGGACCGTGCGGGTAACAGCGCAAGCGCTACTTCTCGCCTGCTTCGGCTTCCGCCTCATCAGCCAGTTCGATCAAACCGTAATCAAACGCGTGACGGCGGTAGACCACAGCCGGACGGTTCGTCTCCTCGTTGATGAAGAGGTAGAAATCGTGTCCAACCAGCTCCATCTCGCTGAGCGCATCATCCACGCTACGTGGAGCGTTGGAGTGCACCTTGGTACGAACGACCTGACCCGGGGTCAGATCCTCAACCTGATCCTCGTACGGGTCAACATCGTACGGACCCTGCGCAGCAGCCTCGCGAGCCTGCGCTGCCTTCTGCTCAGCCTCAAGCTCAGCGGCCAGCTTGCCGGTGCCTTTCGGTGCACGGTGGCCAGACATCGGAGTGGTGCGACGAGCCTTGACCTTGCGCAGCGAACGCTCCAGCTTTGCCACTGCGGCATCCAAGGCGTTGTAGAAGGTGTCTTCCTTCGCCTCAGCGCGTGCGAGGTGGCCCGAGCCAGTTGCGGTGATCTGGATGCGTTCCGCTTCCTGTTCACGACGCGGATTCGGCTCATGCTTGAGCTCAACGTGGAAGGAATTCAGAGTCGGATCGAGCTTCGCAATCTTTGCCAACTTGCCGCTTACGCGTTCCTGGAAGTGCTCCGGAACCTCAACGTTGCGGCCGGTGATGGTCAACGCCACATCGGGTCCGAGACCCTCCCCCTGTACGGCATTCTGGTCTGCAGAAGTCATGTGCTTCCTCCCTGTGGGTAGTAGGAACTGTGTCCATCACCACTATACAACTGGTTATGACCAATACACGGGGGTTCGCAAAATGTTCGCTATGAGCTTACTGAGAGCTACGCTGCCGGGTGTTGAGCAGCGGATGCTTAGCTGCGGGTGCTCTGCTTCACGTTTGCACCGAGACCTTCAGCGATGGTCTGGCAGGTGCCCTCATCAGTGTTATCGCAGCGGCCAACCCAGTTCTCGCCGACGATGACTTCCTTTGCGTACGGGAACTGCTCCTCCATGAGGTAGCGCGCATAATCCTCAGGCGTGCCGTCGAGCTTGAATTTGATCTGGCCCTTTTCCTTCTGCATGCACACGCCCTCTTCCTGCTTCAACTCCTGCCAGTTGGTGCAGTCGAAGTCCGTGCCGGCAAGGGCGTCACGGATTTCGGAGACCTCCTGAACACGGGCCTCATGAAGTGGGGTGATCTCTGCAGTCGAGCAACCGACCAACGCGAGAACCGGGGCACACACGAGTGGAAGAAGACGCAATTTCATTCCTGTGACCCTACTGGACACCTGCAAAAACACATATTTGGCCTGCGGTTACGCTACGCACACGGTCACGCACGCACTCACGTCAACCCCGTGGGCGAGCAGCACGGACACACTGGCCTGGAGGGTTGCGCCGGTGGTTACGACGTCGTCGATAAGAACCACGGGACCTGCAGGGATGGCGGCAAGCCGTACTGCTCCGGACAGGTTTGCGCGGCGCGAGGACTCGTCAAGGTTCGACTGATCGGCAGCGCTGGCGTCGAGTAGCAACGCGGGTGTGACACTGCGCCGGGTGGCGCGGCAGATAGCTTCCACGGGGTCGCCGCCGCGGGCGCGTGCCGAGGACACCTTCGTCGGTGCGGGAACCAGCACCGCGCCGACTGCGATATCGCCGCGCGCCTCCAAGTAGTCCAGCCCGGCGTTGAGTACCGCACCGACGTGGCGACGCACGGCAAGGTGGTTACGTTCCTTCATTGCCAACACCACCCCACGGTGCGCACCCGCATAGGCACCTAGTGCGAACACCGGCACCATCGGTGTGGTGTTGGGAAACACGCGCTGCGGCGGGTGCGCCAACTCCATCCGGCAGGTGGCGCACAACAGCGGCCCCGGCACGCCGCATCCGGCGCACTTGCGCGGTAGCAGCAACTCCCCGATATCCCCCAGCATCCCTGACTCCCCTACCGCGCGATGATCGGTAGCGCGCGCATACCTTCCAGACCTGGCACCTCACGCCAGATGGGGTTATCCGCACCTGAGGCCGGCACTTGCAATACAGCATTGACGTCAGTGACGTAGAGCATGCTTGGCGACGCCGCCACTGCCACCACCGGAGCCGAAATATTGCCCGCCGACAACGCGGTCATAGACGAGCCGTCCTGCTCCACACGCAGCACTGGCGACGGGGCGGAGGTACCGACGATGAGCGAACCATCCGCACGCCACTCGGCAGATACGACACTGCCACCGAGCTCCTGGGCGTACTCGAGCACATTGACAATAGAGCGTTCGCCGGAAGCGCCACGCTGGACAATGCCTGTGTAGAGCTTTCCGTCGATCACCATGACCACGCGGGTGCCGCTGCGCGACAGGCGCAGCACAGAAATGTTGCCGTCCACGCCTTCTGGCAGGTCGACGTGCACCTCGCCGGTGGACAATTCGCCACTGGCTGCGGATTGGACTGTGCGCAGGATCCGCTTGCCGTCTGCAACCGACCACACCGCCGCCGCGTTCGCTTCGAAGCTCGGGCGTGTGAATGTACGCGCCCGCATAACCTCTTCCTCGCGGGCACCGAATTTGCCCACGCGAAGCACATCGTCCTTGTCATCGTCTGGTTTGCCGAAGACAGCCGCCCATTGGCCACCCTTGGCCAGGTCGGCTGAAGTGATCTGGCCAGAGCTGCCGAGGCTGCCGTCGACGGCCTGGGTGGTGCGGCCGTCGACACGCAAAATGCGCCCATCGACGAGCGCGTAGAGCGTGCTTTCACCAGCGGTTTCCACCAGTGGGCTCTCGTCCGCAAAGTCGTCGGTACCGAGTTCGTCAGCGCCTTCGATGAGGGGGCTGCCGTCGGCTTCCAAACGATACGGACCTGTGATGCCGGCGGTGGCAAGGGTCCACACCACTTGGGCAGCAAACTGCGTGCGGCGTGCGGCGTCGACTTCGCTGAAACCAGTAAAGGTAAACGCGCCGTCTTTGAACCCCGTATAGGCCACTTTCGACGGCAACGCATTGGGCAACGCTGGACGCAGACGCTCCGCAGGCCCCTCCATAAGCAACCCGATTAAGTCACCCGCCAGGGCCTCGCGACGCGAGTGAACCCAACGGCGATCGGTGACCAACTCACGGTCGTCGGCATCAAAGAAGTACAGGTTATACGGCTGATACTGGTTACGCAGCTCAGTTCGCTCCATGACCACACCCGCGGGTAGCGACGAAATACGCCACTGCCCATCGATCATGTCCAGCTCGATTTCTGCCTCGTATTTGCCGCGCTCCGGAGCAAACGATCCCCCAGTGCGCACCGCACCAACCACATTGCCGTGAACCGCAAAGCGACGCTTCCCTGCCGAGGCCCCCGGCAGCGTGGTCACGCCGAAGCTGTCCACGATCAGCTTCTGCCCGCTTGGATCCCACGCCTGGGCAGCGCTCTCCGTCAGGTAAGCACGCGCCATTTCGTAGTCGCCGTCCGGAATCGCCGATGCTGCGTAGAACCCACGCAGCAGCAAGTCTGGCTCCTCATCCTCCGCGGGACCAGCATCCGGCGTCGGAGACTCCGCCGGCTTAAACGGACGCAGCACGTGAGGTGCCGAGTTGGTTGGCAGCGTTGCGCACCCCGACAGCAGGGACATCGCAGTCAACGTGGCCACGGCCGACAACGCCAACGATGCAGCTTTATTCGTCCTCATCGATGTTCCTCCTGGACTTCAGGCTGCGGATCCGGTGCTACTGCACCAGCAGCTCCGCCGGCAGCTCCGCCGGCAGCTCCGCCAGCAGCGCCGGCACCGGCCCCGCTATCGGTGGAGAGGTCCACTCCCCTGCTGGCGTCAGCTTCGGTATCTCCTGCTTCCTTGGCGGCAACAGGCGCCCTTTGGATCTCGGCAGCATTCTGTCCCGGCGCGACCAAGTCCAACGGGGCGACGTTGATTTTCGCCCCGACTTCTCTCGGCAGCACCAGACGGAATTGGGAACCCACGCCGTGCGTGCCAGCGGCGTCGAGGATGCCGCCGTGCAATAGCGCATCCTCGCGCGCAATAGCCAGGCCCAGGCCGGTGCCGCCCGAGTGGCGCTTGCGGGACTTGTCCGCGCGCCAGAAGCGGTTGAACACTAACTCGTCTTGGCCTTCCTTCAGCCCAACACCGCGGTCGGTGACGGTGATTGCCACGGCCTCGTCGTTGGAACGCATCACAACCTTCACCGGGTTGCCCTCCGAGTGGTCGATGGCGTTGGCCACCAGGTTGCGCACGATGCGCTCGATACGCCGTGGGTCACCCTCGATCGTCTGTGGTTCCTCCGGGATGTCAAAGTCGACTTCCACATCCAACTCGTCGGCAAGGTGCTGGGTTTGCTGCCATGCAGACTCCACCGGCCCGCGAGCATCCATGTTGGTGGTGGAGAGTTCGGCCACGCCGGCGTCGTGACGCGAAATTTCCAGCAAATCATTGAGCAGCGCCTCGAAGCGGTCAAGTTCCTTGATCATCAACTGGGAAGCGCGCTTGGTCGACGGTTCGAGCGAATCCTCGTTCGCGGCGATCATGTCTGCGGCCATACGCACCGTAGTCAGCGGCGTGCGCAACTCGTGGGAAACATCAGAGGTGAACTGGCGCTGCAGATCACCGTATTCCTCCAGGTTGTTGATCTGCTTAGACAGCGTGTCCGCCATGTTGTTGAAGGACATGGCCAGCACTGCCATTTCGTCTTCGCCATCGACCGGCATGCGCTCGCGCAGGTGACCGGACGCGAAACGCTGGGCAGTTCTCGACGCCGAGCGCACCGGCGCCACAATCTGCTGCGACGCAAGCCACGCAATGCCCATCAAAAGCACCACGACGATCACCGCAGCGATAGCCAAAATGCCACGCATCAGTGCAACGGTGGTGGTTTCGCTCTCCATATTCATGACCAGGTAGAGCTGCAGATTCGGGATATCCGCATTCGTTGGTGTACCGACGATTAACGCGTCATACAACGTCGCATCCGGCCGTTCCACAGTGGCGAATTGGTAGGCCACATTTCCGTCGTTGACGAACTGCGCTAAGCGCTCTGGGATCTGGTACGACTCCGGCGACGAGGTCACCACCCCGCCACCGCTTTCCGCCACCAAGACCGGCTCGTAAAAGCTCGACGTGTCCGAGTGTTCCTGTGCGCGCTGGGTCAAACCTGCACGGGCTGAGTTCAAGCGCGCCTGCAGCGAGGCGGAACTGCCGCTGTTGTCCAGCTGGTATTCGACGGTGGCGCGTGCGCGCTCGATCTCCACACTCGCGGTTTCCAGCTTCGCCTCGGTGATGCGGCTAGTGACCACCGACGCCAGCACAAACCCAAGCACGGACATCACGATTGCGGACACGATGAGTACCGTGCCCACGAACCTCACCTGCAACGAGGTCGACCATGCGTGCGCTACGCGTTCGCGTGCGCGTTTGAGCGCATTCAGCGACTACACCCCCGGCTTGCCGGTCTTATAGCCCACACCACGCACAGTGAGGATGATCTCCGGGTTCTCCGGGTCGTGCTCAATCTTGGAGCGCAGACGCTGGACATGCACGTTAACCAGGCGCGTATCCGAAGCGTTGCGGTAGCCCCACACGGACTCCAGCAGCTCCTCGCGGGTGTGCACCTGATTCGGCTTCTGCGCCATTTCCAGCAAAAGGTCAAACTCGAGCGGGGTCAGCTGAATTTCCTGGCCGCCGCGAGTCACGGTGTGCTGCGGAACGTCAATGGTCAGATCGCCAACCTCGTAGATTTCCGCCGGCTCGTCGTCAGTACGACGCAGACGCGCGCGGATTCGGGCGACCAGTTCCTTCGGCTTGAAGGGTTTGGTGATGTAGTCGTCCGCACCAGACTCCAGTCCAAGCACCACATCCACCGTGTCGGTCTTCGCTGTCAGCATGACAATCGGCACGGCGGACTGCTTGCGGATCTCGCGGCAAATATCAATGCCGTTGACGCCTGGCAGCATCAGGTCGAGCAGGATCAGATCCGGATCAAAGCTGCGCCACGCGCCAACGGCCTCAGCGCCATCGGTGACGGAACTCGTCTCAAACCCCTCGGCCTCAAGCACGATGGTGAGCATCTCGTTGATCGCCGGGTCATCGTCCACGACCAGGATCTTGTGGGCCACATGTACTCCTTTGTCAGGGCTTTTATGGGGGTTGAAATGACGAGGCTTATGCCAGGTCGCGTATTGCCTGAATGATAACCGCAGGATCCGAACCGCGTACCCACGGCCCACCCCACGACATTTCCGCCAGCCGTCCGTACATCGCATACGTTGCGGCCTGCAGGCCACCATCGCGTTCGTAGCGATCGCGCGCACGCGTTGCGTCCTGCGTCTCGCGCTTCGCTGCGCGTTCCCGCGCAAGCTCAGGGCTCGTATCGACGAGCACCTGCAAGTCCGGCCTCGGCAACCCCAAACGCCCAAACTCCAGGTCTTCCACCCAGCGCAAGGCGGCATCGTCACCGGTGCGCGCAGTGGTGTACGCGGCGTTAGAGGCCACGTAGCGGTCCAGGATGAGGACGCGGGACGGATCGTCGACGTACTCGTCGAGAAGCGCCTTCGCCCCATGACGGTCAAGTGCGAACAGTGTCGCCATCGCAAACGCGGAATCCGTCACATCCCCCATGCGCCCGTGCAGCGCGTCTTGTGCGAGCTGGGCGTGAATGGAGTCCTCGTAACGCGGAAACGCAAGCGTGTCGGCGTTGAGTTCCTTCTTGATCGCGGTGACAAGCGTGTTCTTGCCCGCGCCATCGATACCTTCAAACGCAATAATCATGGCCGCAAACCGTTAGGCCAGCGCCTCGAGGAACTGCTCAAGGTCCGCCTCGGTCTCCACTGCTTCCAGCACCGCAGCAGCAGCCTCGACGAGCTTCTCGTCGATCTCGTCCGGGCGCAGACGGATGAACGGGTACGCCTCTGCCACATCACCGGCAGAAAAAGGTGCACCCGACCAAATTGCAGCGATCGTCGCCGCAGCCTGGCCGTTGAGGATCTCATCTTCGCTTGCGGAATCCCCATTTGCGGCGAGGAGCACGGCGTCACGCACTGCTTCCACAATCTCGTCGGTATCCAGGTCAGAGATCTCGTCGAGGAAATCTGCATTGGTGTCAATGGTGAAAATCTGCTCGTCCCAGGTCGTCACTGTGACGCTCCTTCCGTCTGTATCGAGTGCTGCAAACACGGTATCTATTACGTCTTTATATACGGCACTTGCACCTTATGGGGGTACACCTTCGCCGTACGACGTGCTATAAACATTCCTACACCACCATACTGTTACCAATTCGTGATGTAAGGGCTGCGCGCCGACCGTGGAAGGAGCGGGGACGTGAAACCGACCAACCGCCGTACCGCTGCTCTTTTTGCTGCAGGCTTCGGGCTTGCTGGCCTGACCGGTTGGACCGTATGGGCGTCATCGTCCACCGCACCTTCGGACCACGCAGGCTTTTCCGCCGAGGCCGCAGACACCACCAGCGCGCACTCGACAACCTCAAGCACGTCGAGTTCCCGCACAGCGACCAACTCGTCGACAACAGAAACCTCTGCAGATGGGCGCACTACTGGAAACGATGCACCGGTAGACCAGGACTACAGCGCACAACACGGCATGCAGGGTGGCACGCACCACGTCAACCCGAACTATGCGGCGCAGAACGATCCATACCTGCCACCGCACGCAGTGGTGGGCCAGGCAGATCCGGCGCAGCCGACCAAGGTGTACCGCCCGACCAACATCGTTGTGCCGCCACCGGCCCAGTCGGCCCAGCAGGCACCGCAATCACAGCGATCGGGGCCGCAGTCGGCCTCACAGTCGACCCGGCCGTCTGGAACAACGAGCGAAGAACGGCCGAACCGCCCCGAGACAACGCCTGAGTCCCCGTCGGAGTCCAGGCCGCAGCCAACGCCTGAGGCGTCGCACCCGTCCACACCGGACACGCCTGGCACGTCTGCACAAACGCCGACTGAGACCGACTCGGCAGGCACCTCCGGGATCCCCACGGCACCATCCGAGCCCGAGCGCGGCCCCGACACATCTGCGGACAACGAGCCGAAGATCAAGGACGGCAAACCCGCACCCGGCTCCTCCCCCGCCAAGCCAACCTCGCGTGAGAACGATCGCGATGAGCACCCCGAAAACAACAAGGCGATTCCTGCAGACCAGCTGGAGGCTCAACTGCAGTCGCAGGCATCTGCGCCCACAACTGCCCGGGCGCGTGTGCCGGGCAAGGAGGACGTGGCCGGATACCCCCAGCCGGATGAGGGCTTTAGCCCCCCGCGAGGCGCTTGACCAGATCGCGCGAAGCGTTACACGGTAGCCACAAACACCTGGGTGGGTTCCCCATCCGTTGCAGGCCGCAGGGTCACCGCACCATCGCTTGCGGGAATCCACACAGCCTCCCCAGCGGCGATTGACATTGTCCCGTCCGTGGCGGTGCCCGCGGTGCAGAGTGCGATTGCGGGGCCATCTTCGTCGATACGCAACTCGCCCTGATCAAGCTCGTGCATGCTCACGGTGAAACTCTCCACCGGCAGCACGAATCGCTTCCCACCAGCCACCTCCTCGGTGTCTGCGCGCGGCGATTCCAACGAAGAAAAGTCGAGTACACGCACGAGCTCTGGCACATCTACGTGCTTGGTGGTCAGGCCACCGCGCAGAACGTTGTCGGAGTTTTCCATGACCTCCACGCCGAGACCGCTGAGGTAGGCATGCAGTTGACCTGCGCCGAGGAACGCCGCCTCACCCGGCTTGAGGGTGACAATGTTGAGCAGCAGAGCCGCAAACGCACCAGCGTCGCCTGGGTAACGCTGCGCTAGTTCAAGGAATACCTCGGCTGCTTCCACAACCCACGCAGGGTGGGCTGCGGTGCCTCCATCGGCGATCGTGCGGGCACTATGTCCGACGGCGTCGAGCACCTCCGTCAGCGCGGGCTTGGGTAACGACACCAGGGTAGTAAACAACACCCGCATGTCTCCTGCACCGCCGGCCGCTGGCAGTAGTGCTGCGTAACGGTCCCAGGCTGGGGAGGAAAACGCCTCGAACAACTCGGTCATCTGCGCCACAGGGCGAAAGCCCGCCATCGCACGGAACGTAGTCAACGCGACGATAAGTTCCGGCTTCGGGTTCGAGTCCTTGTAGTTGCGCTGCGGGCTGTTGAGGCTGATGCCCTCAGCGTTTTCCCGTTCGAAGCCAGCAACGGCCTGCTCGCGCGACGGGTGCGCTTGGATACTCAGCGGGGAATCCGCCGCGAGCAACTTCACCAAAAACGGCAGTTGCTCGCCATACTGGGCAATCACGCGGTCGCCCAATGCTGCCTGGGGGTCCTCGGCGATGATCTCGTCGAGGCCACGTCCATCAATGGTCGCTGGGGCGGCAGGGTGGGCACCAAACCACAGTTCGGCCTCGGGCTTCTCGCTCGGCGAGGGCGTCCCCCTCAGCTGTGCGAGCAGCGTCCGCGACCCCCATGGGTAGGGTCGCAGTACCCCATCCAATCGCTCCATGTGGCCTCCTTTGGTTCTGCGTGAGCGCAAACGTCCAAAATAGCAGTCCCACGCTCCCCGTTCGAGTTACAAGAATTCGGCGCCTAGGAACGAATCAGGCCAAGAATCTCGTTGACCAGCGCGTCGACCTCTTCCTGGGTCGGCGCTTCCGCATTAAGACGCAGCAGCGGCTCCGTGTTGGATGCACGCACGTTGAACCACGCCTTGGAGTCCTTCAACTGCACAGTCACACCATCGAGGGTGTCTACCGATTCCGCACGATCCGCGAACGCATCCACCACACGCTTCGTCGCCGCTTCCTGGTCGGCAACTTCCGAGTTGATCTCGCCAGATGCGACGTAGCGCTCGTACTGCGCCATCAGTTCACTCAGCGGCTTGTCCTGCTCTGCCAGCGCCGCCAAAACGTGGAGCGCAGCGACCAAGCCAGAGTCCGCGTTGAAGAACTCAGCAAAGTAGTAGTGGGCGGAGTGCTCACCGCCGAATAGCGCGTTGTGCTCGGCCATCTTGGCCTTAATGTAAGAGTGGCCCACACGGGTGCGTACGGCGGTGCCACCACATTCGTCGATCATCTCCGGCACTGCACGCGAGGTAATCAGGTTGTGGATGATCGTCGCACCGGGGTTCTCCGCAAGGGTGCGCGTGGCAATCAGCGCAGTGATGGCGGAAGGGGAAACGGCCTCGCCCCGCTCGTCAACAACAAAGCAACGATCCGCATCCCCGTCAAACGCCAACCCGATGTCCGCGCCCTGCTCAACAGTGAACTTCTGCAGGTCAACCAAATTCTTCGGGTCGAGCGGGTTCGCCTCATGGTTCGGGAAAGTACCGTCTAACTCGAAGTACAGCGAGCGAATATCCATATCCCCCAACGCCGCCGGAACCGTCAGCCCAGCCATGCCGTTTGCGGCATCCACTGCCACGACCAACTTGCGCCGCGTAGGCACCGGCACCAGATCACGCACATACTTCGCGTATGCCTCGAGCGCATTTTGCTTCTCGACGACACCACGTTCCCCCTCAAACTCCGGCACGCCCTCAAGAATCATGCGGCCGATTTCCGACAAACCGGTATCTGTAGACACCGGGGTCGCGCCCGCGCGGCAGAGTTTGATGCCGTTGTACTGAGCTGGATTGTGCGAGGCGGTAAACATCGCACCAGCGCAACGCTGGGAGCCGGCAACGAAGTAGAGCTCGTCAGTCGACGTCAGCCCCAAGTCGGTGACATTAAGCCCCTGGGAGGCAGCTCCCTCGGCGAACGCCGCGGCCAGCGCCGGCGACGACGGACGCATGTCGTGGCCGACAGCGATACGGGTCTCACCCTCCTCGCGCAGAATGTGGGCGAAGGCAGCGCCGGCGGTGCGGACAAAGTCCTCGTCGACGTGTTCGCCGACAACGCCTCGAACGTCGTAGGCCTTAATAACGCTGCTCAGAGTCTCACGTGTGTGCTGGATAGCCATGCAGGCCATCTTAGTGCGCCACGCGACACGACCCCTCCCCGGCTGCTATGGTTTCGCTATTCCTGCTCAGCCGAAGGATCCGGCACGATGCGCAAATGCGAACGGCGCGCCGCCTTATGCGCAGCAATCTGCTCTTCCACCCGCTTCGTGCGATGCACCGGGTGGTTCGAGGTATCCGGGTCGTTGAAGTCGTGCGAGGCCTCGTACTCGATTGGGTCCTGCGAAGAATCGACCAAACCAGTGGTCAGTCGTCCCGCCTCACGCACTGCCTCAGCCAAGGCGGTGATGTCGGAGGCTTCCGGATCGTCATCCTCATCGCCTTCTAACTCGACGTGCTCTACACGGACCATTTCCCAACCAACGGGCGCGGTGATGTGGGCGGAATGGCGCTCACACAAGTCCCACGCATGCGGATCTGCTACCGGGGCGAGCGGACCGATCACTGCCGTCGAGTCCGCGTACGCGTAAATCAGCGTGGCCACAGCGGGCCTGCCGCAACCCGGGCGACAACAACGACGGAAGACATTCACGGCGGACAGTCTAAACCCCTTCTTGAGGTTTTTGTACTGCGGCGCGGCGCGTCCCCTCCACACCTGCCTGTTTCCACCTTAGGATTGCCGTCATGCAGACCCCTTCCAGGCCCGGCGTCGGCCCCTCGCACGTCCGCGCCGCACGCGACCGCCACGGGCGAGGTGCCCGTGGCCCGCTCCTGCCCGTTGGGGTGCCCCGCTATCGCTCACGCAACGACGCATTCGACGCACTTGTCATGGAAGCCTACGCCCCGCTCCACAACGCGTACTTTGAGCAGCTGGCAAGCGTGGATTTGGCGGTGGACACGATCCCACGCATGCGCCTGCACGCAGATATGACGATCTTGCCGGACGAGATCATCGCCGACGGCCCGGTTCCTCTCGGGCGGGTGCTCCAGGCAGGCGTGGATCAGCACGGCAACCCCACCCGTGCGCGCTTTGTCGTGTTTCGCATGCCGATAGAACACCGCGCGGTGACCACCCAGGAGCGTGCAGAGTTGCTCACGTGGGTGCTCACCGCGCTGGTAGCAAACTATTTAAATTTGGATCCACGCACTGTGAATCCCGATTTTCCCTGGTAGATCCACCCTGTAGATCTTGGGAGTTGTTAGCCGATCTGCTTCTTCAGACGGCGACGCTCACGATCGGACAGCCCACCCCAAATACCGAAGCGCTCATCGTGCTCGAGTGCGTACTCGAGGCACTCATCGCGCACTGCGCATGCCTTGCAGATTCGTTTGGCCTCACGAGTTGAGCCGCCTTTTTCAGGAAAGAAGGCCTCGGGGTCAGTCTGCGCACACAGCGCCTGGTCCTGCCACTCCTGCTCGACAGCGCCAAACAACTCGTCGAGGGTCATCCCTCCCGCAGCAGCGCCGCGGAGGATGGCGTCCGCTTGATTTTCCACGCCATTACCTTCCCTGTTGCTTAGTTGATCTTTTCGGTGGTCGTTCGAAGAGTGATGCACCCGCTGGTTGCGGATGCGGAAATAACACTTCTGTGATTACACACCGAGGCACTAAATAGTCGCAACCAAAATGTGAACCGAGCGCGCCTTTTTCAGACATTCCCCACGTCAACTTTCACACCAGTCACAACTGTCACAGTATAGCTGCAATGGGGGTGGACTTCGGGGGTACTACATGTAGTGTCGGGACTACAAAGCGCGACTATTTGGCCGTGTTGGCGTGTCGGTTACGCGTCTGGGGAGAAACGCACTCCCGAATCTGGGATCACAACACCCGGCCACACACGCATGCCACCCTGCAGCTCGCAGCGCGCACCGATCTGGGCACCTTCACCGATCACGCAATCAACCAAGCGCGCATTCGCTCCAATCGTGGCTCCGGCAGCAATGATGGAATTGCGCACCATTGCGCCAGGCTCGATGGTCACGCCGTCGAAGATCACGGAGTCGTCGATACGCGAGCCCGCCCCAATCTCACAGCCACGGCCAACCGTTGTGCCGCCCATCAGAATCACGCCATGCGCAACACCGGCAGACGGATCCACCACAGATTCGCCCGTACGCCCCTTCAATAGTGGCGAGTACGCAATGCCGCGGACCACATCCGAGGAGCCCTGGACGAAATCGTCCGGGCGGCCCATGTCGCGCCAGTACGACGAATCCACATGGCCGACGACCTTCGCGCCCTGCTCAAGCAGGCCCGGGAAGGTTTCGCGCTCTACAGAAACCACACGCCCTGCCGGGATCTGCTCGATCACCGAACGCTTAAACACGTAGCAACCGGCGTTGATCTGGTCGGTCGGCGGATCCTCGGTCTTTTCCAAAAAGGCCAGCACATTGCCGTCCTCATCCGTCGGCACCGAGCCGAACGCGCGCGGATCCGGCACCCGCACCAGGTGCAGTGTGACATCCGCATCTTTATCCACGTGCGTGTGCGCAATCGCCGACAGGTCCGCGCCAGAAAGCACATCACCGTTGAAGACCATCACGTTGTCGTAGCGGAGCTTCTCGTAGACGTTGCGGATGCCACCTCCGGTGCCAAGCGCTTCTTCCTCCACGACGTATTCGATCTCTAGACCGAACTCGGAGCCGTCGCCGAAGTACTCCTCAAACACCTCTGCCTTATAGGACGTCCCCAACACCACGTGACGCATGCCAGCCTCACGGATGCGGGCAAGCAGATGTGCCAAGAACGGGAAACCTGCCGTCGGCAACATCGGCTTGGGTGTAGAGACAGTCAGCGGACGAAGGCGTGTGCCACGCCCGCCGACGAGAATCACCGCATCCATTTCTGTGATTTCTGCAATTTCAGCAGACTCGGTGATTTCGGTGGAGGCTGTCTGAGCCATTGCTAGATCCTTCATCTTGTTGTCAGTTCACTTCCCCACGGCCGGTGCCAGCCCTGCGTGCAGGTTTCGTCCTACCCAACTGCAGCGCACCCCTCACTCGGAGGCCGAGCCACAACGCCCAGCGGATGGGAGCTTGCCACGCATGCGGATGGCGGTCGCGCTGGAACCGATACGCCGAGGCATGGTGCGCAGGGACCGTAACTCCCCTGTGTCGGTCCGCAACATGGCCCTGATCGTGCAAGATCACGGAACTCGGGCAGTACAAATTGTCCCAGCCTGCACGGGTAAGACGGTCCCCGAAGTCGATGTCTTCCAGGTACATGAAGTAGCGCTCGTCGAACCCGCCGATCTGGTCAAACGCATCCCACCGCACAAGGAGGCACGCGCCGGACAGCCAGCCTGCTGTGCGTTGCACCTCCATATTCGCCCCGGCTTGGTACGCGCGGGAAAACGGGTTGGACGGCCAGTAGTCGTACAGCAGCGCGTGCCCGATCCCCATGACCAGGCTGGGCACCTCGCGCGCGCTGGGGTATGCGGAGCCGTCGGCCTCTTCAATCCTGGGCCCGGCGGCGCCAGCCTTCGGCGCGTCGTCGGCGCAGTGGATCAACTCGTCGATGCTCCCCGGGGTGAACTCCACGTCGGGGTTCACAATAAGGAAGTAGTCGCCGCGCACCGCACCTGCTTTTCGACGATCCCCCAACTGCCGAGCAGCCGCATTAATCGCGGCTCCGTAACCGATGTTTCCACCAGTGGGGAAAAACTCCACGTGCTCGTGCTCGCGTGCGGCCTGCTGCGGCACGCCGTCCTTGGAGCCGTTGTCGGCGCAAAGCAGCACAACGGGGCGCGTCGTCGCCTTCTCCAAGGAGGCGATGAGCTGCGCCAAGTGCTCCCCAGGCGAATACGTCACGGTGATCACCGCGAGTGGCGCCTGATGAGCGTCAGGATGATGCTCTGTGTCTTTCACAATGTTGGACAGCATACCCACCATGACCTCCAATTCCGGCGCACGGCACAGGGCGAGCCGGGGAATGTCGTATAATTCCCGGCGTGACTGAGCCCAGGCGGCAAGCCCGCGATATCAAACCTGCCCCGTCCCGGGTGCGGGATGTTTCGCAATCTGGCCACCCCGCACTGCGAACCACCCTTGCCATTGTCTCCGCCGCCGCGATCGCCCTGTCGGGCGTCGGGTATTTCGCCGTTGGGCGGCTTGGCGGGCAGTTGAGCGCGTCGGACTTAAAGGTGTCGTCGCAAAGCAAAGGCAAAGACGGCAACGCCCTGGACGGCGCAATGGACATCCTGCTGGTGGGCTCCGATTCGCGCACGGACGCGCAGGGCAACCCCTTAAGTGAGCAGGAACTTTCCCGTCTGAACGCCGGTATCGCGGACGGTGAGATCAACACCGACACCATCATGGTTATCCGCATCCCGGAGGACGGCTCACGCGCGACCGCAGTGTCCATCCCACGCGATACCTATGTGCATACGGACGACTACGGCAACCTGAAAATCAATGGCGTCTACGGCGCACACGCTGCCGCAAAACGCGAAGAACTGATCGAATCCGGCATGAGCGAAGGCCCGGCGCTCGAACAGCAGGTTGCTCGCGCAGGACAAGAGGGACTGATCGACGCCGTCGCGGACCTCACCGGTGTCGAAGTCGACCACTTCGCCCAGGTCGGTCTCCTTGGCTTCGTGCTGCTCACCGACGCTGTCGGCGGCGTCAAAGTGTGCCTGAATAATCCCGTGGACGAGCCACTCTCCGGCGCGAAGTTCCCCGCCGGCGAGCAGACCCTCGACGGTGCGCAAGCCCTGTCGTTTGTGCGCCAACGCCACGACCTGCCGCGCGGCGACCTAGACCGCATCGTGCGCCAGCAGGCCTACATGGCTTCGCTCGTACAGTCGATGCTTTCCGCAGGCACCCTGACCAACCCGGCGAAACTGCGCGAACTGTCTAACGCAGCGGAACGCTCCGTGACACTGGATAAGGGTTGGGACATTGTGGGCTTGGCCCAGCAACTTTCCGGCCTGGCTGGTGGCAACGTCACCTTCACCACCATCCCTGTGACCTCCGTCAATGGTGTCGGTGACTATGGCGAGTCCATCGTCACCGTGGATCTACCGCAGGTGCAGAAGTTCATGGCAGAAGCGATTAAGCCTGAGGAGGACAACACGGACGGCGCTGAGGGTTCTGACGGTTCGGACTCCGCCACCAGCGCCCCACGCGAGACGTTCAACGGCTACGAAGCAGTCGTGCTCAACGCCGGCAGCGTCCCCGGACAGGCTGGGCGTGTTGCTGAGATACTCAACGGCGACGGCCTGACGGTGACAAGCGTGTCCAACGCCATGGAAGGCCTCTACACAGCTACCCAAGTGCTTGCCGCAGACGAGAACAACCCGGCCGCCCAGGAGCTGGCCCAGCTGCTCGGCGGAGTGCCCGTCGTGGCCAACGCCAGCGTGGAGCCGAACACGGTCATTGCCGTCATCGCGGACGACTACAACGGGCCCGGCGCGATGGATGCTGACGAGGCGGAACAGGTCGCTCCTGTGGGCACGCCAGGTGAGGATTTCGGTGCCAACGAGCCTGCCCCTGAGCTCTCAGCTGGCGAGGACAGCCCGCGCTGCGTGAATTAATATCCCCCAATCGCCTGAAATTCGAATCGGCGACAGGTAAAACCTCTTTGCATGAACATTGCAAAGAATCATTCTGTCCACCACGCCGCCCAGGGCTCCACTTCGGTAGCACCTCAGGAGGCCACATCAGGCATGGTTCCCGACCCGGGACCGGACGATGGGACCGAACGAGATCAGACACCAAGAGGAGCCGTAGACCGGCTCCTCTCTTTTATTGAGCGGGTAGGTAACAAACTTCCGGAACCGTTCACGCTCTTCCTGTTGCTCTTCCTGATCACCGCGGTCATTTCCACAGTGATGGCCTGGGCTGGGTTGCAAGTGCAGGTGCCTGGCGACGACGAGATCCGCCCCATCAAGGGCTTCTTCACCAGCGAAGGCCTTGCCTGGTTCACCGTGAACCTGGGCAAGAACTACGTTGGCTTCCCGCCGTTGGTGTACGTGCTGCCGATCATTTTGGCGGTCGGTATCGCGGAGCGCTCGGGCATGTTGTCGGCGCTGATCCGCCGGCTGTTCTCTTCCGCGAATACCTCGGTGCTGCCGTATGCGGTGGGCCTGATTGGTGTGTCCGGTTCACTGATCGCCGACCCGGCGTTCATCGTCATCCCGCCACTTGCTGCCATGGTGTTCCAGGCTGCTGGCCGTCACCCGGTGGCGGGTCTGCTCGGTGGCTTCGCGTCCGTGGGCGCGGGGTACGCCACGTCGCTGTTGCCGGGCTCACTCGATGCGCTGTTCGCTGGCATCACGAATTCCGTGATGGAGGCGCTACCAAGCCTCGACGCCCCTGAGGTCACCGTGGTCTCTAACTACTGGTTCAACCTTGTCTCCGCGATCGTGCTGGGACTTCTGTCCGGCTTCATCATCGACAAGGTCCTCGAGCCCCGCTTAAACAAGCTCGGTGTACCGAACAAGATGGTTGCTGGCGATGACGGCATGACCCGCGACCGCGACGGCAAGGAAATCTCCGCAGAGCTCACCGACGCCGAATCCCGCGGCCTGCGCGCCACTCTGTGGGCCACCCTGCTGCTGACCGTGGTGTGCACGATCGTCGTCCTCATCCCGAACTCTCCGTGGCGCAACGAGGAAGGCAACTTCCTGCCGGACTCGCCCTTGATGCAGTCCACAGTGTTCATCGTGGTGCTCTACTTCGTAGTCATGGGCCTAGTCTTCGGCATGGTTGCGGGCACGATCAAACGCGTACCCGACGTCGCAGACATGATGGCTGGCGCCATGAAGGACATGGTGAGCTTCCTCATCCTCGCGTTCATCCTGGGCCAGTTCATCGCCCTGTTTAACTGGTCTGGCATCGGCACCTTCACCGCCGTCAAGGGAGCCAACGCGCTCGAGTCCGCAGGCATCACCGGTTTCGCCGCCATCTTCGCGTTCGCCGTGTTGGCGTCGTGTCTGAACCTGCTAATCATCTCCGGCTCCGCACTGTGGACCCTGATGGCAGCCGTGTTCGTGCCCATGTTTGCCCTGATCGGTTTCGATCCGGCCTTCATCCAGGCAGCGTTCCGTGTCGGCGATTCCGCCACCCAGATCATCACCCCGCTGAACCCGTACATCATCGTGATCCTGACGCAGCTGCGCCGCTACGAACCGAAGGCTGGCGTGGGCACGCTCATGTCGCGCCTGATCATGTTCACGGTTCCGTTCTGGATCTTCTGGATGGCCATGCTGTTCATTTGGTACACCTTCGACCTGCCGCTCGGCCCGGGTGCTGCCATCTTCCTGTAGCGCGCCATTCAGGCGTCAGTTACGCGTCATCTAGGCCTCATCTAGCAGCGCCTCCACGGAGATCGCCCCGCCCGCCGCTTCGAACTCCTCGCGAGCGCGCTGCAACAGCACCGGGTCATTGAGTACGTCAGCGATGACCTGGCCGAGCCCCACTGCGGAGTCGATCACACCGTCCATCGCGGCCGGGGTGATCGCCGCATCGGCGAACTTGGTCGTGTGTAGCGCCGTGCCCTCCGGCGCAATCTTGACCAGCGGGTGGATGCCGGGCACGAGCTGCGAGACGTTGCCAAAATCTGTCGACGCCGCCTGCGAGTCCGGCAGGATCCCACCCGGCAACACTTCCCTCCCCCGCGCCTGCTGGGTCGCACCCCAACGCGCCGCCAGCGTTTCGTTGTTGCGGACAGGAAGCGACATTGGGTGGTTATCCCACTGCACATCCACACCGGTGCCGGTCATGAGGGCGGCGCCGGTAAGGATGTCGTCGATACGCTTGCTCAAATCCATGAGTGTTTCGGTGTACAGCGAACGCACGTAGAGGCTCAGCGTGGCCGTCTCCGGAATGATCGATGCCCTCGCGCCGCCGTCCGAAATAATCGCGTGTAGGCGATCCGACGGTGGCATCTGCTGGCGCAACAACCCCATGGCTTGGTACGCAAGCGTCGCAGCATCTAGCGCATTGCGCCCCATATACGGCTGCATCGACGCGTGCGCAGCAACACCGGTAAACGTTGCGGTAAGCGAGCGGCGCCCCGTCCACGCGTGCGACACCAGGTCGTAGCAGAACGGATGGATCATCACCGCACAATCCACGCCGTCGAGCATGCCGCCGCGGATCATGTACTCCTTGCCCGTGTGGCCCTCCTCCGCGGGGGTGCCAAGAAACACGATGCGGCCCGAACCCGAACCGACCGCGCCGAGGAAACCACCCACCCCGGATGCAGCGATCACGTTGTGGCCACACGCATGCCCGATACCCGGCAGCGCGTCGTATTCAGACATCACCGCCACCGTCGGATGGATGCTCGGGTCAAAATCGTCGCTTTGCCACTCCGCGCGCAGCGCCGTTTCCACGCCATGCGCCCCTTGCTTGACGACGAACCCCTGCCCCTCAAGCACCTTCGCAATCACAGCCTGCGCATGGAATTCCTGAAACGCCTCCTCCGGGTTCGCGTGCAGGTCACGCATGATGTGTTCCAGGTCGGCCCGGACGGCTTCGACGTTGCGCTCGACCTTCCCCCACACCGCGTCACGCTCCGGATAGCCCGGCTCAACCGGGAACTGCGGCGACGCAGCGGCGATCTCATCTCGCACCACTGCGTCCATGCGTTGCAGGAAGGCAGGGTTCGGTGGGGTTGGGCTGGTCGGGCGGTTGGGATGCGTTTCGCTCACGGTCCGCTCACTCTCCGTCGATCGGATTACGTTTCTACAAAACCCTAGCGCAGAATTAATGTGACTGGTACAACATATACGCATGAGTACGCGAAAAGCCACAGAGAGCGCCGAGCTCGAGCGCTCTGCCGACAGCAGCCCACCACAGAAGAAAACCGCAATGGATCGCCTCCTCGGCACCATCGAGTCGGTAGGCAACAAACTTCCGGAGCCGTTCACGCTCTTCCTCATCCTGTTCCTCATCACCGCGGTGATCTCCACCGTGATGGCGTACTTCGGGGCCGAAGTCGCAGTGCCCGGCGAGGACGAAAGTGTGAAGATCAAGGGCTTCTTCACTGGTGAGGGCCTGGCCTGGTTCACCACCACCCTCGGCCAGAACTACCTCGGCTTCCCGCCACTGGTCACGGTCCTGCCGATCATGCTCGCCGTGGGCGTTTCCGAGCGCTCCGGCATGCTCTCCGCGCTCATCCGCAAGCTCTTCGGCTCCGCTAACCGCTCGGTTCTGCCGTACGCCGTGGGCATCATTGGCGTGACCGGCTCGATCATGGCGGACGCCGCGTTCGTGGTCATCCCGCCGCTGGCCGCGATGGTGTTCAAGGCCGCTGGCCGCCACCCGGTCGCAGGCCTGCTCGGTGGCTTCGCCGCCGTCGGCGCTGGCTACTCCACCGCACTAGTGCCGACCTCGCTGGACGCCCTGTTCGCCGGCATCACCAACGCCGTGATGGAAACCCTGCCGAGCATGGACGCCACCGAGGTCAACCCGGTGTCCAACTACTACTTCAACATCGCCGCCTCCATCATCCTGGGCCTAGCGTGTGGCTTCATCATCGACAAGATTCTCGAGCCTCGCATGCACAAACTCGACGTCCCCCAGGAGATGGTCGAGGGCGACGACGACATGAACCGCGACGCCGACGGCAACGAAATCTCCGTCGAACTGACCAAGCCGGAACGCCGCGGCCTGATGTGGGCGGGCGTCGCCACGCTTATCGTCACGGCAATCATCCTGTTCGCAGTACTCATCCCGGATTCCCCGTGGCGCAACGAAGAAGGTGGCTTCCTGCCGAAGTCCCCGCTGCTGCAGTCGATCGTGTTCATCGTCTTCACCTACTTCATGGTCCTCGGCATCGTCTACGGCAAGGTCGCCGGCACGGTGAAGAACATCAAGGACATCGTGGACATGATGACCAAGGCGATGGGCGACATGCTCGGCTTCCTGGTTCTCGCGTTCATCCTCGGCCAGTTCATTTCCCTGTTTAGTTGGTCCGGCATCGGCACCTTCTCCGCCGTCAAGGGCGCAGAGATGCTCGAGGCGGCCGGCATCACCGGCTTCGCGGCCATCCTCGCGTTCATCATCCTGGCGTCGTGCCTGAACCTGTTGGTTATTTCCGGCTCCGCGATGTGGACCCTAATGGCGGCCGTGTTCGTCCCAATGTTCGCCCTGATCGGCTTCGAGCCAGCCTTCACGCAGGCCGCGTTCCGTGTCGGCGATTCCGCCACCCAGATCATCACCCCGCTGAACCCGTACATCATCGTGATCCTGACGTTGCTTCGTCGATACGAGCCCAACGCGGGCCTGGGCACGCTGATGTCGCGCCTGATCGTGTTCGTGGTTCCGTTCTGGGTGTCCTGGGCTGCCCTGCTGTTCATCTGGTACATCTTCGACCTGCCGCTCGGCCCAGGCGCGTCGATCTTCCTGTAGTTAGACTGGGCGGCCATGAGCATGCTCGCCCCACTTCTTGCCGCCGATTCCGCATCCCCGCGCTTCACCATTTACGACGACGCGCGGGGATTACGCATGGATTTCTCCGCCCAAACGCTGGACAACTGGGCCAGCAAAGTGGCCAACATGCTCGACGAGGAATTCGACCTCCCCCTCGACGCGAGCATCGTCATCGACCTGCCCGTCTCCTGGCAGGCTGCGGTGATTGCGGTTGGCACGTTCAACTCTTCGCGCGCTCCGCTCATCGACGACCACCCCACCGCCCCCGATATCGTCTTCACCACCCCGGAACGCGCCGAAAACTGGACCGACGCCACCGAGTGCGTCCTTGTCTCCGACGACCCGTTCGGCCGCGGCGTCGAGGAAGCCGGCGGCACCATTCCGCCCGGCACCGTGGACTTCGGCCCCACCGTGCGCTTCTACGGCGACGACTACTTCGGCAACAGCCCAGACCTGTCCACCTTCGCCCAGCCAGGCGTTGAGGCCGAACGCTACCTCGCCCAAGATTGGCGTGGCACCGATGACTTCACGATGTCGGTGATGGTACCGCTGGCCGCTGGTGGATCCGTGGTCGTCGTCACGGGTTCGGTATCCGATGAACGGCTCCAGGAGATCTCCGCCGCTGAGAACGTCACGCGGCGTATCCAGTAGTCATAACTGTTACCCCTGCACTCCTGGGCTAAGCTGTGCCGGACACTACCCGCATTGATGAAGGGAATCCGGCATGTCCCGCACGCTGATCCGCCGCGCTGGTGCGCTGGCTCTCGCCCCCGCACTGACCGTCAGCCTCGCCACCGCAACTGTCGCCCCGGCCCAGGCTGAGACCACGGCTCAGACCGAAACCGAGAACACAAACACCACTCCGAAAGACAAGAAGATGGCCACCGGCCCGGGTAGCTCCGAGTACACCCAGGACGAAGTGGATAACGCAGGGCGCTTCGTCGCGCTGCTGGTCGGTGCGGCTGCGATCATCGCCACCCTCGGCGCAGCAGGCCTGTACTTTGCTGGCCCACACTTCGGCATCAACCTGCCGGGTCTCCCCCGCTAGTCCCGGCGCCGCCGTGCTGGCCGACGCCGCCCGGCACGTGTTGCATGGCTCAGCGGCCGAAGAGGCGGCGGGCGAGTCGTCGCCAAGCAACGCGCGTGATGGAGTGCGGCACGGCGAACACTTCGCGCGCGTAGTTTTTCTTCCGCGAGGTTTCAGGCGTCGTCGCAGCGACCATGCGCACCGGGATGCCCAGGTGCCGCGCCCACACGCGGGTACGGGGGACGTGGAAACCGCTGGTCACTACGGTGAGGTACGACGCGTCGGGGAACAGCGCGCGGGAACGTTCCAGGTTTTCGTTCGTGGACCGCGCATGCGGCTCGAGCACCACCGCCCCGGCAGGCACACCGTGGGCGGTGAGCCAGGCGGCCATGATGTCGGCCTCCCCGTCGCCGGACACCACGATCGGCGCCGGATTCGCACGCCACACCTCTAGCGCCTTGTGCAGACGGTGTTCGAGCATGCGAGAAGGGCGCCCGTCCACAATCCGGGCGCCTAACACAACGATTGGGTTACTCACCCATCAGGCGCTGACGCAACGCCTCGTCCTTACGCTCTACCTCGGCTGCCATGCGTGCCTGGTAGTCCACCATCTTGCGCTGCACGGCCGGGTCGGCGGCACCCAGGATGCGGGCGGCGAGCAGGCCGGCGTTCTTTGCACCACCGATGGAGACCGTGGCCACCGGGACACCTCCCGGCATCTGCACGATGGACAGCAGCGAATCCATGCCGTCAAGCGTGTCCAGCGCGCGCGGAATACCGATGACCGGCAGCGGCGTGGCCGCGGCGACCATGCCCGGCAGGTGTGCGGCACCGCCAGCGCAGGCGATGATCACCTGCAGGTCACGGGCGTGTGCTTCCTTGGCGTAGGCGAGCATTTTGTCCGGGGTGCGGTGGGCGGAGACCACGCCGACCTCGAACGGGATGCCAAACTCGGCGAGTACCTCGGCGGCCGGGGCGACGGTGTCCCAGTCCGAGTCCGAGCCCATGATGATGCCAACTTGCGGCTGTGCCATCTGCTTAGTCCTTCCAGGTTGCGTGGATGATGTAGTGCGCGGCGTCCTCGGCGATCGCGAGTGCCTCCTCGACGGTGTCGGCGCACACGTTGACGTGGCCCATCTTGCGGCCCGGTCGGTGGTCCTTGCCGTAGAGGTGCACCTTGGCCTGCGGGTACTTGCGCATCACCGCGACGACGCGCTCGGCCATCGGGGTATCCGGGTCCTCGTCGCCGCCAAGGGTGTTCACCATGACAGTCGCCGGCGCGAGCGTGTCCACGGCACCGAGCGGCCAGTCCAACACCGCACGGATGTGCTGCTCAAACTGGGAGGTCAGGCAGCCGTCCTGGGTCCAGTGGCCAGTGTTGTGCGGGCGCATGGCCAACTCGTTGACGGCCACCTCCGGGCCGTTCGG